>Ga0075458_10000338_pt1 | contig 15244 bp, 13 predicted proteins | sample DEB3_08_DNA_FD_77576 | JGI IMG/M metagenome (GOLD analysis project Ga0075458, IMG submission 77576) | Aqueous microbial communities from the Delaware River and Bay under freshwater to marine salinity gradient to study organic matter... | ecosystem: Environmental > Aquatic > Marine > Coastal ... | reverse complement strand
GCCGCGATCGCGCGCACGGTCGAGTTCGAGTGGCGCGAGCGACTGATCAGGTCATGGAACGAGGACTGGCTGGACATGCCGTCGCGCATCGGCGATGCGATCGCCCCCTTGATCGGTGCTGCACCCGGAACCGTCATCTGCGCGGACAACACCTCGGTCAACCTGCACAAGGCCCTCATGTCGGCGGTTGCCATCAGGCCCGGCCGCACCGAGATCGTCGTCGACATCAACAACTTCCCGACCGACATCTACATCGCGCAGTCCGTGGCCGACCAGTGCGGGCTCACGCTCGTCGCTGTGAAGGCGTCGCAGATCCCCGCCACGGTCAACGCGAACACCGCTGTGGTCACGGCCACGCATGTCGACTACCGCAGCGCGCACATCCTGCACGCCGACGAGATCACGGAAGCCGCCCATGCCGCCGGCGCACTGGTGGTGTGGGACCTGGCGCACTCGGCCGGAGCCGTGCCCGTCGATCTCGCGGGTCTGGATGCCGACTTCGCCGTGGGGTGCGGGTACAAGTACCTGAACGGTGGTCCCGGTGCCCCGGCCTTCATCTATGCCGCCCCGCGCATCCTGGCCGACTCCACCCAGCCCCTCCACGGGTGGTGGGCCCACGCCGAGCCGTTCGCCTTCGAGACCGGGTTCAGGCCGGCTGCGGGAATCAAGAGGTTCCTCACCGGCACCGCGACCGTCCTCAGCATGAAATCCCTCGAGGCAGCCCTGACCGCATTCGACGGGGTCACAATTTCCCAGGTCCGGGCCAAGAGCGTGAGCTTGACCACCCTCTTCATAGAGGTGGCACGGGATGTCCTGGTGCCCCTGGGGTTCTCGATTGAGTCCCCGGAGGACCCTGATCACCGCGGAAGCCATGTGGCGCTTGGGTTTGGGGAGGGGGAAACCCTCGTCGATTCCCTGGCGGAGAAGGGGGTCATCGCCGATTTCCGGCCGCCGAACCTCATGAGATTCGGTTTTTCTGCCCTCTACAACACCCATTCCGACGTGGTGAAACTGGCCACAATCCTTGTTGACCACGCATCTCGCCGTTGATTCGGCTGGAAATCGGGGGGTAGGTTGTTCCAACTACCCAGTAACGACGGTTTCACGCCGTCACATCTCCAAGGGGGAGAAACACATGAAGAAGACCCGTGTGCTGCGTGCAACCGCGCTGCTTATTGGTCTGTCACTCGTAGGCGTTGCCTGCGGTGGCGACGACACATCATCGGACACCACGGCTGCTGCAGCCGAGGGTGGCGACCTGGAGGGCATGAAGGGCACCACCCCGCTCGTCGACCTCTCCCAGGATTTCAAGGACCGCCTCCTCGAGGTCGATCCCGAACTGAAGGACTACTCCTACGCCGCCGAGACGTACGACTCGGTCGTGGTCATTGCGCTCGCAGTGGCACAGGCCGAGGACGACGGCATCGCGTATGCCTCGAAGATCAACGGCATCACCCGTGACGGCGAGAAGTGCACTGACTTCGCCGCCTGTGCCGCACTCATCAAGGACGGCAAGGACATCGACTATGACGGTGTCTCGGGCCCGCTCGAGTTCTCCGGCAACGGTGAGCCGCTCAAGGCTTCGTACGGTGTCCTCCAGTTCGGTGGCGACAACCGTCTTGCCAACGACCTGACCACCTTCATCGAGGCCGCCGCACCTGCAGACGCAGACGTGGCCGAGGTTGCCGTTGAAGGCGACCGCAAGGGTGATGGCGTCCTGACCTTCGGCTCGATCCTGCCGCAGACCGGTTCGCTGTCGTTCCTCGGTGCTCCGATGTTCGCCGGCTTCGACCTTGCCGTGAAGGACATCAACGCCGCTGGCGGAGTCCTGGGCAAGGACGTCGTGGCGATCAAGGGTGACTCCGGTGACGCAACCACCGACACTGCATCGAAGACTGTCGACGCTCAGCTGTCGCAGAACGTCGATGCAATCATTGGTGCTGCATCCTCCGGCGTGAGCCTCACGGTGATCGACAAGGTGACTGCCGCTGGCGTCGTCATGTTCTCGCCTGCAAACACCTCGAAGGCACTGTCGACCTACGCCGACAAGGGTCTGTACTTCCGCAGCGCTCCTTCTGACATCGTCCAGGGCGCAGTCCTTGCCGAGGTCATCAAGGGTGACGGCGCGTCCAACGTGGCGATCATCGCCCGTAACGACGCATACGGCACGGGCCTCGCAGAAGACCTCGCGAAGAACCTCGAGGCCGGTGGCGCCAAGGTCGTCGTGACGAAGATCTACGACGAGAAGGCAACCGCTTTCGATGCCGAAGTGGACGAGATCAAGGCAGCCGGCCCGGATGCAGTGGCCATCATCGGTTTCGATGAGACCTCGAAGATCCTCGCCACGATGGTGGAGAAGGGCGTCGGCCCGAAGACCATCAAGGTCTACGGCTGCGACGGCAACATGGGCAATGCCCTCGGTGAGAACTTCGACGCAGGCAAGTGATTGCTCGCTGATCGAATTCGATTCGAATCAGGAAAGGCCCGGGCGAAAGCCCGGGCCTTTCTTGTTGGCGTCGTCACTGAGCAATGACCGAGACGGTTCGCACCACGGTCACGGCGACGCGGCCCTGACCGGCCGTCAGTCGGTCAATCTCTGGTGGACTTTGCGAGGGTGCCCAGGTAGAGCTCGATGACCTTGGGGTCCTTCAGCAGCTCCCGTCCCGACCCGGTGTATGCGTTGCGGCCCTGGTCGAGCACGTAGCCACGGTCAACCACCTGCAGGCAGCGGTTGGCGTTCTGTTCGACCATGAGGATCGCGACGCCGGACTGGTTGATCTTCTTGCACTGGATGAAGACCTGGTCCTGGAGGGCCGGCGCAAGTCCTGCCGATGGCTCGTCGAGCAGAAGCACCGTGGGCTTCAACATGAGGGCCCGGCCCATCGCAACCATCTGGCGCTCTCCGCCCGACAGGGAGCCGGCACGCTGGTCGAGACGTTCGCCGAGCCTGGGGAACATCTCGACTGCGTACTCAACGCGTTCCTCGAGCAGATCAGGGCGCAGGAAGCAGCCCATCTCCAGGTTCTCGCGAACAGTCAGAGACGGAAACACGTTTCGTGTCTGGGGAACGAAGCCGACGCCCATGGCGACCAGTTCGTAGGGCTTCATGCCCGTGATCTCGCCGCCGTTCAACCGCACGTGACCGCTTCTGATGTTGACGAGGCCGAGCACTGCCTTGAGGAGCGTCGACTTGCCGGCTCCGTTCGGGCCGATGATCCCGACGAACTCGCCTTCGGCGACGGTGAGGTCGCACCCGTTCAGGATGTTCACCTCCGGCACGTAGCCGGCAGTCACGTTCTCGACGTCGATCACATTCGCCGGCATCAGTTGTCCCCCAGATCCGAGTCGTGGTGTGCACCGAGGTACGCGTCAATCACGGCCTGGTTCGCGCCTATGTCATCAGCTGTGCCCTCGGCAATGACGGCACCCTCGGCCATCACGATGATCCAGTCACTGATCTCGCGGACCATGTCCATGTCATGCTCCACGAAGAGGACCGTTCGGCCCTCGTCACGCAGTCCCTTGATGTGCTCGAGGAGGCTCTGCTTGAGGGCGGGGTTCACGCCGGCCATGGGCTCGTCCAGCATGACCATCTCGGGTTCGACCATCAGGGCCCGTGCCATCTCCAGCAACTTGCGTTGACCGCCCGACAACCCGCCGGCCAGTTCGTCACGCATGTGGCTCAGGTTGAATCGCCGGAGAAGCTCCTCGGCCTGGGACGTGATCCTGGCTTCCTGGCCTCTCCACAAGGGCGCCACGAGCCCGCGGAAGAGGTTCTCGCCCTTCTGGTTCGCAGCACCGAGTCTCATGTTCTCGATCACTGTCATGCGGGAGAGCGCCTTGGTCAACTGGAATGTCCGGACCATGCCGAGGCGCGCCACACGGTGGGCGGCCTCGCCGTCGAGTCGATGCCCGTTGAACACCGATGTGCCGGAGTCGGGCGTGTCGAATCCCGTGAGCAAGTTGAAGAACGTGGTCTTCCCGGCTCCGTTCGGGCCGATCAGCGCGGTGATCTTGTTTCTGGGCACCTCGACGTGGTCGACATTCACGGCGACGAGTCCGCCGAAGGCACGACGGATGCCGTCAACGGTGAGGATCGCATCGTCCTTCCTCGAGCCCGGGACGGGCAGGTATGCGCCGGTCTCAGCGGACATCGAATGCCTGCTCCCGCTTGTCCCCGAAGATTCCCTGCGGTCGCACCACCACCAGTGCCGCCAGGGCGAACCCCGCGACGATGAAACGAATCTGGGAGAAGTTGTTGTCGTCGACGAGCCAGGTGGGCAGCAGGGGCGTGGGGTCCTGCGGGGTGGTCCTGGTTGCCTGCTGGAGCGTGATGTCCACGAATTGAATCACGAACAGGAAGATCATCGTGCCGATGATCGGCCCTTTGGCCCGTGCCACACCGCCGAGAATGATGATGGTGTAGCAGAAGAACGTGAATGTGGTCGAGAAGTCCTGTGGTTGGGACGACTGCTTGTCCAGCACCAGCCACATGCCGCCGAGGGCCCCGACGAAACCACCGATGATGAGGCTCTGCATCTTGAAGGCGAAGATGTTCTTCCCGAGGCTGCGTGCGGCGTCCTCGTCCTCGCGGATGCTCTTCAGGACACGTCCCCACGGGCTCCGCATCAGGGCCCAGATGCCCGTTGACACGACGGCCACCAGCACCCATCCCGTGACGAGCAGCCACAGTCGGTAACCGTCGACCTTCTGTGCCCACAGGGTCACGCCGTCATCGGGGAACGGGTTGATGTTCTCCATGAACCGCGTGAAACCCTGCAGACCGTCGTTGCCCCCGGTGAGCCACGTGAAGCGGACGGAGTTGAGGAACAGACGGATGATCTCTGCGACTGCAATCGTCACGATCGCCAGGTAGTCCGACCGCAGGCGGAGAGTGGGTATGCCGAGCAGGAGTGCGAGCACCACGGACAGCACCATCACGAGGAGCATCGCCAACGGCCACGGCCAGTCAAACCTGTTGATGGGGATGGACAACGAGTACGCACCGACGGCCGCAAAACCCGCCTGGCCGAAGTTGAGGAGTCCGGTGTAGCCGAAGTGAACGTTCAGTCCCGAGGCCACGAGGATGTACGCCACGGCATTCGCGCTCACCGCGGTGTAGAGGGAATTCGACAGGATCAGGTCCCATTTCATCCGATTCGCTCCTTCTTTCCGAGGAAACCCTGGGGCCGGACGAGCAGGATCACCACGAGGGTGATCAGCGCGCCCAGCGTCTTCAGTTCGACGACGTTCGGGAAGACCCAGGTCCAGAGCTCGGTGAACATCCCGATGACGAAGGCCCCGAGCAGGGCTCCGAACGGGTTGCCGAGGCCACCGACCGTGATTGCCGCAAACATGAGCAACAACAGGATGTTGCCGAGGTCCCACTGCACGCCGCTCGCCGCTCCGAGCATCACTCCACCGAGTCCGGCGAGGCCGCCGCCGATCAGCCACACCGTCAGGATGATGCGGTTGGTGTTGATGCCGGTCGTTGATGCGAGGTCAGGGTTGTCCGCGACTGCCCGGATGGCCTTGCCCAGCCTGGCCCGCATGAGGAACAGCGAGACACCCACGACGACGATGACCGAGATGACCATGATGCCGATGTCCCGTGGCGTGATCCCGAAGGGCCCGAAGTCGATCTCCGGGTCTCCCACGAACTGGCGGTAGCGACGGTTGCGACCACCGAAGAAGAACAGGTACACGTACCGGATGCCGATCGCGAGGCCGATCGACACGATGGTCATTGACGTGAGGCTCGTACCGCGACGACGGAGGGGACGCCAGATCTGCCGTTCGAAGCCCCCGGCCATCAGGGCCGAGGCGGCAACACCGAACGGGGCGGCGAGCAGTACGTGGATTCTCGGGCCGTTCTGGTTGAGCGCGAACGTGACGAGGGCACCGATCGTGACGATCTCCCCGTGGGCAAAGTTCGTGAATCCGGTCGTGCCGTAGATGAGCGAGAGCCCGATCGCGCACATCGCAATGATGAGGCTGTACTTGATGCCGTTGATCAACGTCTGGGGCAGCAATTCCCACCGGTTGATGACGGCCCGTCGCGCGTCGCCGACGAAGAAACGCACCGACTTGGCACCCGAGCCGATCGTGACCCCCGTCGAGAAGTTGACGTCAATCGTGGTGGGCGACTCGGGGCTCGCCTCCACACCGGCCGGCAGTGACGCCACATCGAGTGTGACCTTGTAACTGCCTTGCTTCGGGACCTTGAGTGACGCCGTTCCCGAGGAGTCCGTCACGCCCTCGATGCTCGCGGCCGTGCCGACGGCAGTGATCCTGACCCCCGCGACGGGGATCTTCTGGACGCCGTCCTCGGTCTCTCGTTGCTCGGTGACGATGGCGACGATCTCGCCGTCGTCGGTCGCTGCCGACGCGGGCGACGAGAACAGTGGTGCGACGAAGGAGAGCCCGACGAGCGCGAGGAACCCGCGAACGGCAACACGACCACGCCTCGAATTCCTGTGTTCGGCCTGTCGCCCCATGTACCTCTTGTCCCCGCGTTTGCCCTGCTAGACAGGGACTCACAATGGCTGGTTCCACACTAGTACCGACGGTCTGGGGCCCATGAGGTCGAGTCACACGGCATGAAACATGTGCGTGGAGTGGGGGAAGGCCATCCTGCCCTGGGGGTGGTGCTCGCCTCGGTTCTTTTCGGTACGTCGGGGACAGCGCGGTCCTTTGCTCCCGAATCAGCGTCGTCGCTCTCGGTCGCCGGTGTCAGGTTGATGGTCGGAGCCATTCCCTTGGTGGTGTACGGGTTTCTCGCGGATTCAAGGAACAGGCCACGTCTGCGGATCGAGACGGTCGCTGCCGGTGCCGCCATGGCGTTGTTCCAGGTCTGCTTCTTCAGTGCGATGGAGAATTCCGGCGTCGCGGTGGGAACGATGCTCACGATCGGGAGCGGACCCGTCATTTCCGCATTTCTCGACTTCTTTGCCGGTCGCCGACCGTCCGGGAGGATGCTGTCTGCCCTCATTGCGGCGATTGCGGGACTCGTTCTCCTGGTGAATGGCTCCCCAGCGGAGGGCCACACGTCGTTCTCCACGGTGGGTGTGGCGTACGGGGTCGGTGCAGGTGGCTGCTACGCGCTGTACACGCTGCTGTGCAAGAGGTTGCTCGACGATGGCTGGTCCGCCACTTGGACGATGGCTTGGACGTTCGCGGTGAGTGCCGTCTGTGCGCTCGTGTTCGTGGTCCCGTCACCTCTCGGGTGGTTGGCAACAACGAGCGGTGCCTTGACCGTGGCGTACCTGGGCATGGCCACCATTTCGGTTGCGTATCTTCTGTACGCCCGTTCGCTGTCACGCCTCGACGGATCACTCGTGGTCACGCTGACGCTGGTTGAGCCGGTGACCGCCACGACGCTCGGTGCATTCGTTCTCGACGAGAACATCCACGCGGTCAGTTGGGTGGGGGCGGGAATCGTGGTCGTGGCGTTGGTCGTGGTCGGCGCATCTGCCCGTGAGGAATCCGCGTCACCGGCCCTGCCGACGACGACCGCCTGACGCCTCAGCCCCGGCCGGTCCCCCCGTTCGGTTGAGACCGTCCAGGAATCCCATCACCGAGGATGCCGCTGCCGATCGCCATGCGTCGACGACATCGTGTGGATCATCCGATGTCAATGCCTGCACGACCGGAAGGAGACGGTCCGTCTGGATCCTTATGAATCGGGTGCTGTCGAGGCCCGCGCGCTCGCGGAGCATCAGCTTCACTAGCAATTCCGTTCGCACATCCCTGATGTGTGCCACCGGCTCGTCCAGCCATTTGCGGACGTGCCTGCGTCCACCGGGCGTGGGAGAGAGAATGACACGGTCGGCGCCCTCGCCGGACTGTCGCGCCGCACGTCGAACAAGGCCTTCCTTCTCGAGATTCGTGATTGCCCGGTACGTCAACTGCCGCGAGAGCGACCAGGCCCGGCCGATGTCCGACCCGGGTGCGAGTTCACGGTGAACAGCCCAGCCATGTCGTGGTCTCTCCGCCACGATGGCTAGTACGACGTTCCGGGCTAACAGTGAGTCGGCGGTGGGCACCCTCCGAGAATACGGGAATTAGTCACATTGTGACTACCATCGAGGCATGCGACCGAAGCTGCGTTGTGTTGTCTTCATGCTGTGCTTCGTGCTCGCCTCATGCGGGGGAGACGGGTCAACCGGCAGGAACAACGGGTGTCGACCCGTCGTCGCCCTGGTTGCGAGTTCCATGGTGGACGCGTTCGGGGAATCCTCGGGCAATCCCTGCGCAGCCGACTGGAACGTCACTGGTGGTTCGTCCACCGCGCTCGTCGCACAAGTCCGTGAGGGTTCGCCCGCTGATGTGTTCGTGTCCGCCGGGAAGAAGGCGGTCGCGCAACTGAACGAGGAGAGCCTGGCCGTGGGCGACCCGATCGAGCTCGGCAGCGTTCCCGCAACCCTGTACGTGGCGGTCGGCCACCGTGACACGGTGACCCTAGAGCAGCTCCCGCGTCTTGTTGCCGGGGGTTGGAAAGTCGGCGCGTGTGTCGCCTCGGCACCGTGCGGCGCAATGGCGGACGAACTTCTCTCGAACGCGACGACGGTGTGGGGAGAGGGATTCACTCGCCCGGGGTTGATCGCCACCGAGGCAGAGTCCGCGTCGGCACTCCAGACCAAGGTCGCCATGGGGGAGATCGACGCCGCGCTGACGTACGGCAACATCTGCAACCCGGCCCCCGGCGCCGAGGCTGCCGGCACGTGCGTCGACATCCCGCTCGCCGTGTCGGGGAAGAGCGTGAACGTCCTGACGCCTTTCTTTGCCGTGCGTCTCCGCGCGGGGCAGAACGCCGACTCGTTCATGGAGTACGTGAATTCGCCCGACTTCCGGCGGTTCATCGCGGAACGGATGGGGATCAAGTGACCCGTTCGCGTCAGGCCCCTGTCGTGGCGGTGCTCGCGACGATCGGTGCGCTCTTCGTCGTGCTTCCGCTCGTCGGCGTCGCCGTGCGGATGCCGTGGTCGGGCGCGTGGGACGCGCTGTCCACCGGATCGGTCCGCACGGCGGTGTGGGTCTCGCTCTGCACGTCCGTCATGTCGTCGGTCATCGCGGTGATCGTCGGGGTGCCGCTCGGATGGTGGCTCGCCCGCGCGGGCGGTCGCCTCGTCGGCCTCGTGCGTTCGGTGGTCATCACACCGATGATCCTCCCGCCGGTCGTTGCCGGCATCGCCCTGCTCAGCGTGTTCGGGCGCAAGGGCATCATCGGGTCGTCGCTCCACGACTGGTGGGGGATCAGCATCCCTTTCACCCGCACGGCCGTGGTGATGGCACAGGTGTTCGTCTCCCTGCCGTTCCTGGTGCTTGCGGTCGAGTCGTCGTTCCGCCAGCTCGACACCGGACTGGAGGATGCCGCCCGAACGCTCGGTGCGTCACCGCAGCGCGTGTTCACGACCATCGCACTGCCCGGCGCTCGCACGGCGATCACTGCCGGTGCGGCGCTCGCATGGGCGCGTTCGCTCGGCGAGTTCGGCGCGTCGATCACGTTCGCCGGCAGCTTCCCCGGCCGCACGCAGACGTTGCCGATGTCGATCTACGAGCTGGTCTCCACCGACTACCCGACCGCACTGACGGTGTCGTTCATGATGATGGTCGTCTCGGTCGCGATCATCGCGGCGTTGCGCGGTCGTTGGATGGTGACGCGATGACTCTCATCGTGCGCGGGACGGTCGGACGGGGGGACTTCCGCCGCGATGTCGACCTTGCGGTGGAGGCGGGCGGGGTGCTCGGCATCATCGGCCCGAACGGAGCCGGCAAGTCGACGGTTCTCCACACGGTTGCCGGCATCGAGCGCATGGTCTCGGGTTCGATCGTCATCGACGGTGAGGTTCTCGACGGCCCAGGAGCGTTCGTGGTGCCTGAGCTGCGGCGCGCGGTCGTCGTGTTCCAGGACATCCGGCTGTTCCCGCACATGGACGTGCTCGCGAACGTCGCCTACGGCCCCCGCAGCCACGGCGCACCGAGGGCCGAGGCGGCAGAGCGCGCCCGGGCGGCGTTGGCCTCCGTCGGCATGGGTGCAATGGCAGACAGACACCCGGCCAGCCTCAGCGGCGGGGAGCGCCAGCGGGTGGCCCTGGCCCGCGCATTCGTGACGAACCCGCGCATCCTGCTGCTGGACGAACCCTTCGCCGCCGTGGACACCGATTCCAGGCCGGGTCTGCGCGAGGTGCTGAAGAACCTGCTTGCCGGTTCGACGGCCCGTGTCCTGGTGGTCAGCCATGATCAGGCCGACATCGAGGACCTGTGCGGCTCGGGCGGGGTCACCCGACTCACCTGAAATGTCACCCTGGTGAACATCTGCGTTCACCTGTTGTTCACCGAACGGTTGGGGACCAGGTGTCCTGTGGTGTGAGTCTGTGGGCGTGGAAGCAGAGGTGACTCCCCGCCGGCTGACCGTTGGCCGGACCCGCTCGGACAAGGTGTTCCGGGGTGTCATGTCGCTCGGTGGTTTCACCTCGTTGGTGGTGCTCGGACTCATTGCGGCGTTCCTGTTGTTCCGTGGCTTCGAGATCTTCCGCGACTTCGGTCTCTCGTTCATCACATCGTCGATGTGGGACGCCGGCAGCGGTGACGCAACGGCACCTGCTCGCTTCGGTGTTGCCCCGATGCTCGTGGGGACCATCGTCACCTCGCTGATTGCATTGGTAGTTGCCGTGCCGTTTGCGGTCGGTGTCGCCCTGTTCTTCGAGTATTACGTGCCGCCGTTCATGAAGAACGTGTTCGTGTCGATGCTCGACCTCATGGCCGCAGTGCCGTCGGTCGTGTACGGAATCTGGGGTTACTCGGTCTTGATGCCGCATGCGGTGGGGTGGTCGAAATCACTGAACCACTGGTTCGGGTGGTTCCCGTTGTTCAGGGTGCCGGCCCCCATTTTCGAGCGCTCGCCGTTCATCGCGGGTCTTCTTCTCGCTCTCATGATCCTGCCGATCACCACCTCGGTGGCGCGCGAGGTGTACAGCCAGGCACCGCGGGACCAGATCGACGCCACATACGGACTCGGTGCCACCAAGTGGGGGGCAATCCGCACGGTCGTCCTGCCGTTCGGCAAGGGCGGGCTGGTCGGCGGCGCGATGCTCGGTCTCGGCCGTGCGCTCGGCGAGACCATCGCGGTGTACCTGGTCTTGAACCTCGTGTTCAAGGTCAATCTGCAGGTGCTCGCCTCGGCGGGCGGCAACGTTGCGTCGTTGATTGCCACCCGGTTCGGCGAGGCATCGCCCTACGAGTTGAAGGCACTCATGGCTGCGGGTCTGGTGCTGTTCATGCTGACGCTCGTCGTGAACATGGTCGCGTCCACCATTGTTGCGCGCTCGCGGAGGTCGTCATGAACGACATGATCCCCGCGTTCGAGGTGCCGCCGCACGCCGAACCGCGCCGTCCCTGGCGGCAGACGGGCCGCACGGTTCTGCTGAACGGTGGAGTCGTCGTGGTGTCCGGGTCTCTCGGTGCGTTGATCGTTGCCACCACCGGACTCGTGGGACTTCTTGGTTGGTTCGTCGCGACAATCCTGGTTCTCCCGCCGATTGCCGGGGCCGTGGAGGCCAAGCGCGGAGTCCGCGCGGTCACCAGCCGCATCGTCGGCGCATCGGTTCTCATGATGTTCGTGTCGGTCGCACTGCCGTGGGTGTCCATCATCTGGACGGTGATCAGCCGGGGCGCAAAGGCCTTCTACAACGGCTTCCTGACCACGGACATGCTGGTCAACTCCGCGGACGACCCGCTCAACCTGGGTGGCGCGTCGCACGCGATCATCGGCACCTTGTTGATCGTCGTGATGGCTTCGTTGCTCGCGGTTCCGCTGGGGATTGTCACAGCCATCTACATCGTCGAGGTCCGCGGGAGGGCGGCGCGTTACGTGCGGTTCTTCACCCAGGCGATGAGCGGCGTCCCGTCGATCGTCGCGGGCCTGTTCATCTACGCGACGGTTGTGGTGGCGGTGACGCACAAGTTCAATGCCGTGGCGGGTGCCCTCGCGCTGTCCATCCTGATGCTCCCCACGGTGGCCCGCACCGCGGAGGAAGTGCTGAAGGTGGTCTCCGATGATCTTCGTTCAGCCAGCTACGCACTCGGCGCCACGCAACTGAGCACCACGTGGCGCGTCGTGATTCCCACGGTCCGTTCGGGCCTGATCACCTCGGCAGTGCTCGGTGTCGCACGCGTGGCCGGCGAGACCGCGCCGTTGCTTCTGACGTCCCAGTACTTCGTGAAGTTCACCACGAACGTGATCGACGGCCCGATGGCCTCTCTCCCCACGTACGTGTTCGCCAACCTCGGCGTGGGCAGTGAGAACTCCGTTGCGCGTGCATGGGCGGGCTCCACCGTTCTCCTCGCCCTGATCTTCATCCTGTTCATCACTGCCCGTCTCATCGGTGGGCGAAACAAGAAGGTGCGTTGACATGACTGACACCGTCATTGACCAGACAACAATCAACGTCGCGCCCGAGGGCGGCCTGGAGACGAAGGCCGTCCACGCCTGGTTCGGCGACCACCATGCGCTGGCGGATGTGTCCCTCCACTTCCCGAGAAACTCGGTGACCGGTCTCATCGGACCGTCGGGCTGCGGCAAGTCCACGTTCCTGCGCCTGCTGAACCGCATGCACGAGTTCATCCCGAAGTCGGCGATGGCGGGCGAGGTGCTGTTCAACGGTGACGACATCTACGCACCAGGGGTGAATCCCACCGATGTCCGCCGGCGCATCGGAATGGTCTTCCAGAAGCCGAACCCGTTTCCGTCGATGTCGATCGCGGAGAACGTCCTTGCCGGGCTGAAACTCGCCCGCGTCAAGGTGGAGGACAAGAACGTCCTGCTGGAGGAGAGTCTGACCCGCGCGGGCCTCTGGAAGGAAGTGCGCGACCGCCTGAAGGCGCCCGGTGCGTCACTCTCCGGCGGACAGCAGCAACGTCTCTGCATCGCCCGTGCCCTCGCCATGAAGCCCGAGGTCCTGCTCCTCGATGAACCGTGCTCTGCGCTGGACCCGATCTCCACGATCCGTGTGGAGGAGACAATCGTGGAACTGGCCGAGACGATGACCATCGTGATGGTCACTCACAACATGCAACAGGCAACCCGTGTGTCCAGGCATTGCGCGTTCTTCCTCTCGAACGGCGGGCCCGGCCGGTTGGTCGAGGCCGACCTGACCGAGAAGATCTTCGGCAACCCCCGTGATTCCCGCACGGCTGATTACGTGCAGGGCCGTTTCGGCTGATTCGTTCACCAACCGTTCACCCGTGTTCACCATGGTGTTCAACCCATGGTCTGATTGACGAAATCGACCCCCCGTACCTTCTGGGCGGGAACAAAAACCACAATCCCGGAAGGAAACACCCACCCATGAAACTTCGCACGAAGTTCGCTGCAGCCCTCGCGGTCGCAGCTCTCACCGGGGCAATTGCCCCGCAGGCCGCATCAGCGGGTTCCACACTCAACGGCGGCGGTTCGACATTCGTCGCGAATCTCGTCGACAAGTGCAGGAGCCTCTACAACGCTGACGACCTGGCAAACGCCAACTCCGACACCGTGTCGTATTCGGCCACTGGTTCCGGGACCGGCAAGACCAACTTCGCCAACAACACCTACAAGTGGGGAGCCAGCGACTCGGTGTACACCACCGGCGCACCTTCCGGATTCGTGTACGTGCCGCTCGTGGCAGGTGCCATCTCGGTGGCATACAGGCTCGACGGTGTCACCCCGGCAGGATCCACGGTGAGGCTGAGCAATACAACCGTCGCGAAGATCTTCGCCGGCCAGATCAAGACCTGGAACGACCCGTTGATCGTTGCCGACAACAAGGCGAGCGTCACCCCGGCCGTCACGAAGGCGGTCAAGAACGGCGTGACCACGGTTGCGAAGAAGTCCGGCACGAAGGTCTCTCTCACCGTCACGGCGACCGCCTCGGCGCTGAAGAAGTACGCGGGGAAGAAGATCGCTTTCACGAAGACCTCCACCTCCGGGAAGACCACCAAGGTCGGCTCTGTGCTGGCCCTGAAGTCCAAGGTGACGGCCACGCTCCCGTACACCGCAGGTGACATCTACACGGTGAAGATCGGCACCTCGGCCGTCGGGGCCGTCGGGGTCGACCCGATCACGGTCGGCACCACCCTCTCGCTCCCGTCGACCCCTATCCGGGTCGCGTACCGCAGCGGGAACAGCGGCACCACCAACAACTTCACCAAGTACCTGAACGCGACCTCGCCGACAATCTGGACGAAGCCGGCAAGTGACGCGTTCGGTTCCGCGTTCCCCGGCAGCGTGCCGTCCGACGGCACGTTCCAGGCGGCCACCGGCTCCGATCTTGTCGCCAACTACGTCAAGGACAACAACGGTGCGGTCACCTATGTGGAGCTCTCGTACGCGAACGACCCGGACCGTGCAGGAAAGGGAGTGAAGTCGGCGCTCATCAAGAACAACGCCGGCATCTACACGGCGCCGACGGCCGCTACGTCCGCGTCTTTCTATGCCGAGGCCTCGGTTGACGCATCCGGTGTGGTCACTGCCGACTACTCGGTGGCATCCGCCGATGCGTACCTCATCAACGCGATCGCGTACGCAATGGTCTACACGGCCAACACCCCGACGAACCTCGGTGTGAAGAGCTTCCTCACGTACGTGCTCAGCACATGCGCCCCGAACAACGGACCGGGCATCGGATACGCGCCGCTCGGCGGGACAATCCTTACGAAGGCTGTGGCCCAGGTCGCCAAGATCGGCGCCTAGTCCACCAAGACCCGACAATCGAAGGGGCCCGGGCACATGCCCGGGCCCCTTCTGCGTCACGGCTCATCATCGGGGTGCCGCTGCACCCCGTAGTAGTTTCTGCACGGAATGAGCGAGCAGACAGACACCCAGCACGCCTGGCTGAACCCCGAGGACCTCCAGGCCGTGCGCAACCAGGTGCCCCTGGTGTACGTCGACGCCGTGCCCGTCCGCACCGACCATGACGGCACCGTCACCCACGTGGGCATGCTCCTGCGCCAGGCCGCCGACGGCAACATCAGCCGCATGGTGGTCTCGGGCCGCGTCATGCTGAACGAGCGCATCCGGGACGCTCTCATGCGCCACCTGGAGAAGGACCTCGGCCCCATGGCCTTCCCGCGCATCCCCCCGGAACCGTCGCCGTTCACCGTCGTGGAGTACTTCCAGGACCCCTCGATCTCGGGCTTTTACGACCCGCGCCACCATGCCGTCAGCCTGGCATTCGTGGTGCCGGTGACGGGCGAGTGCCACCCC
>Ga0075458_10000336_pt1 | contig 15342 bp, 25 predicted proteins | sample DEB3_08_DNA_FD_77576 | JGI IMG/M metagenome (GOLD analysis project Ga0075458, IMG submission 77576) | Aqueous microbial communities from the Delaware River and Bay under freshwater to marine salinity gradient to study organic matter... | ecosystem: Environmental > Aquatic > Marine > Coastal ... | reverse complement strand
CCTCCTGGCTCTGTCCACCGTACTCATTGATCCGCTCATTGAACATGCCGGCGTTCACGATATCCTTCTTTCGGATGATGAAGAAGTTCTCGATGAAGTCCCGGCGGCCGGCACCCTTATCACCCCACACGGCACAGGAATTTTTCTCCTGCTTGATTCGATTCACGAATCGCTCGACGGCGTCCTGGTCTGGGAGGAAACGATCATCTGAAAAAATAATGTAGTGACCGGAGGCTTCGAAGATTCCCATGTTCCGAGCCATAGCCAGGCCATATCCGGAATAGTTTGTACAGACTACGGTGACGACGACTCCGGGATTTTGTTTCCCCCACTCTTTGACCGTGTCCCATGAGGTCGTCTTCTGTCCCTCCTTCACCATCCTCGGGTACTCCTCATCGATCACGACTATGATCTCCATCGGAGAGTAGGACTGACGGGCGTAGCCATCTAGGACTTTCGTGATGCTATCAGGACGATTGCAGGTAGGAATGATCACCGAGACCACATCCTTCGGGCTGAAGAGGGCGTAGTAGACTTTCTCGTACTTCCGAGCCATGACCTCCTCATTCATCACCCGGACGGTATGCCAGGCCTTCTCCCGGATAGCGTTCCTGTCTGACTGCATCATTCGCTCGATGCCTTTTTTCAGGCTCTCAGCGTTGTCAAAATCGACCAGGATGCCGTTTTCCCCGTCTTTGATGATATCTGCTGCCTCCCCTGATGGCGTGGTCACCACGGGGATACCGCAGGCCATAGCCTCGAGCAGGCCGAGGGTTCCTTCCTCGATGTTGTCGCTCGAGTTCCCGACATAGACGGCCATCTGGTGATAGATCTCCACCTGTTTGTCATCCGGGGTCTGGAACCTGACCTCCATCTGCTCTTCGAATTCCTGGCACTTCGCCCAATAGTCTCCCTTGTCGATCCTCCCCATCATGAGGACTTCGGTGCCGAGTTCTTTGGCAACCTTGAGGATGTCATAGAGATTCTTCCATGGGACGACACGGCCGACTGAACCGAGCATTCGGTTCTCGAGATCGTAGTTCTCCAAGTATTGAAATTTCTCGATATCGATGCCGTGCTGAATGATCTCCACATTCCAGTACCCGGCTTGAGTGAGGATCTCCTTCGCCTTCTTGGTATGGCAGACGATCATGTCGAATTGATCCCACCGATGAGTGAGGAGGTTCTTCTGATTGTGATGGGTGAGCACGAGCTTCCTTCCCTTGCAGACCGGAGACTGGGTGAGCGTGTTGGCGATGTCCCAATACTGGAAGTGAATGATGTCGGGATTGAATCGATCGACGGCCTCTTCGAACATCTTCATCTTACCTTGCGGATCAGCCCGGAGTTCTTTCGGTGGGATATAGATCTGCTCGATCTGGTGGTGGCTGTTGTGCTTAGCAATGACATCACTGAGCTTTGATATAGCCCACCCATGGAAGTCATTGACGATCAGGATTTTCATAGGATATCTTTTTTGACCTTTTGATTGTTCTCTCTGATAAATGTGAGAAGGTTTTCCAGTCCCTCTCGGTACTCTTTGATGGGGTCTCGGTAAGTCCTCCTGACAGTGCTCTCAGCAAGACCGAATTGTTTGGCAATATAAGACACGAAACAATGAACCCGGTACTTGACGATTTCTGTTTGCTCCTTCCTTGTTTCCGGGAGCTTCTTCAGAACAGATATCTTTTTTTCCTTCATACTCTACATTTTTATTGATTTAACGATCCACCCCTGATTCCCTTCCGTTGGAAGGATCTCCTGTATCTGGAAGAGGTTCCTCTCGAGAAGCACCCGTATGCCTTGATCGGTGAATCTCCAGTAGTCCTCCGTGTGATGGATCGGGAAAAGGAACGGGACGCTCAGGTAGAGGGTGGCTCCGTCTCTCATGTTCTTCCAGATATTGTCGAGAACATCGTCCGGGTTCTGGGTATGCTCGAGTACTTCAATACAGAAAGCCACATCCGCTTTCGGCTGATTCGATGGGAGGGCACTCTTCTCGATGTCGAGAATCACATTCGCCTTTGAGAGTGGGTTCTTGTCATAGGCGAAGTACTGCACCTTCTCGCCCAGTTGGACATAGTTCTTCGCCGGCTTTCCTCCGCACCCGAAGTCGATGACGACGCCATCGGTGATGATGATCTCTCTGAGGTAGGCACTGATTGAATCTCTGTGTGGCATAGATTTAATAGATTTATTTGAAAACATTTACCTTGATCTTCCACCCGAGAGGATCCTCTTTGAAATCGATTTTCTCGAATCCGGCCTCCTCGAGATACTCCTGCATCGATTCCTTCGTGAAGATGTTCTTGTGTATATCTGGGACGCCGTACTTCTGGGCACCGCAGAACGCCATGAGCCACCGTCTCGGATGTACCCTGGCACCGGTGAGTTTCCTGAGCTGAAGCACTTGCTCGACGCTCTCCGGCTTGTGAGGGATGGAATCTGATATCTCACCCCGGACATACATCTCCATCATGGATCCGCAGTCCGGCACCTGGATGTGGAGCTTGCCGCCGGGAATCAATACCCTATGTATTTCCCGGAGCACCTTGATGGTGTCATGGAATGAGAGGTGTTCGAGTACCTCAACCATAAGGATCTCGTCGACTGAGTCGTCCTCAAATTTTTCTTGTGGTGCGACTCCTTTGACTAACCAGGGAACTTTAGTGATGTCACAAACAATATCTACGTTGGGAAGATCAAGGATATCCACGTTCAGGAACCCATCTTGCCTGACGTTGTGACTTCCGATATTCAAGCGAATCATGATTTTTTCTTTTTAGTTTCCCACCCTCTCTCTGCTATCTTGTCAAGTTTGTGATGGCACTTGGTGCAGAGCCTTTTCCAGTCACTTCTCAATCTCTTATATAGGCCGCTGATATTAGCCCACTCAAATTTCTTAGCCGTCACAGATCCGCAGTCTTCGCACTTCTTCGGTGATCCGAATTTCCTTCTGATCCATTGATGTATCGCCGTATATCCGGCATCCTTCCCCTTCCAAAGAGGGTGTTTTTCATCAATCAACTTTCCCTTTTTGAAAGATCCGGAATTCTTTTTCATGACTCCTTTTGTTCCTTTGTTCCAAGGAGTCTTCCCGAACATCGGATTCTTTTCTCCTGATTTTGATTCACTCTTGGTCATATCTTTTTTGCGTGGACCAGATAGCCTTCATCGAATAAAGCTCGGTCTTGTCGGGTGATCCGCATCCCCTCTGACTGATAAAACCTGAGAAGGTGTTCTTTCCCCTGATCCGTGGTGTCTTTCACATCGATCCCCGTGATGATGAACCCAGCCTTCTCAAGTATCTTCTGGACGGCATAGGCACTGTACCGTAGACAGTCCTCATTCTCCGGAGGATGGAGACCGTAGAGCCAGTGGAACGAAATGAAGAGCTCTCCGTTCGTCTTCATGAGGTGATTGATGTTCCTGAGAGCCTTGACCGGATCGTGCCAGTACTCAGCCACCTCGATGCAGAAAGCCTGGTCGAAGTATCCTTCGTAGTACTCGGCTTGTCCGCTCTCGATCACGCCCTGGATATCGAAACGAATCTCTGGGTGCTTCCTGGTTTCGTGTGGGGTCGGAAGGTCGAGGATGATGTAGGAATCGGCACCCCAGGTCTTGCACCGCTTCCCATCGATAGGATTCTGTGACCCACCAATATCAAGCACCCGTCCTTTGACATCGATGCCCTTCAGCCATTCCTCCAGTTGTTGTCGTGATCGTGATGACGTAGTTATTCCGTGACCCGATCCTGTTGACCCTTGGAAAGGATCTCGAAGACCTTGTGATATTCCCGTCCCATCTTCTCGAGTCCCCACTTCTCTTTCCACTCTTCGAAGTTGAAATTCTTTTTCTTTCCCATGGCCACGCCGACCGTGAGGTCTCTCGGGAGCCGGCCGTCGAGCATCTCTCCGTAGTCGACTATTTCAGGCGTGCCGCCCGAATGATCGTAGATGACCGGTAGGCCGCACGCTTGAGCTTCAAGAACAGTATTCGAACATGCGTCGCTAAAATACGGAAGGAGAGCCACATCACATGTCCGTATAATCTCAGCAAGGCGATGCGGATCGTCCACCACTCCCAGATATTGAAAGTCTTCATCTTGGTGAAATTCAAAAGGATGGTTTATCTTCTGGATCTCATCGGCGAATCGTCCGACGAGGACGAGGGTGGCGTCGTCTCTCTCGAGGCAGTACTCCCGGAAGAAGTACTGGACAACATTGAAATTCTTCCCTTCGCCACGCCCATACTTCGAATAAAAAATACGGATCCCCTCCCAGTCCTTTTCCTTTTTGGAAGGGTGGAAGATATCCGTGTCGATGCCGTTATAGATGACCTGACCCTCTCCACAGTGAGGCGTGAGGAGCTTCTTCGCCCATTCGCTTTGATAGACAACGACATCGCTGTCCTTGGCGAATTCCTCCATGCGAGGCATGCCGGTGTTCCGGTTCTTGGAATCCTCGAGGATATTGTCTACCCGGAGGATGATGAATTTCCCGTTCTCCTTGGCGTGCAGGTAGGTCTCACGATCGCAGAGCGTCGCTCCAGAAATAAAAAGCAGGTCATAGTCTCCATCCTCGACAATCTGGTGTCCGAATGGTGCTATGGCCTTCCTAAAATTCGAGATGAAGGATATCCCTCCCCCTATCCCGACCTGTGTGGCTTTAGGCAGCTTGATCCGCATATATTTGTTTCAACATGTTTTCGTACTCTCCCCACAGATTGAACTTCTCGAGCTCCCATCCATGGCATGTGACGCCGAAATATCCGACTGCACTTTCCTTCGCTTTCTTATACAGACGCTCCCAGTCCTGGAAGTGATCCGGGTGGAAGTGTACCGTGACCGGGATCTCGAAGTTTCCTTCGAATGTCTCCACCTCAGTCACTCCCTGCTTCATCGTCCTCGCCTCTGAGAAGCCGGCGGTGATGATGGTCTCCAAGACTTCCGGGTTGTACCACCCTCTCGGGTAGGCGAACCGGTGCACTGATCTCCCCACTATCTCTTCGAGGAGGTGTCTCCCCATGAGGACATCCTGTGCCCGATCGTATGGATTGATCCGGGTGAGGACGGTGTGACTGAGTCCATGGGCTCCGATCTCATGCTTTTCCGAGAGCTTTCGGATGTCCGTCGGCTGCATGAGCTTCACCTGTGGATTCATCGGTGCTATGTAGAAGATGCCGGTGAATCCGTACTTCTCGAGGAGCTCTGCCACTCTGAGATCACAGACATCACCATCATCTACATAGAACCTTATTTCCATAAGAACTTCCTCGTGTTCTCGATGAGCTTGGTGAGCTCGTCGATTTTCGTATCGCTCTTCGATATCATCGCCCGGTAGGTCATGATCTCAGTGATCTCGACATCGAGCTCCATGATTTTCTTCTTCGTCTCCGGAGTCGGATCCTTGATGGCCTTCAGCTTCGACAATTCGACTCTGAGCTCTTGGTCATCTTTCTCGATGTAGTGAGCGAAGTTGTTGGCGACATAGTCCCGTTCGCACAAAACACGAGTCCGGTGGTTGACCTTCTCGATCAGAAACAGCACCTTTTGAATGAATTGAATCATGATAGTTTTTTTATTGCACCCAGATAAAGAATCGAACTTTAGCCTGCGGGGTTGGAAGCCGCCGTGCTGCCACTACACCATCCACCTATGGATGGATGTGGCTGCACCATTTGAAATTTTCTCCCCGTGCGTTTTTCATTTTTCTATCCTAGCAGCCTTTTCGACTCTTTGCAAGTGTATAAGTCAATATCTGATTCTCGGATCCGGCAGACGGCCGGCCGCACAACACCCGAAGCGGACGCATGCCCGATGGAAGTCAAAGCCTTCGACGAATCCCTCGTGGAGGTCTTTGTAGTCCGGACGGGAAGCGTACCACCACCGATGCAATCCGATGAAGCAAAGGAATCTTCCCCACCGAGTCCCTTCTTTTTCCATACTATCGGGTTCCCCATTTATCCTTCCAGACCGTGAGGATCGACCAGATATTCACTGGTGCCACCAGGAAGATCGAGAGAATCGCCCAGATCGAGAAGAGGAGGAACGAGAGCCGGCGAGTCACGATCAGTCCGGCCGCCGAGTGCATGACTCCGTAGATGAGGGCGATGAAGAGGATCCATCCGACGGTCTCCCACGATCCCCGGAACATGAGGACGATCGTCCAAACGAAGAGGAGCATGGTGGTGATTCGAGAGATGGCCTTGAGGAACATGTCGAGGGTGAAGTACCAATTCTTGAATCCGTAGACCGGCCAGGAGTAGAAGAGGCCTCGCCAGAAGCTCTTATTCCATCGCACCTGCTGCTTCACGAACTTGGCGATCTGGAATGGAGCATCGGTCAAAGCCACGGCGTTCCCGGCGTACCGGGTCTTCCATCCGTGCTTCAAGAACAGGAAGGTCATGAAGCGATCATTCCCCACTTCGATATTCCGGTCGAGGTACTCCTGGAGGATGCCTCCGGGGTAGTCGTGCTCCGGATGTGAGCAGCTCAAAAGCGGACTCTTCCGGTACATCGAGATCGCCCCGGAGCATACCATCACCTGGCCGAAGACGGACGATCCGGCTCGCCAGATATTGAAGGCGTTCCAGTAAAGGAACTGGATGACCCGATTGAGACCGAGGACATTGCTGATCTGCACCTCGCCGCATACCGCACCCGTCTCACTGTCGAATTGAGAAAGCATCCGCTCGATGGCGTAGATCCCGATGGTCGTGTCCGAGTCCACCGTCAAGACGAACTGGGACTCCGATGAAGACTGGTAGATCCCTTCCGCCTGAGCTCGCATCTTTCCCTGATTGTGACTGAGGCGGATGAGCTTCACCTTGTCGGCGATGTCCGGAGACAGGTGCACCGGATGAGTCGATCCGTCATCCACCACGATCACCTCGATGTTCTTGTGAGAGCTCATGAGGACGCTCACGATCGAGTCGTGGAGAAGGTCTTCGTATTCGTTATAGACCGGGATGACCACGGTCACGATGGCGTTCTGGTGATAGTCCCGGATCTTGTAGAGAGCCGAGTAGAGGTAGGCACAAACGAGTCTGATGAGAAGCTGAATCATAAAAAATTATTTAGAATATAGGACTTTGAAAAACATTTTCACTTCGTCGAGAGATCGCACCAGGAGGTAGTGACCGCCTGCCGCTTCGACCGATCTCTGGAAGGCGATCTGATCCTCAGACTGCTTTCCCTTGTGATCTTTGACTTCTATAGCAATGTACAATCCCTTCACCACGCACACAATGTCCGATGCCCCCGGATGGCCGAACCGAATGAAGCTCCTCTTCTTCACGCCGTCTCTCTTCCGGATGTACTCCTTCGAGAAGGCTCCGGTGTTCTGGCGGTAGTGGAATATCTTCACGATAGCGAGCCACTCGAGGATCGTGTCCTGGATGTCCTTTTCCGATGCGTAGATTTTCATTTTCATGATTTTGGTGGAAATTACCGGAGTCGAACCGGCTTGCGAGACGATACTGCCAGGTGGTAGAATGTGATCTTACAAAGTATTCAGACGAAGATCATTTGAAATTCGGTGCCGAAATCCGTAGATAGGGAATCTCACCCATTAGACCGGACTCATTTTGACACCTCCGCCTAGTCTCTCTCCTCGGCTTTTGTCGGGGTATAAATCCCTCAATGATACCGACCATCCAATTCCCAGAGCGTGGGGATTTTTTGTTCTGGGGCACCGCCTCCTCTCGATACAGTCATCTTTTTAGAAAGCTCCTTTGCGAATGATGATGACTTCCCGACCGTGGCGGCGATCCTTTCCTGGAGGATCTTATCGGCTTCAGTACGGATTCCGAATTCCCTCTTGAGAATGTTCTGGAGGAAGAGCTTGTAGTTTTTCTTGACCCGTCCGTTCGTCTTGCACCAGACCACCAGATCCTCCGCCTTCCCGATGATCTGCCCCTCAGAGGCCTTGTACTTCTCAGAGAAGGCCTTCAGGGTCTCCGGAGGAATTCCGCATTTGAATTCCTCTTTTTCATTAAAGACTCCAAGCCAGGAGATCGAGGTCTCCGGCTTGTCCGGAGAGCTCTTCTTCTCTTCTTTCTCTATACTATCCTGACCTAACCTAACCTTACCTGGGTCTACCTTTGGTATGTCATTTGGTATACCAGGGTCGATTTTATTCATGAATTCAAAGGAATATCTCCCATCGACGAGGCTCAGACGAGCCTTTTCCTCCTTGAACTGGGTCTCGTCGTACCGATCAGGTCGGATGAAGTTGTTCGTCTTCCAGTGGGTGATCACGCAGACCCCATTCGTGGCCATGGGGATGATGAATTTCTTGGCCACAAGCACTTTCAGATCGTCCTCACTGGCACCCACCATCCTCATGATCCGGCGAGGATTCCCAAGAAAACCGTCGTCGTCGGCTCTCATTCCGAATTGAAAATATAGCTCTCGGGCAGATACTCCCATCTCAAGAAAATTGTCCGTATCAATCACCTTTAGACTGAACATCCGACGCTGTGCCATATTGTTTTTTTGTTACCGGATAAGAAGCCCACTCGCCCCGTGGGTATAGCTCCTTGATTGTATTATGCTTTCAGACTCTTTGCAACAGTCTTTATGTGTATAACTTGGTGGATAAGTCACTTTTTTGTGGATAACTTCACCTCTCCGATCGGAATGGATGGATCTGTTTTGACCGGGAAACCGAAAAGAGTCTCCTGATTTTCTGGCACCTGATTCCTCCGACACTTCTGGCAGAGGCCGGCCATTGCCTTCCTTTTCTTGTGGCTTTGAGCTCGACCCTTGCCGCACTTGATGCAGGGGAAGAACCAGATCCGACGCTCTTTTGTTTTTGATTCGATCATACTATTTCCAAGCGAATCCGCACGGGGTGCAGATCTTATATGGTGGGATGAGGAAGAAGAGGATGCTCAGTGGGAAGAACACGATGAAGAGGATCCAGAAGACCCATGTCCTCTTTTTCTTGGTGTCCTTCGACTGGCAATTCGGGCAGGATAATTTCATACGGATTTCACTTTGAGATTGATAGCTTCTTTGATGATGATCTCTTGAGCGTCGGTGACGAGCACGGCGGCATAGTACTCCACGATCTTCCTTCCGCACGACGGGCACTCCTTGAATTCCCAGGTGGTATACTCATTTTCCTCCGCTCTTCCGCCTCCAATTTTGTCCTTCTGGTGCATTTGGACGGCACATGATGGGCATATCATAAAATTCCCATTAGCTGCTTATACTCACGCTCTTCTCTCTCATCGTCTGTCTCGATCTCCATCTCATCGATCGGAATGATGTGGAGGTTCACTTTCTCATTGATTCTCTGGGTCGGATACTTCAGGGCATCTGCCCGGCTGATCCGGTAGACATGTGGCCACATTCTCTTTCCCGACTCGTCCTGGTAGAGGATTTGAATGGCTAGGTCATCGGTGATGAACTTGTGATTCACTCCGACACTCCTGGTCTTCCAGATCGGGAATTTGATGTAGACATTGAGAGCCATACTAGAACGGGACATCCGATGATGGCTTAGGCATCTGGTACTCACAGGAGATCAATCCCTCGAGTTGCTTGATCAGGAGACGGGTAGCGGTGATGTCACTCATGGCATCGTGAGCCTGGATCGGTATCTTGAAGTGATCACAGACGGTCTTCAGCTTGTAGTCTGGCAGCTTGAAATCGCTCTGGGTGACGAGATAGTGCACCAGGGGCATCGCATCTATGGGGATCCAGGCTAGGAAGCTCCCGAGGTACTTTTCACCCTGCTTCCGAGCGAATGCGTGGATCATGTCCAGGTCGAACCGGACATTGTATCCGGCCGGGAAGTACTTGTCATTCCGGTCGAACTTGTTGCAATACTTCTCCAGAAGGGTCAAAAACTGCTTCAGGACGACGGCAGGCTCCGGATAGGTATCCATCTCGGCCTCGGTGATTCCGTGCACCTGGATGGCGGCAGGGTCTATCTCATCGCTTTGCAGTGGACGGATCTTGTAGTTGAAGGTCTCGACGACCTCACCATCGATCTCGATCATACCTGAGAGCTGAATGATGGCGTGACGATTTGGATCGGTGCCAGTGGTCTCTGTGTCGAAATACAGTACTTTCTTGGACATAGGTTTATTTTTCTACCTGATAAATGTGTTTGAATTTGCACCGAGGACAGACCTTGCCACGAGCTGAGAGCCGCCAGATGGAATAGATCAGACCAGGAACCAGGAAACAAAGCCAGAGCAAGAGCTCGATGAAGAAGTTTCCTGGTGTCTCTGTCTTTGCCTCTCCTACGAAGGAGCAGTTTGGACATTTGATCATAACGATGTCGCTAGTGAATTATTTGCTACCGCCAGGAGACCGAGCCCATTCAGTGCGGACGCTCCGACCTTTGGTACTGAAATCCTTTGGCCGTGCCAGGGTGGGAAATCTCATCCCACTGCCCTTTCAGCCCGATACACCTGGCGGAAGGAAACAACCCTTCCGTTTTACTACTCCCATGGGTACAGATCCATCTCAATCAGTTTCCTCGTGATGAGGCACATGGCCACATAGAACGCCACGGCACCGAGGAAGACGATCAGGAATAAGATCCCCAGGATCCACAAAATTATACTCATAAGTCACATTCTTCTAGGAGATGCGGTGAATCGACCTTGACCCTCTCCCACCGTTCTTGCTCTCTTGGATTATCTCTCAGACGCTTCGCCTCAAAGCATACGGGATTGATGTCGTAGTCTTTCGTCGCAACGAGGACGATCATGATTCCGAGAATGATGGCGACTGTTTTCATAGGCTATGCCTTCGGTGCTTCCGGTTTAGTCTCCCCCTCCAGATCAGCCTTCATCTTGTGCTCGATGTGATCGATCAGGAACTTGCTCCACTTCTCCGTCTCACCGATGGTCATTGTGTCGATGCTCTTGCCGGCTTCTTTCTCGAGCCACTTCTCGTCCATACCATGATCGATGAGGATCTGCCTGACACCCATCTTCTGACGGTCATCGGCCGGATCGTTCTCGGTCTCTTTCTTCCTCCGGTATTCAGCAAGCTCCTTGCCGTAGGCATTCAAGAACTGGGTGAGCTCACGGAGGTTCTTGCTCTCCAGATACTTCACCGTCTTGTCCGTCGCCGGCTTCCCGAGCTCATCGAGCATTCGCATGATCTCGTCGATCTTCTCGACACGCTCATCCTTGCCACTGTTCGCCCAGTCACGGAGTGTCTTGCCCGTCTCCTCAGTGATGATGAACTCAGGCTTGTCCATGAAGAGGCCAGTCCGATCCTTGGATGCCTTGGCGTTGTGCCGGATGTCGATGTCGAAGGCGACGGTGAGCTCGTACTCGAACCCTTCACGCTGCACTTCCTTCATGCCGACCTTGGTGACGGTCATCTTCCCGGACTGTTCCTTGTCCATGGCGTAGTCCTGCTTCCTCCGGGTGGAGGTGATGACATGAGCCGGGCTCGACAAAATAGCATCGATGAATTTCCGATGGCGTGGTGTGACCTTCGCCCAGTCCTGATATCGTCCACCAAGGCTCTCCATGATCTCCAGGCAGCCGCCCTTGCCATCCCATTCGTGGGTGGCACTGTCGATGATAATTGCCTCCATGCCGGCCTTTTCACAGGCCTCGATGGCTTCTATGTACACCTCAGGGGTGAAGGGAGCCTCCAGAGTCACCACATTGTATTCTCCGAGGTGTGAGTAGAGCTCCCCGGATCCGTTCTCCGTATCGATGAGGGCTATCTTCTTCCAGTCACCCACGAGCCCGTGAGCGATGAGAAGAGATGCCATCGTCTTGCCGCCTCCCGAAGGAGCAGACACTCCGATCCGGAGCTTGGCCATTTTACGCTCGGCCTTGCGAAGTACTACCTGCATACGCTTGATCTTATTGAATTACAAAATAATCTTTCCCTTTGAGATCCACCTCCCGGATCTGATAGGTGTGGTCTTCTCCCCCAGTGTGGAGGATCAGCCACTCTTCCTTGAGGTAGAAATACTCCTCAATGCTTCCCCAGTCTTTCTTCGATACCTTCTTGCCGTCGAGGACGAGTCTCAAGGCACTGGGGAAGTCGATGAGCGTCGGCTGCTGTGGACTCTTCGTCCTGTTTGGCGTTGGACTGTCTGGCATAGTGGTGTTCTTACTTGTGAAAATCTCCTGCCTCCCACTTAGCTAGAAAGGTCACGAGCCACTCTCCCTTGATGAAGTAGCGTTTCCCGTGTCCCTTGCCGATGCTGTTGGCCTTCAAGAGCTTCCGCTCGATGAATCCCTTGACATAGTACTCACTCTTCCCGAGATACTTTGCAGCATCCAGGACGGAGTAGAATTTGTTTTTTTCTATGGTGATCATGGTAGTACCCTGAAATTTAATTGATGGCGTCCGAAGTCCCAAGCGGCATCCTCACTCTCCAGAAAGATATCGAAATTCATTTTGTCTCGGTACTTCTTCGCCATGCGATCTTCGCAGGTGAATGTGCCCAGTCCTTCGATTTCGATTCGTGTTCCAAAGACTCTTTTGCCATCCTTGACGATGAACCGATCAGGGCAGGCGATAGCACCTTCGTACACTTCTTTTCCTGAGGCCATCTCTCTCGGCCGGTCGTCGGTCTGACGAACACTCGGAGAGTAGGCACTGAATTCCGCAGAGAGCGAGTACACCACTTCGTCGTTCTTAGGATCCGGTGTCTGAGGTGCACCCACAGTCTTGGATTCCTGATTTGAAGCACGCACGATCTCGAATACCCGTGTCTCTGAGCCCATGCCTTCCCGTAGGAAGTCGATGAGCGTATTGAGTCCGAACAAAACAATGCCGAGTGCGAGGAGGTCGAGGATTGCTCTCCGTCCTTTTCCTTTGCGAGATCTCATAGATCTTGTAAGGTCTCACCCAAACCTTGTTTACTTTTTAATGCCTGGTGCCGAAGCAACCTGACATCTCCTATCTTAGCAAATCTATTTAGACTTGTCAAGTGTATTACTAAAAGTAGAAATAGCTTCTTTGTGGCTTTTTGTAAAATATAGGCTTATCCTAGCCTCTGAAATGAATAGAGAGAAATTGGAATCCTTCTCGTTTTTGCAGAATTCTTTCAGTAGATTTTTATCCTTTAAGTAGTATATCTGGTACCCCTCTAGTGGCACATCTAAAACAACGCAAAGGACATCGAATTCCTCCGGCTTAACCTGGTGTATGTTCCAAAAGAATGTGCTCTTCGTATAGTGACACTTCGAGTATTTTACTTCCAAACGGACTGACTCATTCACTAGGAGATCGAACCCATTCTTGTACCCGAGAACAGAAAAGTCCTTGACTCTGTACCCACTACGCCAGAGTCTCTCCTTCACATAGAGCTCAGCCTGTGTCCCTGTTGTTTTGTTGGTATTATCTTTCATAATTTATTTATACCACATAAAGAAAAAGGCATCCAACTGGACGCCTCTTTCTTTTGTTTTCCTGTTTGTTTTTTACAGGATTTTTCCTGCTCTCATGTTGTGAAGGTACTTGCTGATTTGATTGAGCAAGAGTCCCACCGGAACGGCCGTATTGATGACCATTGCTGCCGGCAAGAGACCCCACAGATCCGTCGTCACCGTCGGCAGGCTTGCCATCGAGAGCGACTGGAGAAGAACATCGACGAAGTAGACCATGGCTACCCAGAAGGCAGACCAGAGCCAGGTCTTCGCACGAGAGATCCACTCTTCAATTTGTGTTCTCATAAATTTATTTTATATCGAATAGAGTTCCCCCCGTTATTCGACCACCATATCGAAGGGTCGTGTTTCCAAAGTCACCAGGCAAGGGATCGGCCATCCGATACCCGACCATCTGCTTCACCAGAGACCAGACCCAATGCTTGAGTGAGGTGCCGGGCTTGTAGGTGACTTCCATGATGAGCGTCTGGGTCGGATGCTTGAGAGCGGCATTCATGATGCTCTGGGTGTACTGATCGAAGTTCCAATATCGATAGATGAATTTGATCGGTAGCTTCTCAGTGACCGACTCCCAGTAGATCTTCCCGGCCGGCGTGAATCTGAGGAGCTTGGCAAGCTCTCCAGGCGTGATGTCGTATCCGTACCACCAGAGGAGATTCGAGATATCCGTGATCGTGCATCCGTCCTTGGCGACGGTGGTGTTGGAATTTCCGATGACGACATTCCCCCATCGTGGATCTCCTTGCTTCCGGGAGATCACTTCCCCAGGCTTGACCCGGCGGAATTGTCCCGGGGTCGGAACGGGAACCGGTGCCGGTGCAGCGTCCAGGAGATCCTTGATCTTCGTCGTTGGAGGAACACCGAGATCCTTGGCGACTGCTTCCGCATATCCTCTCGGGTAGTTGCCGTCTGCCGTCGGAGCATAGGCGGCATAGAATTCATAGAGCGTCTGTTCTCCCCGGTATGCCCGGAGGACATTCGTGGCCGCATCGATCAGGAATTGATGGAGAGCCTTCGTTCCGATCTCGAGCGAATCGTAGATGATGAAATTCTTATCGTCCTTTCCTCGGTTCTTTCCGAGTGACGATGTGTAGGTGGTGAATCGAAGATTCCCGGGGTTGTTGTTCCGGTACGAACGAGACCCGAGCGGATAGGCTCCGCCGGGTGAAATGAATCCCTCGTGCTTCTTGATGGCTTCCGCCCATTGCTTGATCATACGCTATTTATGAAAACGATTTATGTCCTTGCTTGGCCAGTGCCTCGGCTCTCCGAGGTTCATTTTTCTAGCGAGTGCGATCGGTGCGAGGATGAGGAAGAATATCAGGCAGAGAAGGAGAAATAGGCTCAGTCGATCACGACGGCGGAGGATCTTCCTCGCCCGGTCGGACTTCTCTTTTTTGAATGGCATATCATTGCTTCTTGGCGAGGATATCATCCTCAGCTTTCTTATCTCCGGCAGAGTATCGTTTGAAAACATCATTCACTCGCTCGATGATGGCAGTCGGAATCGGTACGCCAAGAAGGGTGAGCTTCTCGAATATAGAAAGCACCTCAGAGAGGATGAAGAAGATCCCGATGTACACCGGGAACCAGTCAAAGAGTGAGCTCGAGTTCGAAAGAATGGCTGCTGAGAATATAGCGATAGAGTAGAGACAGATCTTCCGTGCCATCGGCTGACCCATCTTCCAAGAGGAAAGCCTTCTCATCTTGAAGGCTGCCCATACCCCGAGCACGCTGTCGACAATGATGATCAGGAAGAGTCCGTAGATCACCCGATTGAGTTCATGATTTACGACAAAGAATTCGAATCCGGCCAAGGCTACCAGAGCACCCATGGCCTTGACCCAGAAGTACTTCGTGATCGAGGTGATTGTTTCCAACATAGTCCGCACAGTTTTGTTTTTATAGACTAGCTTTTCATCATGTAAGCCAGAGCGTAGTAGGGAGGACGGT
>Ga0075458_10000335_pt1 | contig 15350 bp, 23 predicted proteins | sample DEB3_08_DNA_FD_77576 | JGI IMG/M metagenome (GOLD analysis project Ga0075458, IMG submission 77576) | Aqueous microbial communities from the Delaware River and Bay under freshwater to marine salinity gradient to study organic matter... | ecosystem: Environmental > Aquatic > Marine > Coastal ... | reverse complement strand
GCGTCCCTGAACGCCGGGTGAAGGGTGGCACTGTCACCGGTGGGGAAGTTGGCCAGGGTCTTGGTGACGGTGACCGGGTTGTTTTCGACAAGGCCTTCGGTGTTTTTGTAGACGCCGGTGCCTTGAGCAGTGGGCAGCTGACGCAGGCCCATGGCAGAGTGAATCGCATCTCGATTACCAGCACCCACCGCTGGGTTCATGCCAGGGAAGAAACGTGCCTCTGTGTTCTCTGGATCCCAGCGACCGACCTCCCCGTAGGCCTTCTTCTCGGCCTCGCTGGCGTTCAGAAGCTCGGGGATGTGGCCAGTGTTGGCGCCTGGGACATACTCGTAGGTCGAGCTGAACGTGTGCTTCGGCATGTAGTCGGCGCTGGTCTTGTTTGCATCACGCAAAGCTCTCACCATGCCTTCAGCACCACCGCTGTAGGTAGCGTTCTTGCCGCGCTCGTAAAGGTCCTGAGCTTTGCCGTAGATCCACGGCACTTCCTGAAGGTGCGGGCCTGACCAATCGGTCTTGCCGCCGGCTGCGCGAGCATTGGCCCGGTCAACCATGAGAGCCGTCTCGGCGTCCATGAACGGGTGCATCTGCTGGCTTACGCCGGCCTTCCAGGGCTTGCCCTGTGCATCGGTGTAACCAAAGCCCTGAGCTGCGCGGAAATCGTTGACACCGAAAGAGCCCTCGACAGGCACGTTCGGGTCGTTCTTGACGCGGTACTCGCCAATCTTGGCCGCAAGCTTTGGCGAGGTGTCGCTCTCAATAGCCCGGTCCAGCGTTCTCATACCGGCACCGCGGTAGGCCATTTCCGGCACGCCCAGCGCCCGACTGTTGTCATGCTTCAGGCTGAACGCGAGCTCAGATTCGGGAGAGACTCCGGCCGAATAGACCGCATGAGCGTCCAGCGATCGGTTCAGCTGATAGGGCTCGTTGGAGGCTGCCTGTCCAGCCTTGGTGCGCTCATACCAGTTGGCTACACGCTCTGGATCTGCGTACTCAAGAGCGTCAACGCCCTCGTTGAACTGTTGGTCGAGGCTTTTTCTCATGGCCCCGAGGCCTGCGCCACTGTTTACATGCCTGGGGGCGCCGATGATCGAGCCATCTGCGCGGCGAGAAATGTGCTCGCCTTTCTTGGCAGCGCGAAGCACAGCTTCTGGGCCCTGCTCGGCTTCCATCGTGCGATAAAAGTCCGCAGGAATTGCTCCACTGGCTCGCTGGCCGCCCACCTTCTTCGTTGTTTCCGCTTCTTCCGTTGCAGTCTCGAGGGTGGCCCTCAGGTCTTTCTGAATTTGCTTTTGACGCGCAGTCTCACGCTCGCTCTTTTTTCCAAATCCGGCCAGCGCCTCGGGGATCTCGCTAGATGCCGAATCCTGCACGCCGGCAATCAACCGAGCGGCATTACTGGACTCGGCCGGAACGCTTCGCAGAGCATCAGCGACCTTGTCGGCTTTCCTGGCTTTCCCGACCAGCTTGGTAGCGCCACCGAAAAACGGGATCATCCCAACGCCGGCAAGCCCCATCCCCAGCTTGTCGCCCTCGCGGCGAGCTCGCTCGAAATCTCGAGCGGACTGCGCTGTGCCAATCCCTGGAAGAAACCCGGCGCCAATGTCGATAGCAGTGTCGGCCAGGTCCGAATCCTGTGGTGTATCGAGCGAGGTGAACTTACTTGCCCGGTCTCTGAGAGCTTGAATAATCGCCGCCGTGTCCATTGCTACCTCACAAATGCATCAAGATTTCTTCAACTTCGTCGTCGTCATTATCTACAACGGCGGGTCCCTGCAAAATAGTTTCGATGATCCTAGACACCGCAGGGTCCATGGGCAACGCTTGCGGGATGAAGTAGGGGTCAGGCTCAAGGCTGAGGTCAATCTCTGGCTCAGGCTCAATGACTAGCTCTGCCTCAATTTCCCAGTCGCGCTTGTAATGGAACTGCGGAGCCCATCCGCCACCAGGCCTCTTGGCGCCATGCGGTCCAAGGATGTTGCCGCGTACCTTGTCGCGTCTCTCCTTGATCGCGCCAGATACCTGAATGGTGATCTGGCTCTGGTTGTCTACCTGATCTTCGCCTTCGTCGATGTCACCAAAGACAGGCGTTGGGCCTTTCTCGATGAAACCAAAGGCAACGTCCTCACCCTCAGAGACATCGCCACTCAGCGAGACAATGACGGCAATTTCAGCGTTGGCTAGGTCATGGCCCTCTGTGATGTCGCCAGTGACGTACTGAATGACCGACACCGTGCCGGTCGTGCTGTCCTGGCCTTCGGTGACATCGCCAATGACCGCCTGATTAGCGGTAATGGCGCCCTCGGCAATGTCGGGGCCTTCCGTAATGAGGCCCCCAATGGGATCAATGACGGCAATACCACCAAGAGCCCCATCGGGGCCCTCAGTAATTGCGCCTTGGACTTCGGAATAGCTCCAGCGAGCCTCATCCCAAAGCCCTTGATCCCAAAGACTGGGTTGGCTCACGGATCGCCTTCAGTAATCGTCAAGCTTGTGATGTCTAGGGTCATGCCGGTAGTCAGGTCATCCTCAGTCAATCGGATTTCCCCAGTGCCACCGACCTGAGAGGCCGTGAAGTCAGCGACCCATGAGCCGCCTGAGTCGGTAATGCGTGCCCAGGTGCACTGGCCGTCTGCAATCACCGTGGCGTTTGCCGGATCGGTGAACGTCAGGACGCCACCAGAGACTGAACCGCAAGGGTTGGCAAGATTGAACTCTGCCAGCTTGGTGGTGGCCGTGCCACCGCCGGCGGGCTTGGTGCCGCTGTAAAGGGCAAGCTTGCCGCTGTTGGACGCATCACGGACCACCGTCATGCGGTCATTTCGAACCGTTGTGTTGTAACTAGGCATTCGGTGGAACTCCTAAGGGTGGACCCTGTGGGGGCATGGGTTGCTGTGGCTGTGGCAAAGGTGCCGTTCCAGCCGGGATAGTTGCCTGCTGAACGGGTGCGACACCCACCACCTTTCCGCTGATCGGGTCACGAACTACGCGCTTGGGGGCCGACATGGTTTGAACCAACATATCAATTTTGTCGGCCAGTGCCTGGACGCTGTTGGGGCCTGCGGGCGCCGTGTTCAGGCCGCCATCAATGATGGTCTCAGCCGGAATCGGAAGAGGCATTCCCATCATGACGGCCTTTTCCATGGCATCAGTCAGATCCTTGACGGCGCCGGCTCTGCGCTCAAGCGCACCGGCTTCCTTCTCTTTCACCTCGGCCTCTTTCATCGGGTCAGGCTGCGGAGGCTGGTTGCTGTTCTGCTCAATTGCAGAGATGGCCTGGTCCAGTACGCCTTCAATGCCGCGGGAGGATCGGTAGGCCGACATGCCCCACTGCATGATGCGAAGGAGGAAAGGCGCAGCCGCAGGGTCCGACTGAGCCAGAGGCATCGACGCATTGATGAACGCGCCTAAGCCGTTCAGGAATTCCATCCGGCTTTCACGCTCTTCGGCCCAATCGATGGCGGCCATGCTGTCGGACTCGACCACGATCCGGTATCGGTTGATGGCCGTGTTCTTGAGAAGCTGCGCTGCCTCTTGGGCCTTGTCTCGATCGGGCGTGAACATGACGTTCGAACGCTGAATGATCGTCTCAGGCTGGAAGTGCTTCATGATGATCTCGGCCTTGATGCGGAGACCGTACTGAATCCACTGCGCCACATAGAACTGCTTCAGCTGGAGCCTGGTCGAACCAAACTGCGCCTTCAGCTGCTGTGCGGATGCCGTTTCTGAAGCCTTGGTATTGCCGCGCATGATGTCCGAGATGCCAAGCACCTCGTAGATCTGCTGGATTTTGTCCTGGCGATACACGCGCAGTTTGTCGATCGCGTTCACCGCCTGATCGATTGGCACCCAGTCAATCTGACCCTTGAGGCCGCCGGACTCGGCGAACATCGCCCAGTTATCGACCGGGATCAGCTGGTTTTCCACCGCCTGCTGCAGCACTCGGCCCACAGAGTCACCGGCTGACTTGTTGTAGGCACCGACCATCTTGGCGGCCTTGGTCAGCCACTTGATGCGGGTGTTGATCTCATCAAGCTCATCGAACTGATCCTGCGCCATGATGTAGTCGGCACGCGGCATCAGGTTCGATGTCGTCAGGTTGGCCATCAGGGCCGGCGGGCACGGGAAGAAGTCATTCAGACCGAGAGGATCTGAACGCTCGTCCAGGATCTGGTCCATGCCCTTCGCGAGCCAGTAAACGGTCTTGGAGGTCTTGCACCAAATCTCGAACACCTCGGCCTTCTGCCAAGGCTCGTTCTGAGGCTCTGAGGTGCTCATAGGCGCACGCTTTGGCTTGCTGGTACTCAGTGGCACCTTCTCGCCTAATTCATCGCCAAAACGCCTCTTGAGTTGGTCTCTGGTCATGTAGACACGGCGAGCGACCCACCGAACCTCTTCCCATACGCGAGCAGGGGACCAGAAGAAGTCCTTGTAGCTGACCCACTCGGTAACGGCGTCCTCACTCTCGAGGCGCTCGAACTGCTGCTCGGGGACCAGGACCTCCTGGCTTACGGGATCGATTTCCGCGGAGATGATCTCTGGAACCGTCTTCGCTTCGTAGCGATTCCACATCTGGCCCATGCCGACAATGAGCCAGTCCTCAATGCCGTGGCGTGCGCTCGCGTCAAAGCTCGAGCCGTCCATCTCAATTTCGTTATTGAGGATCCGCTCGAGCATTTCGGACGCCACGCGGGGCACATCGTCATCGAAATCCTTATAGAGCCGGTGGACGTCAGCCTTGGGAGGTCTTGCATATATTGAGGATTTCACAACCTCAATGGTTGACCAAAAGATATTGACCCGGCTTTCGAAATCCTGAGCGGCACTGCGCTTGTCGAGGTATCGCCGCGTGATGCGGTCGGCGTCCTTCTGGAACTTCTCGTTTTCCTTCTGGGAGGCTTCGATTTCAGTGAGCCAGAGCTTGTATTTGCCCTGGGGACCATCACCAAACTGGCTGGCCTTTTCGATCTTGTCGCTGTATTCAGCCATTGATGGCCCTCGGTTATTTAGCCAATGCGAGTGCTCTGCCTTGGGCCACAATCCCAGATATCTTCGAGGCAAAAGCCATATTTAGGCGTTTCAGTGCCTATATTTACCTCTTTTTGAGGTAAATCTGCAATCTTTTTTCCTATTCTACGGGTAGTTGCCAAACTTAGGTATCTGAATGCATCGCTCGCGTGCGAGTGCGAGTCGTGCTTAGGACGGCTTCGATAGACCTGATTTTTCTCGTCCCACTCGCGCATGTACCCGCGCAAGTGCTCGATGCCGTCATAGCACCGGGCCTGGTCGAAGTAGCAGAGGGGTAAGGTCAGGCGCGTGGCCTCGATGCCGTCAAGAACAGAGAGCTCGGGCACAAGTCGGGGCTGGATCCCGTTCTCGAGGAACTGCTCAATCTGCGACTTGCCGGTCTGCAAGCTTTTGGCGCGTGCGTCATGCGGCAGCCAGATGGTGCCCTTCTTGCCGGGCAGATTTCGGATCCAATCGATGTAATGCTGAATCGGCCGGGAATCGGCCTCATAGAAGTCCACCACCCGGATCCCTTCCGGCCCCTCCTGCCAGACCCACCAGCTGCAGGAGTCGGTGAAGCCTAAGTCGCCCACCACATTCACCTCAAGGTCGGGGTCATACGGCACATCGCGCACCCTGCCGTCCGCGTAGGCCTCATCGATGTCCTTGGCGTAGAACGCCCCAGGCACTGCGGCTGAGAAATCGCACTCAAATTCCACCGCGTAGGCGTCCGCGGTCATAGCCGCCTTGGCGTCCGCGAGCTCCTGCTCATCGATGATGCCGGTCTTGGACGCAGGAAGCTCGAGGAGGAGGTGGGTGTCAGGATTTATGCGTGCCTCTTCACGCATGTTCCAGAAGAAATTTCGCCCTGCCGGCGTTCCCGCGAAGATGGCCCAGCCTTTTCGATCGGACAGAGCGGGACGCAGCACCGAGTACCAGGCGGTGGGTCGAATCTGACCGGTTTCGTCAAGCACTACGGCGTCAAGGTACAAACCGCGGAGGGCATCAGGATTATCGGCGCCGGTCACGAAGATGGTGGACTCGTCTCCGCGGGCGTTGTGGATCGTGATCTTGAGCTCGGTCTCGTTCGGCTTCTTGGTCTGGAATTCCTTGGTCAGCTGCTTGAGGTACTCCCAGGCCACTTTCTTGGCCTGATCGCGGAATGGCGCCAAATAGGCCACCTGGGGGCGCGGGTGAGGGCACTCGAGGGCCGCAATCACCAGATCCGAGCACATCGCCACGGTCTTGCCGCATCGGCGGTGCGCGACAACGACAGCCCAGCGTTTTTGACGGTTATGGAGGGGTAGAAAGCAGGACCTGGGTTGGTACTCGGATAATTTCACGCCCACAGCCCTCTGGTCCTGCCGCCGCATGACTCCGGCACCGGGCAGGAGACACAATCCGGCATCCCTTTCGCGCCGTTGAGGTATTGCTCAGGCATTTTGGTGCCGAGATAAGTCCGCACATCCTCATCGGACCATTCCCAGAGCGGCAAGGTGTAAATGACGCCTTGCACCACATCGCCAGGGGTGACACCGTGAAGGTAGGGGTCGCATCGTTTGGTGCCTCGGAAGACTTGCTTGTAGCCGTTGGCGTAGAGGTATTCGGCCATTGGAGCCCAGATATTGGCCAGACAGCAATTCAGCCAATTTGCGCTGGTGGGATCGCCGCTTTCTTTCCTGTGTGCTTTGGAGTCCGTCTCAATTACTTTGAAGTGAGGCGCGATTTGCTTGACCAGCTGCGCGTTCTCATAGGCCGCTTCGGTCATGTCCCCGGTGTCGAGCATCAGGACATCGATGTAAGGCAGAAGCGCCTGAAGATGGAACACCAGCGCGAGGGAGTCCTTGCCGCCGGAGAATTGCAGTGCTGCTTTCATGTCATTCCTAGGTTGAACCTAAAAGGAAGTGCGCTACCCGTTGGAAAACCCCGGATCGCAGGCGGGGTGGGCAACGCACTTTCGTTTAGGGTGGCCCCCATGTACTCCCATACAGCCGTCACGGTTAATGCAAAATATGAACGGTCGGGGGCCATAGTCGTTACCAGGGCCCTTTCGGGTCCATGGAATTGAACACATTGCGGTGGACGTTGAAGCTTGAGCACTTGCCGCACTCAATCAATTCATAGCCCTTGGCCTGGGCCTTGAGGAGGCTGCCGCCTTCCACGGCCTTCTGCTCTAGTTTTCTTCCGCGCTCATCAAACAGGGTCAGGACGTATTCGCCCGTCTCGTACTTGCTCATCGTTTTTTGTCTCTCCACCACTGAGGCTCGGGTGTGTAGCGTCCTCGCCCAGACAGCCCATTAGGGTTCCACTTTCGGTGCAGGCTGTCAGGGCACTTGCCGCAGGATCGGCTCCCTTTATAAGTCAGGCTGTGCTCCGTCACCACCCTCTTGGTTCCCTTCTCGCAGCCGCACTGGCAGATCCATGCCTTGTGCTTGGCCACACCCACTAAGCGCGAGGTGGCACCAATCACGGTCCACCGGCCATACTGCTTGCCGACTTCTACGGTCATCACCGCCCCCTGCCGTGATAGGTCATGGTCTCGCCGCCAAGGCCTGGGATAAACACGCCATCCGCGTCAAGGAAGTCATCGCGGTTGAGCTTGCTGGGCCGGTACTCGTAGCCCTTGATGAACATCTCGCACCAGTAACCCAAAAGCTTGTGCCTCCTCATCCAAAACCACTCGGGTGAGTTGCTTGCCGCCATGTCGATGAGGGCCATGGCCCGGTTAAGCTTTCTCTGGTCGCTGCTGCAAATGGAGGTCACCAGGAACCGGATCTCATTCAGAATCAGATCCTTCTCATCCTGCATCGCCTCGGGGCTGCCGCTGTCAATGCGAATCACCTTCCGCTTCTCGGCCAGGCCCAGCATCTTGGCGCGTGCCTTCACCGCGTCATAGGTTCGATGCAGCATCTGGGCGTGAACGTGGTTGATCCCGAGCTCCTTGTATTGCGTCCTTAGGATTTCATCCTCTCGAGCCGTCCAGTGGCAGCGTGTCCGAGTCCCCTTTGGTTTTCTTGGCATGTCTCTCTTCCTCAAACTGGATCAGAAGCTCTATGCAGTGGATCGCCTTTCTGAGGTCCTCGATCCCACCCTTCTCCTGATACCGAGTCACATACTTGATGGCCGTGTGTTGGCAGGCGTTCAACCCGTTCAGCATCGAATAGCGCATGGGTTGGATCGCAAGCCCTTTGTAGTGGCCGCCTCCCACCTGAATGTCCTCAGGCTTGAGTAGTTTATCGTGTGTTGAGAAATTATCAACGCTTTTGGGGTGGGTTTGGCTGCGGGGGTGGGGGGACCCGGTCTCTGACCCCTCCCCCCCAGTCGGGTCGAAGGGGGGTGGGGTCCGCGATTCAGCCTCGAGCTCGGCCACCAGATCCCAGTCAATCGCCTTCATGTTTCACCTCATCGGATTGATAATCCGGGACACTAGTCCCTAACCTATTGATTTCATTATGCTCAATGACATCGTGTGACGTAGGTGTGACGTCAACCTCTTGCCTACCTACGCTTCGACCCGTCAACCAGCCGAGGTCGATCTTGACTGGACCGCCGTCCGCACCTGTCACCTCGATCGGAATCACCCGCGACACAATGCCGGCGTAGATCTTCCGGTCCTCTATGCCGCCTAGCGCCCTGTCACGCAGCCAGCCTTTGAGGCCCTCTGGATGGCATTGCCCAGGCTGTATCGATTCCATGACGGCTTCCCTGATGCCCCTGGTGATCTTGTTGGGCATTCCTTTGGGCCTTCCCTTGCCCGTCAGGTTGGCCAACCGCTGGGCTTGAAGCCTGGCCTCCCTTTCCTCGGGGGTTTCTACCTTAGAAACCCCGGAACCGACCGATTTTTTATCGGACTCAACCACCTCCACCTTAGCCACCGCTCGCCCCCCTAAACCATTCCCCACACCACTCGTAATCCTCCACAAATGGAAACGAAGCCCTACCGTTTTGCAAAAGCTTTGGAGGCCTTCTTCTGCACTTACCAGAACGAAGCTCTGCCCCAGTGCTCGACCTGTCCCTCAACCAATACCGACAATTCCCACAAGTCTCCTTTCTCTCACTCATTCCTTACCTCCTACCTAAAACCTGACCGGGACAAGGTGAGGCGGGACAGGACAGTGTATTTATATACACTTGTCCCGTTTGTCCCGCTCCCACAGACACCTCGCTGTCCCGTTTGTCCCGCATGTCCCGCTCTGTCCCGGGACAGAATGTCCCGCTCAAAAGCACCCTATCCGACCAACTACTCATCCTCTTTGGGATACTTCCGAACATATCCCTCGACCAAGTGAGATCGGGAATAAGCATTCCAATCTCGATTGAATCCCTTCCTCTTAGCCTCAGGGCTTCCCCTATGAAGCTCGTAATACTTCATCCGAACCACCTCACGATTACCTGACTCGGCCTCATCAAGAGCGCGTTCGAAGATCTCCTTGTTCTTGGACGGCTGCTGCCTGGTCTCTGGATGCTCATCAGTCACCTCGAGAACACAGCTGGTCAATCGCTCGCCATACTCGGCCTCAGGATCAAAGTCGGACATCGGTCCAAGGTCGATCGTCTTGAGCTTGAAGTTGAATAGCTCGTAGTAATCCTTGCCTTCTTTTTGCTTCTCGATCTTGAAGGTTCTGATGTCCTCGTTCCTGAGGATGCTGATCTCTGAGTCCATGGCGCCCTTGAGGCTTGAATGGCCTCTGGTGCCTTTGCCCTCGTCTTTTCCTGAGTGATGCACGAACATGACCGCGCAATGGTGGGCATCCTCAATCATCTTGGCGCTGCTGATGACCGCGCCCATATGCTCAGAGGCGTTCTCGTTGCCGCCTGGCATGACGCGGTTGAGGGTATCGATGATGACTAGCGCGAGCTCCTCGCCTGCCTGGTCCTTGGCCGCTTGAATGGCCGCCATAAGGTCAGTCATGTCTTGGTCCTTGTCCAGCATGTTCACGCCACGCTGGAGGATCATCAGGTTCTCGAGGTCCTCATCTGTCAGGTTGTGTTCCTTCATGTAGGCCATGGTTCGGGCTGTCAGATCGCCCTCGGCTGCAATGATGAGCACCAGGCCCTGCTTCACCCGCTTGCCCTGATACTTGATGCCCCGGGCTATGGCCGCGCCAATATCAAAGGCCGCAAAGGATTTCCCGGATCCTGGCTGGCCCCACATCACCACCAGGCCTTTCTTTGGGATCACATCTAGGACACGCCAGCCGACCCTTTGCTGCCGCTTCAGATCGCCCGCGCTCAGGAACTTGAATCGATCGGGGCTTGCTTCAGACTGCGGTAGCTCTGCGATCTCAGGCTTGAACTTCTCCGCCTGGGTCACGGCCCTCGGGATGTCCTCATAGCGTGACTTGAATCGCTCATCCCTTGGAGCTGCTGACTCATCCATCAGCGCCCGCGTCAGGTTCACCACCGCGCCCGGGTGAGCTCCCGAGGCCACCAGGCTCGAGGTCAATACGTTCACTGACTCATGCAGCGCCTCGCCCTCGATGATGTTCCTGACCGCGTTGGTGAGCTTGTCCTGCTGCTTGCCGTACTCCCTCTGGGGCTCACTGGATGAGCTTGAGCTCGGCAGCCCGTCGATATCGATACCAAACACCATCGCCGCATCCGCCAATGACAGGATGTGGTCCGGGTGCCAGCTGTGGATGATGTGATTGAACGGCCCTGAGTCTCTCTTCTTCTGGTTCTGACCCAAAGGCAGACGCACATAGCGCACGATGTTATTGCCTGATCGATCCACGCTCATGTGCCCGGCATTGGCCAGGGTATCGATCACCGCCCCGACCAGCTTCTGGTTCACCGCATCGGGATCCTCCGGGTCAATGAACACACCAGCCTGGTACTTGCCTGGGCTGGTCTCGAGTAGGTAACTGGGCTGACCGTTTAACTGGTCTGGACTGACATCATCAGCAACGATGACCAGGAGGCGGGAAAAGTTGTCCTTGGTGCGGCCTGTGGGTGCTTTGAGAGCCGCGGTTGAGAAGTAGGTGTTCCGGTTCCCCCATTGGTCCACCATCTCGCGCAGACCGCTGCGGTAGGGGAGGCCTTTCCAGTCCTGGTGATGGACGCTGTTCGGGTCCCCGATAAAGCTATTCACCCAGAGGAATGTTCCGAGTGGCTTGATCTCATCAAGGGCCGATAAAAATTCTGAGTTGGTTACTACGGTCACATGGTTGCTCCGATTGAAATCCTCCGAAAGAAAAGAGCGGCACGCTCGGAGGAGGCGCTGTCCCTTGACCCGTCGATCAAGGTAAGCCGCGTTAACACTTTGCCACGCCGTTGTTATTTCTTCAACGACACAAGCTCGTTTAAGGACAGCTTGATCTTGCGCTGCTTGGCCGCTTGCATCAGCGGCTCCCAGTATTTCCGAGGAATGGACCCGTTCGTGCCGCGCTTGTCCTTGGGCATAGTCCACCGACAGATGGTTGATTTATCAAGGTCCAGAATGCGGCCCACCTCGGCTGCTGAACCAAAACGGTGAATGACTGAATTGGCAGGCTCAAATTGGGACTTATTGCTCATTACGGATTTCTACCTAGATGAAAATATTGCAACCATTCTAGCCGCTTGCCACAAACCTGAAAACGGTGGGAATATCTCAACTTCACGCTCACATCATGTTCGACCTCATGCCCACCGCTCAGAAGCCCACCATCGACAAGGGCTGGTTCCAGGAAAAGATAGCCGCCAAGAAGCTATCCCAACGCAAGCTCGCCACCACTCTCGGGCTTGATCCTTCTTCCCTCACGCTGATGCTTCAAGGTAAGCGCAAGATAACCAACGAAGAGGCAAGCCAGATTGGTAAAGCCCTGGGTTATCCGGTGACCGAAATCATGCGGCGTGCTGGCATCGATGTGCGTGATGACGTTCGCAAGGTTCCCATTGCGGGCTACTCGGGCCAAGGATCCACGGTCAACATGCTGCCCAAGGGTACGCATGACATGATCGTCGCCCCTGCGGATGTCCCTGCAGGCGCGTTCGTACTGCAGAACCGCGTGGCCGGTGCCCCTCGAGATGGTTGGCTCATGTTTGTCTCTGGCGAGCAGCTGCAGCCTGATGAAGTCATGGGCCGCTTCTGCCTGGCCACGATTGCAGATGGCCGGATGTATATCGCGATCGTCCAGCGAGGCTACAAGGCAGGCCTGCATAACCTCCTGCTCATGGGCACGGTGCCGGAGATGATGGAAAACCAGACCGTTGCCTGGGCGTCCCCGATCCTTTGGATTCGCCCGATGTAAAGTTTTTTTCATCAAAGTGTTGACATTTTCTCAACATGTGAGAAACTGTGTCCGTGGTCAGCGACCACTAACCAAGAAACCAAGAACCAAGGAGAACGAACATGAACCTCAAACTTCACGTTACGAATAAGGCAGTAACCCCAAGCGTAGGCATCAGCGTCTTTCACGTTGGCGCAAACCGGTATCGCGTTTACCTGGACGGGATCGGTAGTTACAGCCTTCATAACCAGCTTGGCATTGCTGCTTCAAAAGCAATGTGGCTCGGAAACCTGAGCCAAGATGATTTCAACTGGGAAGTGGCTAAGGTTCAAGAAGCCAACAAACAATAACCAAGGAGAACGAACATGAACGTAGAACAGATGCTGAACGCAAGAGAATCCCGCCGCTTTGCCGCAGAAGATCGCTTTTTAGCAAGAAGAGAAATTCTTGAAAACGAAGCCGAAAAGATGATTGGCACGCTCATCAAGAATGGAAAGGAAGTTTTTTATGTGTTCCCGGTTGGCGGTAAATACCGCGAAGGGGCCAAATGGGAACTGATCGATTTCTTGATTCGCAATCGCTACGTCTAATTAATTGGCGCCACGGACGGCCAAACCAATTTAAACCAGGAGAACGAACATGCTCGCAGTAACCTTTTTCATGATCGGCGCTTTCGGTGCCGCATTCCTCGCCGCAGTAACCGCCCATGAGCTCTTCACGCGGTTCCTCACCCACCTCAAGCTGCATCACGAATCACGCAACCGCGTGTCTCGGGATCTCAAGTACCGGAAAATTCTCTGAGGTGTGCCATGGCATACGAAAAGATCGTCTTCTTCAAAGGCAGGGACGCCGACCCATTCTTCGAAGCGCTGCTTCAGAAGGGGCCCGAGGGGTTCATGGAGGAGCTCAAGATCTACCACGTTGAAGGACAGCACCCAGTGGTCGCTGATCAGGACCTTCAATATGAGAACAAGGACCCGTTCTTGAGGGACGGCCGTTACCTCGCCTGGTGGAACATCCAGAACGGCTATGTCGGAATCGCGTACCAACTCTTTCATTAACCAGGAGACAACCAATGAAAACAATAACCGCCCTGATCCTTTTGCTTGCCGCCACTGCCGCGGTTGCCGACTACAGCACGATCGTGATGACCCCCTCAGGTCCGGTGACCTGTCAGGACGTCAACGGCACTACGGTCTGTCGATGACGGATCGGACCCAGCCGCCACGCCTGAAGGGGTTGCAGTGGTATGACCAAAAACCAAGCAGCAGGGCCGAGACTCTTTTGATGGTCGCCGGCATGACGGTCGCAGCGACCGGTATCTTGGTCCTGATTGGCGCATTTTTTTGAGGAGAAAATTGATGGAAGCTCAACGCATAAAAGAACTGTCAGCGGCCTGGCTTGCTGCCAAGAAAGCTGAACTGGTCGCGAACGAAAATCGGGTCAGCATCGAGAAGGAACTGATCGCTCTGATCGGATCCAGGGAAGAAGGATCCCAGTCCACTGAGGTGGATGAGTTCAAGATCACCACCACCGGCAAGCTCTCTTATAAGGCGGATGTCGATAAGTTGGCCGAGCTCACCGCCGACTGGCCTGATGTCATCCGCCCGGTCGAGGTGGTGATGAAGGTCTCCGACACCAAGCTCAAGAAGCTCCGTGCTGAGGCCCCGGCCTACTGGGCCCAGATCGCCACGGCGGTCGAGGTGAAGCCCCAGAAGACCGCCTTGACCATCGCGCTGCAGGAGGCTGAGTAATGAGAGCTTTAGAGCGCCTTGGCGAATGGTGCCTGCGTGACGGCTGGTGGTATCTGGTGATGGTCATTCTTGCCTCGGTGATGCTTTGGACCTGGACACTTCCAAAGACAGTGACTCTCACTGAAGCTGAGTGGGACTGCGCTACCCCTGGCACCCAGGGTATTGACGCGGTCTGCCTGGTGTATCGCCACAAGGGCCTGAAGCCATGATTAGGGTGCTAGTGATGATCCCGGTGATGTTCATGGTGCTCTGCTTCATTCCACTTGCGGTCCTTTTCGGATTGATTGGGTCCGCGTGGAAGACGGCCTACTGCGTGGTCGATGCAGCCTTTACAGCTTTGATGAGGGACGAATAATGGCCTTTGATTTAAACAGCATCAGCCGAACCAAACGGCTCGAGGCGCCAAAGATCCTGCTGGCGGGTGAGCCAAAGATCGGCAAATCAACCTTTGCATCGATGGCACCCAACTCGGTGGGCATCCTGACCGAGGACGGCATGAGCGGCATCGACGCAAATGCTTTCCCGCTGGCTCAGAGCTTGGACGATATCTACGCGGCGATCGGAACGCTGCTGAATGAGGACCACCCGTTTGAGAACGTGTTCCTCGATTCACTGGATTGGGCAGAGCCGCTGGTGCATGCGTATGTCTGCAAGGCCAACGGCTGGAAGGACATTGAAACCCCAGGCTTTGGCAAAGGGTACGTTGCAGCCGCGGCGGAGTGGAAAAACCTCCTGGATGGACTCGAGGAGCTCCGCCGGAAGCGTGGCATGGGCATCATCCTGATCTGCCATGTGAAGCAGCAGCGCATTGAATCACCCACGCATGAAGGTTATGACGCCTGGGTGCTGAAGATGCACAACCGCGCTTCTGCGCTGGTCGAGGAGTGGTGCGACATTGTCGGTTTCGCCGCGCATCGAATCCGCCTGAACAAGACGGACGCCGGCTTTGGTCAGAAGGAAGTAAAGGCCAAGCAGACCGGCGAAAGAATGCTGCACCTGGAGCCGCACCCGGCCTACCCGTCAGGGAACCGGTTCGGTCTTCTGGACTGCCCACTGGATTGGTCGGCGTTCGCTGACCAGCTTATCGCTCTGCAAAACGCATAGCAAAAATCGCAATAACTAGGAGTAATGACAAATGGCAAAGCTTGGATTTGAATATGGCGGTGACGTTGAAACCTTGAACGAAGGATCATTTGACCGGCAGCCCATCCCTGAGGGTGAGTACCTGGTGAACATCATGGACTCGGACTACAAGACAACCAAGAGCGGGACTGGTCACTACGTTTCAGTGCAGTTCGAAGTCACGGACGGGCCCCATGAAGGGCGCTACCTCTGGGCCAACTACAACATCGACAGCCCGAGCGCCCAGGCGCAGGAGATC
>Ga0075458_10000332_pt1 | contig 15398 bp, 15 predicted proteins | sample DEB3_08_DNA_FD_77576 | JGI IMG/M metagenome (GOLD analysis project Ga0075458, IMG submission 77576) | Aqueous microbial communities from the Delaware River and Bay under freshwater to marine salinity gradient to study organic matter... | ecosystem: Environmental > Aquatic > Marine > Coastal ... | reverse complement strand
TTGGCCGCTTTGCGAAGTTTTTCAGAAATTAAAGTTATAAGCGGACAGCCAGCCCCTAAAAACTGGATAGGCAAATTATGGGCTTGTCATCAGTTAGTCCAGCACAGTAACGGAAATACTTTGGTATTTATTGATGCTGATGTAAGGCTAGAAGATTGTGCCATCTCCTCTGCAATTAATAAAATGGGTGATTGGGATTACATTTCTCCGTACCCAAAGCAAATAGTTATTGGATTTATTCAACGAGTATTCCAGCCGCTACTGCAATGGTCCTGGATGGCCTCGGTTCCATTACTTATAAGTCAAAAGTTTTCAATTAAATCAATGGCGGTGGCAAATGGACAGTTTCTAATCGTCAAAAGAAATGCATATTTAAAATCTGGTGGACATGAATCTATTAAAGGAGAAGTTTTAGATGATTTAATGTTGGCACGCAAATTACTCGAACACGGATTCAAGGGCGGTGTCGCTGAAGCAAGCCAAGTTGCTCAATGCAAAATGTATGATTCAACTAGAGATTTGTTTTTGGGATATCAAAAATCATTACATAAGGCATTTGGTTCTGTCATTGGAGCCATATTTGCTGTTGCTCTCTTGGTTGCGACCGGAATAGTTCCAATTCTAGGTGCATTATCTGGTTCAACCTTAGCCTTGGTTTCATTTTTACTGGTGTTTGCCAGTCGATTTATTTCTTCCGTCAGGACGGGTGGTATTCCAAATACTGCACTGTTGCACCCAATCGCGATAATTTTTCTCATAATTCTTATTATTTATTCATGGTATGGAAAGTTAACAAAAACTCTTAGCTGGAGAGGAAGAGAGATTCTCAATGGCTAAAATTGCAGTTATAGGTGCAGGAATAGGTGGAATGAGTGCTGCTGCGCGCCTTGCAAAATTTGGCCACAAAGTTACCGTCTATGAAAATAGTGATCGATCAGGCGGGAAATGTCGAACTGAGTGGTTTGGTGACTATGCATTTGATACTGGACCATCGTTACTGACACTACCTGCAGTCTATAGAGATTTGTTTTTGAAAACCGGCAAGAGAATTGAGCATATACTAAATTTAGAACCAGTAGATCCGGCTTTTAATTATTTTTTTCCTGATGGAATGAATCTAACTTTTCCAAATTTATCAAATCCTAAAACTTATCTTGAAATTGAAAATAAATTAGGAAAAAATGCAAGTAAGGGTTGGCAGCAAATTATTGAACGGGCAGAGCGAATGTGGGATGTTTCCCGAGAGCAATTTGTCGAATCTGAATTGAACTCTTTTTGGCAGTTGCTCAATAACAGGAATTTGATTAGTCAGATTCGTGAAATTTCACCATTTACTTCGCTGCGTAAATTAAGTAATCAGGTAAATCTTGATCCTCACCTTAGAATGATTGTAGATAGATATGCAACATATACAGGAAGTGACCCGCGAACTGCTCCTGCCGTGCTGCTAACTATTGCTTTTGTTGAGAGCACTTTTGGTGCATGGCACATAAAAGGTGGAATTGGACAGCTATCTGTTGCCTTACAAAAAAGATGTGAAGAGCTTGGAGTGAATTTTGAATTCAACTCACGTGTCCAAGAAATATTGGTTGATGGAAATAGAGCTAAAGGGGTAACTCTTGAAACAGGAAGTCATATAGAAACTGATCTTGTAGTAGCAAATGCCGATGCTGAATATGTTTATAATAATTTAGTTTCTAAAAATGTAAAATCTGCCAATTTTGAAAGAAGAAAGTTGAGGAAAGCTACTAAATCACTTTCTGGTTTTTCATTACTGCTAGGGCTTGATAATTCAAAAGGTATGAGCCCGGAATTGAATCACCATAATGTTTTCTTCCCTAAAGATTATGACCAAGAATTTGAAGAGATATTTACAAGAAAAATTCCGGTAAGTGATCCAACTATTTACATTTGCGCACCTAAGGATGAAAGTATGGTAATTGGAAAAAATAAGGAAGCGTGGTTTGTGCTCGTTAATGCTCCGCGTCATGAACCAGGAATTGGATGGGATTGGAATCATGGAGGCGAAGCTTATGCTCAACAAATTATTGAAAAGCTAGATAAGTTAAATTTGAATGTTTCATCAAGATTAGACTTTCTTAAATTTAGAACTCCTGCAGATCTGGAGAGCTATGCCATGGCTCCAGGTGGTTCCATCTATGGCACATCTAGCAATTCTGCAAAATCAGCATTTTTAAGAGCCAGAAATAGATCTAAAACAAAAGGATTATTTTGCGTTGGTGGTTCTGCACACCCTGGAGGTGGACTTCCTTTAGTTGGAATTAGTGCAGAAATAGTTGCAAATGCAATTGGAAAGGCTTAACTTAATTTCGCTCTTGCATGTTTTGAGAGCATCAGAAGACTTACTGTTTGGAATATTAACCATAAATATATGGGCAGATAGAACAACTCTGAGTTCAAATTAAATAAAATTAGCACAATAAAAACAAAGGAAGCTCGCACCGGACGTTCTGCAATAGTTACTAGGCCAATATCATTAAGTCCAAGCCCACCTGAACGGGCTCGGATATATTCCTGTACTGAGGCAAATACTAAGATGGTTATAAGTAAATTCAGATTTATTCCTAATTGGTATAAAGCAAGGATCCAAAACAATTCTGACAATCTATCCACAATCGAATCTAAAAGTGCTCCCCATTTAGAACTTTTACCTGAAATAATTGCCAAACTACCGTCAATGCCATCGGAGAGCAAAGATAGGACTAGAAATAGTGGAGCCCAAATCAACTTAGCATTCATGTAAAGAAGAATTGCAAATATTAGCCCTAGGATAGTTATAGTATTGGCAGAGAGCTTAAATTTACATAAAATCTTTGCGACGAAGTATGAAATGGAAAGCCAGGTTTTAACTATCCCGGTAACTTTTGCATTTCCATGCCGCTCACTCCAAGACTCAAAAAATTTATCTCGTTGCACATCTGAAGTATATTTCTAATTATAGGTAAATATTGGTAGCTATTGGATGCACTTAAGGCATGAATGCCATTTTTGGACCAAGTTAGGTTAGAGTCGGTGAAAGTTAAGCAAAAAGTGGCGGTTTAGATTCCGCTCTTGCAACTTGCAGGGTAGCGTTGCGCCGTGACTTTTACACTTGCCCTGGATCTTCCCTCAATGCGAAAAGATATAAACGCAGCACTTATGCAATTTATTCAAAATGAGAATAAATATCTATCAAAAATTGGACCGGAATTAGATCCCGTCGCAAATGGAATCGAAAAATTTTTACTCGACAGCGGTAAGCGACTTCGGCCACTTTTTGCTTATGTGGGCTTCTTAGCAACGGGAAGTCTAAGTAGAGTAGAAATTATTAGGGCCATATCCTCACTAGAACTTATTCATGCCTGTGCATTAATACATGATGATGTTATGGATGGCTCTGACACTAGGCGTGGCGCACCAAGTATTCATAAGTTGTTTGAAGCTTTACACTCAAAAGATAATTTGCAAGGTTCATCAACTAAATTTGGGGTTGCTTCTGCAATTTTGATGGGAGATCTAGCATTAGTCTGGTCAGCACAAATGCTTCATACCTCAGGAATTAAAAACGACGAACTAATTACTGTTTTGCCATTTTATGACGAAATGCGAGTTGAACTTATGGCTGGCCAATATTTGGATGTATTTGAACAATCTTTAGCAACGCAAAGTGTTGAACGATCATTGAAGGTTGCTAGATATAAGTCTGGTAAGTACACGATTGAAAGGCCATTGCATTTTGGTGGATCACTTGGTGGTGCCTCAAAAGAATTGTTAGAAGCTTTTACAAACTATGGGATTCCCTTGGGTGAGGCATTTCAGTTGCGTGATGACTTACTCGGCGTATTTGGTGATCCAACTGAAACCGGTAAACCATCGGGAGATGACTTAAGAGAAGGCAAGCGAACTGCTTTGATTGCCATCACAATGGATAGGGCTGATACTTCTCAACTAAAATACCTTTCAAAATATTTTGGTGATCCAAATCTCTCTTCTGAACAAATAGGCCACATTCAAGAGATTATTGTGAACACAGGCGCTCAATCTCACATTGAATCTATGATTGAACAACTGGCTCAAAGATCACTTTCTACTCTAGCCTTTGACGGTATTTCTCCTGTTGGCAAGGATCTACTTACCCAACTAGTTCACATCTCAACAATAAGAAAGATTTAAAATGACAGCCAGAGTTAAAGGTCCAACAGATAATGTTGTTGTAGTTGGAGCAGGACTTGCTGGATTAAGCGCGGCACTGCGCTTGGCAGGAGCTGGAAGAAAAGTCACTGTGATTGAGAGAGAAAGTGTTCCTGGTGGTAGGAATGGATTGTTAAATAAATCTGGCTTCTCATTTGATACTGGACCTTCAGTGCTTACGATGCCGGATTTAATTTCAGATGCACTTGCATGCGTTGGCGAAGACATTAAGGATTGGTTGGATCTAGTTCCATTAAAACCCTTATATAGAGCGTTTTATGATGATGGTACACAACTAGATGTTCATGCAGATACTAATCAGATGCAAGCTGAGATTGCAAAAACTATTGGGTCTCAAGAAGCAATTGGATACGGTAAGTATGTAGATTTTGTAACTAAGTTATATAAGTATGAGATGAATGATTTTATAGACAGAAACATCGATTCACCACTAAATCTACTAACACCGAATTTAGCAAGACTAATTGCATTAGGTGGGTTCAGGAAATTAGCACCCAAAGTTAACCAATTTTTAAAAGATCCAAGAACTCAAAAAGTATATTCTTTCCAAGCGATGTATGCAGGTGTAAGTCCACAGCAAGCTTTGGCAATATATGCAGTAATTGCCTATATGGATTCAGTTAACGGAGTTTTTTTTCCAAAAGGCGGAATGCATGCTGTACCGAGGGCATTGGCTGCAGCAGCGGAAAAACACGGTGTAGCTTTTAAGTACAACACAACCGTAACCTCTATTGAGAGACAAAATGGTAGAGCAAAAGCGGTAATCACCGATAGCGGAGAGCGTTTTGAATGCGATGTTGTAGTACTCAATCCAGATCTACCGATAGCTTGGCGAGATTTACTTAATAAAGAACCACTGTCTATTAAAAGACTTAAGTACTCCCCTTCTTGTGTGACATTACTTGTAGGATCGAATAAAAATTATGAACATTTAGCTCATCACAATATTCATTTTGGTAAATCCTGGGATGGGGTTTTTGATGAACTAATTAAGAAGAAGACACTTATGAGTGATCCAAGTATCTTGGTTACTGTGCCTACAATGGATGATCCGTCACTAGCGCCAGCCGGTAAAACTTCATACTATGTTTTATTTCCAACTCCGAATTTAACTGCAGATATTGATTGGCAAAAGATTGGTCCCAAGTATCGTGATGAAATGGTTAAAGCACTTGAGGAAAGAGGATATAAAGATTTTGGAAAGAGTATTGAGGTTGAACATTTAACCACTCCGCTAGATTGGCAGAAACAAGGAATGGCTCAAGGAGCGCCATTTGCTAGCGCGCATACTTTTTTACAGACAGGACCTTTTAGACCCCGAAATCTTGCAAAAGGATATGAGAACATTGTTTTTGCAGGATCTGGAACTCAACCAGGAGTTGGAGTTCCGATGGTCCTCATATCAGGCAGACTTGCAGCTGAGCGGATTGTTGGGCCTGTTAAATAAAAATTATGAATGAATTAACTGCTGCTGGTATTACAGATTTAAGCATCAGAAAATCTTACGTTGAATGTAAAAAACTTAACTCAATGCACGGTAAAACCTATTTTCTTGCAACTAAATTTCTACCACCAAATAAGCGTCCCCATGTTCACGCTCTATATGGCTTCGCACGATATGCAGATGAAATAGTTGATGACCTAGCATCCACCCTCACAGAGTTAGAAAAGTCGCAAACTTTATCTAAATGGGGAAATTCTATTCTTAAAGATATTGAAGCTGGCGCAAGTGAAGATAAAATTGGCAAGGCCTTAGTTGATACTGTCTGTAGATTTAATATTCCAATAGATTATTTTAAAGCATTTCTTACCTCGATGGAGATGGATCTAACTATAACTGAGTATCAAACATTTCAAGATCTTTACAAATATGTATATGGTTCTGCAGCCGTAATCGGACTTGAAATGGTGCCAATACTGGGAGTTGATGACGAAAATTATTTAGAAGAAGCTAACATTGCGGCAGAAAAGTTGGGCGTTGCTTTTCAACTTGCAAACTTCATTCGAGATGTTAATGAAGACTTGGACCGCGGCCGAATCTATCTGCCCATTGAAGAACTTAGCTCACACAATGTGACAAGAGAATTATTAGAAAGAAGGAAATTAACGCCTGAAATTGTTAATGCTCTAAAGGAACAAATAAGTAGAGTTAGAAAACTGCAGAAAGAATCTGTGCCTGGAATAAAATATTTAAATGCAAGCTCTAGAGCGTGCATCGAAGCTGCAAGTGAACTTTACTGTGGAATCGTGGATGAGGTTGAAAAAATTGATTACCAAGTCTTTAGTCTTAGAGCAAAAACTTCAAGTTGGCGCAGATTAAAGGTTGCACTCCCGGCATATTTTCGAGCGATTAGCAGTAGGTGACTATTTCTTTTGAATACCTTTTTTACCCCAATAAACCCACAGGTTCATTACCAGCAAGATTAGTGCAAAGCCAAATAATAAATCTTCTGCTGGAGCTGAGGCTATTCGAAGTCCAGTAATTGCATCTGGACTGTACATAACAATATTCCGAGAAGTTAGCCACCAATTAGTAATTAATTGAAAAGGTAAAATAATTGCATAGCTAGTCCAGAAAACTTTCTTACCTAGCAGTTTATTTTTAATGACAAATAAATCCACCAATATTGCAAAAATTACCGCAAAGATTGCGATGTCGGTATAGACCATCACTCATCTCCTACTATCCAGTGTTTCTTTACAGTCCTTACAGCTTCAATTGTCATTACCGAGGCTATTGGAATAATGATAAAGAATAAAAATTCTTCAAGTGGTATATCAAACGGTCCAATCAGACCAAGAATTTGATTCTTATCAAAGTACCAATGACCTTGCCTAATTGCATATGCATCCCAAATCAAAAAGAGAAAAGATACTGGAGCAATACTTAAGAAAAGTCTTTTTGCCCGGCGCAATACACCTACTTTTAGAACTATTTCTAGCCAAAAAGAGCCAACAACGGTAAACAAAATCATCGCTAAATATCCGAACTTCAACACAGGCCAACTATAGACAATTCTGTAAAGTTTTGGCCTGCGCTATGATCATCTTACGGGAGCTAAGTTTTTTAGCTGAGAGGGCTTGAGATTCAAGCCGACCGATTGACCAGTTCGGTAATGCGAATTGGAAAGGGTTAATTTATGTCTATATTAGAAATTATTGCATTTATCACTTCACTTTTTGCTGTGATCTTAGGGGTACTTGGCCCAAGAATTACTTGGCCATTTTGGAGTGCTGGCAGCCTTTTGTATGCGTACATATTTTTCCAATCTGCTTATTACGCAAGTGCAGCACTTCAATTTATATTTATCATCGGTGGTATCTGGGGCTGGTTGGGATGGGGACCTAAAGGAGCTAAACCAAAAAAACTGGAAACTAAAGTAAGAATTTCTCTAGTCGGTGCAATTTTGCTATCCGCAATCATGTTATTGCCAATCCTTACGTCCATAGGTGCAACATCCTCAGTAATTGAATCCTTCGGATTTGTTGGAAGCGTTAGCGCACAATTGTTGATGATATGGCAAAAATTTGAAGCTTGGCCGATTTGGCTGATTGTAAACATCGCATATACGTACCAGTATTTTAGTGGAGAACTTTATCTTACAAGTTTTCTTTATTTGATATTCGGCTGCGTAGCAATCTGGGGTTGGATTCGATGGAAGAAAGAATCAATCAAGAATGAATTACGTTAAACTAATTGAAGTCTTGAGAAATACTAAATCAATACCAACAATTGTCTCTATTGATGGAGTTGCTGGCTCAGGGAAAACAACTCTTGCTCAAAGAATTAAAAATGACCTATCAGAAGTAGAGATTATTCATATGGATGATCTATACGATGGATGGACTAACCCGTTATCAACCCAGTTAAGCACTCGAATAGTAAATCAAATACTTACGCCATATATTGATGGAATGCCTACAAAGTACAAAAAGTACAATTGGTTATTAGAAAAATTTGATGAAGAGGTCTATGTTCCACCTACCAAGTACCTCATTTTGGAAGGCGTTGGTTCCGGGCAAAAGGCTCTAAGGTATTTGGTAGATATATCTATTTGGATAGAGTTTAACCCTCAATTGGGATTCGAAAGAGTTATTAAGCGTGATGGTGAAATGATTCGAAACCAAATGCTTGATTTTCTAATTGTTCAAGACGAGCATTTTAGTCAAGAGAAAACTAGTAATTTTGCCCACTGCACCCTTAATGGCGCGCCTTAAAGTATAAATTTATGAAGTTTCTCTAAACTTCCATTGTGTCTGATCTAACCGGTGAGCTAATTGATAATCGGTATTTGCTTCAGCGCCAGATTGCTTTTGGCGGAATGGCAACTATCTACGCAGCTCTAGATACGCGACTTGATCGGGCAGTAGCAGTAAAAATAATGCATGCCCATCTTGCAAGCGATGAGGCGTTCGTTTCTAGATTTATTAAAGAGGCAAAGGCAACTGCTGCACTTTCTCATCCAAATATTGTGGCAATACAGGATCAAGGCTGGAACGAGGGCGGCTCCCCTGCCGTATTCATTGTTATGGAGTTAATTGACGGTATTACATTGAGAGATTTCCTCAATGAAAATGCTCCTCTAACTGCAGAGCAAACTTTTCAAATAATAAATCCTGTACTAAGTGCATTAGCTGCTGCGCATCGAATGGGAATCATACACAGAGACATTAAGCCTGAAAATATTCTCATTGCCAAAGACGGAAGAATTAAAGTTGCTGATTTTGGATTAGCTAGAAATAGTGCTTTTGGTCAAACTTTGACGGTGGAATCAAGTGTTGTTCTTGGCAGTGTCTCCTATCTTTCTCCTGAACAAGTACAACGTGGAATTTCAGATGCTAGAAGTGATATTTATGCAATAGGAATTGTGCTTTTTGAAATGTTAACTGGGAATAAGCCATTTGATGGAGATACTCCTATTCAAATTGCTTACAAGCACGTTAATGAGCGCATTCCTAAAATTAGTTCCATAAAATCAAATGTTCCAGAAAAATTAGTTGAGATTGTATTTTTAGCTACTTCGCCAAACCCTGACGAAAGACCTAGAAATGCTGAAGATTTACTAAATAAGGTTAGGCAGATACAAGCAGAAATTGACCCTAATCGGCGCCAATTAAGCCTTGAATTAGATCTACCCCCAACAAGGATTAAAAATAGTAAACGTGGAAAAGTCTCCGTTACTTCGGCACTAAGTGGAATAAAGGAAAAAACTTCACAGTTGATTTCTAGCAAACCAATTAACATGACTAAACCAGAGGAATCAGTGGGAACAAAAAAAAGGAAAGTCTCAAAAAGAGTTAAGAGAAATAGAGTTATCGCATTATTGATCTTAGCTTTACTAATTTTTGGCGTTGCTAGAACCTTAGATTCTGGAAGAATATCGGTGCCCTCACTCGTTGGATTGAATAAGACTGAGGCAACGCAAATACTGGATAATTTGGGCCTTAGATCTGAAGTATCAAGTGAAATCTTCAGTGAGGACATTCAAAAGGGAAGGATTATCTCAACAGAACCAGGTGGGGGTGGCAGAGTTTCACCCAATGGGGTGGTTGGTTTAGTTATTTCAAAAGGTAAAGAGCGAATTTTGGTTGCTGACTTGGTGGGCAAAACTCCCGATAAAGCCTCGCAGGAGATTGCTAATTTGGGATTAACTGTTGGTGAGATATTTGAAGCTTACGATATGAAAATTGCATCTGGTTTTGTAATTAAGACCGATCCTGAAAGTGGTACTGAAGTAAAAAGAGGTTCGATTGTTAATTTGATTGTAAGTAAAGGAATTGAAAAAATTTCTTTAGTGTCGTATGTCGGTAAAGGCGGTGAACAAGCATTGTCAGAATTAACTGAGACCGGATTCGATGTTGATGTTGAGTATAAGTTTAGTGATAATGTATTTAAAGGGCTGGTGATATCGCAAGCTCCAGATAAGTCTGAATCTATTCCAATAGGTAGTAAAGTTAAGTTATCTGTATCAAAGGGCCCAGAGTTTATATTTGTTCCGAATGTCATGGGTAAAAGTAAGAACAGTGCAACTTTAGATTTGGAGAACTTGGGACTTCGGGTATCTATTAAGGGATCTGGAAAAGTCAACAACATTTCACCAGCCATTGGTAGCAAGGTAAAACAAGGATCGATTATTACTCTTACTTTACGGTAAGAAACTTCTTTGCTCTCATGTAGGCTCCTCGGATGGTGAAAGCTAAGGGCTCTGTGAAGATTGGTGCCCATGTGCCGACCTCTGGCGGAATGGCAACTCGCTCTATTGAATATGCCCTGACGATAAAGGCTGAAGCGATTCAGGTATTTGCTTCGAGCCCGAGAACTTGGGCAACATCCACACCAAATCCACAAATGGATGAAAAGTTTCGAGAGAAAACCACTGAGCATGATATTGAACCGTATGTTCATGCCTCCTTTTTAATTAACTTGGGATCTCCTACTCAATCAACGTACGAAAACTCACTTTCTGCTACTGCTTATTCCTTAAAGCGGGGTCGGGAAATAGGAGCAAAAGGTGTTGTCGTACACACCGGCTCAGCAGTGGATGAATCACACGTAGTTAATGCCTGGAAGCAGATACATGAAGGCGTTATGCCAATTTTGAATAACTTAAAAGATGATGACCCTTGGTTACTCCTAGAGCCAACTGCAGGTCAGGGACAATCTTTGGTAAAAAAACTTGACGACCTAACTAAGTATTTTGAGGCTTTAGAGTGGCACCCTAAAGTTGGAGTTTGTCTTGATACTTGCCATGTCTTTGCAGCGGGCCATGATATAAAAAAGCCAGGTGGCATGAAAGAGACTTTAGATTTACTTGTTGAAATTGTTGGTCTTGAAAGAATTCAACTTATTCATGCAAATGATTCTATGGATATCTGCGGTAATTTAAAAGACAGACATCAAAACCTTGGCAAAGGTGAAATAGGTATTGAACCCTTTGCTGAACTATTGGCTCATCCAGTAGTTGCTAAAGCTCCCTTAATTTTAGAGACTCCTGGCGCAGAATTAGAACACGGTAGTGAAGTTAAGCTTCTAAAAAGTATGAGAGATAAGAAATGAAACTAAAGGGTCTTCTTTATCTTGGACTTCTTGCAACAACCGCAGTATGGGGAGGTGCATTCCTGGTGATGAAAGACTCACTTGAGCGCCAAGATGTTTACTCTTTTCTTGCAACCAGATTTACTTTAGCCGCCTTAGTTATGTTTGCCTTTAGGCCAAAATCGTTGTTGGGGCTAAATAAGACTTTTGTTAAGCGAGCTATTTTTGCTGGATTGTTAACTAGTAGCGCTTTTATATTTCAAACATTTGGCTTAACACAGACAACCGTCTCAAATACGGGATTTATTACAGGTCTTTATCTAGTTTTCACTCCCTTAATTGCGTGGCTCTTGCTAAAACATAAAATTACAAAAGCTCAATGGGGTGCGGTACTAGTGGCAACAATTGGTCTCTACCTTATTGCATACAACGGTATTTCAGTTGGAATCGGTGAAATCTTGGTTCTAGTTTCCGCGGTTTTATTTGCTGGTCAAATTGTTGCAATTGGCGAGTGGAGTGATGGCAAGAATAGTTATCCACTTACCCTAATCCAAATCATTGTAGCTGCCATAGTATTTTCACTTTTTACTCTAAAAGATGGCTACCAAGCACCGCCCGATAGTTCAGTATGGTCAGCAATTGTATTTACTGCAATTTTTGCCACATTCTTTGCATTTTTAATCCAGGTGAAAGCTCAGGCGGTTATGAGTGCGACTGTTGCAGGCGTACTACTTGCTATGGAAACTCCGTTTGCGTTATTTTTTGGCTTATATTTTGATAATGATCCAATTACTTTAAGAATTATGTCGGGTGGAACATTGGTGATGCTAGCAATGGCAATGGTGATTTGGTCTGACAGCAAAAATCCTTCTAAGAGTGATAGGAGAAATTAGAATTAAATCGATTATTGATCTTAGATCTGACACGGTGACAAAGCCATCTTTGCATATGCGTGAAGTGATGGCAGCTGCCGAGGTTGGAGATGACGTTTATGGTGAAGATCCAACCGTTAACTTGCTTGAAGAGAAAGTTGCAAAACTATTCGGTCAAGAAGCAGCCTTGTTTTGCCCCTCTGGATCCTTGGCAAATCAATTAGCAATACGAATGTTGGTATCCCCAGGAGAGGAGTTAATAACTGAAACTAACTCTCACATAGTCAGGGCAGAATTAGGAGCAGCAGCAACTTTTAGCGGAATTACCACCCGAACTTGGGAATCAGATAGAGGCTTACTCAAATCTGAGGACGTACTTCGAATCACTAAGCCAAATTCTGGTCCCTACTTGGTCTCAACTGCAGCCATTGCTATTGAAAATACTCATAATTTTGGGGGCGGAACAGTGCAACCAATCTCAGAAATTGAGAAGTTACGACGAGAATCAAAAAGACTAGGGATAAGCATGCACCTAGATGGTGCACGTATTTGGAATGCTCATATCGCAAGCGGAGTAGATCTAGCTGACTATGGTAAACATTTTGATACGTTAAGTGTTTGCTTATCAAAAGGTCTTGGTGCTCCGATTGGATCACTCATGATTTCAAATAAAGAAACGGTCGCAAAAGCTCGGCAGTGGCGCAAACGATATGGCGGCGGCATGAGGCAGATAGGAATAATAGCAGCGGCTGGGATTTATGCTATTGATAACAATTTAGAGTTACTTGCATTAGATCATATGCGAGCAAAAATTATTGCTGAGGTTATTGAAAATGTCTCCACTAGTTTAGTTAACTCTAAATTTATTGAAACAAACATAGTAGGAGTGGATTTATCAGAGTTTGATATATCTGCAAAAGAACTTTCAGAACAATTAAGTGAGGAAGGGATCTTAGCTTCAGCTCTTGGGCCAAAGTATTTGAGACTAGTTACACATTTTGATATTACTGAATTAGATATGGAAAAGATTATTGAAGTACTTTCTAGAATTTTAAAGCGCGCCCTCGTGTCTTAAAAGCCATTCCTTTATCTTTACTCCATAACCATAATTACCAATAGCTCCTCCGCTTTTAACAATTCTATGACATGGCACAATTGGTGCAATCAAATTATTGCCACATGCTGTGCCTGCTGCTCGAATTGCTGCTTCAGAGCCAGCTCTCTTAGCTAATTCCGCATAAGATAAAGTTTTACCCGCCGGTATCTTTCGCAATACTTTCCAAACTTCCTGAGAAAATTTTGCACCAGGTTGACGTACCTTGATTCCATTTAATGAATTAATATCACCTTCAAAGTAATCTGAGACTAAGTCTGAGATTATATGAATTTTTGAACTTTTCTTTATTTGTTGCCCTACGTCTTCACTTCCAAGCCGACTAACTAAATTATCAATTCCATAAAAACCCGCAGCAATTACAATATTTTCCTCAGCAATTAAACTTAGAACTCCGATAGGAGTTTTTAAATTTGTTGAAACCAACACAGATTAACTATAACCTTGTTACGTAAAGTTTAAAAGCCTTTATTTTTTGTGATCACGTAACATCTCTGCGACTAAAAAGGCTAACTCTAGTGACTGAGTATGGTTTAACCTTGGGTCACAAGCACTTTCATAGCGAGTGGCTAAATCTTCATGACTAATCTGCTCTCCCCCACCAACACATTCAGTAACATCGTCACCAGTAAGTTCAATATGGATTCCTCCGGGATGAGTACCTAACTTCTTATGAACTTCAAAAAACCCACGCACCTCATCTAATACATCATCAAATTTTCTGGTCTTATATCCACTCGGAGCTTCATAAGTATTACCATGCATAGGGTCACAAACCCAAAGTACTGTTGATCCCGACTTAATTATTGTTTCTACCAGCGGTGGTAGTTTTTCACGAATTAGTGAAGCACCCATTCGTGAAATAAATGTAAGTCTTCCTGGTTCATTTTTTGGATTTAACTTCTTAATTATTGCCAAAACTTCCTCGGGTGTTGTCTTTGGTCCTAGCTTTACTCCAATTGGATTATGAATTTTCTCTGCAAAATCCATATGTGCACCATCTAATTGCCTGGTTCGCTCACCTATCCAAACAAAGTGCGCAGAAACATCATAAGGATTTCCGGTTCTAGAATCTATTCTTGTCAAAGATTTTTCATACTCTAATATCAATGCTTCATGACTTGAATAAAAATCAACTGACTTAAATGACTCTGGATCAACACCGGCAGAATGCATAAACTGAATTGCTCTACCTATCTCATTAGCCATCTCCTCATAGCGAGCGCTAAATCTTGCATCAGCAGCAAAGCCTTTATTCCAGCTATGTACTTGTCTTAAATCAGCAAATCCACCTTGCGTAAATGCTCGAACTAAATTCAAAGTTGAAGCTGAGGTGTTATAAACCTTCAATAATCTATTTGGATTTGGAGTTCGTGCTTCTTTAGTAAATTCAAGATCATTAACTGCATCTCCCCGGTAGGCCGGCAGGGTTACACCATTGCGAGTCTCGTTATCGTTACTTCGAGGCTTTGCGAACTGGCCAGCCATTCTTCCCACCTTAATTACTGGCAGGGATGAGAAGTACTGCAGAACTGCAGCCATTTGAAGAATTGTTTTTATTCGATTACGTACTGAATCTGCAGTTGCACCAACAAAGGTCTCAGCACAATCGCCACCTTGTAACCAAAAAGCATTTCCGGCAGCTGCCTCAGCGATTCTATTTTTTAGGTTGTCACATTCTCCCGCGAACACTAGTGGCGGATAGGTTGAAAGCTCTGCAACCACTGATTGCACTGCCTGCTTATCTGGCCAGGATGGTTGTTGGGCCGCAACCAGATTAGGATTAAAAATCGAGTTTGTGTTCATAGGATAATGGTAGGCAATCTACGGATTTAGATGTGGCTAATTAAGCCAATCTTTAACCGAAGAAGATCTCCGCTTCTTTATATAGAGCAGGATCAACTGTTTTCAACTTTGAAGTAGCCGATGCAAGAGGGACTCGCTCGATATTTGTGCCATGTAGAGCAACCATCTTTCCCCAATCACCATCATGCACCGCAGTTATGGCATGTAGCCCAAATCTTGTCGCAAGTACTCGATCAAATGCAGTTGGTGTACCACCGCGTTGGATGTGCCCTAATACCGAAGTTCTTGCCTCTTTACCGGTCTTTGCTTCAATCTGCTTTGCAAGCCACTCACCAATGCCAGATAATTTAACATGACC
>Ga0075458_10000331_pt1 | contig 15403 bp, 14 predicted proteins | sample DEB3_08_DNA_FD_77576 | JGI IMG/M metagenome (GOLD analysis project Ga0075458, IMG submission 77576) | Aqueous microbial communities from the Delaware River and Bay under freshwater to marine salinity gradient to study organic matter... | ecosystem: Environmental > Aquatic > Marine > Coastal ... | reverse complement strand
TTAGATTTGCTTTACGAAGCTGACATTCGGAAAAGTTCAGCTCAAAGTTTATTGCTGCAAAGACAGGATCAAGTGGAGTTATTAATTCGGGATTTCACAAGGGAACTGATCGCAGGAGTTGAAGAACACCGCAGAAAAATCGATGAATTGATCATCACCTACTCTCAGGGTTGGGATATGGATCGCATGCCTGTTATCGATAGAAATATTCTTCGCCTATCAATATTCGAGTTGTTATGGTCTAAAGATGTTCCTCCGGCTGTGGCCATAGATGAGGCGCTTGAATTGGCGCAAACCTTATCCACTGATGAATCTAGTAAGTACATTAATGGAGTTCTAAGTAAAATTAATGAGATTAAGGTTGATTTAGCGCTTTAGTATCAGCTGTCTATTTAGTAGGGCGTTATGTAGGTCATAAGCTGTTTTTTGGGTAATTATTTGCAGTGTCTCAATGTCTGAGAATCTAATTGTAAGTATCTCGCCATTCCAATCATCTCTTTTCAGCGTCAAATATGAGACAAGTGAGGTAATTTGCTTAACAAATAGGTCGGGCAAACCCTCGTAGCTTCGAAGCTTTCTAAGATCAATTCGCCAGAGATTAGGCAACTCTGATTGAGCTGTTTTCTCGGTAGAATTGAATAATTGAGTGAGTGGCACACCATAGAAATCACAGAGCTCTTGAGCCCTAGATATGCTCAGGGATCTAGAGCCGCGTTCATAAGAACCAACCACGACCGCCTTCCACTTGCCTCTTGAACGTATCTCGACCTGTCTGAGGGTGAGGCTTTGTTGTTGACGGATCTCTCGCAATCTCTTGGCGATGGCTGGTGGGGTAGACATGCGGGGAGGCTAGCCAGGTGGCGCAACCGAGACTTCACTTTTCCACAGAGAGTTGTATCGAGTGCTAGGGTTAGCCAACCTTTAACGATCCGTCCCGTGAGGCGGCGAAGGAGCTTAAATGAGTGTTGTGCTAAATGCCGCGGAAATCGCGCGTGCTCTGCGTCGTATCGCCCATGAAATACTAGAAAAGAATCACGGTTCAAGCGAGGTAATACTCCTCGGTATACCTACGCGCGGAGTCGTGATCGCGCAGCGTTTAGCGCAGGAGATCCTGGGTATTGAAAATGCCGAAGTTGCCTTGGGTACTTTGGATATAACCATGTACCGAGATGATCTTCGGATGCGTGCGCCTCGGCCGCTGACCCCCACCCAACTGCCAAAAACCGGGATAGATGCAAAGCATGTGGTGTTAGTTGATGATGTCTTTTTCTCTGGTCGCACCGTTAGAGCGGCACTTGATGCTTTGAATGAATTAGGCCGACCAAAAACAGTTCAATTAGCGGTACTGATAGATCGCGGCCATCGCGAACTTCCGATTCGAGCGGATTTCGTAGGTAAAAACATTCCAACCGCTAAGACCGAATCTGTAAAGGTAAACCTCTCTGAGATTGATGGATCTGATGAGGTAAAAATCGAAGGTAGGTCTATGTGATGCGCGACTTACTATCAATTAATGATTTAACCAAGGATGACGCTCTGGAGATTTTAGATACCGCTGTACATCTCTCCGATCTATCCGATTCATCAAGCCGTAAGTTCCCAACCTTAAGAGGGCGTACGGTTGTAAACCTGTTCTTCGAAGATTCAACTAGAACTCGGATCTCATTTGAGGCCGCCGCAAAAAGATTGTCTGCCGATGTTATTAATTTTTCCGCTAAAGGATCAAGTGTTAGTAAGGGCGAAAGTTTAAAGGACACCGCATTAACACTTCAGGCGATGGGTGCGGATGCAGTGATCATTAGACATGGTTCATCTGGAGCACCTGCACAACTTGCCAGAAAACGTTGGATTGATGGCGCGGTTATTAATGCCGGAGATGGAACTCATGAACATCCGACACAGGCCCTGCTTGATGCTTTCACTATAAGAAGACATTTAAGGAAGGATCTGGGCGATTTAGCTGGATTGAAAATTGCCGTGGTTGGCGATGTCCTACATTCGCGGGTTGCCAGATCCAATGTTCTTTTGCTCCAGAAACTAGGAGCAGCTGTAGTTCTAGTAGCCCCTCCCACCCTGCTTCCAGTCGGAGTAGAGCATTGGGGTGCTCAAGTAAGTTTCGCAATCGATGAGGTGATTGCCGAATGTGATGCGGTCATGATGTTGCGGGTTCAAAAGGAAAGAATGGAGGATTTATTCTTCCCGTCGGAACGTGAATACGCGCGCAACTTTGGTTTAAATGCGGCGCGAATTGCTGCAATGAAGGAGTCGGCGATAGTTATGCATCCTGGTCCTATGAATCGGGGCCTAGAAATTACCGCCGAAGGTGCTGACTCTAAGAGATCGGTAATTGTTGAACAGGTTGCCAACGGCGTTAGTGTGCGCATGGCGGTGCTGTACCTACTAATTGGAGGCGCCACTTCACGAGATCTCGCGGTCCAGATCGGAGAACAATCATGAACTCATGGCTAATCAAGAATGCGCGTGATCTTCAAGGCAAGGCTGTTGATTTGGCGGTTGTTAATGGCCAAATCGTCGATATAAAGGAACTTCATCAGCCCTATTTAGAGGTAGATGCTAAGGGTTTAACCCTGATGCCTGGCTTAGTGGATCTCCACACCCACTTAAGAGAGCCAGGGCGAGAGGATGCGGAGACTGTATTAACTGCAAGTCAGGCCGCAGTTGCTGGTGGTTACACAGCGATCTCAGCTATGCCAAATACCTTGCCAGTGGCGGATACTGCAGGTGTAGTAGAGCAGGTATATCGATTAGGAAAATCCCACGGGCTGTGTGATGTTTTTCCGATTGGCGCGGTTACTGTCGGACAAAAAGGTGAACAACTTGCTGAATTGGTTGCCATGAATCAATCTGAGGCTCGGGTGAGATTATTTAGTGATGATGGTTATTGCGTAGCTGATCCACTTGTAATGCGTCGCGCTCTGGAGTATGTAAAGCTATTTGATGGGGTTGTGGCGCAGCATGCGCAGGATCCGCGATTAACTGAGAATGCGCAGATGAATGAGGGTGAGGTTTCCGCTCGGTTAGGTTTAAAGGGTTGGCCCGCAGTAGCTGAAGAGGCAATTATCGCTCGCGATATTTTGCTCGCGGAACATGTTAATAGCAGATTGCATATTTGCCATTTGACCACTGCTGGAGGGGTCGAGCTGGTGAGACAAGCAAAGTTGCGTGGCGTTAAAGTTACTGCAGAGGTTACCCCGCATCATTTACTACTAACTGATGAGATGGCTGCCACCTATGACGCCACTTACAAAGTTAATCCACCGTTGCGAACTGAAAATGATGTTCAAGCGCTCAGGAGAGGTTTAGCGGATGGCACAATTGATATTGTCGCAACCGATCATGCACCCCACCCGCAGGAAGCTAAAGATTGTGAGTGGAGCGCTGCTGCATTCGGAATGTTGGGCTTAGAAACCGCCTTCTCAATCTGTTATCTAGCAATGGTTAAATCCGGATTGATGAGCGTGGCTGATTTGTGGCAGCGAATGTCTATCGCACCTGCAAAGCTAGCCAGATATGAAAACCACGGAGAGTTAACTGAGGGGCGAACAGCCAACTTTGTTTTAGTAGATCTAAACAAAACCTGGAAGGTTGACGCTGGCGCATTGAAATCTAAGAGCAAAAACACACCTTATGACGGCATGGAGTTACCTGCGGTCGTGGAGAAGACCTTCCATAATGGCGTGCTGGTTTACGACCGAGAAAATCAGGGACGGGAGGGCGCGTGAGCGTTGCATATCTAGTCCTAGATGATGGCCGGATTTTTGAAGGAGAGTCTTGGGCTTGTACGGGGGAGGCTTTTGGTGAAGCGGTCTTCTCTACAGGAATGACTGGATATCAAGAAACTCTTACCGACCCTTCTTACTACAAACAGGTTGTAGTGATGACGGCTCCTCACATCGGAAATACCGGAATGAACTCGGAGGATGAAGAGTCTCGTCGGATATGGGTTAGTGGGTTTGTGGTCCGAAACCCTTCGCCAACCGTCTCGAATTGGCGATCACAAAGAAGTTTGGAAGATGACTTGATTAAGAATCAGGTTGTTGGACTTAAAGGAGTAGATACCAGGGCTTTGACATTGCATTTGCGGGATAGAGGTGCCATGCGAGTGGGAATCTTCTCTGATACCAAACTATCTCGAGAAGAGATGGTTGTGAAGGTAAGAAACATCGAACAGATGTCAGGCGCTTATCTGGTCGATGATGTGACCACTACAGATAGTTATGTCGTTCCTGCTGTTGGAGCAAGAAAATTTAAGGTTGCAGCTTTAGATTTGGGGATAAAGGCAGCCACCCCGCGAAATATGTCCCAACGCGGGATAGAGGTACATATGTTGCCTGCGACCACAACCTTTGCAGAGTTAAAAGCCCACAATTTCGATGGTCTTTTCCTTTCAAATGGTCCGGGCGATCCTTCAACGATGGATTCCGTGGTGCAGCTAGTTAGAAGCGCGCTGGAAGAATCATTCCCAGTATTTGGAATTTGTTTTGGTCATCAGATTTTGGGTCGCGCATTAGGTTTTGATACCTATAAATTGCGTTTCGGACATCGCGGTATAAATCAACCGGTATTGAATAAGGAAAAGAATCGAGTTGAAATAACCGCTCAAAACCATGGTTTCGCTGTAGAGGCTCCTACTGATGGTGTCTTTACAACTGTTTACGGTCCAGGAATGGTGACTCATGTGTGTCTGAATGATGGAGTGGTAGAAGGGTTGAAGCTAATTGATCGCCCTGCCTTCTCCGTCCAGTATCACCCAGAGGCAGCTGCCGGACCACATGATGCGAATTATCTCTTTGATGATTTCTTGAAAGTGTTGGAAGAGAATGCCTAAAGATAAATCAATAGATAGCGTCCTAGTAATTGGTAGTGGTCCGATCGTTATCGGACAGGCGTGCGAATTTGATTACTCTGGAACTCAAGCCTGTCGAGTTTTAAAGGCAGAGGGAATCAGGGTCATTCTCGTGAACTCGAATCCGGCAACAATCATGACTGACCCAGAGTTTGCAGATGCAACATATATAGAACCTATAACCCCGGAGTTTCTCGAACAAGTAATCGCTAAAGAGAAACCGGCAGCAATACTGGCAACTCTTGGAGGACAAACTGCGTTAAATGCCGCTATATCTTTGTACGAAGCTGGAATTTTAGAAAAGTACAACACCAAACTAATCGGAGCTGATGTTGCCGCCATTCGCAGGGGTGAGAACCGCGAAGAGTTTCGGGCGATTGTAGAGAAGGTTGGAGGCGAATCGGCAAAGTCAATCATCTGTCACACTATGGATGAGTGCCTGTCGGCGGCCGAAGTTTTGAACTATCCAGTTGTTGTTAGACCATCTTTTACTATGGGCGGATTAGGCAGCGGTATCGCATACTCTAAAGCTGAGTTAGAGCAAATAGCGGGAGCGGGATTGAGATTTAGTCCGGTAAAAGAGGTTTTGCTTGAAGAATCGATTATCGGCTGGAAGGAGTATGAGCTTGAGGTGATGCGGGACAATCATGACAATGTAGTGATTGTTTGCAGTATCGAGAACTTTGATCCTATGGGAGTGCACACTGGCGATTCCATAACTGTTGCACCTGCGCTCACATTGACCGATGTTGAATTCCAGAGGTTGAGAGATTTGAGCATCGACATCATCCGCGAAGTTGGAGTTGCCACCGGTGGATGTAATATTCAATTTGCGGTAAATCCAAAGAATGGCCGCATCGTTGTAATCGAGATGAATCCACGGGTTTCTCGAAGTAGTGCGCTTGCCTCAAAAGCTACTGGATTTCCTATCGCGAAAATCGCCACAAAATTAGCTATTGGCTACTCTCTGGATGAGATTCCGAATGACATCACCCAAAAAACACCAGCTTCTTTTGAACCGACACTGGATTACATCGTTGTAAAAATCCCACGATTTGCTTTTGAAAAGTTTACAGAGGCAGATCCAAGACTTACTACGACAATGAAGAGCGTTGGTGAGGCAATGGCTTTTGGACGTTCCTTCCCAGAAGCTTTGCAAAAGGCGATGCGTTCTTTGGAAAAAAAGGAATCCGCATTTAATTGGAACTTCTCGGATACTAGAGAGGAGTTACTTTCAAAGATTGGGGTTCCCACCGAAAATCGACTGATACAGGTGCAGCGAGCACTAGCTCTAGGGGTAAGCATTGAGCAGGTACACGATATATCTGGAATTGACCCCTGGTTCTTGCAGCAAATTACATTGATAAATGAAAAGGCTTCTGAGTTAAAAGCCGTTGCTGAACTGGATTCGGCGCTGTTGTATTCAGCGAAGAGGTTGGGTTTTTCAGACTTTCAGATTGCGGAGTTACGCGGTCAAAACGCCCAAGATATTTTTAGACAACGCCATCGTTTGGAGGTTTTACCGGTATATAAAACGGTAGATACCTGCGCTGGAGAGTTTGAAGCCTTCACTCCATATCATTACTCAACCTATGATTTAGAGAGTGAAGTTAAACCTCGAACTCGACCTGCGGTGCTAATTCTAGGCAGTGGCCCTAATCGCATTGGTCAGGGAATCGAATTTGATTACTCATGCGTGCACGCTTGCTTTGCTTTAAGTACAGCGGGCTTCGACACAATTATGGTGAACTGCAACCCGGAAACGGTATCTACTGATTACGACACCTCAGATCGACTCTACTTCGAACCATTAACTTTAGAAGATGTTCTAGAGATATATGAGGCGGAGTTAAAGGCTGGTCCGGTCGCCGGTGTAATTGTTCAATTAGGTGGACAAACCCCACTCGGCTTAGCCGCAGGTTTGAAGGAAGCCGGAGTGCCAATTCTGGGAACTGCACCTGAGGCGATTGCTCTAGCTGAGGATCGTGGAAAGTTTGGCGAAATTTTGAATGCCAGTAATTTGAAGGCACCGTCCTTTGGAACGGCGTTTTCATATGAGGAGGCGCTGGAGGTGGCGCAAAGAATTGGTTACCCTGTTTTGGTTCGTCCATCTTTCGTGTTGGGTGGTCGAGGTATGCAGATTGTTTATGATGATGCTGCGCTATCTGAATACATTGAAATTGCTACCAAGATTAATCCGGAGCACCCCGTGCTAATCGATAAGTTTTTAGATGATGCAATTGAAGTAGATGTTGACGCGGTCTTTGATGGTGTTGATATGTATTTGGCAGGCGTGATGGAGCATGTTGAAGAGGCGGGGGTTCACTCTGGAGATTCCGCCTGCGTTATTCCAGCACAATCCTTGTCTTCCGAAATGTTAAAAGAAATTCAAGTAGCAACCTTGAAGCTGGCGCAAGCCGTCGGGGTTAGAGGATTGATAAACATCCAATTCGCTATCTCCAAAGGTCAGTTGTATGTAATCGAAGCCAATCCTCGAGCCTCTAGAACAGTCCCGTTCGTTAGTAAAGCCACGGGTGTACAAGTTGCCAAAGCAGCGGCCTTAATTGCGGGTGGTAAAAGCATTATTGAGTTGAGAGCAGAGGGCATACTGCCAGAATATGAAGTTGGCGTTGCCACAGGCATATCTGTGAAAGAGGCGGTACTGCCTTGGAATCGCTTCAGAAGAGTTGATGGCCAGGGCGTGGATTCTGTTCTCGGACCGGAGATGAAGTCAACTGGTGAGGTAATGGGTATTGCAAACAGTTTCGGAGCAGCTTTTGCTAAGAGTCAGATTGCAGCTTTCGGCCCACTTCCCAAGCAAGGCGCAATCTTTATCTCTTTATCAGATAAAGACAAGGGTAATTCAATTACAGCGGTCAAAGAGTTGGCAGAGCTAGGTTTTAAAATATACGCAACTGTTGGTACCCATAATCTGTTGAAATCCAATGGAGTGGAAACTGCCTTGGTGGCAAAACATGCAGATAAATCAGAGAACCCTGATTCAATCTCCGCTGTGGATTTAATCAATAAGGGTGAGATCTCATTAGTGATAAATACTCCTTTTGGTCGTGGAGCGCAAAGAGATGGCAGATTAATCCGTACGGCCGCGGTACAGAGGGCTGTACCCTGCATAACCACCGTTCCGGGATTAAAGGCCGCCGTTGAAGGAATTCGTGCGTTACAACATGGTGGACTCACCGCTAAATCGATTCAAGAGTGGCACCAGTTATGACAAGCATTAACAAGAAGGCACAACAACGCTCGGTTGAGATTATCTCCAATAAAAAAGTTGGCGCTTATCATCACATTGTCTTTGCGGTTGGTGATATGGCTACCTTCGCCAAACCGGGTAATTTCGTGGCAATTTCCGTTGGCGGCAGCAACTCATCAATGATTTTGCGTCGTGCTTTTGCTATATATCGATCAAGCGACCGTGGGCAATATGGCGGAACAATTGAATTAGTTGTTGCTCCTCATGGTCAGGGTAGTAAATGGCTTACTGGGTTACAGATCCATGATCATGTAGATATGGTCGGACCGCTAGGGGTCAGCTTTGGTATTCCAACAGAGCCAGTTAACGCACTATTAGTTGGTGGCGGATATGGATCCGCGCCACTTTTTGGTTTAGCGGAAGTCTTAAAAGAGCGCGGCTGTCGGGTGGACATGATTCTAGGAGCATCTGTAGCCGGAAAGATTTATGCACCTTTGGAAGGTAAGCGCTCAGTCAACTCTCTAACAGTTACAACAGAGGATGGCTCCACTGGCAGCAAAGGCAAAGTCACAGATGTAATGCCGGAGTTAATTAAAAAACACAACTCTGAGATTGTCTACTCTTGCGGACCTATGCCAATGCTTGCTGCGGTCGATAACTTAGCGGAACAGTTTGGCTTAATGCACCAATGTGCGGTTGAAGAGTCAATGGCATGTGGAATCGGTGTTTGTATGACCTGTGTTCTTCCAGTTAAGGATGAGCATGGCGTTATCAAAATGACCCGTTCATGTATTGATGGACCTGTCATGGATGGTTCTAGGGTTGTTTGGAACTCTAATCGACAAATCCCCGAAGGTACTTGGGGTGCATAATGATCGAATCTTCTAACTTTGATATGCGGGTTAAGTTCGGGCACAAGCAATTTGATTCGCCGGTATTCACGGCAAGCGGTTGTGCGGGATCTGGTAAGGAGCTATCGCAATTCTTTTCTCTCACTGAGTTAGGGGCGGTTGTTACTAAATCCATAGCGTTGAAGCCAAGGTCAGGTCGGGCAACTCCGCGAATGGCTGAAACCCCGAGTGGAATGCTCAACTCAATTGGTTTGCAAGGGCCAGGAATAGATCAATTTCTAGAGGATGACATTCCCTGGTTAGTGAAAAACCAAGCTCGAGTAATAGTTTCAATATCAGGAGAGACTGTTGATGATTACGCATCTCTAGCGAGAAGACTTCGAGTAGTCCCAGGTTTGAGTGGAATTGAAGTGAATATTTCCTGTCCGAATGTGGAGAATCGTGGGTTGGTATTTGCCTGCGATCCAGTCGCCTCACGTGAGGTAATTGAAGCGGTCCGTAGGAATATTGGTGGAGAACTTCCAATCATCGCCAAACTTTCTCCCGATGTAACAGATATCGTTCAAATAGCTGGCGAGGTAATCGCAGCTGGTGCTGATGGATTGGCATTAATTAATACGCTTTTGGGAATGGTCATCGATATAGACAAGCAAAGACCAAAACTAGCGGGGAAAACCGGCGGTTTGTCGGGGCCTGCTATCAGACCTGTAGCGGTGCGCGCCATCTATCAAGTTCATGCCGCGTTCAAAAATACGCCAATTCTGGGAATGGGTGGGGTAACCAGCGGTAAAGATGCGCTGGAGATGATCTTTGCAGGGGCAAGTGCGGTTTCGATCGGTACCGCTAACTTCGGTAATCCAACCGCTGCCATGAAGGTTAAAAAAGAAATTCGCGAGTTGTTGATTGAACGTGGCTTCAACTCCATTTCCGGAGCGGTTGGAGTTGCACACAATGAGTAATTCGCCAATTATCTTAGCTTTAGATAACGCAGAGGTGGATTCCGTTCTATTGATGATAGAGAAGACCAAGGAATATGTGGGGGTTTATAAGTTAGGTTTGGAGTTTTACCTAGCTCAAGGTTTATCCGGAGTTGCCGAAATTCAACAAGCGCACCCTAAGATAAAAATCTTTCTCGACTTGAAGTTGCATGACATTCCAAACACCGTCAAGGGCGCCTGCAAAAGTATCGCAGCAATCAATCCCTTTATTTTGACGGTACATGCTTCGGGCGGAGCTGAGATGATTCGAGCCGCGGCAAATGTATTGCCGAACACATTGATAACTGCGGTTACAGTGCTCACTTCGTTGGATGCGCCTCAATTGAGAGCTATGGGTTTACCGGAAGATCCAACCACTCTGGCCATAACCCTTGCCAAGAATGCGGTGGAAAATGGCGCACGAGCAATAGTTTGTTCACCGCTTGAAGTTGCTGGTATCAAATCTGCTCTGGGCGATAGAGCGGTCTTGATTACCCCGGGGGTACGCATGGCTAGCTCCATGGCCGATGACCAAAAGCGGGTTATGACACCGGCACAAGCGATTGCAGCAGGTTCCAACTATCTTGTAATCGGTAGACCTATTACTGGTGCTGCAGATCCACATCTCGCCGCGGCTGAAATTTTCGCTTCTATCAAATAAGTTGATTTAATTAGCAAGTGAGCCTTCCACCACAACTCTCAAATGAGGAGCGGAGAGCTGCCCTGGAAAAAGCAGCACAGTCTCGAAAGGCTCGGGCTCTTTTTAAATTAGAGGTAAAGCAAAGAAGAAGAAACTGGATTGAAGCTTTCACCCATGAGGATGAAGCAATTCGAAAAATGAGAGTGAAGGAGTTGTTACTTAGTCTTCCGGGGTTCGGAGAGATTAGGGCATTGAATGTTATGGATCAGGCCGGAATCTCACTAACTCGAAGAGTACAAGGTGTCGGTAAAAGTCAGTACGAAGCTCTCCTCAAAATCTTAAAGGAAGAGTCATGAGATCTGCGCCTGGAAAATTGATAGTTCTCTCTGGTCCTGGTGGAGTTGGAAAGAGCACGATTGTGTCCGAGCTCAAAAAATTTGATCATTTCTATTTCTCTGTTTCCGCTACAACTCGCAAACCGCGGCCTGGAGAGATTGATGGAGTCGCATATCACTTTGTTAGCGATGCCCAGTTTCAAGAGATGATTGAGTTAAATACATTTCTGGAGTGGGCAGAGTTTGCCGGCGCAAGGTATGGAACACCACGACTACCTGTTCTAGATGCGTTGGAGGCGGGCAAGCATGTCTTGTTGGAGATTGAAATCGATGGAGCTCGCCAGGTAAAGAGGTCGATGCCGGATGCCGTTATGGTCTTTCTGCAACCACCGTCTATGACGGAGTTGGAAGCACGCATCACCAATAGAGGCACCGATACCCAGGAGCGAATTGCAGCAAGGCTCGCACTGGCTAGGCAGGAGATGGCTGCGGCTGGTGAATTTGATCATCTGGTCATCAATCATCAGGTCGATGAGGTAATACAAGCGCTGGTATCCTTGGCGACCTCATAGGACCCGAAGGCCTTCAGGCTTGATGAGGCCCCTAGTGGCATCCGTAAGGCAAAACTATTTATTAAACGAGGAGTAAGCGTGGCGGCTCTTGATGGAATCACAAATCCACCGATAGATGAACTGTTAGATAAGAGCGGTTCTAAGTATTCGTTGGTTCTTTACGCAGCCAAAAGAGCGCGTCAAATAAATGCTTACTACTCTCAACTCGGTGAAGGATTGCTCGAATACGTAGGTCCATTGGTTGAAACTCATGTTCATGAGAAGCCGTTGTCAATCGCGATGCGAGAGATAAATGATGGATTACTAACTATCGAGAATCTGGAGCCGCAGAACTAGATATCTGCCATGGCTGGCGCTCCAATTATCTTCCCTCGCGGCCGTGAAGTAGTTCTTGGCGTCAGCGCTGGAATTGCCGCATATAAGTCCTGTGACCTGCTGCGTCGGCTGCAAGATCATGGATTCTTGGTAACAGTTGTACCAACTGAGTCCTCTCTAAATTTTGTTGGCAAGGCAACCTGGCAAGCTCTTTCGGGACGCAATGTTGCGACCTCGGTCTGGGAAAATACCGCCGATGTATCACATGTCTCGCTAGCTGATAAAGCCGATCTGATACTGATTGCTCCGGCAACCGCTGATTTAATCTCTAGATTAGCGCAAGGAAGAGCGGATGATTTGCTAACCACAACAGTATTGGCAAGTAGCGCTCCCGTAGTAGTTGTTCCAGCTATGCATCCAAATATGTGGCTAAATGCGGCTACTGTCGAGAACATCAAACTTCTGCGCCATCGCGGCATTACAGTATTAGAGCCAGACAATGGAAGATTAACCGGTAAAGATTCTGGAATAGGAAGATTTCCAGAAACCGCCAGAATCATCGGAGAGGTTCTGCAAGTAAGCAATTCTGATGCGAAATTATTGAATAAAAAGGTTTTAGTAACCGCCGGTGGCACTAGAGAGCCAATAGATCCAGTTAGATATATCGGAAATCGCTCCAGCGGTCGTCAGGGACTCGCGGTGGCATATGAAGCAATTAGGGCTGGTGCCGAGGTAACCGTTATCGCGGGTGAAACTGATTACTTCGAATTAGAGGGAGCTCGAGTTATAAAGATTGAGACCGCAGATGAGATGCGGGAAGCAGTTGCCGCCGAATTTCCTTTAACTGATGCGTTGGTTATGGCCGCAGCTGTTGCTGATGCCAAGCCCGTTCAGGGCTCTGATGAAAAGATAAAGAAAGATAAATTGCAGGGGATTGATTTAGTTTTGAATGCTGACATATTGGCACAGGCTGGAGAGAATAAGACTTCAAGCCAGATGGTTGTTGGCTTCGCAGCGGAAACAGGTGTCGATAATTTGAAGCTCGCACAGGAGAAATTGCAACGCAAAAAAGCCGATCTTCTCTATTTCAACAATGTGAGCAATGGCGCAATCTTTGGCTCGGAAAACACATCCGGATATCTCTTAAGTGCAGATGGCGGTCAAGAGGCTTTTCATCAGGTAGATAAACATGTAGTAGCAAAGGCAATAGTGAGAAGTATCGGCAAGAGACTGGAGCGAGTAAATGGCTAAAAGGTTGTTCACATCCGAGTCTGTAACTGAGGGCCATCCCGACAAGATTGCCGACGCTATTTCCGATGCAGTCCTGGATTCTCTGTTGTCCCAGGATCCGAAGAGTCGTGTTGCTTGCGAAACATTAATAACCACAGGTCAAGTGCATGTAGCAGGTGAAATTACTACAAATGGTTTCGCTGATGTCAATGAACTGGTGCGTCAAACCGTTTTAAATATTGGATATGACAGCTCCGATAAGGGATTTGATGGAAACAGCTGCGGCGTCTCTGTGTCGATTGGACAACAATCGCAAGACATAGCGGTCGGCGTTGATCACGCTATGGAGGAGCGGGTTTCAAACTCAAAGGATCCTTTTGATCTCCAAGGCGCCGGAGACCAAGGGTTGATGTTCGGCTATGCCAACAGCGACACAAAAAGCTTGATGCCTTTGCCAATTGCAATGGCGCATCGATTGGCTGAGAAGTTGACTGAGGTCCGTAAATCAGGACAGCTAGGTTATTTAAGACCTGATGGCAAAACGCAGGTCACTATTGAATACGATGGTGATAAACCCGTTTCACTAAATACTGTTGTCATATCATCACAGCATGCCGCTAGCGTGGATCTTGAGAAGACACTTACCCCTGAAATCACTGAGTATGTAATCAAGCCGGTAATTGAAAGTTTTGATATTTCATCTAAAGATGTACGTTTCTTGGTAAACCCCACAGGCCGCTTTGTTATTGGAGGTCCTATGGGAGATGCCGGTTTAACCGGCCGAAAGATCATTGTTGATACTTATGGTGGCATGGCAAGACATGGCGGAGGAGCGTTTAGCGGAAAAGATCCATCGAAGGTAGATCGCTCTGCTGCTTATGCGATGCGTTGGGTAGCAAAGAACATTGTCGCTGCTGGTTTATCCACACGTTGTGAGGTCCAGGTGGCTTATGCAATCGGCAAGGCGCAGCCTGTTGGTCTCTTTGTAGAAACCTTCGGCACTGAAACCGTACCTGTCAATCAAATTTCAGACGCAGTAATCTCGGTATTTGATCTTCGCCCCGCTGCAATCATTCATGAATTGAATTTGCTACGACCCATTTACTCTAAGACAAGCGCCTACGGACATTTTGGTCGGGAGTTACCTGAGTTCACTTGGGAGCAAACTGACAAAGCCTCTCAACTTCTTAAAGTAATTAAGGGTTAAATTGCTGTGGCAAATGTAAAGCCACTGAATTTAAAGCGTCAGCGAACGATAACTGCCCCACGCAGAACCACGGGTATTGAGCCTGGCGATCTTCAGGCTGAAGTAATTCTGGATCTTGGTATTTTTCATGTGGAGCAGAGTTTTTCCTATGCGGTTCCGGATCGATTTAAAGACTCCCTTTCGGTAGGAAGTGTTGTTCAAGTTCAATTTAAGAACAACAATCACAATGGAGTGGTTGTTGCCATAGAACCAAGAAGTAAACGCAATCTTTTAAATATAGAAGGGTTGCGAGCTAGCAATGTATTCAGTTCAAAACAAATATCCTTTTTCGAGAAGGTTGCAGAAAGATACTCGACTAACTTTGGAGATTTGATTTTGAAATCTCTTCCGCCCTTCAATAAGTCCACGCAATTACAGGGCCGGAGTTTCTCTGAAATTCCGGGCATTTCGATGACAGCACAAAGATGGTTTGTGCCTGTGAGTCTCGCCAATAGCAATTTGCAAGTTATGGCGAAATATCTCAATTCTGTGCACAAAGAGGTTGGATCCACCTTGCTAATTTTCCCAACATTAAGAAGCTTGGAAGAGTTTCGAGATGTTTGGTTAGAGGCGCAGGGGATTGATCACATTGAGGTAGGAGCCCATCTCTCACCCACTCAGCGGCGTCTAGTTTTTGAAAAACTCCTAACTCTGGAGAACCTAGTGATTCTCGGGTTGCGTAGTGGGATCTTCATTCCAGCTCGAGATTTGGCGAGAATCTACATACAAGATGAGAGCTCTCCACAGTACACCGAGCAGAGGTTTCCATATTGGAATCTTCGTGATGTGGCTCTGCTTCGATCTGAGGCCGAGGGGTGCGAAATTGTGTTTTTTGGACATGGATGTTCCGCCGAGCTTGGACGTTTGATGGATTTGAATTGGGTAAAGCCGACAACAACGAATTACTCACCTCCATTATCCAAACGAATCCAGACTCCGCCAAGCAGCTACTTTGAAGTTATCCGAAGCGGTTTGAAGAAAGGTCCTGTCTTAGTGTGTCTGGCGACAAAGGATTACGCGCCCGGATTCGTGTGTAGAAACTGTAGAAACAGGGCACGTTGTAAATGTGGCGGATTACTCTCTTTAAAGGAAAAGGGATCAGCGGCATGTTCGATATGCGATGTAGTGCTCAGTGACTGGAGATGTGTTGAATGTCAAG
>Ga0075458_10000328_pt1 | contig 15477 bp, 11 predicted proteins | sample DEB3_08_DNA_FD_77576 | JGI IMG/M metagenome (GOLD analysis project Ga0075458, IMG submission 77576) | Aqueous microbial communities from the Delaware River and Bay under freshwater to marine salinity gradient to study organic matter... | ecosystem: Environmental > Aquatic > Marine > Coastal ... | reverse complement strand
GTGACCGCATATCAGGCCATCGGGGCACTCCGCATGGTGGAGCATGACATCGTGGACATGCTCGACTCCGCAGCATGAAGGCGAACGATCAAACTGTGCCGACCGAGGGCGGCGATAAAAAGCTATGAAATCACAAACGACGACACCGCCGACCGAAGGTTGGCACCAGTGGCTGGTTCGGCTTTGGAAGGCCGTGACGCATTCGCACACATGGCAGAGGATCAATGATGCCTCAATCATGGATGTAAATGACACATATCCGCCAACTCATATCGACTACATCAGCCCGAAACGCTGGTGTCCTGAATGCGGGCGGATGGAATGGTATGTAGGGCCTGAAGTCTGCGGCGGAGATCGAGCACGATGGGTGCCGTTCTCGCCATGGACTGACGATGATGAGCCGAACACGGATTATCCAGAACGCCTTTCCGGTGATCACCCCCAAAACCAGAAACCATGAAACTCGACGAGATGCTTGAGCAGGTCCGCCTCACCTGTCGCATGCGCCGTTTGTCACTCCACACCGAGCAAACCTATGCCGGCTGGATCGCACGATTTGCACGCCATGTGCAGACCTGCCCGCATCTGTCTCGTGAGGAACGCGTGCGCAGCTACCTCGAGCGCATGGCCCCGCGCTGCTCTGCCTCCACGCAAAACCAAGCCCTCAACGCCATCGTCTTCCTCTACCGCGACGTTCTGCGCCAGCCCCTTGGCGATCTCGGCAAATGGGCCCGCGCCAAACGCCCTGCCCGCCTGCCTTCATGGCTCAGCCCCGATGAAATGCGCCGCCTGCTTGAGGCCATGCCGCCCGGCCCTCGCCTCATGGCCCAGGTCGCCTACGGCTCCGGCCTCCGACTCGCCGAGCTCCTCGCCCTCCGCGTCAAAGACATCGATCTCGACGCCTGCCTCATCACCGTCCGCGGCGGCAAAGGCGATAAAGACCGCATCACCTGCCTGCCCCGTTCCCTCGTTTTCCCCCTTCGCGCCCATCTCGACCGCATCCGCGTCCTCTACGACCACGACCGCGCCACCGGGGCCAATCCCGTGCATCTTCCTGATCACCTCGAGCGCAAATACCCCCATGCCGGCCGCGAATGGCTATGGTTCTGGCTCTTCCCCGGCGGAAACGAAAGCACCGATCCCCGCACCGGCATCGTGCGTCGCCACCACGTCCATGAAGACACCCTTGGCAAAGCCCTCAAAACCGCCAGGCGTCGCATCGGCCTCACCAAACGCGTCACCGCCCACACCCTGCGGCACAGCTTCGCCACCAACCTCCTCGCCAGCGGCGCCAGCATCACCCAGGTGCAGGAACTCCTGGGCCACAACAGCGTCGAAACCACCCAGGTTTATCTCCATTGCATCCCCCAGTTCGCCGCCACCATCACCAGTCCCCTCGACACCCTGCCGCAGGCCTCCAACGTCGTGCCCTTTACCCCGCTGCATCGCGCCGCTTAGTCTCCCAGTCTCCCCATCTGATTGTCTCCCAGTCCCATTGTCTCCCCATCTCCGCTCCCATGGACACCCCCGCTCTCCCCCTCGCCGATCTCCCCCCGCGGCCCATCGACGCCTGGCGCCAGCACACCGCCAAAAACTGGAAGTCCAGCGACCCCGACAGCTATGCCATCTGCATCGAGATGATCACCCAGCACGGCATCACGAGCATCTCTGATCTCCAGCGCGAGCTCAAAGCCCTCGAAATCGACAAATCCCGCCAAACCATCGCCGCCCTCATCCGCACCGAGTTCAGCATCGAGCAGCTCGCCGACCTCGCCGCCAAAAACGCCGCCATCGCCCGTCTGCAAGGCACCAGCAAAATGGCCGAGCTCATCCCTGATGCCAAAAAGTCCGATCTTATGAGCGTCGGCATGGCCACCAAAATGTCCCACGACATCGAGCGCAGCCTCAACGGCATGCCCACCGAAATCAAAGCCGTCGTCACCATCAGCGCCCAGGATCGTTTAGCCGAGGCCCGTGCCAAAGCCGCCGCCGCCAAAGCCGCCGCCCTCGAACAGCAAGCCCGCACCGTCACCGAGGCTGAAATTCTCACTCACCACGCCACCACCGGAGCCTCACCCGTCCAGGTGGCATAATAGCCCTCCGTCGTCGCCACTGAGTCGCCCAGAAAATACGCCGCCGCGGCAATCCCGTGCCCCGTATAAACCCGGCTCGCGCTCAGCTTCCGCAGCTCATGGTTCACCTTCGAGCGCCCCGCCGGCACAAACGGCCGCAGCCACTCGCAATGCTCCCGGTAAATAAAATCATAGCGGCGTGATTCACCCCATCCCTGCCCGATCAAAAAGCTCGTGCGCCCTTTGATCAGCCCTTGGATCTCCGCATCCAGCGCCAACCGCCGCGGCCTGCCACCCTTCAGCAGCCGAAACCCCGGCTCCTCACCCTCCGGCGCCCGCGGCCGCACATCCAGCCAGGCTTTGCCCTCCGCCTCATTCCACTGCACCCAGCTTGACCGCGCCGCCAGCAGCTCCGCATCCCGCAGCCCCAGCCTCCGCAGCATGATGTGGCACAGGTAAAGCTCCAGATTCTCCGCTTTCAGCACCTGCGCTGCCGCATCCATCGCCGCCAGGTTCTCCGCCGGCCACGGCACAAAATGCGTCGGCGGCGTCGGCAAAGACGGAAACTTCCGCAGCGGCTCCAGCGGCGGCAGCCGCAGCCCCTTCAAATGCCGCTCCACGATCCGCTCTTGAAACACGCTCGACGCATTCCGCACCGTCGAATTGAGGCCCACATTCTCCGGCAGCGCATCATGCCAGTTGACCCCCCTGCCATCGCGCCCCTGCCCCTCGCTCACAAAACGCTCCAGCACCGCCCGATTCAGCACCGCATCCAGCGGCACCGCCTCCGGCCGGTCCTCATCCACCACCCGCGCCAGCCGCTTCAGCGCCGCCAAGTAGGTCGTCCGCGTCCGATCCTCCATCACCTTGTCGCCATTCATCAGCGCCTCACACACATCCCCCACCGTCGCCATCGAGCCACGCACCAGCGCCTGCGCCCCCAGCGACAGCCGCGCCGCCTTGATCTCCTCGATCCTCCGCAGCGCCACCCGCTCCGCGTCCGCAATATGCGGCCACCCCGTCGACTCCTGGAACCTCTCCCCCTCCACCTCAAAATCCATCGAGAGATTCGAGCCCGCCGTCCGCTTGTAAAAGCGCACCTTCACCCCCGCGATGCGCCTCTTCAAAGACACTCGTGCCGATTTGCTACCCGACGAAGAACTAAGACTGGAGGCGTTGCGGTCGCTCATGTCACACTTTGTAACACCACACGTCACACCTCGTCAACCTCATATATCCCCATATTCACACTCCAAACATCCACCTTGGCAGCCACTCCGCTACCTGCTCACCACCCGATTCTCCTACGCACACCTTCATTTCACCAGTGCCGATGCCGGGACTCGAACCCGGAAGCTCTTTGCAGAGCAGCAGATTTTAAGCCCACTGAGCCAAACGCCGTTCATTATTGAGCATCAAGGAAAAACGCACGGCATCCAGCGCCCGCGTCACACCGCATGCCACACAACCTCACTTCACGTTGAGGCTTTCGAGTGCCTTGCCGTAGAGCTGGCCGTTGATTTCGTTGCACTCGAGCCAGGTGTAAACCGGCACGGCGGTGCCCTGAACATTGAGGGGCACGGCTTGGAGTTGCCACACGCGGCCGGTCACGGTGTCGATGCGGAAGGTCGTGGGAATCGGAGCCGTGGCCACGCCTTGCGGACCTTGCAGACCGGGCAAAGTCCCGGCGGCCACTTGGTAGCGGCCCACCTGCGCGCCCTCGGGGCTTGGCGGCATGTTGTCCGTGGCAAAGAGAAAGGCGGCCGTGAGCAGGCAAAGGCAGGTGATGAGCGTTTTCATGGCTGCCAGTGTATCACGCGTGTCAAGAATAGCATTCTCGGGAGATAACTACCCGTGCGTTTAAGCCACCGAATCAACGTCACTACTACCATTACTGTGGGGCCGTATGTGGGGCCGTATGTGGGGCCGTATGTGGGGCCGTATGTGGGGCCAAATCACTGCCGGGGCCGATTATCCACCAGCGTGCCATGCCGCGCCGCATCCAGCACGATGGCACATCCAGCGGCCACATGCCCGAGGTGATGCGCACCGCTCTCCGGGTCCAGATCCTCACCGTCCAGCACGCGGTCGATGTGCCGACGCATCGCGCCGAGGTAGGTCATTAGCTCCACCTGGTGCGCGCGCCAGTTCCACGGCCCATACTTGGCCGCGCCGAGACTCAGCGCCCCGGCCACCTGCTCGTTAAAGACTGGCGGCAGCAGTTGTAGCTGCGGTTTGAGCGCACCGGCTACGCCTTTGGGATCGTGCGAGGAAACGATCACCGCTGCACCCTCCCCAGCGCCTGGCGTTTGATCGTCTCGGCCCGGCGTTGAATTGCCTTCTCCGCCTGATCCACCGGCAGCGTCAGCAGTGCCGCGCCGTCGGTGCTCAGCCAGTCCTTATAGCCTTGGCCCACGGCACGCTCGTATTGCCACACGGCCTCGCGGCCCAGCGTTTCGAGCGGCACCTTCACGCCGTTCTGGTAAAGCTTGACCTCATCGCTCGGCATCGGCAGGGCGAGGCCGCGGGCCAGCAGGGCACCGAGCACGCGATGCGCCTCGGCACTCTGCACGTTCGTGTAGGCACGCGACCACGGCGCTCGTTGCAGTTTCACCTCTTCGCCCAACAGATTGAGCTGCGGGCGGCCGTCGTTCACATACTTGCGCAGGATCGGCGTGTTGCGCATCATCATCTCCGCCACGCCCTCCGGTTTGAAGCTGCGCGGATCGGTCCAGATGTCCGCGTCCTTGACCAGCGTCGGGACAAAGCCCCCGGCAAAGTTGGTGCTTGTCTTGATCATCTTGTCGATCGTGCCATCCACGGCATCCGCGGAGAAAGTCGGTTCGCCAAACAGCTCCACCAGATTCCGCACCGCTGACACGTTCTTGATCTGCGTGTAGCCCGTGGCAATGCCGCGCAGCAGATGGCCCGCCGTGCCGTGCTGGGCAAACTGCGCTGGCTTGTGCCGCTTCTCGTCGAGCATGCCACCCACCACCGAGAAAAGCCCCATCGTCGGCCATTGCTTGTAGCTCACGCGGCGCACCTGCCCGTTCTCGCGCTTCCACAGCGTCATGCGTTCGAGGCCGGCCGCCATGCGTTCCTTCACCTGCTGCGGATTCAGCGTGCTCCAATCACCTTCAATCTGCCAGCCTTCATCCTCATCGTCCGAGTTGAGAAACACCGCCGCGAGCGTGCTCATCAGCATCAGGCCCACGAGGTTCTTGCCCAGCAACAGCTCCTGCTGCGCCTGGCTCACCTCGCGACCGTAAAACCCTGCTTTGCCCAGCACATAGCTGCCCGGAATGTAGCGCGTCATATCCGCGCCAAAGTTCGCCCCGAAGCGCATGAACCGCGTCCCCGTCACGCCATGCAGCGAGCCCGCCATCACACCCGCAGCGACACGAGCAAAGCGATTCGCCGTCACATCCTGCGCATAGTCATTTAGCCCGCGCTGGATCGTGCCCAGCCCTTGCTTCATCGCGCTGTAAACGATGCCAAAAATACCTGTTGGATCATTCTGATAGGCGGCCATGTCGCCGATCTCACTGGCCGCGGCATAGTCCTCCGCTTGCAGGCTGCCGTTCAGGATCTCGCGAGCACGAGCGCTCACCGTGGCACGCTCTTCGCTCGTCTGCGGCTCGCGTCCGCCGGTCACCTCGCGCAGCGCCTGGGCTCGGGCATTGGCCCGCTCGGCAGCCGTGAAGCCCACCTTGTCCTGGTAAAGCTCGGGATGCAGCGCCCGTGCCACCGCGATGGCACCCTGCGTGGTTGCCGTGTTGTTGATGTGGTCCGCTGCCGCCATCAGCCGACCGGTGAACATCATCACCGGAGCCAGCCCGTATTTTTGGAAGGTGTTGCCATTGCGCCACAGGTTCTCGCCCAGCGGCACCGGCGTCACCGATGTTTCACCTTCGAGCGCCTTCTTGAGATCCGCGCCAAAGCGTTTCAGATAGCTGGTGTCACCCTTGAAAAGGATCTGTCCGCTTTCGCGCACCCCTTCAAACAGCCCGCGCCACCACTGCGCATGCGCGTCGATGGCCGCCCGGCCTTGACCGCGAGCGATCAATCCACCGATCTGCATCAGGTTGGTGCCCATGCCATTCACCGCTGCCAGCCAGGTATCAAACTGCGTGCGCAGTCCGGAGAGCACCGCCGCCGTCCAGTAGGAGTTCAGCACCTCCACCCAGCTTGCGCCCGTCTTCTTCTGGATCGCGTTCAGCAAATCGCGGAGCTTCTGATTGCGGATCACCCCCTCCGGCAGTTTCCACGCTGCCTCCGCCATGGCGCGAAGCTGCGCGGTGTCCGCCGCTGTCAGCATCTTCAGACCATACTCCGGCGCCACGATCTCGCGCCACATCTCCGAGTTGAACATGCCCAGGTTGATCATGCGCAGCAGTTTCGGCAGCGCCTTCTTCACTTTGTCACGATCACCCTTGTCCTTCTCGCCGAGGATGCCCGCCTTCTCCAGCTCGCGATTGAACACCGCCTTGCGCTCCCGTTGCCAGGCGCGATCCAGCTCGTTGGTCAAATCCAGCCGCTGCTCCATCGTCAGATCCTTCAGCCGCTCGTCGAGCATGAGGCGACGATAAATCTCCCGCTGCCGCTCCCGTTGCGAGCTCGGCATGTCCATGAAGATGTCCGCCCAACTCATGCCGGGGGCGATCTTCTTGCGCAGCGCATCCAGCAGTTTCGCCAGTGCCGGGCTATCCTTTTGGAGGTAGGCCGCCAGTCCGGCGCGGGATTTCTCCAGTGCCATCATCTCGCGTGCATCGATCTCCAGTTTCGAGGCTTCCCACAAAATGCCTGCCGTGCCCTCATTGGCACCCAGAGCCTTCGCCCTCTGCACAAATTCAGCCTCCGCCATGCCCGTGCGCACGCGTTCCTTGTAGAGCTCACGCATCGCGTTCACCTTCCGCTGGCCCTCGTCAAAGATAGGCGGGTCCGAATAGCGGCGAGCCAGAGAATCCAGGATGTTCTGCGCCGTGCGTTGAGCGCGGTTGATCTTCTCCCGTGCCGCTCGCTGTTTCGGCGTGCCTCGCGCCTTTGTGGGAGCGGCCTTCTCCGCCTCCAGCGCCGCCAGATACTGCTTCGAGGCCTCCGCATAGAGCTTGCGCAGATCCTGCCCGCTGCGGAAACCAATCTCCCGAAGCACCGCTTGGCTCCAGTTCGTAAATTCCACGATGCCCTCAGCCAGAAACGAAGCCCCGATGATTGCATCATCGGCAAAGTCTTCCACCGGGTTTGCATTCAAGCGGCCCTCTTTGCGACGGGCGGCTTTGCGAGCCTGCGCCGCCTTGCGCATCGCCGCCAGTTTACCCTTCGCACCGGTCAGGATCGCGCTCTTGCGGCTGCTCGCCCCCTGCATCACGGCCAGGATCTTCTGCCATGTCGAGGACGTCTGCGCAATGGTCGTATCCGCCTGCGTCTGCTCACGCACCATCTGCTCGCGGAGCGCCTGCATCTGCTGCTCCAGTTCCGCCACACGGGCATCACTCACCGGCGAAACTTCCGGGTTATCCCCCAGCTCAGGAGCATCCGGCTCGCCATCGAGCTGCGCCGCCAATTCCTCACTAGCTGCCGTGCTGGCCTTTTGATCGATCTGCTGCACCTGCTGCACCACACCACCCGCACCGCCTTCAAAGCGCTTGTTCATCACCGCATCCGCCCGATCCACGAGGATGCCCTGCGCCGCCATCACCGGGGCGATGGGCCGCAAGATCGTGTTGTTCACCACGCCACGCTGACGCAACGCTCGAGCTGGATCGGCAGACAGGTATTCCTTCGTCCACACACGGGCCATCCGCTGCGCCTGCACATGCGCCGCCAGCTTCCCAGCCTCCGTCTTCGCCTGCTCGCCCTGCATCGTCAGGCGCGAGATGAGCGTCGCCGCCGCAAACTCCGCCGCATCCAGCGGCAACGGCACCGCCCGCGAGGCAAACGCATCGACTGCCGCCTCACTGCTCAGCGAGTCCAGCCAAGCCGTCGCCTCCGCCGCCACATCCACATCCGCCCGCGGTCCATTGATCACCCGCTGCGCCTCATCCGGGCTGGCAAAGCGTGCTTGTGTTTCATTGGCCGCCGGAGCATTGCCCGTGCCCACAAAACCACCCGCGCCCACGCTCACCGGTGCCGTGCCCTGCGGCAGGCCCAGGCGCACGTTCTGCGCGGCGTTCGTCTGCGGGCTCGTGATCTGTGCCCAAATGCCTTGCAAGTAGTCGCGGATGCCGCGACCGAACCGCGTCAGCATCGCCCGGCTCCAGTTGGTGAAATCCGTGATGCCCTGCCGCAAAAGGTCCGTGGCCTCCGCGAGGATCTCCGTGTTGAGAAATCCTGCCGTGCGGCCGGAGGTGTCGAGGTTGGTGAAACCCGCGCCACCTGCGGCACGCGAGGATTCAGGGTTGACAGATGTGGTGGATTTGGCAGCATTGATGCCGGCCACGTTGCCACCGAACGCAGAAGCCTCCGACGACTCTTGCTTCTGGAAGCCGCCTTGGGAAACCTTGGCGGCTTCATCGTTATTAAGCCTGCGGCTTTTATCGGCCAAGAATTGGCGAACGGTTTCTTCAATGCTTAACTCATTACCATTAACTCGCCTTTTGAATATGTGAAATTTCGCGGTATCACGATCCTCAGATGGGCTGTGATCACCGATCCTAGCAAGGTCTTGACCTTTGAATGAAATATAAATACTACCCGTTCTAGCACGCTGAAAACCTGCATTATTAGCAGCGAAAAACGATTCTCGTTTGTTTACTCCAAACCGCTCAAAATCACCAGCGTGATTGCCATAGTATGGAATCCATTTATTTGCCCATTTCCGCACATATTCAGGTTCAGAAGTCTTTCTCTCCATGGCTAGATCAACCAAATAACCAACGGCTTTATTGGCTTGATTTTGAGTCCAGCTTTTAGGAGCTTTCTCTGACACTGTTTTTAACGCCAATTGCTTTGCCTCATCTTCGTATTGAGACAAATTAAAATCTGCCAAACGATATAAGAATTCCTCCGCCTCAGAAAGACCGCCCGGCGAAGGCTCTGCATTTTGGGCGGCCCCGGAAGTGGATGCCATGTCGGAGGCAGGAGCGAGCAAAGGCCCGCGTGCAAACGGATTCATCACCGCCCCGAGCTGCGAATTGCGCCGCACATTGTCCCAGACACCGGCCAGATAGGTGCGGATGCCCTCGCCAAAGCGGGCGATCATCGCCCGGCTCCACGCAGCAAAGTCACGCACGCCACGGCGCACGAGCGCTTCGGCCTCCGCGAGGATCTCCGCATTCAGGAAGCCCGCCGTGCGGCCCGAGGTGTCGAGGTTCTGGAAGCCGAGCGTCCCTTGCGCCTGATTCGCCGCGCCTTCACGCGTGGCCTGGCCGAGCTCGGCCAGCACGTCCTCGCGCTGCGGCTTCGCCGTCTCGCCGCGATTGCGGGGGCGGGTGCTCGGTGCTACGTCCAGCAATGCCGCCCCGCCTGCTCCGCCACTTCCGACCTCGCCCCGGCCCGGCGTGGCCGCTGGTGCTGCTGCTGGTGGCGTGGCTGCTGCTGTGGTGGTGGTGCGTGTAGGGGCCTCGGACATTAGCTGTCCTACCCCCTCGGCAGGGGCGAAGTCTTCGACGGCCTGCCGGGGCTGCGGCTTGAACTCATCCACGAGGATGCCGCCGCGATTCTGCGGATCGAACTGCATCAAGCCAAAGCGCTTGCCGTCCTCGATGACGACGTTCGTGAGATAGCCGTCCTCGTTGTATTCCACGTTTTTGACCACCGCGTTTTCACCGTCGATCGTCATGCGATCTCCCGGCACGATGTCTTCAAAAGGCACCTCTTGCGTGTCCGGCTTCTTGGCGAGCTTCGTCTGCGACTTCTCGAAATCGACCACGCGCTTTTCTTCCTGCGCCAGCGCCTTGTCACGCTGCTGAAACTGCACGCGGTATTGCTTCCGCGCCGCGATGCCCTCCTGCACGGCGGCAAAGTAGGCATCTGCCGTCGGCTCGGCAATCAAGCCCGCATCATAGGCACGCTGTGCCACGCTGTCCGGGTTGCCGCCCTGCTTGCCACTGGCGACGAACTGCCGCCAGTAATTCGGCAGCGGGTTCCGCTTCAGGCTTTCATACTCCGGCAGTTTGCGTTCCTCGCTGAAACCCGGCGGCAGGTAGATCGGATTCTCATTCGCCCAGTCCAGGATGTCCATGCTGCCCATCGGGCTGTCAGGAATCAATGGCATGCCGCGGGCCTTCGCATCCAGCATCCGCATCTCTGCGACCTGCTGCTGCCGTTCCTGCTCGATGCGCTGGCTTTCCGCAATGGCCTCGGGACTCCGCGGAATGCGCAAGTCCGTGATCACATCGCCACTCATCTGCGGCTCCACATTCAAAGGCCGGTCACGGAACGGTGCCACCCGATCCGGCACGCCCGCGAGAATCGGCTGCCGAGTCGAAACTTGAAACATGGAACTTGAAACCTCTTCCATGTCCTGCACGTCGGCAGACGTGAGCGGCCCAATGTCCTCCGCCTCCAGTCCCGGCACCAGCGGCGGCACATCCACCGTGCCTGCTCGCTGCGCGATGCCTGGCAACGGGGAAACAGAGGAGCCAGCGGCGGGAGTCGAACCCGCACCACCAACCGCATCCGGCACCGTTTGATCGGCCGGGGGCATTGGGGCAGTCCTGTCATTTACGCTGGCGTTGGGAGACTGGGAGAATCGTTCCACCGTGCGGGCTATCGCCCCCGGTGTGGCACCGGCGGCAGTGAGTCCTGCGGCAGCAATGATGCTGTCCTTGGCCACTTGCAGACGCTCGGCCATGCTCAGGCGCGGATCATCGATGCTGGCACTGACTTGCTCGCTGGCCATTTCACCGGCGATGCCTTTGCCAATGGCTTTGGCACGCTCCGTCATGCTCAGGCCACGAGACAAAGCCTTGGCACCCATGCCCACACCGAGCAAATTCCCCACCACTTCGGCAGGATCGGATGCCTCGGCGATGTAGCTGCGGGCCTCCGGCGTCATGGCCTGTCCCAGTTTGCTTTGTGTTTCCAGCTTTTGCTTGTCCGCTGCCACGGCAAAATCCAGCGGTGTGCGCTCGAGGCGCTTTTGCAAAGCCGTCCAGGCAGAAGGGTCACGCGTGGCCGCATAGGCCGCCACCAGCTTGGCGTTCTCCGGATCACGCAGCAGCGTGTTCTGCTCTGCCAGTGTGGCATCACCATGGTAGGCCTTGGCCGCGTCCTGCACGGCGGCATCCGCAGTGTCCAGCCAGCTTTGCAGCCCGCCCTCCTCATTGAAGAAAGCGCCCTCGTCGATGCCGGCACGGATCTCATCAAGCGCCTCACGCACCGGCTTCGGATCATTGACCAGATTGGACACCTGCCCGCCGGTCAGTGCCCCGGCGCGATTCATCAGCATGGGCACGCTGGTTTCACCCGGCACTTGAAAGGTCACGCCGCCCTTGCCATCCGGCAGCACAGGCGAGATACCCGCGATCTGCGCCCCGGTGATCGCCAGCGCATCCTTTACCGCGCCGCCTGCTTTGGAAAGCACGCTGCCGGTCTTCTCCATGAACGTCTCGGACTCGTTCACATATTGCCGGGCTGCATTGGCGGCCTCGCCGAATTGCTTCCACGTCTCCGGCGTCCATCCACCGCGATCCTGCTGGAGCCACTGGCTGCTTTCTTGCAGTCCGCGCTCGACGAGGCTTTGACGTTCCGCAAAGGGCAGATCATTAAACTCGGGCGTGCTCATCACGTCCGCCAGATCGGCAGGAGAAAGAAGGGTTTCAGCCATGAAGATGGAAAGCTAACGGTTACATCTGCCCGCCGGTCCGGCTGCGCAAAGCGCGGAGCTTGTCCAGCGGCGAAGTCCCGGCGGCACCCGTGGTGCTGCCTGTGCCTGCACCGGTAGCAGAACCGCCCGCCATGGCAACCGGCTCCCACTGATTTGTCTGTGGATTCCACTGCGCATCCACCTCTTGCCCAGCGGCATTAATAATGCGTCGCACTTGGGGTGCGCGAGGCGTCTCCGGCACGCCCGGAGCGCGATAGGTGATGCCGCCGCGATTGGCCTCGGTCGGCACCATGCCGGGCGGCAATGGAGCCTCGGGCTTGACCATTGGGAGGGTTTGCGGGCTGACTTTACCGTTGAACACGGGAGCTATCATGGCAGTGCCCGGAATCGGAATCGAATCCACCGGCGGCGGAGCCTCCGTGTAAAGCCCGGCAGGTGCCGGGGCCAGTCCGGGAAAGGTGGCATTCTGCGCCTTGGCCTGCTGTGCCATGAAGCCGCTCGGCACATTCGGCGTGGCCAGCGCAAAGGGCAGGCCGGTGAGCGGATTGATCGTGAGATCCGGCGCGGGCATGGGCATGGCATCGGCGGCAGGCTGCTCCGGCTGCCGCATCGGCGGCATCATCGGCGTGGGCATCGGCTCCGGCGCGGGGGCCATCGGGGGCGGCGCATCCGGCTGCCACACCATGCTGCCCGCACTGCGGCCCGGCACGAGGCGACCGCCCGGCTGCATGGGCGGCGGCTGCGGGATGCTGGGAGGCATGGCACCGGGCATCATCGCAGGCGCGGGCAGGCTGGCATTGCGTCCACCAAAACGCGCATCGAGCCACTGCTGATTCGTCGCCAGCCGAGCCGCACCTTGATAATCGCCTTGGCTCCGCATGCGGCGCATGGCGATGTCATTCATGCGCGAGGGATCACTCATCGAGCGGCCCACCTGTCGCGGCGGAGCACTCAGCGAGTAATTCGGGCGCACCAGCGGAGCGGCGCGATTCATGGGAGGAAGGATTGGAGTAGCCATAAAAGGAAGCGGTGCGGTTAAGTGCCTAGGAGCTGGCCCTGCGGCATGGGCGGCGGCAAGGCTTCATAGATCACGGTTTCGTAGTAGCCATCACGCGGCCGGTCGCTCTGCTCGATGCGATACACATGGCTGCGCCAGGTGAGAAAATTGGTGCGCGGGAAGAACTGCTCGCCCAGTTGAGCCACGTCTGGCGCATTCGGCGTGCCAAAGCGGTCGATGATGCGGGATTGCAGCAGCAGCTCCGGCACGGTGATGTCATCATGCAGGCAGTTCAGCGAATTGCTCAGGCCTTTCCATGAATACGTCACCGGCTGCGGCATCGGGCGTTCGGCCACCAGCCCGGTGATGGGGCCGCTGGTCAGGTAGCGCTTGATTTTCACCTGCGTCGGGATGCGCCCGCCCTGCACGAGTTCATAGCGGTCCACCTGCAAAAACTTGGTTTCGCGGATGTCTGCCACAAGGTCTTGCTCACGCGTGAGATCCACGGCTTTGCCCTCCACCGCGAACAGATAACGCAGCACATCCGGCCACACGAAGTCACTGTCCCAAATCGTTTTCTCACTCCACGGTCTCAGATCCTTCAGCTTCAGGCTGGTCGAGGGCGCGGTGAAGTGGAAGCTCAGATAGCCACCCTCGCGGGAGGGTCCCGGCTCGGTGAGCACATAGCTGCCATAGCCCGCGGTGAGCACATCGCTGGGCGTGACATTGATCGCCGCCATGAAGGCCTGCACCGTCTGCCCTTCCGTGATCGACACACCCGCCCGCAAATGCTCCTGCCGCACCCACAGCCGCACGACACGGCTGCCCACATGCGGCGTCGGCAGCAGGTCAAAGGAGGTCGGTTCACGAGGTTCCAGCGGCATGAGGGCAAAGGGTTACACGATTTCCGACAGCACCACGTTCCAGTCCGGCCGGGCCGCCACATGGGACAAAGCGCCCGCCGTCTGCACAAAGGGACGCATGCCCCAGATCTCGCCGTTATGGCGTTTGGCGGGCGATGCGGCCAGATCATCGGACGTGGCCACCGTCGAGCCCGAAGACGTAGGCGTGAAAATCTGCCCGCTCCAGGTGCCACCGCTCGGGACGATGGCCACGCCACGCCCGAACAACTCATTCGAGGTCACCTCTTTGAAGCTCGTGCTCACCTGCGAAATGCCCGAGGAGCGCGAGGCATGCAGATTCCGCCACATACCCATCGCGTAGGCCTGTTCGATCAGGCAGCCCGGATGGTAGCCGTAGGCATGACCGCTGAGCCCCGTATCCGAAGCCGTGGCATTCGCATTGGCCGCCACCGTCGTCCAGGCACCGGAGGAAAACACACTGCGCAGCAGCTCAAGGGTCGTGCCGTCCTTGATCGCATGGATGAACGCACCCGCCGGCACATTGGGAATCGCCACCGGCATGCCCGGATACAGGCCCGTCGTCGAGCCCACAGTGACCAGATTGGAGCCCGATGTTGTCTCAACGCTGGACAACGCCACCAGTGCCAGCACCAGCGGCACCTCGGTGATTGTGCGACCGTCGCGGTCAGTGATGGTATAGGTCAAACTCATGGCGTGGAAGGGGTCAAAGGTTCAGCAGGGACAGGAAACGGGTTCTTCGGCGTCGTCAGCGGTGCCACGACATACAGCCCCCAATACACACAGCCCGGCAGCAGCAGGGCGGAGGCGAGGAGCAGGAGGGTTTTCATGGTTCGTAGTTCGGGCTTTAGCCCGTGGTTGAGGATTCAGGTTGTCAGGGCATGCACCACGGCCTCGCTCAGCTTCTGGCACGCCAGCAGCATCATCTGCTGATCCTGCATCCGGGCACGATCCGCGGCATGGTCGATGAAACCGAGCTCGATGAGGCAGGCACGCGGGAAACCGAGCACCGCCAGCCGGGAATGCTGGCTTTGATTCTCCGTCTTCAGCCCGCGGTTCTTGGTGCCGAGGCTGCTCACGATGGCGTCATTGCAGGCATTGGCCAGCGGCTCATTACTCGCGCCACGGTAAAACGTCTCCGTGCCGTTGGCCTTGCCATCGGCGGCGTTGCAATGCAGCGAAAGCAGCACATCCCCACCATACTTGTGGGCGATGGACACACGATCACCGATGCCGCACACATCGCTCGAGTTGATCCGGGTGCGGATGACCTTGCAGCCGAGCGCCTCAAACTGCACCTTCAGCTCATTGGCCCAGTCCATCACGATGCCCGCCTCCGTGATCTCCTCCTTGCCCACGCGAACGGTCGCACCGGGGTCATAGACACCGGGCTTGCGATTGCCCATGCCGTGGCCGGGATCGAGGATGATGGTCAGTTTGCGGGGCATAAAGGTCAGTCAATTTTCCCCACCAGCCAGAACACCACGAACACGCACAGCAACATCGACAGCAGCGCGGCGATGGCTTTGAGCGTTCCGGTGATGAGGAAGGCGGCGGTCATAGGGGTTGAAACAGCGGGAAGGTTTTCACCACAGGGCGCACGATGGCGGACAGCGGCGGCAGTTTGGCGAGGCGTTCGTGATAGGCCTTGTGCTCATCACACACCGCGAGGCGCTTCGTCTGCCAGGTGGCAGGCGTCGTGCGTCCATCGTGATGGCAGTTCGCGCAAAGCATGGCATCAAAACCAGCGGGTGAGAA
>Ga0075458_10000327_pt1 | contig 15494 bp, 11 predicted proteins | sample DEB3_08_DNA_FD_77576 | JGI IMG/M metagenome (GOLD analysis project Ga0075458, IMG submission 77576) | Aqueous microbial communities from the Delaware River and Bay under freshwater to marine salinity gradient to study organic matter... | ecosystem: Environmental > Aquatic > Marine > Coastal ... | reverse complement strand
ATAACTAACAGGACCGCGTGGAGAACCAGCCGGAGACATATTTGGAGGACTTGGTGTCCCTACTGGCTTAAAAAAATTAAAGAAACTGCTCATTATTCATTAACAACGGATTTTCTTTTAAGAAGAGTTTATTAAATATACAATGGAACAACATTTATTCGTAATTAAGCGCGATGGTCAACGTGTTCCTATTTCATTTGACCAAATTACTGATCGTATTCGTCATCTTTCTAAAAATCTTGAACATGTCAATCCTGACTTAGTAGCACAAAAAGTATGTAGTCAACTTCAAAATGATATGAAAACATCTGAACTTGATGAGTTTGCTGCTGAAACTGCTGCTATGATGCAATCTCGTTATCATCCTAATTATGGTATGCTTGCTTCTCGTATTCTTATTGATAATCATCATAAAAATACTCCTTCAACTTTACTAGAATGTATTGAAACTTTGTATCACGACCAACAAATTGTTAGTGATACTTATCATGATCTTGTTTGTAAACACAAAGATGAATATGAAAAAATGATTGATTATTCACGTGACTACATGTTTGATTATTTTGGATTCAAAACTTTAGAACGTGCATATCTTCTAAAAAAATCAGGTAAAGTAATTGAACGTCCTCAACATATGTGGATGCGTGTTGCTATTCAATTACATTCTAATAATTTCTCTAAAGTTCAAGAAACGTATGATGCTCTTTCACAAGGTTATTTCATTCATGCTACTCCAACTCTATTTAATTCAGGAACTGATCATCCACAATTAAGTTCATGTTTTCTTCTAACTATGTCTGAAGATTCAATTAAAGGAATTTATAAAACTCTTAGTGATTGTGCACAAATTTCTAAATGGGCAGGTGGAATTGGTCTAGCAATTCATGATATTCGTGCACGTAAATCTAAAATTCGTGGAACAAATGGTGAATCTACTGGTATTGTTCCTATGCTCAAAGTGTTTAATGATACAGCTAAATATGTAAATCAAGGTGGGAAACGTAATGGATCATTTGCTATTTATTTGGAGCCATGGCATGCAGATATTGAAGATTTCTTGAAATTACGTCTAAATCAAGGCGCAGAAGAAGATAGAGCTCGTGATTTATTTTATGGGTTGTGGATTCCTGATTTATTTATGAAACGTTTGGAAAATAATGAAGATTGGACTTTAATGTGTCCTGATGAATGTCCTGGTTTAGCAAATGTATGGGGACAAGAATTTGAAGATTTATATACTAAATATGAATCACAAAATAAAGGAAGGAAAACTTTGAAAGCTTCAAAAATTTGGCAACTTGTTCTTGAATCACAAATTCAAACTGGAACACCTTATCTTTGCTATAAAGATGCTGCTAATTCTAAAAGTAATCAACAACATCTAGGAACTATTAAATCATCAAATCTTTGTGTTGCTCCTGAAACTATGATTCTTACAGATGAAGGTTATTTCCCTATTAAAGAACTTGAAAATCAAAGTGTAAGAGTATGGAATGGTGATAATTGGTCTCTTACAACTATTAAGAAAACAGGTGAAAATCAAAAACTTATTGAAGTATATTTTAGTAATGGAGCAAGTTTAACTTGTACACCTTATCATAAATTTCTAATAAATGATAGTTATCATGATAATAAAGATATTAAAAATAGTACAAGAATTGAAGCTCAATATCTAGAAGAAGATATGAACCTTAAGAAATTTGAAGCACCAGTATGTAATTTTAAAGATTCATCATTTCCTTATCCTTATACACATGGATTCTTCTGTGGCGATGGAACTTATTCTAACGAATATCCTACATGTTCATTATATGGTGAAAAGAAAAATCTCGCAAAATATCTTGAAATTAAAAGTATGACTAATGTTGAAGATGCTTGTGGTAGACTAAATACTGTTCTTACTCGTGATATTAAACCTAAATTTGTTGTTCCAATTAATTATTCTCTTGACAATAAACTTCGTTGGATTGAAGGTCTTTCTGACGCAGATGGTAGTATTTGTAGGAATGGAGATAATGAATCACTACAAATTTCTAGTATTGAGTTTGATTTTCTTGATAATATTCGTCTTATGCTTCTAACTATGGGGGTTCAAAGCAAAGTAACTAAATGTTTTGATGAAAGAATGACAGTTCTTCCAGATGGTCGTGGTGGTAAAAAAGAATATCTTTGCAAACCTCTTTGGAGACTTCTTGTATCTTCTTGTGGACTATATAAACTTTCTGAAATTGGTTATTCTCCTAAACGTCTAAAATTTCAAACTAGACTCCCTCAACGAAATGCAGAACAATATGTTAAAGTTAAATGTATAATTAATAATGAACGATATGATGATACTTATTGCTTTACCGAACCTTTGAATAATGCCGGAGTATTCAATGGTATCCTAACTGGGAACTGTACCGAAATTATGGAATATACTGCACCAGATGAAAGTGCTGTATGTAATCTTGGTTCTTTAGCTCTACCTAAATTTATTGAAGATGGTAAATTTAATTTTGATAAATTGCGTGAATATACACGAATTCTTACAAGGAATCTAGATATTGTTATTGATAAAAATTATTATCCTACACTTAAATGTCAAAAATCTAATTTCAATCATCGTCCTATTGGTATTGGTATTCAAGGTTTGGCAGATGTATTTGCTATTCTAAGACTTCCATGGTCATCAAAAGAAGCAACTAATCTAAATAAAGAAATATTTGAAAATATTTATTACGCTGCTGCATATGAAAGTATGTTTGGAGCTTCACCAGAAGAATGGAGAAATATTGCTATGTATACTTATCGTTCATTTCATGGATCACCTATTAGTAAAGGAAAACTTCAATTTGATTTATGGAATGAAACTCCTATGACAACTTATTTAGATTGGAATGAATTACGTAAATTATGCTCTACTGGAATGCGTAATTCTTTATTAGTAGCACCTATGCCTACTGCCTCAACTTCACAAATTCTAGGTAATAATGAATGTTTTGAACCTTTCACATCAAATATTTATACTCGACGTGTATTAGCAGGTGATTTTATGGTCGTAAATAAATATCTAGTTAATGATCTTGTTAAATTAGGATTATGGACGAGTGAAATTAGATCAGCAATTATTGCTAATAATGGAAGTATTCAAGATTTACCTGAAATTCCTGGAGAACTTCGCGAGCTATATAAAACAGCATGGGAAATTCCACAAAAAACATTAATTAATATGTCTCGTGATAGAGCACCATTTATTTGTCAATCACAATCACTAAATTTATTTGTTGCTGATCCTTCATTCTCGAAAGTTTCTTCAATGCATATGTATGCATGGAAAAAAGGATTAAAGACTGGATGTTATTATTTAAGAACTAAAGCTGTCGCCACCGCCCAAAAATTTACTATTGAACCTACTTGTCCTCCATCTTGTTTGACATGCTCAGCATAAATTTTCTCTTCGTTTAATTATAAAAACAAAATGACAGTAATCGGAACTTCTGGTAGTTCTTTTTCTCCTGCGCCTGTAGGTGGTCGTCGTCATCATAAATCTGCTAAAAGAGTATCTGCCAAAACTATTCGTAGAACTTTAAAAAGATTAGGTATGCGTCCTAAAGGTCGTTTAGTTCTAAAAGGTGGTGATGGTGGTGATGGTGTGGTGGTGAATAATGAAGGAGTCAAAGATAATAAGTATGGTGGTCGTCGTCGTCGTCATGGTGGTAGATCCGCATCAGCGTCTATGTCTAGTAACAAAAAAGGTAAAAGAAGTCGTAGACGCTCTAAAAGAGCTCTATCAATTCCTGGTCTAGGTAAGCTCCCCTTTTAATTTCTTACCAATTTCAGTAACTAAAGTAAATAATTTTTCATTAAATCCATAATGGCAACCATTCGGTTCTGTTAATTCTGGAGTTTTTCTTGAAGAACTATTTTTAGTATGAACTAATGAAACAATAACATCTTGTGGAGATAATTCACGACACATATGTTCACGACCTTGAACGAATGTGTTACCTTCAGCTATTTGAATATCATCAAATTTTCGTTCTTCCCAAAATTTTTTAGTAAAACATAGAGTAGCTTCAGAAACTCTTTCTGACATTTTCAGGGTTATAGGAGGAACATTCATAAATGATGTAAATTTAGTTATATCATAACAAGGAATTGTAGTACAAAAAACACATTCACGTAAAGGTTCTTTTAAGAGCATAGTAATACGAAATAAAATACTATTTTCAGGATATACATCATCATCATCCATCATACAAATATAATCATACATGGCATATTGAATACCTAAATTACGCTTTTCACCAATAGTCATAGATTTATCACAACGAATATATTTCACATTAGGAATACCAATAAGAGTATCTTCAATTGAATCTTCACCATCATCAACAATAATCCATTCTATTTTATCTTCAGGATAAGATTGAATTAAATAACAATAATTTGCTAAAGGCATAAATTCTCTACGATCTTTTGTTAATGTAACAATAGAAATATCAGGTAAATCTTCTTCTTTAGGAAGAGTATTTTTCAAAATATATTCATCAAAAATAAATTTTGAAGGTAAGAAATCATTCATAAAACTTACAAATTTAGAATGAATTTCTTCATATTTATTTCTTGATAATTCGGAAGCTAGTTTTTTAGATTTAAATTCTCTTGAAACATATTCTTTTAGATTTTGTATTATGGAAATTACAGATGTATCACAAATAGTTCCAAGACGATCAGGTAAATTTACAGAATTACTAATATTTACTCTTAAAGTTGAATCACATGATAATTCTTGAAATGGTTGAATATTAGATAAAATTAAATTACATCCTGAACTCATAGCTTCATTTACGGCATGACCAAATCCTTCTGATGCTGATAAACATATAGCTAATCCACATTCATTTAAAAGTTCATCATAATCCTTTTCAGAAAGGTGTTTAGAAATTAAATTAATTTTATCATTTAAGGATTCAGGACAAAACAATGTAACATATTCAGGATTATAAGGGACATATAGATCAGGAAGTTTTTTATATAATGAAGGTTCTTTTTCTTTAATTTCCTGATAAGCTTTAAAAAGTTGTTTAGGATTTCTAAATATATTTTTACCTACAAGAACAATAGCTTTAGAATAATTTTTCTTTTCAGCAAGAGATTTTGCTATACTAGACCAACGAATATTATAAACTTTTGTTGATGTTCCTTCACATAGCATTTTAAACATAATAGTAGCTTCAGAAGTTTTTGTCCAAATTTCATCTATTAATTTGCAATAAGGTATCCATGTTTTATAAGTCCATTCTAGATTAGGAATCCATATATTCTTTTGAGCATAAGAAATTAATGAAGGATTCATAACTTCAATAAAAATATTTAATTCTGCTTCTTGACATTGTGGATATTGATAAGGAACTTTAAAGAAATGAACTTTATCTCCAAATAAATTCGTAAATATTCCTCTTAATAAAAGAGCATCTTGCGATAATCCTGGTGTATTAAAATTCCCAATTAAATTAATACGCATTTATTAAACTTAATTCACTTTGGAAGTAAACGCCTTGTTAATCTACCTTTAAATGATCTTCTTAAAGTTTTAGGTTTAGATTTAAGATAAGAAACATAATTTTTCCATTCATGATTATTACGAGAAATACAAGAATTATGAAAAACTACTGGTCTATCATTCCACCATTTAACACTTTTATCTTCCGTCCATCTCCAAAATTCTATAGGTTCAATTAATTCTCTTATATTTTCTAAATCAATTTGTTGTACAAGTTTAAATAATTCTTGTTTTTGTTCCATAGATTCAAATCCATAAAATGAAGAAAATAAATCTTTTTTATATTCAAGATCATTAATTTCAAATTCTTTGCCATTCCATCCAACTCTTTGGATAGGACGGAATGAATCCCATGTAGATTCTAAAACATATAATTTTCCTCCTAGTTTTCCATAAATTCTTCCATGAAATTCTCTTAAATCCATTACTTAAAAATTATCTTTAATTCTACTTAAAAAAACGACTTAAGTTCATTTACATTTGAACCATAAAATTTAACATTTGTAGGATTTGCAATTGGAGAAGCAAATTCTTGTAAATCTTTTAAGTAAAATAAATGAAAATCTAATTCTGAATATATTTTTGCTGCTGCGTATCCAATAACTCTACTATTTAAATCTTCTAAATCTTCTGCAATTGTTTCAGGATTGTTTTTAGCAAATGTTAAATAATAAGATCTCATAATTAATTTTAAATTTGTATCACTTTGTCTATCAATTCTATACTTTGATCCTGACATTAAAAAAACTTGTTCTTGAATTGCATCTTGTAATTTATTTATATTATCATCACTGAAATATACTTGATTTAAAGGTGTTCTTACATGTAAAGTTCCAACTAAATCTTTTTGATTTGTATCTCCAAATAAAGAAGGAACATCCGAAAAAGGCATACCACCATTACGAGAACGAAATCCTTCTCCTGAATCCATAATATTAGGTATACGACCACCATGTTGAGGTGGAGGATATTGTTGAGACGTTGATGTTATATTATATTTGTTTTGAACAGGCGGATCTTGGATTTTTTCTAATACAGACTTGTCCATTTATTATATTTATACTGGAACAACTTTTTCCGGCTTGTCCATCGCTGTCCAAATAATATTAATTTTTGCTTGTTGTTCTGATGTTATATCAATAGTAGGACATTGATCATTATAAACTAAATAATATCTAAGATCGCATAGATTCATATAAACCTGAATTTAGAACTTCAGTTAATTCTAAAGTAAATGAAAAATCTAATCCATTTAGATCAATATCTTGATCATATGGATCAGAAATACGAACAGGAATACTATGAATATTTGTAGGTTGTTTCAAAAAATATTCTTTAGTTAATTCATTTTGATTATCATAAACAATAGCAAATTTAGGTTGATCAATAACAATCTTTGCAAATGAAAATACTTGTGTCCTATCAGGAGTTTCATGTTCAATAACTTTCCAATCAGAAAGTAAAGTTAAAAATAAATAATTTGTATCAATAATATTTAAAATAGCTTCTGCATTAATCGTATTTGTATCAAAATAAGCAGATTCTCTAAATCCTAAATTATATCCTAATCCAAAATCAGCAGCACGAGAATTATCATTTACTCTAAAATTTATACTGAATAATGGAGAAGTCACAGGTATAGTTGTACTAAAAGTAGAATTAGTAATTCTTATTTTTCCTGTTGATGGATTAATATATTCAACTCTAAAAAGTGTAGTATTAAATTTTTCATTAATAGCATCTTGAACTTGATATAAAATAGATGTTTGTTCTGTATTATTATCAGATGTCCAATTACCAGGATTAATTTCGATTAATTCAGTTATATTATTATAAGTCATTTCAAAACTTACATTTCCTCTTTCTTTAGAAAATGTATAGAATGAATTAGGTATTTCTATACTTGATAATCTTACAGAAATAATATTTTTAATAGGTTCTCTTAATTTAAATACAAAATTAGATGAACTTGTATTGCTAAAATTAAGTGTTTCTTTTAATGAAGTTGGATCACTATAAGGAAATCTAAATCTTGAATCAATGTTAATTAATCTAATTTGCGTTTGTCTATTATATTGGACGCTTGTAGTATGTTTATCTGATTCACTATGTGGTTTAGTTAATGTTTCAGGATGATGTCTTGGAATAAATCTTTGAAATTCTTCTTGATTTTCTAATTCTGTATGTTCTTTCTTTTGATGAGGATCAACATCATCTTCATATTCTTGTGATACTACAAGAGCTGTTTTACCAGTTTCTTCATAATGATCTGCTAAAACTTGATGATATGTCAAATGTTCCATTACTAATATCTTCATAAAATGTTAAAATGCCCTCACAAACAAATTCATATTCTTTATGGTTAGCAGCCCAACAAAATCCTATATGTCCTAAACCTGGTCCTACAGGACCTAGTGGTTTACCAGGAAGTAATGGTTCTACTGGTGCTACAGGACCAATTGGCCCTGCAGGACAAAATGGTTTAACAACAGGATTAATTTATTATTTTTATACTGAACAACCTGGATCTACATATTCTCCACAACCTAATGTTAATAATTATGGACCAACAGGATTTAGTATGCAAACTATTCCAGGAGTTGGTCCTGGACTTCCTCCAGGAAATCCTAATCTTACATATAATGCTTTTAATGGATATTTAGCATTTATGAATCAAGCAGGTTATATTCCTATTGGTGGAACAGGACCAGCACGTTTAGCTACATTTAATCTTCCATTAACTGGAAAATTTACTATTCCTGCCGGTAGTTGGGTATTTAGTAATAATATTTATTCATATACTACAGTTACTCCAACAACAACTATTCCATTTAATATGTATATAACAATTAGTCTTTATACAGTATCAACATCAACAAAAACATTAATTGGTGGAGATTTAAAAAGAATATATTCAATAAATAATCCTTTAGCAACAGACGATACACCTTATATAAATAATGTAGTTATACCACAAACTTATACTGTAAATAATCCTTCAGTAGATTATTTAATTGTTGAATTTTATGTTCAAGAAAGTTATAGTTTTGCATCAGGACAACTTATTGAATTTTGGTCTGAAGGAGATTCGATTAGTCAAGTAGTAACAACATTTTCACCTCAATCTGGACCTACAGGACCTACAGGACCTACAGGATTTACTGGTCCACAAGGACCTACAGGAACTACAGGACCTACAGGATTTACTGGTCCACAAGGACCTACAGGACCTACAGGTCCTACAGGACCAAATATACCTCCAGGAACAATAACTATGTTTGGTGGTGTTAGTCCACCTACTGGTTGGTTATTTTGTGATGGAAGTTCAGTATTATCTACAACATATCCAGACTTATATCTAGCACTAGGAACCAATTATGGTATAGGATCAGGTATTGGTCAATTTAATTTACCAAATCTTCAAGGAAGAGTTCCAGTTGGAGTAAGTCCAAGTTATCTTTTAGCAAGTGTTGGTGGTGCTGCAACACATACTTTAACAACTAATGAAATTCCTTCACATACACATACATATGCTGATTCTACTCCTGGTGGAGGAGGGTTAGCTGCTGCTGATGGAGGCAATGGTAATAGAAGTGTATTTGATCAAAATAGAACAACTAATGCAACAGGAGGTGGTCAACCACACAATAATATGCAACCTTATATTGTATTAAATTATATAATTAAATATTAAGTTTAGAAAGGTCATCTAACCACATTTTTGAAGGAGTAGTAGATTCCAAAATCTTAATTTTCTCACGAAGATCAACTAAATCTTTTTCATGTTTTTGGGCGTTCTTTAATGTTAATGAACGAATAGGTAAATCAAGTAAATAATCAAATGAATCAGAAATTTTCAAGAATTTTTCTTTAGTAAGAAGATCAGAACATTCTTCCAAAGTACGACGACGAAGGTCAGGTAAAGGTTCTTTTAAAGATTGTTGAGTAATAAATCGGACAATATTCTCATGATAAGGAAGTTTTTCTTTCAAAGATTTTAAGATATGAGAACGACGTTTAGAATATAAATCTAGACGAACATAAGCAAATTCCGAAAGAATTTCATTTGGAGATGAATATTTCTGAATGCAATTTTCTGAATTAAATAAATGCATATTTGATAAACGAATTTTGTCTTGCAAAACTTTTTCAATAGCAGGAACACCACCATCACCTAATTTCAATTTAATAAGAATATCAGTATCTGTTGAAGTATCATTAAAATCTTTAATAGTTCCATCTGCTAAGAATTTTTCCAAAATTTCACGGAAATCTGAAATCCATGTTCCGATAGGAAGTTCAGTAATTTCTACTTGATCTTTTGTAACTTTCCATGAACCTTCCACAAGATAATCTGATTTATCTAATTTAGAAATTTTACCTTTAAATCCACGAGTCCATGGAACAAGTTCTTCATCTAAACCTTTACCAGTTTCTAACCATTTAATAATCATAGATTTTAGTTGAGAAGGATTAAATGATGGAATGAAAGTTGAATATCCAGTACCAATACCTCTTGAACCATTTACTAAAATCATAGGAAGAATAGGAGCATACCAATTAGGTTCAACTAATAATCCATCATCATCACGATATTCTAAAACATCAAAATCATCACGAGGAACAAGATTATGAATTTGAGGTTGTAAATAAGTATGAATATAACGAGGTGAAGCAGAATCTTTACCACCTTCTAATCTAGTTCCAAATTGTCCTTGAGGAACTAACCATGGAATATTATTTGAACCAACAAAATCTTGAGCCATACCAATAATAGCATCATTTAATGAAGCTTCACCATGATGATATCCAGAATGTTCAGAAACATAACCTGCAAGTTGAGCAACACGAATTTCATTACGCAAATTTCGTTTAAAACATGAAAACAGAATTTTACGTTGTGATGTTTTCAAACCATCCATAATAGATGGAATTGATCTTTCTAAATTATAATTTGAGAAATGAATTAGGTCTTTATTCACGAAATCTTCATATGAAACTTTATCACCAGGACCAGCAAGAATAATTTCAGAACGAGAATAAGATTTTAACCATTCTTTTCTTTGATCTGCCATAGATTTATTAAATGCTAATTCAATAGATTGATCACTTAAAGAACCTTGATAATCATAATGAATAATGTTTAAAGACTTGAAATATTCACGAGCTTCATCGCGCGTTGATGTTCCTAACCCTTTATAATATTTAGTTTTCCATCCTTTAGATTCTTCAGTTTTACGCCATTCTTCATAATCATATTGAGTATAAAATACCTTTTCTTTAGAACCTTTATGCGCTTTTACAATAGGAGTAATCATATAAGTAATAAATCCAGGAATTTGAATTAGTTCATGCCATAATTCATGAAACATATTAATTAATAAACCACGAATATGTGAGCCATCATAATCTTGATCTGTCATAATCATAATCTTGCCATATCTTAAAGATTTCACATCCGTATATTTCTTACCTGATTCCAAACCAATAATCTTTTTCAAGTTAGCGATTTCTTCTGTTTGTTCAACTTTCTTTTGAGAAATATCTTTGACGTTCAAGAGTTTACCCTTTAAAGGAAATACACCATGAAATTTACGTTGTTCTTGTGAAAGACCACTTATAGCCATAGCTTTAGCTGAATCTCCTTCTGTCAAAATAAGAATACATTCATGAGAACGTGCGGTTCCAGCAAATACAGCGTCATCTAATTTAGGAATACCAGTAATTTTAACTGATTTCTTTCCATCTGTTTTCTTAAAATCTTTTGCATCTTTTTGTTCTTGTAATTCCATAACTTTTTCTACGATGGAAAGTTTCGTAATAACTTTTTTTAGAAAATCATCAGATAATTTACATGAAACTTTAGAAGTAAGAACTTCCTTGGTTTGTGAATTAAATGAAGGATTTTCAACAAAACAATTAATGAATATACAAAGAGAATCTTTAATTAAAGCAGGTTTAACTTTGATTTTCTTTTTCGTTTCAAGAAAAGTAACTAAATGAGAAACAACTTGATTCGTAATTTCGTCCACATGTTTTCCACTTCTAGTCCAGATTCCGTTAACAAACGAAACATTGAAAAGCTTCTCAAAAGGATTGTCGGCCAATGCTACATGCCACCCCATTTGAGGGATGTCTGTAATAATAGTTGTGTCTTTAGGCAAATACCAGGAAGCGTAAGATGTGAAATCCCTAAATTTAATGGGTGTATCGCACCATGTGACGCGAACCTCTTTCCCCACTGTCATTGCAAGATCAAATACTCGCCTTTTGATGACGGCAAGTAAATCTTGTGGAATTTCTTTGAATCCAAATTTTTCATAATCAGGTGTCCATTCGAGTGATACTATAGATTTAGATTTTGAAGGTTTAACTTCAGGTTCATTAATTTTTGTCATATTATTTTCGAAAATTTGTGTGTATTTTAATTGACGAGTTGAATCAATAATTGTAATTTTAAGTTTCTTTGAAAAGATATTGACAAGTTTAACACCATACCCATTTTTACCACCAACAAGTTTCTTTTCAGATTTATCATAATTCGTTGAAGTCAGAAGTTCACCAAAGATAAGTTGAGGAATATAAATTTTATATTCAGGATGAATTTCTACATCAATAGCTTCACCTGAATTTGAAATTTCAATTACACCATCTGTAACAGAAATACAAATATCTTTGACAGGATTTTGTGATTTTTTTTGTCTTAGTCGAATTACTTGGTCGTGTGCATTAACAAGTAATTCATCAAATAATTTATAAAATCCAGGATTAAATGATGAAATTGTAGTTTGTTTGAATGATTCATCATGAACAACAAAATGTTCTTCAGAGCAATTTTCAATACTGCCAATATAAGTATCAGGCAAAGAAAGAATATGCTCTCTATGAGTATGTTTACGATACTGTTTTGATAAATCCGTCATCTTATAATAATATTTTACTTCGATATGTAATAATTCGTTTTAAATGCTAATGTATAGTTCTTTAATATTTATTACGAATGTTGGACATTCAATATATAAAAAATCTTATATGTATACATCAACATTTTCTTTTTTATTGGTATCATCTGTTATGTGGCATGGAACACGTTTAACTGTATGGTTTTGGATAGATCAAATTGCTCTTTATAATTTAGTAATTGTTTCACTTTTAATGAGAAAATATCTTTCCGATGTTTATAATGATTTTAATATATTATTATTTATTGTATGTATAGAATTATATGCTATTGAAAAGGTATTTTTTCAAAATAATATAGTTTTAGATACTATATGTCATATGTTAATACATTTTATAGGATGTATTGGACAACATATAATTTTATATGGATTAGATTTTGACATTCCTAAATTAATAGAATTAAATGCCACCAAGAAGATTGAAACAACAAAAGGAAGCGATAGTTCATGATACACCAGTCGTTTTTTTCTTAAAAATTAATTTAGATGAGGAACAAATTGTTCCTGCCGAACAACAAGCAAATTATTCGGATATTCTGAATTTAGTTGATAATTCAGAAACAAAAGAAAGATTTGATACAGAATTATTAAAATCTATTCTTGAAAAATCTTCGTCTGAAAAATATTCTTCACAAACTGCATGTTTTTGGTGTTGTTATCCGTTTGCAGGAGATTCTATAATTCTTCCAATTTCTTATGACGCATATAAAAATATATTTGTATGTGAAGGCAATTATTGTTCACCTGAATGTGCATTAGCTCATAATTATTCAAATAATAAAATATCTGAATCTACAATGTGGAATAGGCATTCTCTTTTAAATTTCATGTATGGAGAACTTTATAAAGATAAAATTCTTTCTCCTGCTCCTTCAAGATATTTATTACGTTTATTTGGTGGTCCATTAGATATTCAACAATATAGAGAATATATTTCTGATACAAATGAAATTGTTTTGTGCGAATCTCCTCCTATTAGATTACAATTTCCATCTATGAACGTTCAAGGACCTTTACGTGATATTAAGAAATATGTTTCTTTATCGTCAGAAACTGTAGAAAAAGCTTCTGAACAATTAAGACTTAAAAGAACAAAATATAATTCATTAAATATTCATACTATTGATAAGTGTATTAATAGAGTATAAGTATAAAAGGTAAATGCGTAAAGTATTATTTTTATTGTTAAATGGGTTTATTATTAATGGGATTGGTGATAATAGTATGATTTTACCATCATTATCACCAACACAATCTAAAACGTCAACAAGAACAACTACTTCTTCTAAAACTTCTAGAATAACTTGGGATATAACACCAACATCTAAACAAACAAATACATATACAGCATCTAAGACTTCAACTAGAACAACTACTATTTCAAAATCTTCTTCTAGTTCAAATATATGTTCCTTTAGTTCAAAAAAAACTAAATCTATGTCTAGTTCTCCTTTAACTTCTTTTTCTAATAAGAATACAAAATCATCATCAAGTTCATCAACAACATCTAAAACTACATCAAGTTCACCTTCTTCGACAATTACTACACGAGCATCAAGATCATCTACAAGTTCAACATCAAATACTAGATCTGCTTCTAATTCGAGAACTTCTTCAAGTTCACCATCATTTACAAAAACTACAAAAGAAACATTAACGATGATTATGACTAAAACTTCTAGTAATTCATTAACATCCTCAAAATCTTCATCTAGTTCATCTTCAGGAACAAGAACAATAACTTCTTCTAAAACATCTACTTTGACACCATCTAATACTAGGTCTTCAAGTAATTCAAAAACATCAACTGGAAGTCCTCTAGGAACAAAAACTATTATGAAAGATTCAAGAACAACTACATTATCAACAACAAGAACTAAAAGCGGAACAACATCAACAACACTAACACGATCACAAACAAATTCAAGATCTAGTTCTGCTACTCCATCTACATCTTTACATACAAGATCAACACAACAAAATACGTTAAGTACTTCTCCTAGTTCTACAAATAGAAATCCTACAAGAACATCTATGATATCGCGAACAATAACAACAACACCAAAACAATCTTTTACAACAAGTAATTCTATAACAGATACGTCTTCAATAAAATATACATTAAGTTCAACTTCATTACAAACTTTATCATCAGAAAATACATTTACAACTAATTATTCTTTATCGGCATCTTCTACTGCTTCATCATCTTCTTCTGGAACAAATACTAGGTCAATAAGTAATTCAAGAACACCAAGTGGATCAGTATCATTAACAAGATCTACAAGATTTTCTGCGTCATCAACAAATTCACCAACAAATACAAGAAGTATAAATTCAAAATCTTCATCTGGAACATCTTGTTCAACAATAAGTTTATCAACAACAAAATCTCCTTTAATAACAAAAACTTCAACAAAAACTATAAAATCTACAATAACATTATCATCTGATAGAACATTTACATATAGAATTTCTAAATCACCAAATTTAACTGAAACACAAAGTTTGTCATCATCTGAAAGTAATATAGAATCAGGAAGTTCAAGTATAAGTAATGGAGGAACTTATTCAAGTAGTGGACTTTTTACTTTACAAGGGACAGAGACTCAAACGAACATTAATACATTATCAAATTCTCCATCGGAGAGTAGAACGTCTAATGAAACAATTTCAATCTCAGAAACTGGATCAAGTTTATATACGTCTTTTTCAACTGAAACAACATTTGGATCTTTATCTTCAAGAGTTTCATTCTCTCAATCAGGAACTTCTAGCAATATTGAAACTTTAACTTCTTCTAATACAGAGACATTTACATCCATACCATCATATTCTAATACAGGAAGTTCTGTATCTACACAAACACCTAGTAGGACACCTTCAGTTACTATAAGTCCTACTAAATCAAGAACACCTAGTAGGACACCTTCAGTTACTATAAGTCCTACTAAATCAAGAACACCTAGTAGGACACCTTCAGT
>Ga0075458_10000325_pt1 | contig 15501 bp, 18 predicted proteins | sample DEB3_08_DNA_FD_77576 | JGI IMG/M metagenome (GOLD analysis project Ga0075458, IMG submission 77576) | Aqueous microbial communities from the Delaware River and Bay under freshwater to marine salinity gradient to study organic matter... | ecosystem: Environmental > Aquatic > Marine > Coastal ... | reverse complement strand
TCAATATTCAATTTTTCTCCTTGAATTTTTTAAAATTTTACCTAAAATGCGAAGAAACTCTTGACATTAAAAAATAATTTTTATACAATTTCATCACCTCAAGCGATGGGCTGTCGCCAAGTGGTAAGGCAGCGGACTTTGACTCCGTCATTCGGAGGTTCGAATCCTCCCAGCCCAGCCATTTTTGACGCGGGGTAGAGCAGCCTGGTAGCTCGTCGGGCTCATAACCCGAAGGTCGCAGGTTCAAATCCTGCCCCCGCAACCAAAAAAACTCTACAATTAGGTGTCTGTCACCAAAATGAGTAAAAATGAAAATTTTTGTCTTTTTTATTTTTATAACTTTTTATATCACTCTTAATGCAAAAGAGAATAACTCATTAGAGCAATTACTTGAAAACTCTGTAAAACTGCAGGCGCCTACAAGTAAATATAACCCTCTTTATTCAGTTAAATACGGTGAGTTTAAATACAACATAAAGAATAAATATTTCCAAATAAAAGATAAAAAAGCAGTGTTTAATATTTGCGGATATAAAAAAAGAAGTGAATTAAGATTTAGAAGAGAGTGGAAGGTTGAGAATAAAAGCGGTGTGTTTTTAGAAGTAAAAGTAAGAATCTTCCCTTTGGATTGTGATGAATTTACATTTTTACAGATTCATGCGGATCCGAGGAAATGTAACGCTCCAAACAAACCTCTTTTAAGAATCACATTTATTAGAAAGTTCAAAAACAGAGAAAATTATATATTTGCAATAATATATAAAAAAAACGGATATGAAAAAATAGCGTTGGGAAAATACACTGCTTTGATGAATATTAGAATTGAAGTTAAAAATAACAGGCTCAAAATTATATTTAACGGTAAAAATATTCAAAGTGATGTGGCATATTGGAAAGGGTATTACAATTATTTTAAATTAGGTGTTTATAACCAGTGTAAAGGCTGCAGTGAAGCCGTTTTTTATGATATAAGGACTAATACCATATTCTATCAAGATATAAACCATTAGGGGGAGCCAGATGTTTGGAGATAAGTTCTTGTTTTGAGAGTTGTTTTTGTAAATCCTGAACGGTTAATTTGTTTTCGTTTATTTTTAGTACAAAGTCTACAATCAATCTTATTTGCGCCCTTAAAAAACCGTTGCCTACTATTTTTATTACTGTGAAATTTTTATATTTGTATACGTCGGTTTTGTAAATTTCCCTGATGTAATTATTTACATCGCTTCCGGTTTTTGCAAAGTATTCAAAATCATGTATTCCCTCAAATTCTTTAAGGGCCTTTTTTAAAAGGGATATATTTATTTTATGAGGATAATATGTTGTATAATTTGCCGAAAACGGATTGAAATTAGGGTTAAGAATATATCTGTAGCTGCGCTTTTTAGCGTCGAATCTCGGATTAAAATCATCATTTACATTATAAAATTTCTTAATGTGAATATTTGGATGCAGTATTTTATTAAGCTCGGTTAAAAGTTTGTTCTGATTCCAAAAAGAGGGAAGCTTAAAACTTACGACCTGATTTAGAGCATGTACACCTCTGTCCGTTCTTCCCGCGTGTAACACATCGGAATTGATATTTAGTCTTTTTAATGCGTTTTCTATACTTCCTTGGACGGTTATTTTATCCGGTTGTTTTTGCATACCGTAAAATTTACTTCCGTCGTAACTGATTATTGCTTTTAAAATGGCGTTTTCCTTTTAAAAACTACATAACCTACAATAAAAAACAATAAACATATAAGAGAATTAACGGCAAGAGACGATGTGATTTTTGTCAATACAAGATATATGACTATAAGAGCGATAGCATATATTAGGGATCTGTTTTTATATATACGAGGATGAAAAAACGATATCGGGGGAATAAAAAATATAAGCGATAAAGGCAAAAGTGCAAACGGCAGATAAAAAGCGAAAAGTTCTTTAAATTTTTTAAAATATTCAGAAAATCTGAAAATGGAATAACTGCTTTTAGGAATTTTTTGATTAATCTGCATTTTTCCGAAATTTATAATTGTACTTTTGTCAAACGCATATACGTTACCTTTTTTCAGTTCAAAATTCAAATAACCGTTTTTATTTTTAAGTTCTGCGTATTTGGCTAAAATCAACTGGTTTTCTTTGTTGTTGTATAGGATGATATTTTCGTATGTTTTTCCCTTTTTTGATGAGGTAAATATATTCCAGTTGCCGAATCTTTGTGATATTTGGGATGTTTGGAAATTAAATTTTGCCGCTTGTTGTTTTTGGTTTTTAAAATTTTTAAATGCGACTTTTGCGTAAGGGATTGAGATAAAAAGTATCAGTAAATTTACGATTGTGAGCAACAAAGATAAAAACAAAAAAGGTTTTAATAACGTATAAGGTTTAACACCGGAAGAAAAAAGTGCTATTAGTTCTTGTGTTTCACTATGTTTGGCAAACAGTGAAACGGCGGAAATAAAAAATGATATAGAAAGAGTGATAAATAATACTTTGGGCAGTGAGAGCATATACATTTTAAAAAGCTCACCAAAAGTTATATGAATATTAGCAGTGATATTGGCTATGGAAATAATTATGATGATTGACGTTACCAAAAAAAGTATTAAAAAAATCATAATAAAAATCGGCCAAAAGCCGGAAATAAGATATTTTGACAGTCTATCCATAAATATTGCTCCACAGTTGCATAAAATAATCGCTGAAAATCCAGACTATGAATGTTCCGAGCGCTAAAAACGGAATAAAAGGAAGTTCGAGATCGCTGTTTTTGATTCTGTTATAAATTGATGGGATTATAGCAATCGCCGAACCTATAAAAAGAGCCACAAGTGCAAGTTTAATTCCTAAAAGCGCACCCATGGTACCGCCTACAATAATATCTCCTTCACCCATAGCTTCTCTTTTTATAAAATAAGAAACATAATATCTTATAAGGCTCATACCTCCCATCAAAATTAAAGCGTTTGTAAAATTATTCATTATCTCAGTTGAGGTGAAAAACGCAAGGGTAAGTGCTAATAAATTTAATGAATCGGGAACGGCTTTATAATCAAAGTCTATCATACTCAAAGCCAATAGGGTTGCAAAAACTCCGAAATTAGTTACAAAAAAAATATTTAAACCTGTTTTATTGTAAACAATTACGGCGATAAGCCCTGTTAAAACTTCTATAATAGGATATCTTATAGATATTTTCGCTCCGCAGTTGGCACATTTTCCTTTTAGTATAAACCAACCGATAATAGGGATGTTGTGCCACGGTTTTATTCTTGCTCCGCAGGCCGGACAAGAACTTGGAGGGTTTATAATACTTTTTTGTTTTGGAATTCTGTATATAACTACGTTTAAAAAACTTCCTATGCATATGCCAAGTAAAAACACAAAAATCAACTCTATATTTTCCATTCTCAATTCTCCGTTTTAATTTTTAACTTTATTATGCCGGTTTGCACTGTTTAGACGCCTCCGAATCTTCTTTCCCTTAAATGAAAAGATTTTATAATTTTATCAAGTTCTTCGGGAGTAAAATCCGGCCAAAGGGTATTTGTAAAAAACATTTCGGCGTACGCACACTGCCAAAGCAGGAAATTGCTAAGTCTTATTTCTCCGCTTGTTCTGATTAATAGATCAACATCTCTTGGCAAATCCAGGTTGTTTTGGATATTTTCTTCGGTTATTTCCTCATTTTTTTCAATCAGTTTTTTAACCGCTCTTGTGATTTCGTTTTTGCTGCCGTAATTTAATGCCAAAACTTGGGTCAGTTTTTTATTGTTTTTTGTTTTTTCTTTTGTAAGTTGTATTCTTTTTTTCAGTTTTTCCGAAAATTTTGAAATATCACCTATCGTTTCAAATTTAATATCGTTTTTTATGTATGTTTCAAGCTCTTTTTCAAGGTAACCTTCTAAGAGTTTCATTAAAAATTCAACTTCCATTTTAGGTCTTTTCCAGTTCTCGGTTGAAAAAGCATAAAGTGTCAAAACAGAAATTTCCTCGTTTTTTGCACAGTATTCGGTTATTTTTCTAACGGTTTCGGCACCTTTTTTATGCCCTTCTATTCTTTTCAGGCCTCTTTTTTTAGCCCATCTTCCGTTACCGTCCATTATTATAGCTAAGTGCATTTCATACCTTTAAATTGAGTAAATTTTCCGCAAAAACATATATCGGCTTCGCTTCTTTTTTATATAAAAAAACTTGCAAATCAAGTTCGTCTTTATAAAGTTCTATCAGTTGTAATGTAGCGCTATAAGGTGAATAAACGGTTAATGAATCAGTTGTGATTTCACCTTCCAATTCACCTAAATGATTAAAAATAGCATAAAATTTTACCTTGTTTTTAGAATATTTATATTGCATTAGGGCTTTTTTCTTTTCGTTAATGATTAAATGAAATATTTTTTGCTCGTAGGCCATTAAAATATTTGTAAAAAAAACAAATTCGGTTTTATTATTTGCATTTGCAAGATGTTGTAAAATTTCCTCTTTTGAAAAAGTGTGGAGTTTAAATGTTTTGTCTTTTTCATTAAGGAATTTTATTTTGTCCAATATCGTTAAAATTTCAGGAATTTCTTTTAAATTGCTTATTTGGAGTTTGGATTTTATTTCTTTGATTTCGGCAAAATATTTTTTTCCGACTTCCAGAGGTATACTGCTTTTTGTTTCAACTTCCCTGTTACCGAGTTTAATCAGGTATCTTATAGGATTTATTTCTTTTTTAACTTCAATTTTTACGGGCAGGGTGGCGTTGAATTCCTTAATACCCTCCAGTCTGTTTAAAGTTTTTAAAACTTTCCCGAGTTTAGATACGTTTAACGGCATCAACGAGCTTTAGAGCGATATTTTCTTTTGAATTCTGAGCAAAAAGAGTGCTGTCGTTTTCGGTTATAAAAATAATTTCATTTTCATCACTTCCGAAATCGTTTTTTGTAAGAAGGTTTAGACATATTGCGTCAAGATTTTTTTTCTTTAGGGCTTTTTTTGCGTAATTTATGGCATTTTTCTCATCTCTTTCGGCTTTGAATCCTACTTTTTTGAAATTTTTTTCTTTTAGTGATTCTAAAATGTCAATATTTTTTTCCATTTCAAGAATCATTTGTTCTCCGATTGAGTCTTTTTTGAGTTTACCTGGAGTATATTTCGGTTTGAAATCGGCAATGGCTGCGGCCATGATTAGATAATCAGGAGATTCGTTTAAAATTGCGTCGTAATATTCATCCGCGCTTTGTACGTGAATTTGTTTTATTTCTTTGCTGAGATTATGTTTTTTGCTTGATATGAGTGTAACGTCGGCACCTTTTATATAAAAGGCTTTTGCCAAGGCTTCTCCCATTTTACCGCTTGAGAAATTGCTTACAAACCTAACGTCGTCTATTTTCTCCACGCTGCCTCCGGCGGTTATCACCACTTTTTTGTTTTCCCAGAAATTATCTTTATTGATTAATCTTAAAGCTTTGAGATATATCTCTTCAGGATCGGCCATTTTGCCTATACCTTCGTCTCCACATGCTAAAAGTCCGGCGTTCGCTTCAATAATTGTGAGTTTTTTAAAACTTTCCTGTGTGGTTTTATGCATATACATATTGGTATTTGCAGCCGGTGCGAAAAGTACGGGAGCGGGACAGGCGAGGTATGTCTGTAAAAGCAGGTTGTCCGCAATTCCGTTTGCCGCTTTGTTTACGGTATTCGCAGTTGCGGGGGCTATAATATATATATCCGCCCATTTTGCGTAATCAATGTGATTAAGCTCACTTGACCAGTCTTCATTTTGCTCAATCAGGACTTTTTGACGTGTAAGTGTTTCAAAAGTAAGGGGGGAGATGAATTTAGCGGCCGCCTGGGTCATTACCACACGGACGTTGTGTCCGCTTTTACTGAAAAGTCTGATTAGTTCGCATGTTTTGTATATTGCTATACTGCCTGTTATTCCTATTAAAACGTTCAATTTTCTCTCCCGAAGAATTTATAATAAAAGTTTTTGATGATTTTAAGAGGTGCTCTGCTGATTGCAAGTGAGCCTTTTTTGATGTCTTTGTTTACCGTGCTTCCCGCTGCTATCATTACGTCGTCTTCAATTGTTACAGGTGCTATTAGCTGTGTGTCGCTTCCAATAAACACGTTTTTTCCGATTTTTGTTTTGTATTTGGCTTTTCCGTCGTAGTTGCATGTAATTGTACCGGCTCCGATGTTAGTGCCTTCATCAATTTCACTGTCTCCTAAATAACTCAGATGCCCGGCTTTAATACCGTTTAATCTGCTGGCTTTAACTTCTACGAAGTTTCCTATATGTGTGTTTACAAGTTCGCTTTTCGGTCTGATTCTGGCCATCGGTCCTATGCCTGAATTTTTAATAACCGCTTCTTCCACTACACTTAAAGCTCTTACCTCACTTTCTATTATTACGCTTTTTTTAATAACACAGCCGTTTCCTATTTCGCATTCTCCTTCAAAGCTTGAATATGCATCTATATATATCGTCTCAGGAAGATGCATAATTACTCCGTTTTGCATCCAAAAGTTTTTGATTCTCTCACACATTATCTCTTCGGCATGGGCTAAATCTTTTTTGGAATTTACACCTTTGAAGTTTTCTTCGTCTACCTCAATCGCTTTTATTGTTAAGCCGTCTTTTTCGACCATTTCGATAATGTCTGTAAGATAATATTCTTTTTGTGAATTATTGTTGGATAGTTTCGGCAGGTATTTGTTTAAAACGTCTTTTTTAAACAGATATACTCCGGCGTTAACGTAAGGGATTTTAAGTTCTTCTTCATTTGCGTCTTTTTGTTCCACTATTTTTTTTACATTGCCGTTTTCAATTACGACCCTTCCATATCCGTCAGGATTGTCAAGTTTCATTACGCTCATTACAATATCGGCGTCTAATTCTTCAAACTTTTTTAGCTCTTCAGCTTTAATTAAAGGCATGTCTCCGTTTAAAATTAAAACTTTATCACCTTTAATAGGTACTTCTTTTAAAGCTCCCCCCGTACCCGGAAATTTTTCCAAGTCTTGTTTGACAATATTTACAGGGTAGTTTTTAACAGTTTCGCTAACCTTCTCAAACTGGTGGTTTAAGACTATATCTATATTAGGAGTCAATTTTAAAGATTCTTCTATAATGTATTCAATCATACTTTTGCCACAGAGTTTATGAAGCACTTTTGCAGTAGAGGATTTCATACGTGTACCTTTACCTGCGGCTAAAATTATAATTTGGAGCATACAATTTTCCTTTTTTTGTTATAATTATAGCAAAAAAGGCTATTTTAATGGATTTAGCAAGCGTTATCGGGCTGGTTGGCGCGCTCGGTCTGATTATTGCCGCTATGGCAATGGGGGTGGGTGTTGGTCCATATATCGACGGTCAGTCGGTGTTAATTGTTGTACTTGGTTCTCTTATGACATTATTCATTTCCAATAAAATGGAAATGATGACGAAATTCGCAAAAGTTTTTATGATTGCTATCAAACCTTCATATCAACCTAATTATGAAGAATTAATCAAAAAACTCGTAGATTACGCTACACAGGCAAGACGTGACGGGATACTTTCACTTGAACAGGCTGCTGCAAACGAAGAGGATGAGTTCTTAAAAAAGGGACTTTCAATGGCTGTGGACGGCAATGAGCCCGATACAATCAGAGAACTACTTGAGATTGATCTTGAGCAGATGGATGCGAGACACAAAAAAATGGCCGCAATTTTTGATAACTGGGCCGGGCTTGCAGGTGCGATGGGGATGATCGGTACGCTTGTCGGTCTTGTTGCGATGCTTCTTAACATGTCGGATCCTTCAGCGATCGGTCCTGCGATGGCGGTTGCGTTGCTTACAACCCTTTACGGTGCGATGATCGGTAATATTTTCGGTACGCCGGTTGCGAATAAATTAGCACTTAGAAATGATGATGAAATACTTGCTAAAACTATGATTATTGAAGGTATTATGTCTATTCAGGCGGGGGATAATCCGAGAACCCTTGAAGCGAAATTGTTAAGTTTCTTACCGCCGGCACAAAGAAAGTCACAATTTGAATAGGATAATTAATGGCTAAAAAATGTAAATGCGAATGTCCGAAATGTATGCCTGGGTGGCTGGCTACATTCGGGGATTTGATGAGTCTTCTTTTATGTTTCTTCGTATTACTTCTTTCTATGTCCACGATGGATGCCAAAAAAGTTAAAGAAGCTATCGGTTCTCTTGCGGGGGCACTCAGTGTACTTGAAGGCGGAACACAGACTGAAGTCAGTCGTAACAGAATACAAAAAGCGACACCTATTGAAAAAACCGATGAAACTGCACAGACAGTCAATAAACTTTCTCAAGCTGTAGCTGAATTTAGACAGTTTACTGCAGGAGGTAAAGGACCTGCAATCGTATTAGAAGAAGGTGAAGAAGGGTTTTTTATCAGACTTCCAGCCGATATCACATTTAAACCCGGAAGTGCTCAAATTACGGATGAGGATTCTCTTTTATTCTTAAAAAGAATAGCTCTTATTATAAAAGAATACCTACCTAAAAATATTGAAATTCAGATTAAAGGGTATACAGACAATCAACCTCCTCCTCCGACATCACCGTATGCGGATAACTGGGAACTTAGTGCCGCAAGGGCACTAAGTGTTCTTAAAATACTTATAAAAGACGGAGTAAATCCGAAACAGTTAAGTGCCGCGGCTTACGGTGAATATCATCCTATTGCCGCCAACGCTACTCCTGAGGGTAGGGCAAAAAACAGAAGAGTTGAAATATGGTTTTTCTCTAAGAAAAAACAAAATCAAAATAAAATCGAGAAATCCGTGCTTGATAAAGTTAAAAAATAGGGGATAAATGAAAAAGTTATTTTTAATTCTTATTCCTATTTTTATATTTGCGGCAGCTCCGCAGATTCCAACAGTAAATCTTTCACTAACGGCGCCGGAAACGCCTAAACAGCTGGTAAGTGTACTTAATATAACAATTCTTTTAACACTTCTTGTTTTGGCTCCGAGCATTATACTTGTAATGACTTCTTTTGTAAGACTGTTGGTGGTGTTCGGCTTTTTACGCCAGGCTTTGGGTACTCCTCAGTCACCGCCGACTACACTTCTTGTCTCACTGGCGCTTGTTCTTACGTTTTTTATAATGGAGCCGTATGCCAAGCAGGCATATAATACAGGAATCAAACCGTATATGGAAGAAAAGATAGGATACGATCAGGCTTTTAACAATGCGGTGAAACCTTTTAAAAAATTTATGATTAAAAATACAAGGGAAAAAGACCTGGCTTTGTTTTTCAGAATCAGACATCTTCCGAATCCTAAGACCATTGACGATGTACCGTTAACGATACTCGTTCCGGCTTTTATGCTTAGCGAGCTTAAAACGGCGTTTGAAATAGGGTTTTTAATATTCTTGCCGTTTTTGATTATAGATATGGTCGTGAGTTCTATTTTAATGAGTTTGGGGATGATGATGTTGCCTCCTGTGATGATAAGTTTGCCGTTTAAGATACTGGTGTTTGTATTAGTCGACGGATGGAATTTGATTGTTATGGGGCTTGTGCAGAGTTTTAAGTAGGTAAGTTGTGAAGTGGATAAGTTGTGAAGTTGTGAAGATATAAATAAAGGAGTAAAATGACTTGTAGCAGTTTTGGAAAATGCGGAAGCTGTGTTTTGTGGGAAATGCCGTATGATGAGCAGTTAAAAATGAAAAGCGAAAAATTAAAAGAGATGTTCAGTGAGTTTGATATGCCTGAGATTGAAGTGGTACACGGAAGTGACGAGCATTTCAGGGCGAGAGCTGAATTCAGGGTTTGGCATGAAGGGGATAAAAGCTATTATGCCATGAGAAAAAGAAAAGAAGACGGAAGAGGGGTTATCCCGATAGAAGAGTGTAAAATTGTAGATAAAGCCATATATGATATTATGACCCCACTTTTAAAAGAGATAGAAAAAAACGATAATCTCAGGTTCAAACTGTATGAAATAGACTTTTTAAGTAATTCAAAAGGTGAACTTATTATTACGCTTATTTATCATAAAAAAGTGGATGAAAGCATTGCCGAAGATATTAAAAAACTAAAAGAAAAATTCAAAAACGCTGATTTTATTGTTAGAAAAAAAGGTAGAAAATACGTTTTTGATAAAAACTATTTAATTGAAGAGCTTAATATCAACTCAAAAACTTACAAATATAAAATAATTGAAAACACATTTTCACAGCCTAACCGTCAGATGAATCAAAAAATGATAGAATGGGCTATGAGAAATTCAGAGGACTTAAAAGGCGATTTGGTTGAACTTTACTGTGGTAACGGAAACTTTACCATACCTTTAAGTGAGAGGTTTAATAAAGTAATTGCAACCGAAATCAGTAAAGAGTCAATCGAGGCGGCAACGTATAACGCGGAAATAAACGCAAGAGATAACATTACGTTTCTTGCTATGAGCGCGGCTGAATTTTCTAAACTGTATAAAGACAGATCCCCGCTTATTACGAAATACGATTTGAAAAATATACTTATTGACCCGCCAAGAGCGGGACTTGATGATAAAAGCCGTGAGTTTGTAAATGAATTTGATAATATTATATATATTTCATGCAATCCTGAAACGTTACAAAGGGATTTAAAAACTTTGGCAAAAGGAAGAGAGATTAAAGCATTTGCATTTTTTGACCAGTTTCCTTATACCAATCATGCTGAATGCGGTGTTATACTGAAAAAAAATTAGAATTATAAGTGTTTAATTATATAAAGAAGAGTCAAATATTATGGATTTAAAAGATTTAATTGGTGAAATATTTTTAGTATTACTGTTTTTGGGAATTGCTGCAGGAGCGGTAATAGCAAATAAAATTCTTGATAAAAGGAAATAAATGAGAATCCTTATAGTGGGCGCCGGCGGCGTTGGAGGATATTTAGCAGGTAAACTTTTACAATGCAAAAAAGACGTTAGTTTAATGCTGACTCCTAAAACCGAAGAAATTGTTAAAAACAACGGATTAAAAATAATAGATGTTGAAAATGAATTTACTGTGCATCCTAATTTGAATATTAAAGGTGTATATGATGTTGTTTTCGTAACGACAAAATATTATCATTTAGATGAGGTTATAGAAAAAATAGAGCCGTTTATTGATAAAAACAGTATAATTGTTCCGATTCTTAACGGAGTGGCACATTTTGAAAAATTTAAAAAACTTAACGCCAAAATATTAAAATCATGTATTTATATACTTTCAAACAAAAAATCTCCGGGAGTTATACATAAAAAAACACCACTTTTTTATTTATGTGTAGAAGACGATAAAAAAATAAGAGAGGTTTTCGAAGGTTGCGATTTAAAAGTGAAATTTTCAAAAAATATAGATGAAGATATATGGAAAAAGTATCTTTTTATTTCTACATTTGCAACACTTCAGAGTTATTATAAAAAACCCACAGGCTGGATAATGGAAGAAAAAAAAGATGAAGTTGAGAAGTTTTTGGATGAAGTAGTTAAAATAGCGCAAGAATACGGTGTGGATTTGAAAAATGAAAAAGAAAAAGTTATTAAACAGGCTCTAAACATCCCTTATGAATCAAAAATGTCAATGCAGATTGATTTTGAAAACAACCAGCCTACGGAAGTAGAAGCTTTAACCGGGTTTTTAGCTGAAAAAAGTGAATTTATAAACCAATATTACAGGAAATTGCATGAGTGATATTTTCAGTAATAAAAGAACGCTTTATATTGTTATATTTATGCATACGCTATTTTTTGCGTTGGCACTAATGCTTTTATCATATGAACATAAAAAAAATTTAAACAATTACCTAAATGATTTATACGATACGAAATATAAAATTTATATGAACCAATTGAAAGTATTAAATCAACATACGGATCTTTTAAAGAGCTTATTAGTGGATGAAAAAGTTTTAAAAATCATAGCCAATGCTCAACGTGATTTTAATGGTTCGAGGGAAAAACTAATCAAACAGCTTTATCCTAAATATGAAATATTAAAAAAATACGGAGTTTATCAGTTTCATTTTCATCTGCCCGGAGGTATTTCTTTTGTGAGATTTCACCATTTGGATAAATTTGGAGAAAAATTATATCCCTACAGACCTTCGATAAAATATGTGCAGACTACATTAAAACCGTATCACGGATTTGAAACAGGTAAAATGGTCAGCGGTTTTAGAAATGTTTATCCGTTGATTTATAATGGTAAATTAGTCGGAAGTATGGAAATATCATTTAGTATGAAAAAACTTGTACAGTATATTTTTGAAAAAGAGTATTTGGCAATGGTGGTTAAAAAAGAAATTTTAAAAAATAAACTTTTTCCTGATGCATGGAGTAATTATAAAGTCTGTAAATTAAACCCGAATTACTACATTTGCGGGAATATATGTATACTTTTTAAACATTATCATAATATTGATTTTAATCAGAAAGCCAATATAGTTGAAAATAAACTGGTTCTGTCATATCCTCTTTATAATGTGGAAAAAAAACATGAAGGTTTCATGCTTTCGGTAATACCTTTGGATAAAATCGAAACACTTAATGAAATAAACAATAGTTACAATACGTTAATTATAATTGTGTTTTTGATTTATGTGTTTTTATTGGGCGTAATGCTTTTCTTGTATAATTACTCAAAAATGAAGAGAAATTCTCAAATAGATTATTTAACAGATATATTAAATAGAAGTGGATGTCTTTCTAAAATAAAAGCATTAGATGATTATTCGGTGCTTGTTTTAGATGTTGATCATTTTAAACAGATAAATGACACTTACGGGCATAATGTTGGTGATGAGATTTTAAAACGTTTTGTAGATGTGGTTCGAAATACGATTAGAAAGAATGATATTTTTTGTAGATGGGGTGGTGAAGAATTTGTTATTATTTTACCAGATACGGATAAAGAAACAGCAAAGCTTGTTGCTGAAAAAATAAGAAAAACTGTAGAAAATACCGATTTTGACAATCTCAAAATCACTGTTTCTATAGGTGTTGCACAAAAAGAGAAAAACTTTAACGAAACATTTAAAATAGCAGATATGAAACTGTATGAAGCAAAAGAGTTAGGAAGAAACAGAGTTGTTGCTTAAATAGTTTTCAATTAATTTTTTAGCTACAAGTGAATCTATCCTTCCGTCTTTTTTATGTTTGATTACGCCTTTTATCTCTTCTTCCACTTCTGCACTTGTATAACTTTCGTCTACAAATACTATTTTCCCTTCAAACGGAAGAAGACTTACGAAGTGACGTATTCTTCGTTGCATTTCTTCATTGGTTAAAGGCAAACCCACCACCAATGTATCCGCTTTATATTCATTGATTATTTTCATTGTGTCGTTTGCAGCCTGATTACGGTTTTTTCTGATTATTGCAGGTAAAGGTACGACTACGCTTCCGTTTGAAAACGCAACTCCGATACGTTTTAATCCTACGTCAATTCCAATAATTTTTTCCATGTTTCGGCCTTTTCTTTTATTTTCATTCTTGCGTTAAGAGGACTCGGACTTGGGAGATATAATAGAGAATTAAGAATTGAGAATTGAGAATTAGTCAAATATTTTTTTATTACTTTTTCTGCCGTTCTGGAAGTAACGGCAACTTTTTTAATATTTGGATAGCGTTTTAATAAACTTTCAATATCGCAAGGTTTTAGAATTTCGAGATTATCATCCCTTGAATTTCCTTTTTTTCTTTTACATTCACATACGGCATCCCAAAGGGCTATTTTGTGTTTTTTTAAGAATTTTATTTTTTCTTCTATTGTTTCGGGTTTTTTGTCTTTAAATACAATGGATAATATTTCCCAAAACTGATTTCTCGGATGGGAATAATAAAACTCGTTTTCAAACGATTTTATAGAAGGAAAAGTTCCAAGTATCAATAATTTACTGTCTTCAAAAACAACAGGTTCGAAAGGATGAGTTAATTTTTCATTCTCAAGTTTCAATTTTCATTCTCCATTTTCAATTAAAATAAACTTTTCCATTTTTAATTTCAACTTTTCCTTCGAGTTCCATTTCGTACAAAGTGCTTCCGTACTTTTGCAGCGCTTCATTTAGCGTTAGTATATTAGTGTTTTTTTCAATACCTAAATTCTCGCAAAATTCATCAATATCCCAGATAACTTCCGCCATATTTTCTTTAGCCAGATGTCTTGTTCCGGAACTTTCATTTATTCTGTGAGGCAATACGTATACTTTTTTCCCGTATTCTTTCGCCCACTCAAAACTTCTCATGCTTCCGCTTTTGATATTTGCTTCAGCAATAATAACAAGATTACTGATTTTTACTATTATTCTGTTTCTTTGTAAAAAAGTGTGTTTAAAAGGTGCGAAATTCATTTCGTATTCGCTAATTGCAAGAGGGTTTTCATATATATTTTGGATCAGGGATTTGTTTGATTTAGGATAAATTATATCCAAAGAAGAGGGTGAAACGAAAATAGTATTCGGATATGCACCTTCATGTGCGGCTTTGTCAATACCTAAAGCACCTCCGCTTACGATTACGTATTTTTGAGAAAGTCTTTTGGCGAGAATCTTTGTAATGTCTTTTGAGTATTTACTTGCTCTTCTGCTGCCCACAATTGCTATTTTGGGTTTGTTTAACAATTCTAAATTGCCTTTGTAATATAAATCAAACCCTAAATATTTTATTTTGTTTGTTTTCATTTGTTCTTTGATAATTCGTCAATATAAACTACATCGATATTTTTAAGAATGTCCGTTGAGTTTTTTAATGTTTCAAGTGTTATTGAGTGAGGATGTCCGATAGCAATGGCATAGCCTCTTTTTTGCGCGATTTTTACAGCTTTTTTTAATTGATTTCTAATATAAGTCGGATTTTCTTCATTATCTAAAAAAATATTTCTTGAATAAAGAGGGATATAGAATTCTTTTTGTGCTTCTTTAGCTTTGGAGTTTGGAGTGGTTTTTGAATCTACAAATCCCATATTTTCAGTTTTCAAAGCTCTGAACAGTTTTATCATAGCTTCTTTGTTTGATGTAAAAGTACTACCTGTGTGGTTGTTAATGAATTTGGCTTTCGGGAACATTTTTTTAATTTCGTCAATTCTTGAAAGAATGGTTAGATATGAGTCGTTAATATTCAGAGTTTTAGGTTCAGGTTTTTTAAAATGTATCGCCTGCATAGGTAAATGAACCATATAATGAGAAAATTCTTTTGCATAAACGGCGGTGTTTGGATGTCTGTTTGTAGGAGGAAAAAATGACGGAGTGATTTTATAAGGAATTTTTTTTATTTTTTTAACCTGTCCTTTAAATGATACATCGTCTATTATAATTACGAGTTTTGGTTTTTTACTTAGAGGGATAAAAGCGGGTTTTTCTTTAGTTTTAGGAGGTAATATTATAGTTGTGTTATGAGATTTTTTATAATCCATTATTTCCGAAGGGACGGAAGAATAAGTTTCTTTTTTTTCTTGTTTTTGTGATGATTTTTTTAATTTTTTAATTTTTTCCTGGAGTATTTTTATGCTGTTTTGTGTTTTTTTT
>Ga0075458_10000322_pt1 | contig 15563 bp, 23 predicted proteins | sample DEB3_08_DNA_FD_77576 | JGI IMG/M metagenome (GOLD analysis project Ga0075458, IMG submission 77576) | Aqueous microbial communities from the Delaware River and Bay under freshwater to marine salinity gradient to study organic matter... | ecosystem: Environmental > Aquatic > Marine > Coastal ... | reverse complement strand
GGCGATTGCGGCGCGGGCTGCGTCTACTGCTGATTCTCTGACGCGATTGCGCTCAAGGTCGGTTACTTCCCCGGTCAATTGCTTCAGCGCCGCCAGCAACTCAGGCGCGGCGGCGATCAGGCGGGCGTTGGCTGCGCTTTCGGAAACACCACCGCGACCCGTTACGCTGGCAATCGCCATCGTTCCCGGCACCATGTCGCCCTCTTTCCTGATGTACGGCGCGGCGCGTTTGTCGCTTCCGCCAACGTAATACCACGGTCCCGGCGTGTGCTTGCTCATGCTGCCTCCGCTTTGGCGATGGCGGTGCGGGCTGCGTCTAGGCGCGCTGCCTGAGTTTTCCCAAGCGTTGTCGTATAGCTGAATGCTTCCAGCGTTCGCGTAACTCCCTGCAGCGCCGCCAGCAGCGCCGCGTTCGATGCGCGCAGGCGGTCGCGTTCGGCTATTAATTCAGGAAGTGCGGCAACAATTGCGCGGACTTCCTCTATCGTATCCGCCTGGGTGTTTATTATTAGCGTGGCGGAACATTCTGGATTTGGCGAACCTCCCGCCCAGCCTGAACGCGCTATAACTTCCCACATTTGCATATTCATTGCGTTACCTCCTCAGTAAGATTAAAAACCGGCCGCTCGCATTCCCGCAGCGTTTCGACGCTCGCCACAGTGTCCGAAAGACGCAGCATATCGGCATACTCTCTGGCATCAGAATCGCAGGCTGCGCTGAATGTCATGCGGCGGATTGTGCCGCCCTGGGTTGAGTAACTCGCGCGGTATAAATTCATGGCGCGCGCCTTTTATTTTGCTTCGGGTTTGCGCGCCGATACAGTTCGCTGCAGGCATCATTGACTTGATCTAGATATTTTGCCTCCGCTTTCGCGTCAAGGTTGCGCATTGCAACCGCTGCCAGGCCAGCGTCTTTCACGATATAGCGCAATTCGGCGTCAGATTTGCTTTTGTAATCGTTCACGATTGCCCCCTATGCCTTAGCTTTAGACTTGCGCGCACGGCCAAACAGAATCCGCCCGTCAAGTACTTCAATCGATTCTGGCAGCGTTTTGCCGGCGATTGCCTTATCCCAGCATGGCGCGCAGGTTCCAAGTGTGCGCTCGCCGATTGTCGCGACTATCCAGCGCCTGCAATCGGCAACCTGGCCGCAATGCGGGCAGAAAATCGCCATGCCAGCGGAATACTTAACCAAATCGCGATTGATTTTCTGTACCATCGGATTGAAGAATGGATCCATGATTACTTCCTCCCGTTTAGATGAGCTAGCGCCTGCGCCTTAGAATCAAACCTGCCAGATATTGGCGCGTCATGCCGTCCGCGCACAATGAACCACCCGCCCAGAATCCGATTAAATATGATGCGCACCATGATTTAATCCTCCTCTTATGCTGCGATTGAAATAGGGATAACACGCAAAGCTTTTCGCATTCCGTCCACGACAAACCCGGATTGATCATGGCGCGCCTTACCTTTCGCGTACAGAGCGACGACGACGCCGGCCGGGTCCATATGGCGGATGTCTGAATCATCGCCGTCAACGCAACACAAACCCAAGAAGCTTTCCGGTATCTGGTCCCGCGAGCGAAAAACGACGGCAATCCGCATTCCGCGCTTTTGCGCGATTGCAACCTGAGAGGCAAACCCTGGCAGGCCGGAGTAGGAAAACGTCAAGTCATAGTTCGCCGGGATACCTTTGCGGTTTGCAAGCTTGGTGTAATCGTAAAATTGCACGTCAGGAAACACGGCAAACACGTTCACATAGTTCACGCCGTCCACTGTTACCGGAATATTCTCCCAGCGGATATCGGACGTTCCATTCAAACGGACGAGCGGAGTCATTCCAAGCTTTGATGCTTTCCGCACAAGCGCACGGATAGAAAAAACGACGTTCGCCATGAATTCGAGCTTTCCGCGTGGATTAGAAAAGAGGAGCTGAGTCTTTGCGATGCGCGCCTTTTGGACACTATTGAAAGCGCCGCGTCCGGCCGTATTAAGACAGGCTTCCTCACACCCTGCAGCGCGCGCCATCGGACACACCTGGAAGCCTGAAAGCTTCGCAGGCGCAAGGTATAGCACGCCAGTTAAATATCCATACTTCTCGCCTTTCACTGTCTTTGCGTTTGTCCCTACTGAAAATATGTTGCGAGCCATGGTCCCTTTCCTCCGTTTTCGGCCTGCATTAGTGCCTGCCATGTCTGAATAATAGTGCAAAGAAGTGCACATCGCAAGGGATTAAACGTGAATAAATACGAAGTTATTTTGATGTCAGGATTCAAACCGCTTATGCATATACCGACACATTCAACACATCCCGACACACCTCCGACACAGTGCCGACACAAAACAGCACTCTTACACTCTAACATGTGTCCGCACTGTGTGACGCGGGGGGAAAAAGTGAAAACCACTTTTCCTATTTTGCAGTGCATTTCGCACTCATTTTGTAGAATCGCCAGATTACGACACATTGCGGACACATGTAATAATGTTAGAATGGCGCTGTCACAATGTATGAATGGGGCGAACATGAAAGCAAAGGCTTACAAAGATCGGTCCGGAAAGGATTGGACTATTACTGAGCTATCCGTGGCCTCTGGCGCTGATCCTGGCACGGTCTACATGCGCCTAAAGCGAGGATGGACGGTTGGCCGTGTACTGGATAACGCGCGCCTGTCTGATGGCATTCTGTGCGATACCGCGCTGCTCCAACATCACGAGCGGCGAGCCGAGTATCACGCCGACCAGGTTAAGCGGATCAGGGCTCGAATGTCCGCTATTTAGCGTTGTTTCCTCGCAACAATGGGCTGTTCTAGCCTGTTGGCATGACATAACCTATTGATACTGCATGTACTACGCTCCGATGATGTATCGGGGCGCAGGCTAGCGCGGCAATGCTCGAGGCAGAATCGCACCCATCCTGGCAAGCGCTTTGGAATTTGGCCGGGCTTTTGGGACGAACCCAGACTGGCCCCCGGTGCGAAGTCTAAGTCCCCCCCTTTCCCACCCGCCCCCAAAAAACGCTGTGTTTGTAACAAGGAAAAGATGTAACAGGAATGCGTATAAGCGGCCTGCAAGCGATTTTAGGCGGCTGGAGGTATCGCGGTATGGGCGGAGTGGCTAGCGTGCGGCAGGAAGCGATCTGAGCGATATAAGTTGCGTTTATGTGTGGATAAGGGTATACATGCGCGCAAGGAGTGCAAACCTTTGCGCCTATCGCACTTGATGCAGTTGCAGTCTTTGGAGGATCGGTCGGACGGTGATCCGAACTGGTGGCCTGGGGTATTGCTGCGTGTGATGGATGGGGAGTCGCTGAAGGAGGTAGCTGGGGCGTATGGGTGTTTGGGTGTGGTGTTGAGGGAGTGGATCAGGCGGGAGGATGTGAGGGAGGAGGCGTATCAGGACGCGCTGGACAAGAAGCGCGAGATGCGTGGTGAGGAGTTGATGGACCGGACTGCGGCGGCTGCGATGGCGAGTGTGCAGGATGCGCAGACGGGGAGTGGGGATTGGTTGGATGTGCAGATGTGGCCGCGGGGGTTGCTGGCGGCGGCGGATCAGGTGGAGTTTGGTGCTGATGGACGGCCGTACAAGATCAAGATGGACGCGGGCAAGCACGCGGACAGGTTGGCGAAGTTGCTGGGGCTGGACAAGTCGCAGCAGGTGAATATCGGGATTACGTCGCTGGTGAATGTGTTGAGCGAGATGCCGGCGGGGGCGATACGGCAGCGGCCGGGGGCGGAGCAGATTGAGGACGCCGAGGTTGTCCCTGCAAAGCGAATTGAGTCTGTTGCACAGACGGAAGTGGGTGTGGTTGGGCAGCGCAGTTACGAGCCGATATGAGAACCGCGACAAAGCGCGTTGACAAGCGGCTCGAGGCTGCGAAGGCGAACATCATGCGCTGGCGTGAAGGTGGGCCGGTGCTGTTTGCGCAGGAAGCGTTGGGGATGCCGGCGCACTACGACAAGAAAGAGGGGCGCGGGTGCATCGACTGGTGGTACGAGGCCAGTGAGAAATTGGTCAAGACGGGTCGGCTGTCGATACGAAGCGGCCACGGTGTATCTAAAAGCGCGTTTCTCGCAATCACGGTGATCTGGTTCGAGTCGTGCTATTTCCCGTCGAAGGTTCCGTGTACCGCGCCGACTGCGCACCAGTTGGGTGACGTGCTGTGGGCCGAGATTGCAAAGTGGCTGCGTCAGTTGCAGTTGACGATGCCCGAGTTGGCGTCGCAGTTCGAGTGGACGCGAGATGAGTTCCGCTTGAAGGATGCGCCGAAGGAATCGTTTGCCGTAGCGCGTACTGCCAGGGCTGACAAGCCCGAGGCTTTTGCGGGTTTTCACAGCGATAACATGCTCATCATCGCAGATGAGGCGAGCGGGATACCAGATGTGATCTTCGAGGTCGGGCAGGGTGCGCTCTCTGGCGAGAATACGTTTGTCATCCTCGCATCCAACCCGACCCGGCGCAGCGGCTTTTTCTTCGACTCGCAGCACAAGTTCCGTGATCGCTGGTCATGCATGACGATCAACGGCGAGGACTGCGAACTGGTCAGCAAGCAGTTCATCGAGGACATCGCGTACCAGTACGGAAAGGACTCGAACGTATACCGCGTGCGCGTGCAGGGCGAGTTTCCGAATTCAGAGGACGACGTTGTGATCCCGCTCGATCTTTGCGAGGAAGCAAAGGTGCGCGATGTCGAGGCGTTCGGGCAGGTTGTCTGGGGCATCGACGTTGCGCGTTTTGGCGGTGACAGGACGGTGCTGGTGGAACGCTGCGAGAACGCCGTGCTTAAAAAGCATGAGGCGTGGAACGGCACAGACCTGATGCAGACCGCTGGCAGGATTTACGCGAAATGGCTCGATACTGCGCCGTCAGATCGGCCGAAGATGATTTTCGTTGACGTGATCGGCATTGGCGCTGGCGTTGCGGATCGGTTGATGGAGTTGGGTTTGCCGATTACGCCTGTGAACGTGGCCGAGGCCGCGTCGATTGACTTCACATACAACAGGCTGCGCGATGAACTGTGGTTCAAGGCGCGCAAGTGGCTCGAGAAGAAGAACTGCAAGCTGTGCGATGACGAAACGCTAGTTGCAGAACTGACGCTGCCGAAATATGCGTTTACCTCGAGCGGGAAGATGAAGGTCGAATCGAAAGACGAGTTGAAAAAACGCTACCCGCGCTCGCCTGACGTTGCCGATGCGTTTTGCATGACGTTCTGCCACACATCCGAACACCGGGGGCAGGATTCCTATGAACCAGCTTACTTCGCGGACTGACTGATGGCTGCTGGCGACCCGAAAGTACCCCTGCTTCCGCCGATCACGCGAACGATTGACTACGGCGCGTTGGTGAGAAAGGCATGGGGCGATCAATGGCATGTGCCCGATACCGCGTACAGGTTCTCCAACGGACGCACATTCAGGGACTCGGGGCCAACGGGCGGCATCTATGGGACCGGAACGTGAGGCATTGCTTATGGCCGCTCGCCAGTGCGACGGACTGACCTACGCTATCGAGAGAATAAATGGACTACGCGATAACAGACGCACCGAATCCGACAGACCTGCCGAAGTGCAAGGAGGTTGCGGAGACTCTGACGGCGACGTATCCGGGGTACAACTGGTGGGTGACGATCAACGACGGGATGCTGATTATGAAATCCCTGAAAGTATCGCCCAACGCTGGGATGGTCGTCCCTCTGAGGCTTTTTGACGGCGATGCGGCGCGATTGAAGCGCGAAGTGGTGATGAAGGCGGGTGAGTTTCTGGAAGCGGCCAATTTGAGGCGCGGAGCATTTCAGGGTGAGAACGCAAAGATTCTTGAGGGCGTGCAGGGCGGTAAAAAGGCGAAACTCATGCAGCAACCGAAAGAGTACGCACCTGAAGGGATCATCGTAAGCGATGTTTAATCCATCACAGGGCGCAGAAACCGCGAACGATGCGGCAGGGTCGTCGCAGACTAACGAGTGGATCAAACTCGCCAAGGATGCGGACGAGCGTTCGACTACTTATTTCGAGAACAACTATCGCAAGCGGTGGGAGGACGATCTTCGGATGTTTCAATCGAAGCACCCCCGCGACTCGAAGTACAACGCGGACAGCTACAAGTACCGCTCCAGAATTTTCCGCCCGAAGTCACGCAGCGTTGTAAGAAAGAACGAGGCGACGGCGGCGCTGGCATTCTTCTCCAATCCCGATGTAATGAGCATTGACGCTCAGAACGACGAGGATTTGAACCAGATCATTGCTGCCGAAGTGATGCAGCACGTTATGCAGTACCGCCTGACAGAGACAATCCCGTGGTTCCTTACCGTGATTGGCGGGTTTCAGGATGCGATGACTGTCGGCCTTGTGGCGTCCATGCAAGTGTGGCGCTACAAGGAGAAGATGGAGAAGAAAACCGTCCAGGGCATGGACCCTGAGACTGGCGAGCCGGTTGAAGTCGAAATGGAAGTCCCGAAGATACTTGAGGACAAGCCATCCATTGACCTGTTCCCGATTGAGAACATTCGTTTCGATCCGGCAGCGCACTGGTATGACGTTGTAGGAACATCGCCCTACCTCATCATGCAGATTCCAATGTTCGTGAACGATGTTCTTGAGAACATGGAATCGGAAGATAAGCAGGGCATGAAGTGGAAGCGTCTGTCAAAGGACATCATCCTGAAGGCGCGTGTCGATCCAGACAATGCGATGCGCCAAGCGAGGAACGACTCGGCAGAGGATAACGAGTCGCTGACTTCGCAGTTCAACGAGTTCGATGTGGTGATGGTGCATCTTAACTTCATCACGCGAGGCGATACCTGCTGGGCGTACTACACGCTCAAATCCACGCACATGCTGTCAGAGCCGATGCCGGTTGAGGAAATGTTCCTGCATTGCGGCGATGGACGTCCCCCGGTGCAGATCGGATTCAGCGTTTTGGAGACTCACAAGCCGGTCCCGACATCGCTGATTGGTCTTGGCAAGGAATTGCAGAAAGAAGCCAACGAAATCGTCAACCAGCGACTCGATAACGTCAAGTATGTGCTGAACAAACGCTCGCTAGTGCGCCGCGGTGCGAACGTGGACGTGGATTCGCTGCTTCGGAACGTCCCTGGCGGGATCACGATGGTAAACGATGTCGAAAAAGACATCCGAGAAGTGAACTGGCAGGACGTTACCTCGTCGTCCTATCAGGAGCAGAACTTGGTCAACGGTGACTTTGACGAATTGGCCGGTAACTTCGCGCAGTCCTCTGTCGATTCAAACCGCAAACTGAACGAAACGGTTGGCGGCATGAAGTTGATGGCGCAGGGTGCGAATACGATCACTGAGTACTCTATTCGCGTGTTTGTCGAGACTTGGGTGCAGCCGGTGTTGCGACAGTTGATTAAGCTAGAGGCCGCATACGAGACTGATGCGGTTGTCTTGGCGCTCGCAGCATCCAAAGCGAAATTGTTTCCGAAGTACGGTATCAGTGAAGTGTCTGATGCGATGCTGAACGCTAATCTCACGATGTCTGTAAACGTGGGCATGGGTGCGACTGATCCTGATGCACGTTTGCAGCGGTTCACGCACGCAACGCAGTTGTATACCGCTGTGGTGCAGTCTGGACTGCCGGATGCGGACGTTAAGGAATTCCGCAAGCAGATATTCGGTCTGTCTGGGTTCCCGAATTCGCTCAAATTCTTCGACCGTCAGAAAGACCCGCAGATTGAGCAGTTGAAGCAGGTCGCGCAGCAAGCCGAAGCGAAGGCGAAAGAGATGATCGACCAGCAGAAGATGCAGTTGCTGGAACGCGCCCGTAAGCTGGATCAGCGTGAGCAGGCGATTGCGATGAACGAGATGGAGACTCGCAATAACCTGGGCGCAGAGGTTCAGAAGGCGCACGCCGAGTTCATGCTTGCCGAGGCTGAATCTGCCAATCAGATGCGTATCGAGTCGATAGAGTCCGCGCACCGGATGGCGCTGGAAGAAGAGGAACTGCGCCAGAAACTTAGGCTTGAGAAAGAAGCGCAGGACGCGCAGTTGCTGCTTGATCGGCAGGAGTCGCACAACAAGATGATGCTGGAGCGTCAGGAAGCGCATAACAAGGCGATGCTTGAGGCAGCTAAAGCACCGCGTAAGAAGTCCGCCAAGAAGGTTAACGGTGAGTGGCAGGTTACGGAGACTGTTCAATAATGGCTCTGACTCGCCCCCCCGTAACCGCCCCGGATGGCACCTTTAGCGCGGCGGGTACTGCTGCGTGGAATGCTGGATTTGGTGTAGCAGGAGCCACCGTAGGCGGCATCCCGTACTTCCCCACGGCGACGAGCGAGGCGACTTCCGCCAACCTGACCTTCGACGGCACAGATTTAACGGTAAGCGGAAACATAGTAGGCACAAAAATAATCCCGCAGAACTCGCAGAGTGCGGCCTACACGACAGTTTTGTCGGACAGTGGAAAGCACCTTCTGCATCCGAGTGCGGACACGACTGCCCGCACGTTTACCATCGACAGCAATGCGAACGTCGCCTATCCGATAGGCACTGCGATCACGTTTGTCAATCAAGCTTCAGCGGGTGTGCTCACGATAGCAATCACATCGGACACTATGCGGCTGGCCGGGGCAGGAACCACCGGCAGCAGAACCCTCGCTGCTAATGGCATTGCCACTGCATTGAAGCTGACTTCGACGGAATGGATCATCAGCGGGACGGGGCTGACTTGAGCGCGATTCAGCAGATGTTGGCTTCGTATGGTGCTGCGGCGGCAGCGACTGACCCCTACTGGTCAAGCGTGGTGCTGCTTGCGATCAATGACAACAAGGCAGACACGACGACGAGTTTCGCGGATCAGTCGAGTTACGCTAGAACACTGACTGCGCATGGAAACGTGCAGTACAGCACGGCGTCCGCACCTACAGGCATGACCTCTAGTGCCTTGTGCGACGGGGCCGGGGACTACGTTTCTGCGGGGGCGTCAACAGACCTAGACCTTCCGGGCGACTTTACCATTGATATCTGGATCAACTTTGCGTCTATCGCTGCGACGCAAACGCTTATCGGAAAGTGGGGAACGTCAGGGAATTACGCTTGGATTGTTCAGTGGCTAAACACTAACGTCATACGGTTCTACACAGGCATCAGTGGTGCGCTTGGCACTGGATACACGTTTGCATTTACCCCGTCTCCAGGAACTTGGTATCAAATTCGTGTGATTCGCAGCGGATCAAGTGTCTCCGTAGCGGTAAACGGGACACAAGTTGGAACGACGATAACCAACTCAAACAATCTAACTTCACCGGGATCTACCGCAATCGGGATAAACCTAGATGGAAATGTTCAGTCTTACAACGGATATTTCGCGTGTGTCCGCGTCACAAAAGGGGTTGCGAGGTCGCTGACCGAAACACCAACCTTACCGCTGCCGACATCGTGAAATTCACAACCTACTGGATTGCCGAAGAACTCGCGGACATGGATGCCTGCCTCGCGCAGCACCAGCGCGTGTTCAAGGGGAACCAACTGGCGATAGTCGGTGGCTTCGTCAAGGTCGCTGTGGCTGAAGGCGAGGAACCGCCGAAAGGCGCGACGACGGTTGCGCCGGTTGTAAAGTCCGCAGGAATGTTTGGTTCACCTATATGAACGAGCAAGTACAGGCCGAAGTCGCAGCGATCCGCCAAAGCCTCACCGAGGACGTTGCTTCAATTGCACAGGCCAAAGCGCAGTACGCCGCGCAACTCGCCGCGATGGGGCTGAAGATCAAGGAACTGGAAGCAGAGGTTAAGGCGCTCAAGGAACCGAAGGAAGCGTAATGGCCGTCGTCTACACAAACTTTTTCGGAGGAGCCTTTTTTGGCGGGGGGTTCTTTGGGGAAGGTGTGCAGTCAGGTGGTGGTGGTGGAACTCCAAACAAGAATCCGCTACCGCAATACTACTCGCGTCGCGTTCTGGACGAGCGAATCTCTCTACCGCAAGACCCGACATCAAACAGCGTCGCAATCAGCGTTCTTGACGATGCAAACGACCTTGAAAAGCGACTTGCAAAGGGCGACTACGACTTCGCAGACATGCTCGAGCAGACGGATCACATGCTCAAGCAGACGGCAACCTACATCGAAAGTCAGCAGATTTACAGCGTTGTACGCAGGATCGAGAACAAGATTAAAGCGCGTCGGGATAACGAGATTGCGCGTCTTTCCAAAGAGATTCAGGAGCGTGATGATGATGCTGAATTCCAAGAGATTATTGACCTGATATGAGTAATAACACACCTATCAATGGCGTCAGCGTCCCGTTCGGGGATGTTATTCGTACTGTTGATGAATCTGGCGTCAAAACTCAAGTCGTTGCGCTATCTGGCGAGACAGATTCAGGATTGCTCAAACTTGTGCCTGTCACGGCGGAGGGACATTTAGAGGTTGCAATTCACTCGCCCAGGCTTCCGTTTGGTGAAGTCTCTGTCGAGTCGATGGAGCCGGTGTTCCAGTCTGACGCTGTGTACGGGATCAATACATATGAACAGATCACCTCAACGGACGGAACGAGCGGGACGGCGACTGTGGCATCGAACCTGTTTTCTGTGGGCACGGGTGCTACTACCGCAGGAAGATTTGGGTCGATCCAGTCAAGGAAACGGCTTAGGTATCGTCCCGGTCAGGGCGTAGTTTCTCGCTTTACCATGCTGTTTGGCACACCGCAGACGAACAACATTCAGGTGGTCGGGATAGGGACTTCAGAATCCACTCTGGCGTTTGGATACAACGGCACCGCCTTCGGGATACTCCATTCTACCGATGGGGTGCGGTGCATTAACACCCTAACCGTATCTGCTGGATCAAGCGCAGAGGTAAATGCGACCGTCACGCTGAATGATGTTGCGTTTACTGTCGCTGTGACCATCGGCAATGCAACGCAGACCGCCTATGAAATATCGAAGGGAACGTATGCCGGATGGACTGCTGTTCAGCGGGGTGCGACGGTTGTATTCCTAGCCAACTCGGTAGGGGTTAAGTCTGGGACTTACACACTCAGCTTCGCCTCTGGAACGGGCGCAGGGACGTTCCCCGGCGCTCCTACCCTAGCTGGTGTGGCTGCAGATGACACATGGATTCCACAGGCATCTTGGAACGGTGATGTTTGCGATGGGACTTCTAGTGCATCAAACCCTTCCGGCTTCAACCTCAATCCTCTCTACGGTAACGTCGCGCAAATCGACGTTCAGTATCTTGGATTTGGCAGTATCGTATTCAAGATCGAAGCATCGCAAGCGGGGAACAACCCGGACTTTATCAACGTCCACACGCTTCGGATTCCAAACTCGCAGATCACGACGAGCGTTAGTCAGCCGTCCTTTCCGTTCCTGATGTCAACTTACAACACGGGAACAGCGGGTGGAACGGTAACGACCAAGTGCGGCAGCTTTGCGGGTTTTATTGCAGGCAAGAAGAAGCTCGCAGGCCCGAGAATGTCGTACTTCAACACGACTGCGATCACGAGTGCGACTGCTTCCTACACGCCCATTTTCACTGTCAGGAACGACATCACATTCGCATCAAGAGCGAATCAGACGGTAATCAACTTGCTCTCTATGGGTGGTGCGACGAAGGGAAACGCGAACTCTGTCACATCTTTCTACCTTATCAGGAACGCGACTCTTACAGCGGGCGCTCCAAACTTCACCGCTTACGCAACGACCTCCTGTTCGTATGTGGATGTTGGTGCGACTGCCTGTACCTTTGCGACGAACGATCAAGTCATCTGGACGGGAACAGTTACGCAGGACGGGAACTTTACATTTTCGTTTACCGACGAAATCACGCTTCAGCCTGGAGAAACCGTCACGCTTGCGGTCAGATCGGTTACAGCAACCTCGGCTTGTGTGGGCCAACTAAACACAAGGGAAGATCAGTAATGCTGCTCCCTCTACTAATGATGATGTTAGGGCCAGCCGCAGATGCGGGTGGTGGAGGCGTTCCCAACAAAGCCCCGCTACCGCCCTATTACTCGCAGAAGGTAGAGGGTGAAAAGGTATCTCTCCCCCAAGACCTGAAATCCAACGAGGTCGCGCAGGAGGTACTGAAAACTGTAACGAAGCTGGAGAAGAAGCTACCTAAAAAGCAGACCGCCCTTGCCAAGCCGGTTCCTCAAGCGAAGGTAGTCGAGGTACAAAAGTTCGATTGGATACCTGCGCCGATCAGAAAGATCGAACCGCAGAAACCGTTTAAGCAGGTGATTCTGGAAACTGTAATCGACATAGAGAATCGCCTTGATAGAGGAGATATGGACTTCGACGCGATGCTCAAGCAAGTTGACTGGATGCTCAAGCAGATAGCGATTTACGTTGAAAGCCAGCAGACCTATGACTTGGTGCGGTCGATTGAAATGCAGATAAAGGCTTACAGGGACACATGAGCAACGTAGACCAATCCGAAGCGCAAGCACTACAGGAACTGCTGGACAGCGTTGATCCTGAGTCGCGTGGTCTGCACGTTGAATTCGATATGGGCGAGCAGGCCGCAGAGTTCGTCCAGTCTGACGTTGGGCGCTACATGATCGGTGCAGCAAGACAAGATATGCACGATGCGCAGATGAAACTAGCAAGAACATTGCCGTTTCGCTGGCGCAGGATTCAGGCACTACAAAATGAGATTCGCGTGGGCGAGATGTTTCTTCTCTACCTGCGCGATTTGATAATCCGTGGCACCGCTGCGGGAAAAGCACTGGAGAGTAGAGATGAAACCTAACAAGATCGCTGAGTCTGTCGGAAACCTGTTCAAGCAAGGTGGCGTTACGCCTTCCGAGCCGCAGAATACCCACGTTGAATTGGCTTCACAGGCCGCACCAGAGCCTGTGCAGAGCGCAGATCACGGGGAGCGTGACGGCGATGGAAATATGCCGAAACTGGCCGCTTTCAGCAACGACAGGAACCGCGTCCTTAAAGATATTGCTGCACGGCGCAACGCCCAAGCCGTGACAGAAGGAAATGAGGATATGCCCGCTACCGATGAGGACGGTAACGAGACAGAATCGAATGCTGCTGCGCCTGAACCAGAAGGCGCAGACTTGGATGCAGGGGAGCAGGAGCAAACGCCGGACGCCGGTGCTACGACCGTCGCGGCCCAACCCGCTCCTGCCGCCCCTGCGCCGGAGGAAACGCGAGAGATTATCGTTGACGGGAATCGGGTACAGGTTCCGCTGTCGAAAATCGTGGAGATGGGCACGCGCACCTTGCAAAAGGAAGTCGCTGCCGATGTCCGACTGAATCAGGCTTCGCAACTGCTCGCGGAAGCCAAACGCATTGCCGAAGGTCAGCAGCCACCGCAAGGCGCTGCACAGCACCAGGCAATGGACGCGCTGAACGACGACCAACTCGCTGAGTTGATCCAGTTCGGCACGAAAGAGCAGGCGGCACAGGCGATCAAGGCACTCCGGTCGTCGGCGCCGCAGATCAAACCAGAGGAAATTGTGCGGCTCGTACAGCAATCTGTCGGCCCGCAGCTTTCTTGGGAAGAAGGAAAGAAATTCGCTCACACGGAGTACGGTGATCTTCTGGAAGACGATGATTTGAGAACCATTTTCCTGAATAAGGAAAACGTACTCAGAGCAGCTAACGACCAGAGGGGATACGCCGAACTCTACAAGGCGATTGGCGATGAGATTCGCGTGAAGTTCAACAGGCCAAAACCCGGTCAGGCACTGCCTGCCGCAAAGCCGAACGCATCTACCGCAACCCGCACGATGGCAGAGAAGCAGGCAGCAAAGGCGCAAGCGCCGGCTGCTCCGCGACTCGCCAGCGCGCGGCTTGACGGCGATGGCGGTCAGCCAAAGCCTCCTTCACGCGCTGAAGTCATCGACAAGATGCGCAGAGCGAGGGCATTTCAGCCCTACGCTGCGCAGAAGTGACCCCTATTTAGGAGATTTCAATGGCCGGTCAGATTTGGGCTACTAACAGTTTGGGCGGGTTCATGTATTCGCTCAACCTGTCCGATGAACTGCGCGAGGCTCTCCAGCCCATGAGCCGTTTTCGCCAGTTCTGCGAGCCGATGGATGGTGACGGCAAGCAGCGCGGTCAGACGTTCACCTGGGACGTTTACGGCAACGTTCAGACTGCCGGCGGTACGCTGGTGGAAACGAACACCATGCCGGAAACGAATTCGCTCATCACTCAAGCGACCCTGACGATTACCGAGTACGGAAATTCCGTCCTGATTCACTAGAGCGGCAACTTACTTAACTTGTGACGTTTCCTATGGCAAATGTAGCAAAGAGTGACGACATTGGACGGATCGAAAATCCGGTCAGCGTTGTGCTTGACGAACTCGTTATGGTGGACATGAAGCAAGTCCCCATCCTCGATAGCGTCAGCGACAAATCCGCAATCGACGCAGGAGTATTTGTCACGCGCCATGATTGCACGCCGAAACTTGGCGTAAAGTTTGTTGCCTTTGCTGCGAAGCGTTTTGCCGTACTTGCGCGAGTAGTAAACGAAATCGAAGTCAGCAGAGAAAAAGTCGGGATTAAGTTCGGCAACGTAGTTCCAATGTTCCGTGCCGGATTTGCCCTGTTTGCCGACCGATTCAACGGTGTCTTTCCGAAGTCCCTTATTCCATACCGGCACGTTGCCAAGTTGGGATTTGCGGCAGTTGGGATGATGCCCGCGCTTGTATTCGGGTACTCGCAGTCCACCACCACCTTTGCGATAGACGGGGAAGGCGCTGAATTCTTCGCCGCAACCGCACTTGCAAGTCACGGTGACACGGGCCGCTTGTGCTTTGGAAATGGACATGAAGGCTCCTTGTATCGAGTTTCCATGTTACCACAAGCAGGTAAACTTGAAAATGGCGAGAATTGCTGGAATCCCCTTAGAGCCAACGCAGCTACAGCATGGCCGGTAACGGCGAGTGCGAACGCTAAAAATGCGAAGGATTGGGCAATCAGCAGCGGAGCCACCGAGGAATCGGTGGATCGTTCAACGACTAGGGCATGGAGTCCAGAACGGACAGTAAAGCCCCACGAGTACGCCACGGGAAACCGAAGATATAGTCTGGTCTATGGTGAAAGCCATAGAAGTGCCTGGTTAAATTCCAGCACGATAACAAAACGTCCTTACTCGGGAAAGTTGGAAGCATTGGCGAAGTTCCAAGTCCGCAAGCCCGTCATGCAGGCGCTGCGCAACGATGCGGTGAAGGTGTACGACAAGGCCGCATACGCGCAGTTCTACCTGACGAAGCTGCGTGCCTCGCCGCTGAACGGAACCGGAAGCACTATCACGCTTTCGACCACGGGCACGGCGTCGGGCACGAACACCGTCGCGCTTGGCGTGAACCACGTCAAGTCGATTGTGGACACGATGAAAGAGCGCAATATCCCGCCGTATGTGGGCGACGACTACATGAGCATCGCGTGGCCGTCTACCCTGCGCACGTTCAAGAACACCCTGGAAACGCTGCATCAGTACACCGCTGCGGGTATCCAGTTGATCTTCAACGCGGAGATCGGGCGCTACGAAAACGTGCGCTTCACCGAACAGACCAACGTTTCGCACGGTATCACGTCAACCGGCTCGTCCGGTACGGCGTGGGCTGCGGGGCTGTCGGACTGGG
>Ga0075458_10000318_pt1 | contig 15645 bp, 29 predicted proteins | sample DEB3_08_DNA_FD_77576 | JGI IMG/M metagenome (GOLD analysis project Ga0075458, IMG submission 77576) | Aqueous microbial communities from the Delaware River and Bay under freshwater to marine salinity gradient to study organic matter... | ecosystem: Environmental > Aquatic > Marine > Coastal ... | reverse complement strand
AAAGAGATACTTGGAGGGGCCGGTAACGTAATAGGCGCGTTGCCATACCCAGTGGCACAGACAATCGGAAACGCACTAAAAGCATCAAGCCAGATCGTAGGTGCTGGTGGACGTATCGCCCCAACAATTGCTGGCGTAATTAGCGGTGTTGGAAGCGAGACTGCTGGACAGACCGCAGAGGCTCTCGGCGCTGGAACAGCAGTTGCAGAAGGTGCTAGAGTTGCTGGAGGTTTTACTGGTGCTGGTACAGCCGCAGCAGGCGGGAAACTGATAAAGGCATATCTTCTTACTCCTGCGCTAAGTTTTTTCTCCAAAGCGCGGAAGATGGCGATTAAAGAATTAGTAACGAAAATAGACGCAGAGGGGATGCAGTCCCTTTCCGATAAAGAGCGTGCTGCGCTGCGAAAATATAGCGAGGAAATACGCGGCGAGGCCAAGTCGGATGAGTCTTTGAAGGCTGTTGCCGATGCGATGGACGCATATGCGTCCGATAGATTGCTAGTTTCAACTCAGGCGCTTGGTAATGCCGAGATGAGGGCTAGAAGTCTCGGATCAGTTGCGCCTGTTCCACAGGCGACACTATCCGACACAGGCGAGGGACTGCGGAAGGTAATCACTGGTCGGCATGGAAAATCCATTGCTGAAAACAGGGCGCTTTTTGCGCAAAACGAGGCCGCGAGGGATGAGATTGTTTCCGCTAAAGAAAAGGCTAAAGCATTTGTAAGTGACACGCCTGAATACAAGCAGATAATCAAAAGCATTCAGTCTCAGCTTGATAATACTGAGGCGATGAAGCGTTCTCCTGATGTGCAAAGGGGGTTAGAAAAAATACTGAAGGAACTCACTAATCCTGAAGTAACCGACCCGACGAAAGCGCTTGTACTAGAGGGGCAGAATCTAAACTGGAATGTAACGCCTGGTCAGCCAAAGCCTGTTTCATTTCAGGCGATTGATGACTTCAGAAGGAAACTTGGGGAGGTATTTAGGGGTAAACCGCCAGAAGGTTATGACGCAATATCTGCGGATCATGCTAGGAAATATTACGCTGAACTATCAGAACTTCAGAAAGCATTTGCGGGTGGCAAGGGAGGGCCGCAGGAGAAACTTCTGGATGACTATGCACGCGGCAAAGAAGGTCTTGAGTCTTTCATTTCAGCCAGAGGACGCAAGGCTACTGCGCTGGATCGCTACAACGACAAAGAGTTTGTAACGGATGCGTCTACGCTGCCGACAACGTATTTCAAGAGCAGGGCAAGCGTTCGCGCTTTGAAGGAACTGACTGGCGATGAGGCGGCGGTAAACAAGGCTGCTATGGAATACATCAATACCAGTCTTGAGGGGGCAGATGCTGCCGCAGCCAATAAATTCATGGTCAAGAACCGTGACTGGCTCCAAGAAGTCCCTCGCGCTAGGCAACTGATTGAGAGATACGCAGCAAGCGCGGACGTTGCAGAGCGTGGCGTTAGGCAGGCAACTGCGTTCGTCAAAGAAGTACAGGCTGGTAACGCAGCAATGAGCGGCGGAAGATTCCCTGCTGACAAGGTTAGAAACCTAGTTGAGAGTGGGAATGCCGACCTATGGGGAATAGCTGGCCCTGCGATAGCGTCATCCCCACAGGGGAAGGACAATATCCTGAAGGCGGTTCGCCAGATACTTGCCGACAAGCCGATGAGCGTTGATAAATTCAATAGGACTGTGCGGCCTGCGTTGATAAATTCAGGTCTAGCGGACGATGCCGCGATGGACTTGATAGCGAAGAAACTTGACGATATTGGAGCGATGCGGATACCTGAGAGGGAGAAATTGTCTCTGCGCAATCGCATTATTCTGAACTCGATTGCAGGATACACGGCAAGCGGAATAGCGCGTGGAGCGGTTGAGGCAGCAAAAATGGTTCCTGAATAAAAACAAGAAAGGACAGCAATGGAGAAAGGCCAGAAGTTTGACGAATTCACGACTGCGCAACTGAAGAATCATGAGTTTCAGTGGAAGTCTGACGTAGACAAGAAGCTGGATATGCTGGTCATTGCCGTTGATAAAATGTCCAATGAGATTGCGGAATTGAACGAGGTAATGTCTATCGGGCGTGGCGGCATGACGTTCCTATTTGTCGCTGCGAAGATCATGGCCGCATTCGGGGTGATTGCGGCTTCTGTGTACGCGCTAAAGGCATGGGTGGTGAGATGATTGGACACGATTTGAAAGCATTTTGGTCTGTTCTTATCGTGGTCGCGTACTCCATCGCGCTGTTCTGGCTTGGCTCGTATGTGGAGCGAAGGAGCCTGAATCAGTCGCTCGCGTTCCAGAACTTTCAATTACTGGAGGAGAACGCAAAGGCCAATGACGAGATATTGCGGCGGCTTAGGGATTGCGGGAAGTGAGCGATCTTGACGATACGCTGCCGGGGATGGGAACCAACCTGCGGGCGTTCCTTGACATGATTGCCTTTTCAGAGATTGGGCCTAGTCTGCTGCGAGTCTCAGACAATGGCTACAACGTCATCGTCGGATCGACCCCTGCCAAACCCATCCTTTTCACCGACTACTCTGAGCATCCTCGGCAGTACCAGAAAGCCCAGAACTCAGATGCTGCGGGGCGGTATCAGTTCATGGGAAGGTACTGGAACTTTTACAAGAACGCGCTAAAACTACCCGATTTCGGGCCTGCGTCACAGGATAGGTGGGCTATCCAGTTGATTAAGGAATGCCGTGCGCTGGACGCGATCAATCGCGGGGCTTTTGCGCTTGCTGTAGAGCAGTGTAGGAGCCGTTGGGCGAGTTTCCCGGCGGCAGGGTATGGACAGCATGAGAATTCTCTGGCGTCCCTCCAAGACGCTTATACAGACGCTGGCGGGGAGGTTGCAAATGGGTGACTTACTGAAAACACTGGCTCCGACGATTGCAAGCGCCCTTTTGGGGCCGATGGGCGGAATTGCCGTGGCTGCGCTCGGAAAGATCATCGGCGTGGACAATGCCACCGTTGATACCGTCAGCAAGGCGTTCACGGATGGGAAGATCACGCCGGATCAGTTGGCGGAAATCAAGAAACTGGAACTTGAGTACCAGAACGAGGAGAAGGAACGTGGCTTTAAGTACTCTGAACTGGAATTCAAGGATCGGGACTCTGCTCGCAATATGCAGATTGCCACCCATTCCTCCACGCCTACCGCCCTCACTTATCTGATTACGGTCGGTTTCTTCGGCGTGCTTGGGGCGATGCTGTACGACTCTGCCGTGGTCAATTCGCCGCCGATTCTGATAATGCTCGGGACGCTCGGGACTGCCTGGACTGGCTGCGTTGCGTTCTGGTTCGGAACCTCGCAATCGTCCCAGAACAAAGACAAGCTGATTGCCGCTGCTGGGCCTATCCCGGTGAAGTAGGCAAAAAGAAGCCCCTGACTCGGGGGAGAGATCAGGGGCCGAAAGCGCCGGGTCAAAGGAGGAGGAATCCCCGGCGCGTGTTATTTAGTCAACTCCCGCGGCACAAGGTAAGCCCACGGATAGCACGAATCCCCACGGCGGGAGGAAACGCCGGCAATAAACTCCTGAAGATCGCCAATCCGCGCGACCAAGTATTTGTGCGCCGTGATGGAGTCTCTGACTTCATCAATTTCTGCCACTAGCGCCTCGGCAAACGCATCGTCCTCGAGAAATGCCGCAATCCGCTTTTGCGAATCCCACCACATTGCAGGGACGACAACTCCCTGCGAAGTGTAGTCGTGGATGAAGTACGTCATGTGCCGGTCCCACAGGTGGTAATTCTGATAGCGGAAAAACGCCCGCTTTAGCTTATGCGTCAGGATTGCGTCATCGAACATGGCTTCGATGCAGTCGGCAACTCGCAGATACCGTTCCCCGATCTTATCTGCGGCCCATCGGTCGATGCACTCCTGCGTCTGATCCTTGTTCTGCGTGGCAACCAGCGGAACGTCCATGTAAGCGCATGGGGCGTCTTTAAGAACTTCCAGCAGGGCGCAGGACTGAACGAATGCAGACCGGGCGTACAGGCTCCAGCGCGGGGATAGCGTGGCTTGATGCAGTCGTTCGCCGCGGACGATGTTGCAGGTAATGAACCCGGTCATATCCAGCCAACCGAAGGAATTGCACAGTCCAAGCAGGGTGCCGTGGTACATCTTCCCGGTTCCAGACTCGCGGCCTACCTCGGCACAGTGGATGAACTCTCGGTCGGTGTCAGCAAGGACACGCAGTATCGTTTCCAGCGATCCATCCTCGAGCCGGTCGTCGTCGCCAAAAGTCCATATCCACTCGGCCTCTGCGTTGTTGAACAGGTTGCGGAAGGCGACGGAATAATCCTTGCGCTCGTCTGTGCAGCGGTACTCGATCAGGTCTGGGAATTCGCGTTGAAGCGCCTCAATGGTCGCTTTGGTCTGATCGGTTGAGCAGTCGTCTTGGACGAGGATGCGGACGTTCCGAATCTCCGGCGTGATCTGGCACGCAATAGAGCGAACGCAGATTTCAACTTCACGCTGCCGGTTCCAGGTCGGGATGGCGAATTGGAGAAACGGGCGCGTCATCTACGACTCTTTTTACTATAAAGTGTATTTATGTTCGTTAATCCTTTCGGTGGCTTCGTTACGAACAATTTTCCCTCCTCATATCCCTCGCGCATTCCATCATCTCGTCCTTTTTTGTACCCGAACGTAAATCCTTGGTCATAGCCACGAGCTTTACCTAGTTCAAAATTCTGTTTTGCTAGTTCTCCTAATGTATTCAACCGCAGGTTAATTGATTGAAGGTGTTCTTTTATAGTGGGCATGAATGCGCTCCAGAGATTGAGTCAGGTTAAGGGTTTGTGTCAGACAGCGTAGTTTTGCCAGCGTCAGATCAGGAAGGTACTGGTCGGATCGGTCTGGTCCTTCGATACGACTTACCTGAACGCCGAATACCATGCCGGTCAATTGAGCCAGCGCACCAACATGGATTGGATCGTCACTAGCAACGTCTACCGGAATGAGTGGGTCAGCGTGATCCAGTATTTGCTGCAGCCAGCGGGCGCAATCTGAAACGTCCAGATAGGACCGGACAGATGTGCCGCCGTAGAACCGGATATGCTGATCTTTCAGCGCCATGCCGACGAATCGGCCTGCTGCATACTGCCCGTTCAGGGGCATTTCCGGCCCGATGACGGAGAAGATGCGGGCGATCTTGGTATTGCCGCCGTAGTGCTTGGCGATAATCTCGCACTGTCGCTTTGCGTGCCCGTACAGGGTGTCTCGAGCGACCGCGCCGGATGAGAGGATCAGCGACCGTTCTATGCCGGTCGTCGCGGCCCACTTTAGGGCGCGATTTGTTCCCTCTACGATGGTATAGTAGTAGCGCAGTTGATCTGGCTGTAGGAGGTCATTTACTTCATTTGCGCCGTGGATGAGGTCAGTAAACGACTCGTTCGGGAACTGGCAGCTTGTGATGTCTCCCTTCCAGTATTCAAGTCGGTCGTCGCGCAGATGGCCTGGACGCAATCCCCGCGTCAGGCAGACGATCTTCTCGGTATCCTCGCGTTCCAGTAGCTGCCTGACCAGTTCGCGGCCGATGAATCCTGTGCCGCCGGTTATGAAGTAGCGCCTCATAGAATCGGACTCAGTTGGTCGAACGCTGGCGACGTAGCAACACCGTCAACCATGATCGGGTTAAGTTTCAGAAATACCTGCTCTGGATCGGTAAATACCTCGACCAGACAGGGGCCGGGATTGGAAAATAACGATGGCATTGCGCGCTCAAAGTCATCCCACGTCCTGACTTCGCACGCAGCAAATCCGAACGTATGGGCGAGCATCCTGAATGACGGCATGGACACGCCCGTTGCCGCCCCAATGCCGGATTCTTTGTAACCAAGCGCCTTCTGCGAGCGACGAATCATTGCGTACCCGTCATTGCTGAAAACGATGATCTTGACCGGCAGCTTGTGATGCGCGATGGTCTGCAATTCCTGCAAGTTCATCATCATCGAACCGTCGCACTCAAGGCACAGAACGTCGCGCTTGCCGCGGGCGAAACAAGCACCAACCGCGGCGGGCAATCCGCAGCCCATTTCTCCCAGACCGCCAGAGGACATCAGCCGCTGCGGCGGCTTCAGTTTCAGAATCTGCTGGGCGCAGACGTTCGCCGTTCCTACATCAGCGACAATGCACTCATCCTCCCGCAGCCATTCCTGCAGCCTGTGCATGAAGCGATAGGGAGAGATATAGCGGTCGTTATCGAGCGCAGGTTCCATCCACGGATAGGCGACCCGCCAGTTGTAGCAGTTGGATAGCCATGCTGGTGATACGGTCGGCGCCTCGAGTTCTGCGGCAACCTTGGCTGCATCGCCAAAGGCTAGTTGCGCACGCGGGAATTTGCACGCCTCGGCCTGATCTACATCGACCATGACAAGCCGCTGATCCGCCCTGAATCCCTCATAGCCGATATTCCAGATGGCGCAGCGGTTGCCGATGGCGAGGATGTAATCGGCGTGGTGCAGAATCTTGTTCGCGCACCGTTGCCCGTAGATGCCTGGTCGCCCAAAGTACATCGGGTCGAAGTTGTCCACCAGATCGCAGCCCATCCATGAGGACAGGACGGGAACGCCGAGTTTCAGCAGGCGAGCGCAGTCCGCATTGCGTGCGCCGTTGCCAAGAAGGATGACGGGGCGCTGGGCGTTTTCAAATAGTCGCATTTTGGATGTCCCTTGGAATGTCGATCCAGACCGGACCTTGGCGACCTGTCGTAGCTAATGTGTAAGAGTGGTCTAGCGCCAACTCTCCCGGCGTATGGACGCAGTAGGAATCTTTAGTGAATGAGTTGGCTAAATAGCCGCTTCGATACCCCTGAACGCCCTTGACTCGCGTATCCCCATCCAAACTGGCCGCAGTCTCATTCCCGCTCAGGACAAGTAGCGGGGTGGAGTCCATGTATGCAGCCATGACGCCTGTGATTGCATTTGTCGAGCCTGCGCCTGTCGTGACCAAGCAGACTCCAATGCGTCCGCAAGTTCGTTGATAAAACGACGCTGCCATTGCCGCTGCCTGCTCATGGTGGCAGCAGACGATCTGAGTCTTTTCCTTACGGGTAATCGCCTCCCATAACGGTAAATTTCCCGCGCCAACAATCCCGAACGCATGAGTAATCTCCTTGTCTGCGAGCCAGTCTGCTATTGCTTCGGCTACTGTCATCAAAATCCTCCCAAGAATTCGCCAATCTTCGCAGCCGAGTACGCAAGCTGCTCCTCGCTCAGTTCGGGGTGGCAACCGATCCAGAGCGTGTCGTGCATGATCTTGTCGGTGACTTCCAGCGTGGAATGCTGAAGCCACTCGCGGCCCTGCATATACGGGTGCCGCGTCAGGTTCCCGCTGAACAGCGTGCGGCTGTCTACGCCTTCTTGCGTGAGGAACGCTTGGAGATTGCGGCGCTGGCCGGTTTCGTTAAGGGTGATGGGGAAGCCGAAAGGGGAAGCACCACTCCCGAACGATGGGAGAATTGCACTTCCAGACAGTGCAGCGCATTCTGATAACAGCCGTCCAAAATTCTCTTTGCGACGTTGTACGATTCCAGATAGGCGTCCGATTTGGCTGAGTCCGCAAGCAGCCCCGATTTCCGTTCCCTTGAGGTTGAAACCAAGCGTCCGGCAGATCGCTTTGTGGTCGTAACCTTGCGGGAGCGTGCCCGCTTGCCATTCGTATCTTTTGCCACAGGTGTTGTTCCTTCCAGGTTCGCACCAGCAATCGCGGCCCCAGTCACGCACTGAGGTTACAAGCGATGCCAGTTCGTCATCGTTAGTGAATACTGCGCCACCTTCTCCGGTAGTAATGTGGTGCGCGGGGAAGAAAGAGCAGGTTCCGATACTGCCGAAATTGCCTACATGAACGCCGTCTACAGTAGCCGCTAGCGCGTCACAAAAATCCTCTACCAGCCACAGTTTCTGCTTGCGGCAAATCTCCTGAATCGTTGCCACGTCGAACGGATTGCCCAGCGTGTGCGCCAGCATGATTCCCTTGACCCGGTGACTACCAGACGCCCGGTACAGGTGATCTACGTTCACGTTGTAGGTGCCCAATTCCACGTCCACAAAGCGCGGGATCAGCCCGTAGGCAAGTAGAGGATTCACCGTGGTAGGGAAGGCTGCAGCTACCGACAGGATGTGATCCCCGCGCTTCCACCGGCCGGATTCGACCATCGCAGCTACCGCCAAGAAATTCGCGCTCGAGCCTGAATTGCAGGTTCGGACGTTTCGGATGCCGGTGAACTTGGACAATCGCGCCTCGAACTGCGCGTTGATCGGGCCGGCGGTCAGCCAGCCCTTGTCCACCGCGGCGTGCATGGCGTCTTTGTCCTGCTGAGAAAGGACCGCTCCAGAGGCGGGAACGATCATACAAAACTCCACGCAAAGATTTGCACTCTCGTCTCAAAAAAAACGCGCCGGACGGAAGATAATTCTGTACTTTTTAGGTGCTCTTTTTCCATGTTTTCAGTCTCTTATGGGTCACTGTCTTTGATACCGTATCGCTTATCGGGGCCATCAGTGCAGGGCCGGTAGTGGCTTGCGTAGGTGCTGTTTTTCCATGCCTGCAAGCTGATTTGCCCCTTTGCTTAGATTTACCCAATCTTTGCCGGGGCGATGGTTGTCCTCGTCGTGTCCGTGTATATCGAAGTCATGGGCCGAAAGGTGAAACTTGGGAGCAATTACATCAACCGAATACCCCTTCCAAGCAAAGCTATCCAACCCGCGAATATGCTCACGAACCATCGACACCTTTCCGCTAGAAAGCTGGCGGCTATGCTGGCGCACGAAATGGATTATCTTTTTCCTCTTGCCGTTTTTGTCGGTAGCCGTTGATTCACGATCCGCGAAGAAATACTTTGTCTCTGCGTAAGGAACCGTCCAAGTCACCCGCTGCCCAGCCTTGGTAACGGATACCTTCCAGTGAGAATCCATGATCTGCCAAGAGTTAAAGCACTTCATAAATATCTCTCGCAGCACATCCACGCGCCTTTCCTTTGCGACTTGAAACTCGGCGTCAGCCATTGGCGCAGGACGCCATACCTTTTGCGTGTAGCCGACCTTCTGTGGTATCAGGCGCAAGCAGTCGAGTAAGCGAATCGCTCCTGTCTTTTTGTTCACTGAAACGTACCAATTACCCCAAGTCAGCTTGTTGTGCTTGTCTCGCCATGCCGCGCCGCACTCATAGATGGCCCCTCCAGTTTTCTGTTCTACGCACCACGGCGCTTTTTTGAGTAAAACTGCATACGAGAAAGCGGGGTACATATAGCCCTTCGCACAATGTTCGACATCATGCTTGGTCGCATACGCCGCAAACATTATTGACGAGAATTTTCCGCTCTCCACATCAACCCTGATGTCGTTTGGGTCTGGAAGTAAGTCCTGATAATCGTTTAGCCCGGTAACGTGCGGGCCAAGGCGCTTTAGAGCAGTAACCGTGTCCTTATGCGTGTGTGACCATTTCCAGTCAGAAGGGCATCCAATAGACTCAAACGCCGATTCGATATTCTCCAGTAAGTCATGCAAGGTTCCTTTCCTGCGAACGTATGTCCTCTTTTTTACTGGTTCCTCGCGGATAGGCTCCTTTGGCGCATCCGTTCCCGCTGTTTCGTGCCTGGATAACCAGCCGCTAAAAACAGACCTAAACCAGTCTCGTACTAGGGAAAGAGTGTTCTTCATTGCGCTCCTATTCAGGGTCGAAGCGCCCCCGTCCAGAGTCGGGGCGCTCACTGCTTCACCTTTTTTAGTGCCGAAGAAAGTCTTTCTGAAGCCAGCCGAAGCGCAGTAACAAGCGCCTCGCCACTCGGCCTATGTTCTTCTGGGATTGTCCCGTCATAAGTTATGGTTCCTTCAATAAATGAATCCACAATCTCTGTTAGCGTGGTCTTGAACATTGCGCTTGTCCCGTCCGCGCTTATCGGGCTATCGTCATCCCCCGTATCTTCCCAATAGAAATATATGGTTCCAGGGTCAATTACTGGCGGGCCACCAACGCCGTCGCTTGGGTTGTCTCCAAAGGCCCATTCGATGGGGAAATATATGCTCATTCTTTGCTCTCCTGTTTAGCGTCAGGGCCATTGCTCCCCTGTGTGGTGCCGTGGCCCTCTGGCCCCGATTGAGGTTCGAGACGCATCACCCGTACTCCTTATCGTGCGGATTGCGCGGGATCGGCTTCGGGCCGGGAGCTACCGGCTTCACCGTGGCCCCGTGCTGCTGTTCCTCGGACAGTGGTTTCGTGCTACTCAGCCTGTCAATCGCCTTCTGCAATGCCCATGCAACATCTGGAGCTGCGCCGTTCCCATTGCGCTTTAAGCCAAGCGCGGCAGCGAACACTTCGACCACACCCATCTGGGCATGCAGTATTTCATTGCTACGGCGTAGGTCGAGTATCTCTCTCCGCGCTTCAGTCAATAGTTCTTTCATTTTTCGTTCCTTTATTTTTTACGTTCGTCACGCACAATTCGGTCCTCAACGCGCCAGAAGCCCGCAAGATTCGCAGCGCGGCGATAATCTCGTGCCAATGGTCATCGGCTATTCGATGAATCCAGTTGTTCGCAGCCCTTGCTCCAGCGTCGTCCCCGCGTAGCGCCGCCCGTTGCTGCGTGCCGTACTGCGAGGCTAGGCGGTCGATCCAGTCTTGGTCTCTCATGGCTGATCCCCCGCGTCAAGGGCATCGTTAATCCGACCGATCAAGTCGCCAACCTGATCCATGCCCCACGCCTCGTGCTGGCGCATCGTAAGGTGCCGGTCGAACTGAGACATCAGGCTAACTGCCTCGCCTAAGAGGTGACGCATCATCCCGTTCTCGAAGGCAAGGCGGTTGAGTTGCTTCATAGCGCTGTCGTCCATCGTCAATCCTCCTTGCTCGGTTTCATACGGAGGCGCATTGCGTCTATCTCGGCGTCTAATTCGTTGCGTGTACGTTCATTCCATTCGTGGATAAGGTCTGGCGGGGTGTCGGGGTCATAATTACCCATTCCGCCCCTCCAGCCGCGCAAAATGTAATTAAGCAAATGGCTCGCCACAGACTCCCGAATCCACGCATAGCGTGCCGCATCAGTCTGCGCTCCAGCTTCCACTCGGGGCGCAATGTCTGCGCCGCACAACCCGCACGGCGTTCCAGTTGCGGATCGAGCCGCCTCGTCCAACTGAAACAGCGCAGCCGATAGATTGTTCTGCGCCTCGGAAAGCTGGCGCTTCAGGTCGGCTATCTCCAAGTAAGCATCGTCGCGCTCTACTTGGTAGTGGCTAGGCCCATGCGCCACTGTCTCCGAAACGGCGAGAGACTCGCCTTGTGGGGCATTACGCGAAGACGATTTGTCGGTCATGTTGAATCCTCCTGGTTCTTCATAGGAAAACTTTGCGCCACCGTGGATGTTCGCGGCCTGGGCGTTCCCGTCGAAGGCCGTGTTCATTGGATTCATCCTCGTCGTATTCCTAATACGGCGTAAAGGTCTACCCTATCCTCGGCAGATGCTTGTGGTTCTCGCAATGGCTGAAGCCTTCGTTACCCGGTCCGAATTCGCCACCGCACTGAGAGCAGAAGGTTTCGCCGTACTTGTATCGCGGAATACCGGCAGGATCGTTAGCGACTGAGAGCTTCAGTTCTTCGTAAGCATTGATCGCATCATCGGTCAGCCTAGTCCCGTTAAGTACCAGTGCCTTACGCATCGTGATTAGCGCGCTGATAAACCGATCCCGCTCTAACCGCGCCTCGGCAAGCTGGCGCTCTAGTGCGCGATAATCTTCCAGAAGTACAACAAACGCAGACTTTGGGAAATCCTGCGCTTCTGCCATTTCTACCGGTGTAGCGCTCATAGCGAAGCCCTGTCCTCGATAACTTCCTGAAGCCGGTCGATCAGATCGCCCCATTGTCTTAGGACTTCCGAACACATCTTTTCTCGGCTTTCGAGGAATCTCTCGGCGCTGATCATTCTTTCTATTGCCTCACCGATCAGGAAGCGCATCCGGCCGTTCTCGAAGGCCAGCCGGTTGATTTGCTTCATGGTGTCGTCTTCCATCGTTCTCTCCTTAATCCTTTTCGCTCGGCTCCGATTCGAGCGATTCTGATACGGAGCGAATCGCATCTGCGATGTCCGCGCAGCCTTCTTTGATTGCAACAGCAAGCGCCTCGATTGCACCCATTTGGGTGGCCGCGTTACCTGTGCCAAGCTGGCGCAATGCGTAGGCGATGCTATTGAGTGCGGCAGCCAAGTCTTTTTCTTCCTTCATCATTCCTCCGTTTTCGATTGAATCTCTGCGCCACGATTGGCACCCGGAACTAGAGCCTCGACAACCTGCGCCAGATAATCAGCGCGGATCGTCGCAACCCAGATGCCGTCCTCGTTATAGACCAGCGCGTGCCTGTTTGCGCCGATGCCTTGATAGTCAACCTTCATGCAGCCCTCCGTGGGAAGTCGTCGGCCTTGAGCCGGTTGTAACGCGAGCGCACCATGCGCGTCGTGTCGTGCAGCGTCACCAGCATTACCTGCGGCTCGGTATAGCCCGCGTCCAGAAGCCGCGTAACGATTGCGGCGCGAGAGTCATGCAGATGCAGGTCCGAGAACCCGCAAGCCCGTACTGCGCGCCTGTAGGCCGCTTCCACGGTCTTTTTCTCGGCCTTGAAGATGCGCTCGTCCGGTGCCGTGGTCAGGCGCTGCTGCCGCTGGATGATGTCGAACGCCGGATCGGGCAGGGCGGCGCGTTTGTTGTAACCGGACTTGATGCGCGGGTGCTTCAGGTCGCGGACCAGGATGGTGCGCTTCTCGGCGTCCAGGTCGCCCCATTGCAGGCGGCAGGACTCGGAGATTCGCCGCCCGGATTCGTACTGGAACGCGACAACCTCGGCGTTGATGCCGTTTAAACGAGCAAGGATCGCGGCGTGTTCCTCTGGCGACGGTATGCGGGTGCGCGTGTTGCTGGTGCCGATCAGACGCTGCCGCTTGAGGATTGGCATGGCTTCGTCAATCGGTGCCGTGCTGACGCCTTCGATGCCCAGACCGATACCGGCATATTCCAGCATCCCGCGCAGGTAGATTACGTCATGCGCTGCGGTCGCCGGTTCGACGTTCTGGTTGCGCCATTTCATGTGGTCGATGATATGCTTCGGAGTCAGGGGCACGGTGCGCTTGCCGATGTCCTCTCCGCGCATCCTGAGAAGCGTGCTGCGCTGCGTGCCCGTGATTTCTGGACTCGCGGCAAGGTACTGGTCAATCATTTCATGCAGCTTCATCTTTCGTTCCCTCCTTCCAGTGCTCCGGCACCTTGCCGAAGCTGTGCCCATTCTCCTGCACGGCGAGTACCTTGATCGAGTCGCCAAATACCTCGCGCATCTGCTTCACGAATGCCGTGGCGATGGGGCAGGCTTTGGCGGCTTCGTCGCGGGTCATATGGGCGCGGACGGTGTAAGCGCGGCCTTGCGTGCGTCCTTCGCTGCCGTGTACTTCTTCTTCGCTTCGGCTGGCATCGTTTTCCAGAGCGCGGCGAGTTCGTCGGCAGTCTCTACCGCGTCGATTGCCGGTTGCCAGTTGATTTCTTCCTCCACGACCAGCGGCTGCACCGTGTAAGGCTTCTTGTTCGCCCGAGTCACCGTCAGCGCCATCGTCAGCGGCTTTTCGATGTGGCTCATATGGCTGATGCGGATTCCGCCAACCTCCATGCCGCCCCATTTGACTTTCGGATCGCAGTACAGGGTCAGCGAGCGCCCGACATACTTGGACGAATCCGGCCCCCATGCAGCGACCAGAACACGATTCATGGACTTGCACGACTTGTACGGCTTGCCTTCGTCGCCTTCGTAGCTGATCGAAACCGGCTGTTCCTGACCGCCGCGCACAGTGACGGCGGTAATCTTGATCGTGATCGGACCAGCAAGCAGGTCGTCGGCGTTCAGTTGGTCGGACTTCGGGATGATGACTTGGCGCATGTCCATTAGAAAATCTCCTGATACAGACGGCGCACCGTGGGAATCAGACGCGCCTTAGAGGATGTAGTCAGCACCATGAATTTCTCATAGGCTGCGTCTAAACGGTCATGGAAGGCAGTCGCCGCCGCAATGATTGCCTCCTGACCCTTGCTATCCGGCAGAACGCGCACGGTAGCCATTGGCAGACCGCCGCAGTAGCTGACCAGATCGCACCATTCGCGCTCGGATACCAGAAGCCCGGTCTGCACCTGGATCATAAAATCCGGGTCGATTGCGTCGGTGGCGACGTACTCCACCAGCGTCTTTATCTGGAGTTTCTGGTTACGCGATTTGCACTCCACCAGACCATCATCGCCAACCAGCGCATCCGGCGAATATCCGAGAGTAAATCCCCATTTGTCATTGGTGATAAAGCCCATCGGCTTCGTCTGCGCGTAGGTCTTTCCGTACAGTTCCAGCGCGTCAATCTCGTCGTCCTGGCCGCGCAGCATGTCGTCCGACACATACTGCGGCTCAACCCGCTTGGTAATGCGCTGACTGAGCAGTTCGTACAGATGGGCGCGTTCCTTGTCATTGGACGCAGCCTTGAGCGTCGGAGTGACAATCAGCTTCATTTCGCTGGCAGTCAGTAGTCCGCAACGGGCAGCGAGCCATTCTTCGGAACCTTGCTCCAGTTCCTTGTGGTACACGATGCTCATATCTTCCTCTTGACCTCGTAGGAGTAATGGCGATCCCGGCCGATGCGGTGCAGCCAATCCCTGCGACACCAGAGCGAGACAGCATTGCGGGCGTCAACCTTCCACTTATCGCCGCGCATGACTTTGGCGGGCAGCAGTTCGTAGATGTTGATAAGGTTAATCGGCTCGGCGCTGGTGTCGATCACCTTCCATATCGCGCACTTGAGCGGCGTATTCAGCAGCGGCTTATCGCGCTTGCCTGCGCCGCGATAAATGCGCTTCTTGGCGGCAAAAGACTGCACCATCGCCGGGAAGTGCTGCATCGCTGCGGCCCGGTATTCCTGCTGGGCGAAGAATTGGCCTGCGTTCATTTCTGCATCGCCCCTTTGAGAATGGTTACTGCGGCTATTGCATTTGGCGCGGTCATTCCGTCCAGCATCTTGATTGCGCCTTCGATGCCAGCCTCAAGGGTTTCGACTTTCTGCGGCCACGGCAGTACCGGCTTTTCTCCCGCCACGATCTGCCGGAAGGCGCCGTCAATGCCTGCTTGCTCGGCCAGTAATTGCATGGGTGATTTCATTTCTGCCCCCTTGATTGCATCCATTGAGTAAGAACGGGCGTTTCCTTCGGCTTCCAATCGCTGCCAGGTTCGTGCGCGAATGGCTTGCCGTGTCTCTGCCGTGCGCGGTCAACAGGACTGAGCGGCTTGGCAAGGTCGGCTAACTTGAGTCTTGGCTTCGTTTGCATGGCTACCTCTTCAGGTTGCTGTACGGAACGTGCGTTGGTGAGTCCAGTCTGTGATCCACGCTCAAATCATCGGCCCTGCATCGTTTGTCGCCAACGCAGGTTGTCTCGAGCACTCCGCTGATCCCAAGCCGCGCCTCTTCCTCGTCAACCGCAACGCGCTGGTCGCACTCTATGCAGATGGCGTAGATCACAGAAATCGCTCCAGAATCGCAGCGATGCAGAACACAATCAGCAGGCCGATTGCAGCCTGACGCTGACTGAGCAGCACGAAGCTGTCCTCCTCTGCCGAGTAGTCTTTCAGGT
>Ga0075458_10000316_pt1 | contig 15648 bp, 19 predicted proteins | sample DEB3_08_DNA_FD_77576 | JGI IMG/M metagenome (GOLD analysis project Ga0075458, IMG submission 77576) | Aqueous microbial communities from the Delaware River and Bay under freshwater to marine salinity gradient to study organic matter... | ecosystem: Environmental > Aquatic > Marine > Coastal ... | reverse complement strand
CAGCTTGAAAGTCACAATGTAAAGCACCACAAATAGAATCCAGGGGGCAAGCCCCTGCCAGTTTCGCTGAAGCCAGCTCACCACACCTCCTACATCTGCAGACTGCCGATAAACGGCTTCTCAAAAAGTGTTGTTACGCCAAGCAGATTAGCGTTCTCACTTCTACGAAGGCTTGGCAAAACTTCACTTATTACACAAACCGCTGGGATTGTCTGGCCCATGTAGTCTTTTGGCTCACCTAGTTTTTCAAAAGGGAAACCAATCCAGCACAGAGTGCCAAAAAAGGCTTCATCAACAATCACATACACCGCTTCGATACCACACTCTTCGATTACATGGAACAAAGCACGGTACATCGCGATGCTGATCTTGCCATCACGATAGCCAGGCCTTACGCAAAGTCTTGAGATTTCTCCAGCCGAATGAGGCTTGGGTACATCCAAAAAATGCGGCTTTTTTTGAATCGGTAGCTTGGTACAATCACCAAAGATAAGCCTAGTGGTACCAACCGCATGGGTTGCGATGCCTGCAGTTGCGATTACACTTACTGAACACTCATCGTATCTATCTGCTTCTCGGCCATCCGGAAATTCCCTGGGGTTGATGTAGCCTTCTTCAGAGTAGACATCATAGCGACATCTCTGAATGGCTTCCATATCACCCGCTTGAGCAACCCGGATAGTCACGAGAGGAGACAATTCTTCGTTGTGCATCATCTCCTACTTTCAATGTCCATCCAGGCTGAATGCAAGGATTATAGGTATTTTACTATATAAAACAAAAAACTGAGACAAAACTCAGTTTTTAATGGTCGGGGTGAAAGGACTCGAACCTTCGACCTCAGCGTCCCAAACGCCGCGCGCTAGCCAACTGCGCCACACCCCGGAAAGTCTTCAATTATGATAACATGCTGCCTACTAGGAGGCCATCTTCGGACCGGTCTGTTGGATTTTTGTATCCCATATTTCGAGGCTTGGGTCTGCACCAACAATATTGAATACTTTTACGCCCGTTGGTGTTTCTCCGCTAGACCTCATTTGATCCAAATCCTGCTGACTCCGCCAATGTGTAATGATACGCCATAAATTTGGATTCTGTTTTGATTGTACCAATGACGACTGCCTAATACTCGGTGGAACTTCTCGAGTTTCTGTCTCATAAGACTCAATCAGCGTATCCCATTTCTCTTTTGCAACACTCGCTTCTAGGATAGTAATTACTTCATTCATGACTTAATTATATCAAAAATGGAGGGCCATCTGGGATTCGAACCCAGGACACTCTGCTTAAGAGGCAGATGCTCTAACCAACTGAGCTAATGGCCCAAAAACTAAATGGTACGCCCTGAGAGATTCGAACTCCCGACCTTCTGGTCCGAAGCCAGACGCTCTATCCAGCTGAGCTAAGGGCGCTAAAACCAGATTATTTTATCATATTTTGCCAATTTAATCCATAGCAGCCTTATATCAAAAAAGGCCCTATAGGGCCTTTTTTGGTTATTTCAAACAGATTTACTTTGTGGCAGCAGGCTTGCTTCCGGCATCCAAAGGTCGCTTGACTGCAAAGTAGTAAACGATTGCACCAAGATACCCAAGTAAGATTACTAAGATAATCCAAAGGGTCTTATCACTTTCTTGTTTCCAGTTGGTTCGCTTGAATACATCGATTACCATTAGGATCCAGAAGATGAACAAAGCAATTCCTACCAATACCATAATTCCCCAGATTACAAATACACCCGCCACAATACCTCCAGCAGCCGCTGTGCTTGCACCGGTCGCTGCTGTAGATGTAGTAAGATCGGTTGTTGTCATAGCATCTTCTTGTGCTCTAGCTGCAAGAGGTAGTAGCGACATAGCAGCTCCAGTAAGTGCACCATATTTTAGTTTGTTGTACATTATTCCTCCTTAAATTAATTTACTTATTTATAGTATCCTACCTAACTAATAAAAAATCAATTGCTCCCCAATTAAAATGTTAGTATTTTCTTGCAGACTAGACATAATTAGTATATAATTTCTTAATTGTAGGCGTTTATTTTAGCCCTAGCACCTTTTATTTCTTTTCATATCCCAAATTGATTTATTTCAATTTGATCCAGAAAGTTGGCGCACCTAGTGCGTCCTTTCTGTTTGCGGGTATCGTATAATGATTATTACTCCTGCCTTCCAAGCAGGTGATGCGGGTTTGATTCCCGCTACCCGCTCCATATAATTTATCCCGCCTGTCGGGATTAATTTGTATCTGAGTTATAATAAATTTACCAGCCCCCGTAGCTCAGTTGGATAGAGCAACAGTTTTCTAAACTGTGGGTCGTAGGTTCAAATCCTGCCGGGGGTACCATTAGACATATCTGTTTTCTTAAACGATTTATGAAATCAAGCATAGCTGTTTCGTAAATCGAGAGGAAAAATAATATGTAGCCTCGATAAATAATTAATAAATTATTTATTTAAGCAAAATATTATTTCGACGAGGCGGGTGTAGCTCAGTTGGTTAGAGCGTCTGGTTGTGGTCCAGAAGGTCGTGGGTTCAAGACCCATCACTCGCCCCATAAAAAAGGTCAGCTTGTCTGATCTTTTTTTGTACTAGAAAGCACTACCCTCTTTGACACTATTGACTAGCCACGAGGCTGAGCCGCTATCGTAAACGAAATTCAACTCATCACCGATAGTGTACTGGCTAGAGCCGTCTCGATACTTGAAAAGTACATTGGCTTGGACTTTGTAATTGGAGCTGTCAACTTTGGTGGTTGTGAGGATTCGGAAGCTAGCAGGATAAACGAACGCTCGCGACTCGGCCGTAAGCTGGTTAAAATTGTATTCGGCCTGGTAGGCTGCAGTCATATACTGGCGCATCTTTGCGGCATTGCCTGCGATAAACGCGTTGAGGTAGTTGCCCGTGTTTGCATCAACTGCTGCTTTATCAGCTTTGTCCTTAGCCGACTGGGCTTGCGCTGCTTGCTCCTGAGCTTTTATGGAAAGTTCTTTGGAGAGTATCGTCTTGTTGGCACTAGATAAAACATCTTGGATCTTGAAGGCGTCATCGGGCATTGAAGAGGAGAGGTATTTGATATTGTCCCGGGCGTCCTTTGCCGATAATTTCGCTACTTCAGATAGCTCCTTGAGCTTGTCGTTGTCAGCCTCGGTGTAATCGTTGATTTTATCAGCTAGGCTCGTGGCACGGCTCGTGTAGCTTCCGTACTCAGCCAGGAACTTGCTGTATTTTTCGACATCATTATTTGGGAAACGCAGCTTCTGGACATTGCCGGATTTGTCGGCAACCGAAGAATTAAGGTTCTTTAGTTCCAAAGCGTACTTATCAAAACTAGTCTTGTCATTGACTGATGTACCAAGTAGGGCGAGAGCATTAGCCTGCTTGGCGATATCGTCCCAACCTGTGCTTACGGCTTTCTTGTTGGTGTTTTGTGCCGAAAAGTAAATTGCAAAAAAGGCTACTAGCCCGACTCCAATGGAGCCTAGTACGATAACCAACCAAAACCAGGCTTTTTTATAAAACTTTTTGTTGGTCTTCGGTACCTGGCTATTTTCCTTTTCCGAAACTTCGCTAGGGTTGTTATGCTCCTCCGTTGTCTTTTTGCTATTTTTTTCCTCTGGCATTTTTCCTCCTTATTTAAGCATTATTTGTGCAAGGCTCAAGAACACGAAAAACCCACCTACATCCGTACAGGTAGTAATAAATATCGTGGCCGAAGTCGCCGGGTCTTTGCCAAGCTTTTTCATAATCAACGGGATAAGAGCACCGGCAAAGGCAGCAATAAATAGATTGCTGATCATCGCAATTGCGAGCACCAGCCCAAGCATCGGGTTCTTATTGATAAACACCGCGACTCCAGCGACCAGTAAGCCATTGATAAGGCCGTTGATTACACCCGCGCCGACTTCCTTGGCAATGTATTTGATAGAATTTCCCAGAGAGATTTCATGCAGCACTATTCCACGCACCGTTACGGCCAAGGTCTGGGTAGCGGCATTACCACCCATGCCGGCCACTATTGGCATATACACGGCAAGCAGGGTGAATTTGGAAATTGTGTTCTCAAACATTCCGACTACGGAAGCAGCCAAAAAGGCAGTACCTAAGTTGATTATCAACCATAGCCACCTGAATCGCACTTTGGTAAACATCCCATCGAGCGCACCTTCTTCTTTGTTTACACCAGCCAGACCATAAAGGTCGGTGGCGCGTCTTTTATCGAGCACTGTCAGCAAATCATCGGAGTGGATCAGGCCGATGATCGCGCCGTTTTCATCCAACACCACTACCTTGTCGTGTGGGTGTTTCAAAAATGAATCAATCACTTTATGCTCATCGTTGTCGTAGCGGATGTGCGGCACGCGGTTGATATAGCGATCAATCTTTTCCTTGCCTTTGTGTAGTGCTAGCACATGACCTTTGAGCTCACCCACCAATTTGCCCTTATCAACCACCAAGATCGATGGGAATTTGCCGGTGCGTTTTTCATGTTCTTCAATATCTTTTGAGAGATCCTCAAAATGCATCCCAGGGGTGGCGAGGATATAATCAAGATTCATCAGTCCGGCAGCGGTCTTGGGGTTGAAGCTGAGGAGTAGCTCTACCTTTTCTTTGACATCAATATCCAGCTGCTTGGTGATATGCTGAGCCCGAATTTTCGGCAGTTCTTGCAAGATATCGGTGGCCTTATCTGGATCTAGGGAGTTGAGGATAATCACGAGCTCGTTATTGCCTAGGCCTTTGAGTAGTTTCAGCCTAATCCTTTTGGAGAGCTTGAGAAGTACAAAGCCTTTGATAGGTTCATCAATCTCGCGAAAAGCATCAAGCCGTCTATTGCCAGCCTTACGGACAGAATCTATGACACTCTCATCAACATGCTGTGTAACCATAAGCTACATTATAGACCATTAATACTAGTTTTCTAGATTATTTTTCTTGCTCAAGGGCTTTTTTGAATTTGGTGCCAGGCCGGAATTTTGGAAGCTGCATGCCGCCTATTTTCATTGGCTCTTTGGTATTTGGATTGATGCCGTTGCGCGCCTTACGGTGTGCCGAATAAAACAGCCCAAAGCCGCTAAGCAACACTTTTTTGTTGTCTGCAACTTCTTCTATGATTGTTTCTATCATGCTATCCAATACGAGATCGATTTTATTTTTTGGTAGTCTGGTTTTATCGGCAATCGCTTGCACAAGCTCTGGTCTGATCACTAATTTATCTCCACATTAATCAATATCTGCTCAATACTTTTGGCCTTAGCTTGTTTGTCTATGTCTATCAATACGGAACTAAATCTAACCGTCCCGGTCTTCGGCCATTCGAATTTTTGTTTGCCATCGTTTAGCCATCGGTCGATAATAATCTCTTTTTTTACGCCCAGTACCGAATCGATCGGACCGGTCATACCAACGTCAGAAATATGCGCAGTGCCACCGGGCAAAACACGGGCATCGGCAGTTGGCACATGTGTGTGGCTTCCCACGACAGCGCTTACTCTGCCGTCAAGATAAAATCCTATGGCAACTTTTTCGGAAGTCAAATCCCCATGGAAATCGACGATGCTAGCAGCTATTTTTTCATCTGCTGCCTCCTCTAGGATTTCATCGATTTGAATAAGGGGATTTTTGAAGTCCTCTCCTCCAAAAGTCTTGCCCATGAGATTTGCAATCAAGATCTTGCCAAACGGTGTGTCGGCTATTTGCCAGCCTTGGCCCGGGGTATCTTCGGGATAGTTGGCCGGGCGGATGATGTTGATCTTTGGTTCATCCATAAGCTCCACGCCTTCCGGATTTTTGAAACTGTGGTTGCCGCCGGTAAAAAAATCTACGCCAGCATCGCTAATTTCCTTGTAGGCTTTTTTAGATATGCCGTTGCCAGTGCTCATGTTCTCAGCCTGGGCGATTACAAAATCAATCTGCTTTTCCTCGATGAGTTTTGGCAAGACCTGGCCTACCGCTCGCCTACCAATTTTCGCTACGATATCGCCAATATATAGAATTTTCATACAGAAATACTTTTTAGGCTATTGAGCAAATCGTCATCAATTTCTATGTCGGAGTTTTTCAATTCCGTAAACTTTTTATTATTATTCTCACCTGGATATATTACCGTCTCACCATTTTTAGGTTTTTGATTCTTGACTGCGGAGTGTAATATTGCAACACTTTGCTCAAGCCTATCTTTAGTACCCATTGATTTTGGGTTGAAGGCAATAATTATTGACCCATGCTCCTCTGGCACAAAATCAGGACTCATTTCTGGACTACTTGGCATGCCAATCAAGGCACTTGTCAAAATTTCCATCAAGTAGACAATATAATATCCTTTGTACCCACCGCCCATTGGGACTATATTGGAAACTGGGTCTTTTTCACTTCTGCTAAAATCTAAGGCTTGTTTTGGATCAGTTGTAAATTCACCATTAGCATCAACTGCCTCTCTCTGCCCAAGAACTGTACCATTTTTATTAGCATTCAATATCTCAAAATAAGGGATTTCAGAAGTGGCCATATCTACGCAATATATTTCTCCGTCTTTACCAGGTATTCCATATGCCATTGGATTTGTGCCAAAAAGCCCCTTAGTACCATTGTGAGGCACAACGGCTCCAGGGCCACCATTACAAACTGCTATGGCTACGAGCCCTCTTTTTGCTAAACCTTGAACCCAGGCATGTAGAGTATGCATAGATTGTGAATTGACAAATGACACCATAGCTATCCCGTTTGTACTTGATCTCTCCTCTATCAAATCATGTATTCTTTTTATATAAACAAGCGGGCCTTGGTGATTGAAGTTGATTTCAATGAAGGAAGGTAAATCTACAGTAAAATTAATTTGATCTTTTCTGTATTTATTAGTTGATAACAAGTCATCAATCGTTGATTTGAGTGGGTTTGTCCTTGGTGCTTTCCGCAAATAGGCTTCTATTGTCTCTTCTGCCAAGTATTTTGCCTCTTCTTCAGAGACAAATTGCTTTGCCGCTAGTACTAATTTATCTTCTATCTCTTGCTGTGTTATTTTCATTATTTGGCGTATTCCTCTGCTCTAGTTTCGCGGATGATATTTACTTTGATCGTGCCGGGATATTTTAGTGTGGCCTCAATCTTTGTAGCGATATCACGGGCTAGTTTGATTGCGCTCAAATCATCGATTTGCTCAGGCTGTACGAAAACGCGGATTTCTCGACCGGCGCTGATAGCGTAGGTCTTCTCGATGCCGGTAAAAGAGTTTGCAACATTTTCTAGATCCGTCATGCGCTTTACATAGTTCTCCAAAGTGTCACCTCGCGCTCCCGGGCGGCCACCACTTAGCGCATCGACAACCCTCACAATCAGAGCTTCTGGAGTAGTGGCTTCGATATCGTCGTGGTGGGCCTCGGCAGCATGGGTGGTGGCTTCATCGAAACCGGCCTTACGCATCATATCCCCTGTGATGTGGTGGTGCTTGCCTTCGATTTCGTGGCTTACGGCCTTACCTAAATCATGCAAGAATGCTGCAGTTCGGCTCACTTGCACATCGGCGCCGATTTCATCGGCAATCATCGCTGCCAGGTGCGCCATCTCCACGGAGTGCTTGAGTACATTCTGGCTGTAGCTAGTGCGGAATTTGAGCATACCCATGGTCTTGGAAATCTCTGGCGGAAGCCCCAATACCTTCGCTTCTCTAGCAGCCTGCTCGCCGGCCTTTTTGATTTCTTCATCAATCTCTTTTTCGGCTTTCCTTACCACCTCTTCGATTTTTGCCGGATGGATTCGTCCATCCTTTATGAGATTCTCCAGTGCCCGTTTGGCGACTTGTCTGCGGATCGGGTTAAATCCAGAGATCGTAATCACTCCAGGACTTTCATCGATAATCACTTCAACACCAGTGAGACGCTCTAGAGTCTGTATGTTTCGGCCTTCTTTTCCGATAATCTTTCCCTTATCGCCATCATTTGGAATAGCTACGGTACTGATTGTGCGTTCGGTAGCCGTGCCGGTGGCCAAGCGCTCCATCGCAGAAGTCATGATTTCGCGGGCGATTTCATCGGCGTTTTCGTTGGCATCGCGTTTGCGTTTCTCTACGTACTCCACAAGGTCGTTTTTGATATCTCGCTCAGTCATTTCCATCAGTTTCTTTTCGGCGTCGGCTTTCTTGAGCTTCGCAATCTTTTGCAAGTTCTCTTCTTGACGCGTGCGAATGGCGCGGATCTCTTCCTTGATAGCTTCAATTTCTTTTTCGCTTTTATTAAGTGTTTCGGTGCGTTTCTCGATTTGGTCCAGCTTGCTATCAAGCATCGTCTCGCGGTCAGCTATACGCTTCTCGCTAGCATCAAGCTTAGCGCGCCTTTCCCGCTCCTCTTTCTTGGCTTCCTCTGCCAACTTCAAAGCCTCTTCTTTGGCTTCAAGAATTTTTTTCTTGGCCTCCTCTTTGGCATCCTCAAGTGCCTTTTTGGCTTTTTTGTCGCTATCGGTTGCTTTTTTCTTTGTTACATACGAGTTGGCACCAAAGCCAACACCGCCGCCTATCACTAATGCTAAAGCTGCGAGTACTAATTCCATAAACACCTACCTTTCTAAGTAGTTGTTTTCACCTGTATTAAAGTAAAAACTAATTATCAAAATTTAAATACAAAAGACTATATGTCTACTAATATTTAACAACTATTTGCCAATTATCTCAAGCTTGAGTGCATTAGTTTTGTATAATTATTTTATTTTTGGCTTAGTTATATTCGGCTCAGCATTGTAGCGGGGTATTACGAATTCGCCTAGTTTGGCTTGTTTTAGATTTTGTAAACCATTCCTAAGCCAATCTTGCCCACTCCCTTCGGCAATTTTTATAGCAAGTGAGTAAGCCATGGTGTTAGCTACACTAGTGCCTATGCGGAGTCCGGTAAACGATCCTTCGCCGGAGAAGATAATAATACCTTGCAGGTCTTCTAAATCGGCTTGGTTTTTTTGTAATAGTTCTCTAATTTTGATTAGCAATGTATCCGCGAGCTCACGATGAGCTTGCCAACTGTAAGTGTCGATTGTCGACTCATTGCGCAAAAGGCGCAGCTCCGCTTCCGGCTTGTCGGTCCTAATTGCTAAGAACATTGCTTACTCCTTCCAATACTTTTTGGGCCCTTGCACCATTTGCAGTAATCTCATATTCTCGTTCGTTTTCGCTTATATAATGGCATCCGATCACCAGCCGGTCTGCCGCCACATGATTTGTAAAATGCTGAGCCCACTCCACACATACAATACTGCTGTCATCATCTAAGCTTTCTTTGAGCTCATTGAGCACAATTTCGTCATCGTTGAGCCGATATAGATCGAAGTGCTCCAGTCTGATGCCGCTTGGGTTTTTGTAAGACAAATGAATATTGAATGTCGGGCTCTTTACGGTCTGCTTTATACCCAGGCCTTTGGCGATAGCTTTTACCAGGGCAGTCTTACCGCCGCCAAGATCACCTACCAGCTCGATCAAAATTGGCGCACTTGCCTCGCGCGCAATAGCTGTACCCAGCCTATCGGTGTCCTCTAAGCTTTTTGAAGAAAAGTTGAATTTCGGTTCGGTATTCATAGATTGCATATCCTATGGTAGCGATTCCCACGGCCGCAATCAACCACCCCCATAGGCCACTGCTCTTTTGTGCAGGCTGATCTTCGGGCTTTACGAGATTATTAGTACTTTTACTGGCGGCCTTGAGCTTGCTCGATGCTGGTTGCGAGCTCTTTGCGGAGCTGGCTTTTTTGGTGGTTGTTTTTTTCGTAGCCGACTTTTTAACTTTAGCAACGGCGCTAGTTCCGCTGGCAACATCAGCTATGTATGCATCTGCGTTTGCCGCATCGGCGGTCGGCTCTTCCGCCCACTGCCAGATACCACCTATCTTACTCCAGCTCAAACCCTCTTTAGCCGAACCATAATTATCCGACTCATCAGCTACCTCCCCATTGGGATTTATGAGCTTTATAGAGTCGCCGGTGTTATTGAGGGTAATTTTAGTTTCTGTAGGATAGAAACTAATGCGCTGCAAAGGCTCTAACATGTAGTCTTTTATAAGAAATTCATTGCCGGCCTCATCGACCAATTTCCAGCCAGACAGGTCGGCTTCGGTATCGGTGGGATTGAAAATTTCAATAAACTCATCCTCAGAATCAGTCTGCGGAGACGCGGGATCTGGAAAAATCTCCGATAGCTCAAGCTGAGGATATTTGATTGGTTCGGTATCTTGCTCGATTTTCTCTGGCTCAGGAAGCTTCGAGGGCGTTGGAGTATCTGTAAGATCAAAGTCGGCAAAATTGTTGCCAGCACTTACAAAGCTAGAGGTCGTGAAATCATAGATCCGATACATACTTTGCCCAGAGGCTGAAGGACTCGCCGGGCTACCCCTATATGTCTGGGAGCTGCCCCAACCAAACTGATCAACCTGCAAACCGGCCTTATCCCTAATCTCTATAGCCCCTCCGCTAGAGGAAAGCCCGCTTGAAAATTTGATATCCGCAATGATTACACTAGCAAATGTCCAAAACGATTTCGATTTGATTGTGCCTGTGACAACCGTGGCTTTCTTAGTCCAGCTAGTGCCAGTAGCCGAGCGGTAGTACAAGCTCCAGCCTGCAAGGTCGATGTCTGAATTGGAGTTGTTGTAAACTTCTACGAACTCATCGGAAGCTGAGCTTGCACTACCGGTCTGCACCTCGGTGATAATTATATTTTGGTCTGCTGCAATAGCATGGCTCGGTAGCCCAATTAATCCAAGCAGCACCATTATCGATATTAGTACACCCTTCCTCATGCCAAGATATTAGTTAGGCCGTAAAATTTTTGCAAGCATGACAAAATTCAAAATGCTTGACCGTCAATTCATAAGGATTATAAAATAGTTGTTAATGTTAAATTCATTTTTCAAAAGCAAGAAAGCCGGCTTCTCGATATTAGAAATAGTTGTAGTGATTGTAGTAATCGCCTTCTTTGCGATGCTTATCATCCCCGGGCTTATCAGTGGGCCTTCCAGGGCACGCGATGCCACCAGAAAAAAAGACCTGAAAGTAATCCAATCTTCGCTCGAGAGCTACTATGGGGAGAACGGCAATTACCCGGCCAACCTTGCCGACTTAGAAAAAGGCGCCACTCCATTTATCAAGAAGGTTCCTACCGACCCCAAGACCGGGGCAGCCTATGTATATGTAACCACCGGTAACCCACCATCCAGCTATGTTTTGCAAGCTACCCTAGAAAACAAGAACGATAAGGATCTAAAGACAACAGGTAGTGACCCTGCTCAAGGTATCTTTAAGATCTTCAGCTTCAACTAGTCAGATTTTTTACCGGATTTCATGACTTTTTTGCGCGCATCTAGGATGAAGTTTTCAAGCTCTAGTGGGCTTGGAACATAATCAAACACAAAGTTTTCTCTCTCACCAGCGGTCTGAATGATAATAGTACCGAATTTCATCATGGTTTGGATTGGTCCATTGATTTTGGCGCTAATATCTTGTATTTCATCTAGATGTAGGGTTGAAACAGTCTTGTTGAAGAGGCCTATCTGATCAATATCAACTATGTGGTTGGTAGTAATAATTATTTTATTACGACGCCAGATCCAGATAGTTCCCAATACCAATAAAAATATAAAGCAAATCATTAAAAATCCAATGATACTTATTTGGCCTGCATTAGCAAATTGCTCAAAAACATACTGGTTACCATTGTAAAAAACAACTAGCCCCAACACAGCCAGGATCACCAAAAACATACCAAATAGCACAGGTGATATAGACATAATGTGTTTGTGCACAACTAGCTGGGTAATTTCGTCACTAGGTTGTCCCGGGTATGTACTTTGTTTATCTTCCATATAGTAATTTTAACCTAAAAAGCGTATCTAAAAAAGCTTTGCGCTGCTTTCGCTATCTGGTGGCTGCACGCCTAAATGCAGATAGCCATCATCTGTGACGCGCCTCCCTCGGTTGGTACGCTCAAGCATGCCGATTTGAATCAAATAAGGTTCGTAGACATCCTCGATAGTCAAACGCTCTTCACCGGTGGCGGCCGCAATGGCGTTTAGTCCTACTGGCCCACCATTGTACTTACTGATTATTGCCTCCAATATTCTCCTGTCAGCCTGCTCCAAGCCCTTTTCATCGATCTCTAATATCTTCAGGGTTTCATCGAGAGCTTCGTCATTGATCGTGTTATTTCCATGAACTTGTGCCCAATCGCGCACCCGCTTGAGCAAGCGATTGGCAATCCGCGGCGTAAGCCGGGATCTTTGGGACATGTTTTGTAGCGCATCGCTATCGAGCTGGATACCCATTAGCTCGGCTGAGCGATCAATTATCTTTTCAATCTCATTTTCTTTGTAATAATCCAGGCGGTTTACGATTCCAAACCGGTCTCGGAGCGGTGAAGACAAAGCCCCAAATCGGGTGGTCGCTCCTATCAAGGTAAACTTCGGCAAATCCAAGCGCAAGCTTTGGGCGGATGGACCTTTACCAAGCATAATATCGATTACATAATCCTCCATCGCTGAATACAATATTTCTTCAACAGTCCTGGGCAAGCGATGAATTTCATCGATAAAAAGTATGTCTCCGTCCTCTAGGCTAGTGAGCAGGGATGCGAGATCGGCCGCTTTTTCTACGGCTGGTCCGCTGGTAACTCTTAGGTTGCCATTGAGCTCATTGGCAACTACATGGGCAAGGGTGGTTTTGCCCAAGCCGGGTGGGCCATATAGCAGTATATGGTCTAGAGACTCCTGGCGTTTTTTGGCTGCACTAATCGCTAGCTTCAAGCCCTGCTTGATTTGCTCCTGTCCGATATACTGATCGAAGGATTTGGGCCGCAACGAGACTTCAAAGACTTGCTCGACTGCTTCGTTTGTTTCTTCGGGCGCTAGATCTTCTTGTTTTCTCTCGATCATTTGCCCACTCCTTTTAGCCCAAGCTTAATTCGCTCTTGCAAAGGCAGGCTGCTATCCACATCCTTAAGAGCAGCATGGGCGTCTTTGGCCGAATAGCCTAGGCTGACCAGCGCCTGGAAGGCTTGATCGTCATCTTGAGTATCCTGACTTTCCGCATCGACTAGCTTTCCTTTGAGCTCCAAGATTATCCGTTGGGCCGTCTTTTTGCCGATTCCGGAAACCGAGCTAAACAAATGCAGGTCATCTTTTAAAATTGCGTCCTGCACCTCGCCATAATTGTGGGCGGACAATATCGCCATGGCAGCTTTAGGGCCAACCCCGCTCACACTTGTAAGCTTGTAGTAGGTGTGTCTTGATTCAGCACTATCAAAACCAAAAAGTGTATATTCATCTTCCTTAATATTTTCTGCGATATGAAATGAGACTGTATCGCCATTTTTGATGCCGTTAATTAGATTTTTTGGCAAAGCAACTTCATAGCCGACCCCGTTTATATCCAAAGTCACACTATCGCTATTAACTTCTATGATCTCTCCTGTTAGCCTTGCTATCATAGGGATATTATACCAGTAGTGTCTGAAAAAAGTATAAAAGCAGCATCTAGCTTTTGAGAATATAGCCGATGATTTTATTGATTGATTTGCTGTGGCGGATTGGCTGCTATAGGTTTTGGTAAGACCTTTTCGACAAAGAAAAGCATAATTATTAACGCTACAAAGCATATTGTAAATAGTAATGTAGCAAATGACCCCATTGCAGCACTTGCGGTTGAGATGTAGTAAGAAGCAAATAACACAAGTACTGCTGAGCCTCCCGACATGCCAACTGTAATAGGAGAAAACTTGATTGCCAACATAGCTATTATAAAGCCCAGTATCGCAGAGATGAGCGCGACTTGAACCCGATCAATAACTTTCTTATCTCTACCCTGTTCGAATGACGCCAATTTTTCTTCGTAATTACTAATTAGGGTTTCCGAACATGTCCTGCTTCTTGCATTTTCATAACCATAATCATAGCAAATGCTAGTGTCAGGGTATATCGGATAAGCATCCGAAGAAGTTTTGTAGCTCGAATCTGGATAGAAGACTAGAGCGATAAAGAGCACAAGTATTGGAAATATTACCCCGATCGCCAATGCCATGATTATTTTTACCGACTTATTCATGGGGCTTACCTTTCAGTGTTAGCCAGATGGTAGCAATTATAAGTACCATAAATGCAATAGCAACAGTTACCAAGCCCCCTCTAGTGCCATATGCGCTAAACACAAAAGGAACTTGCAGCAAAACGATCGCCAAGCCAAGCAGGAGAAGGAAGTAGCGTTGGGTTTTGTTTTTTAGGAATACCCCGGCCAGTATCATTATCGAGCCTATGGTAAGCCGCATTCCGAAAGCAGCGTCATCACCAAGGTTTAGCAACCTTATCGGCAAGTAGTAAGAAGCAATCAGGCCAGCCGGGACGGCGGCTAGTATCACTGAACTTATCACTATACTCCTAACTACAGTAGTATGAGATTTAGAGTTAGCATTCACAGCGAAATATATCACCAAAGCGATCACAACAAATGGCACAAAGGATAGTGAAAGTCCTGTCAATATTTCGAACATGCATTGAATATAACCCCCTTGAGCTTATCATGTCAAATCCGATTTGCACTGTGGCAGATGGCAATCGCCAATGCATCGGCGGCATCGTCGGGCTTGGGGATACTATCGAGCTTTAAGATCCTTTTGACCATCTCCTGCACCTGTTTTTTCGTAGCCTTACCATAGCCACTCACTGCCATTTTGACCTGCAAAGGCGTATATTCGGCAATCGGGACTTTGTTTTTTGAAGCTGCCAGCAGGACCACGCCGCGTGCCTGGCTGACTGTCATGGCGGTGGTAATATTGTTTGTAAAAAATAGCTTCTCTACAACGATTACTTCGGGCTTGTGCTGTTTTATAAGCGAATTGATATCATCATACAAAACCTCTAAGCGGTTATGCATCTCTTTATCCTTGCTAGTAGAGATTACGCCATAATCCAAACTCTTTAGCTTCGCACCATCTTTTGCAATCAAACCAAACCCCGTCGTTGCAGTCCCTGGATCGATACCAAGAATTTTCATTGAATCGAATTTATCAACTCTTGCGGAATATCAAAATTGCTCGTCACATCCACCACATCATCCAAATCATCCAACGCTTCCATGAGATTCAGAATTGTCTTAGCCTTGGAGGCATCCTCGATCATTACAGTCTGGCTAGGCTCTTGCTTGACTTCGGCACTTTCAACATTGTCTTCGCCTAAGGCATCACGCACTTTTTCAAGTGAGTTTGGCCCGGTATAAATAACCAGCTGCTCGCCACTATCGTCGATGTCATCAGCGCCCGCTTCGATCGCAAGAAGGCTTAACTCATCACTATCCAGCCCAGGCTTGCAGGCTATTACGCCTTTTTGCTCAAACATATAGGCCACAGATCCTGGTGCGCCAAGATTGCCACCATGTTTTGAAAATGTCGACTTTACCTCGGCACCAGTGCGATTACGATTGTCTGTGAGGGCCTTGACCATAATTGCCACACCAGCCGGACCATAGCCTTCGTAGGTGAGCTCCTCAAGCTTGGCGCCATCACCCTGGCCAGAACCACGGGCAATCGCCCGCTCGATATTGGCGGCGGGTACATTGGCTGCCTTGGCTTTTTGGATTGCCAGACGCAATTTGAAATTCATGTCGGGGTCAGCCCCGCCTTGGGCAGCGACCGCGATT
>Ga0075458_10000315_pt1 | contig 15660 bp, 11 predicted proteins | sample DEB3_08_DNA_FD_77576 | JGI IMG/M metagenome (GOLD analysis project Ga0075458, IMG submission 77576) | Aqueous microbial communities from the Delaware River and Bay under freshwater to marine salinity gradient to study organic matter... | ecosystem: Environmental > Aquatic > Marine > Coastal ... | reverse complement strand
AAAGTTTCGTTTTTACTCCGCAACCCCCTTATTCAGCATCAAAGAAGTTTATTTGTAGATCTTGGCGCGATACTCAAACCTTTTACGGTAACTATAATATTCAGGCAGTCTTTGAAGAGACGGTTAACTAAAGTATGGATACAACTCAAGCTCAATCAAGCATCAAAAATTTGAATTCAGAGATATTGTCTTTGAATCCTTCGGCGCTAATTACGATGTATGAGTTAGATCTATCCGAAATTATATTTAATTCGGCGGTTTTAAGTAATTCCGAGAAGATTTTTAGATTTCATTCTGAACCTAAACTTTTAAACAACGACATATTTTGGCAAGGAAATAGATACATAGCCGCGCCAATTACAGCTCAAGGTTTCGAACTAACTACAAAAGGTAGCACACCAACTCCAAAACTTAGCATCATCTCACACGATTCTACAATCGATACCTTCACTACCTTAAGACAGAAAATTAGATCTCTAGGCGATATAGTTGGCGCGAAAGTAACCAGAATTAGAACTTTTGCTAAATACTTAGACTACACAAACTTTCCAGATCCAGCCACAAGGCCACAAGGCTTTACGCCAGACCCTTATTCCGAATTTCCAAGAGATATCTATTACATAGAAAGAAAAAGCCAAGAAAACAAAAACCTAATAGAATATGAATTAACTTCAATCTTTGATGTTCAAGGTGTGAAATTACCTGGAAGAATCGTTTCTAGCACAAGATGTTTATGGACTTATCGCGGCGCTGGTTGCGGTTATGAATACGAAGATCCTACGGACGCATTCAGACAGAGAAGCACAGCTATCCACGAAGATATGTCTTTACCGACACAAGCTCCATCGGTAGCAAACTCAAAAGATGAACTTATTTTTGGACAAGTTATAAGTAATACAAGTTTGATTAGTCCTGTAGATAAAGGCGAATGGAGTAGTAGTTATACTTATGCTGTTGGCGACCAAATATACATTCAGGTAAATCTTGTGAAGTATTATTTTGTATGTAGCGCCGCCAACTCCAATATTGCGCCACCAAATGACTCATACTGGATTGCTGACGAGTGTGGAAAATGTTTAAAATCTTGTAGACTACGATGGGGCACCAATTCCTATCTACCATTCGGAGGCTTTCCTGGCGCTAATCGTAATCTCTAATGCCATCAATAATTGAAACCTACTATCCAAGCTCCGCCAACAAGGTATGGAGCAACATAGATGAAATAAAATCTTCTATAAAATGTATAGCCAAAAGTAAACCTAACCAAGAGGTTTGCGGACTAATTGTTAAGGATTCCGCTATAGAATGTAAAAACATATCTCAAAATCCACAAGAATCTTTCGTTATAAGTCTATCCGACTATTTAAGTGCGGCCAAAAAAGGCAAACCAGAAGCCATATTCCATAGCCATATCAACGACAAAACCTCTGCATCATTAATAGATAAAGATACCTCCATAAAACACAACCTACCAATAATCACTTACAACCTAAAAAACGACTCCTTTGATGAGTTTAACCAAAAAAGAGGTATTTCCTACATAGGAAAACAGTTCAAATTAGGAAAATCCGATTGTTTTACATTACTAAGAGAGTATTATCAGCAAGAACTAGGAATAATTATACCAGAATTAGACATAACACACAAACATTCTAGTCGATCCACAGCATTTAATGAGCCGGAAAAGTTTGACTTTATTCAAGTTAATGATTTGAAAGTTAATGATGTTTTAATTTTTACCGAAAACGACAACAACCACATACTTATTTATCTTGGCGGCAACAGAGTTCTCCATCAACCAATGAACTCAGCAAGCTTAATTCAAGAAATAGATGCATCTTTATCAAGCAAAATAACTAAAATATTAAGACATGGATCATTTATACGCAAAAATTCAGAATCATTGCCTTGAAAATCCAGCAATAGAGAGTTGTGGTTTAATTATCGAGACGCCAAATGGAATCATAGCTGAACCATGCAAAAACATATCTAATTTTCCTAAGCACCATTTCTTGATTTCTTCGGAAGAGCAAAGAGAAAAAGAGTATAAAGGTAAGCTTCTAGGATTTTATCACAGCCACGTAGATGAAAGCGACTTTAGCTATCTTGATAAATCTGTATCTGAAAAAACTAATCTAGAATGCTTTCTCTATCAAATTCCAACAGGGAAACTCCTTAGTTATAAACCTAACGGGTGGCGTGCTCCGTATCTAGGTCGTCCATTTGTCCCAGGTATCTTTGATTGTTATCAGTTAGTTAAGGATTATTACAAAACCGAGTTAAACGTAGAACTTCCAGACTTAGATCATCCATTTCGATTTGCGCCGACTCAAGACGCTGAAGAACTTCCAAAAGTTGGATATTCTAAAAAAAGCACATTCTTGGTTGACTATTTCTTAAGTAATGGTTTTCAAAAGGTAGATGATATACAGCTAAACGACATTCTTTTAATTAAAACAGATAGGATTGACGCCGCCGCGCATTGTTTGATTTATTATGGTAACGATAAGATTTTACATCATCCTGGCGACAAACTCTCAAGAATAGAGCAATACAACTATTTTTATCAAAAAAGAGTCGTTGCAAAGTTAAGGCATTGCTCACAGGTGTAATTATTCAATGTAATGTCTGCAAACTTAGTAACTGTTACGTTTCACGGAATTTTAGGTGAATCATTATCTAAAACCGTATGGAAAGTCGCCGTAAAAAGCGTCGGAGAGGCGTTGTATGCTATAGAAACGCTATCAGGAAGACAATTATACAAGAAAATTGTAGATTTATCCAATAAGAATGTAAGATATGCTGTTGCTATTAATGGAGAACCATTTAAAACGGAGCAAGATTTATCAATCGACAATCCTGAATCTATCAGAAATTCAGAGTTGTGTATAAAGAGAAATATAGAGAGTATTGATATTATTCCGGTTATTGAAGGAGCTGGTGGCGACTTCATGAATATTTTTACGGTTATTTTAGGCGGCTTACTTATTGCGACTGGACTTGGGGCGTTTGCTGGAATAGGTTTAACTCTTGGATCAACATGGGGAACTGTAGCTGTATTCGCCGGATTAGGTCTATTAGCCGCAGGCGTAACAAACCTATTAACATCTCCACCAAAGTTTGAAGATTTTAGAGAAATCGGTGGCGGTGGCGCTAGATCTTACCTATTTAATGGTCCGCAAAACACAACAAGAGAAGGTGGTCCAGTTCCGCTTGTGTATGGCGAACTTATAGTTGGCAGCCAAGTGATATCAACTACTTACGACATTATAAACATCTCCGCATCGCAAGACGCCGCAATTCCAACCACAAACACCGGATCTGAGCCGGATCATGTAAGGTTCTCGTTTACAAATAAAGGAACCATACCTAACTAAATGAGCTTCGAATATAAAAATTTAATACAAGGCCACGGAAAAGGTGGAAGTCGCGATAGCGTTAGGTTTCCAGTCGATGATCCAGAAGGAGTATTATACCAGACAGACATATCTGGCAACGCCATAACTTACGCCGTATCTCAAAACCATATTGAGGTTCTGGATTTGGTTTCGGAAGGCATGATTGAGGGATTGGTTAGTGGATACTGGACTAAATCTGGTAATGTTGGCGATGTTGGTTACGCTTCATCTGTATTCTCGTCTTACTCAACACCATCTGGTCTATCTGATACAACTAGCTGGTTAAGGTCTGTATACTGGAACCAAACGCAGCTTATTGACAGCAATGGTCAATTTAATTTCCAAAATATTGATGTTAGCTATACAAAAGGCTATCCAAATGGCGCTATTCTAAACACAACAAACTCAGATTTGATTGTTGTTAGACCTATTGGAGAGAGATTACGTGGAGCGCCGACATCAGAAACAAATACTGCATTAAATTCAAACAGCGATTTTGCCAAAGTTTATTCCTTTTACAATAAAGATGTTAAACAACTCAAAATCAACGTTCGCGTCAATCAATTAAGCAAAACTAATACAACCAAAGAGGAATACGGAGATACGGAGAAGACAAAAATATCGTACTCTATCTATAAAAAGAAACTATTTAGCACTCCAGGTAAAACAGATAACTATGTTTTGGCGGCCACAGATTATATCGAAGGTAAAGTAACTTACGGATTTATAAAGACTACAAACATTACTTTAGCTACAGCCAGCGACGACTCAGTTAACCAAAATGACTTTATTGGCTGGCAAGTAAGGATTATTCGAACAACTCCAGAAACCTACGAAACAACAATAAGAAATCAGACATTTATAGATTCTATTATTGAAATATCTGGAGATACGTTTAGTTATCCAAATTCAGCTATAGTTAGACAGAAATTTAATGCGGAATACTTTAGCCAAATTCCATCTCGGTCATTTCACGTTAGAGGATTGAAGGTTTTGGTCCCAAGTAATTATGATGTAGATTCGAAAACTTATTCTGGAGATTGGGATGGAACCTTTAAAGATGATAAAGAATGGACCGACAATCCGGCTTGGTGTTACTTTGATTTACTAACAAATAAGCGATACGGCTTAGGAAACTATCTAGATACCGACTCAATAGATAAATGGACGTTATACGAAATATCAAGGTATTGTGATACGTTGGTTCCAGATGGTTTTGGCGGCGTAGAACCAAGACTGACCTGTAATTTAATTATTGCTTCGAGAGAGGAAGCCTTTAAAGTTGTTGCTGACTTAGCAAGTATATTTAGAGGGATAACTTATTACTCTGGCGGCATAATCCAAGCCTCATACGACTCGCCAAAATCTCCAACCTTTCAATTTACTAACGCAAACGTCGAAAATGGAGAATTTCAATATAGTTCATCTGCCAAAAAAGCAAGACATACGGTTGCAATAGTCAGATATAATGACAAAAATAACTTCTATCAGCCAGCCATAGAATACGTTGAAGATCAAGAAGGGATAAAGCGTTATGGAGTTAGAGAAATAGAGACTTCGGCGTTTGGCTGCACATCTCGCGGACAGGCTATTAGATTTGGCCGCTGGATTCTATTATCCGAAAGATTAGAAACCGAATCAGTAACATTCACCACAGATTTACAAGCTACATTGCTAAGACCTGGAGATGTATTTTCCGTATCTGACCAATATCAGAATTATCAAAGGTATGGTGGTAGAACTTATCAAGTTGTAAATGGAGCCTCCACATCAACTGTAACTTTGGATGCTCAACTAGATCTTGGATCAGCGAAACTATACGAGTTTAATCTAACTACTCCTACCTACGATTACGACACCACTCAAACAACCTTAACAAGTAGCGCCGAAACAGTAGGCATTAATAGACCTCAATACCAAACCAAAACATTCTTTGGTAGCGCGGCATCCACCTCTAATAACAGAACTCAAATATCGTTTACCACTCCGTTTAACTTTACGGATTATACATCCGGCACACAAATGACGTGGGGTATAAATCTAGTAACTGGAACGTCAACCGGACCAGAAGATTACGAAACGGCTAGCGGATTAGCAAAATTATATAGAGTTATCAATATTCAAGAGACTGAAAAAAACAAATTTTCAATCGGCGGCCTACAGTATGAATACGCTAAATACGCTCAAATCGACTCAGGTTTAGCTTTGGATCAACCAACAACCTTATACAGAAGCCAACCTCAAGCTCCATCGGCGCTATTCTTAAGTCTAGAACAAAGAACCGCAAACACCAAAGCTATCAACTACTCTTTTGTTGTTCCTAATTTAAGTGGTATAACAAATTACTTGGTCTATGCGAAGCAAAATGCGTTTGGCGCTGGAGACGTAAACACAAACAACCTAATATCAGTATTGCCATACAATGTAACTACTGGAGTTTATATACCTAGCTCGGAAGGCAATTATTACTTCAGAGTCTATTCTAACAATACTTTTGCTGGCGCATCTTCAAGTTATGCCGCCAACAACATTATAGTAACCAACACCAATCCATTGCTAGATCTAACTATATCATCTTTAAAATTAGATACAGATGACGGAACTAACTCTGGTGGAACTACTTATACGGGAACCTACACCAATTCTTCGCCAACATTTTCTTGGCAGGTAGGATTTAACGCGGCATCGATAGCACCATCTGACTTTACTTATCGTGTAACGGTGAGAAAGCCATCGGCATCCAATACGCCTGATCCTGGAATCTGGTATTCCGTTTCTGGTTATTATCCAAGCGATCCAACTAATTTAACCTACCAATTTCCAATAGCGACAAACGTAGCCGCGACTAATGGACCATTTAGATCATACGATTTAGTTGTTGAGGCGACAAAATTAGATGGAAGTTCTTCGGCTGGCGGAAACTTTATCAACATGGTAAACGCTTCTGGATTGCAAGATTCTTTATATACCAATCCATTAGGTTACGACATTATGTATGTCACAAATCCTCCACCAACAGGAGTAAGATTAACTCCAGATGGAGAATCAGAAAGCGCAAGTCTATTAGCTGGAACTACTTACACAAACCAATGGTTGAATACGGATGGCAGCACAGTAATTAAGTTTAATACTGGAACTATACAGTTTAGTGATCTTGTCGGCGGTTTCGTCTATACAAATCCTACAGGATACTTTACAGATATTGGTGTTCCTGGGGTTTCGAGAACTAAGTTTGCATTTCCTACAACTGAAAATGTTGTATTTCCGTTTGCGGTTAGCATTCCGACACAAATCACTAATACTGGAACGTGGGTAGCCTTATCTTTGTATGACCAATTTGATGACGGCAATTTAACCGAACAAACTATTAGCGGCCTATATCTAAGCAACACAACTTATATTCAGAAACTTGGAGACTTTACTGCCGCATCTGGAAACCTACAAAATCAGATCTCTATATTGCAGAGCGGTGTATTTAACGGAAATATCTACGTTAATGGAACTGGTTACATTACAAAAATAATTGGCGGCGGAGATAATTGTGCTCCAGGTGTGTTTGCTGGCGTATTAGGTGGAAGTGGTAATTGTGCTGTTGGTGATTATTCTATGGTTGGTGGCGGTGTTGATAATAGAGCGACTGGAATATTTTCATCAATACCTGGAGGTTCAGGAAATAGAACTAATGGAACATACTCTATGGCTTTTGGCGCTAAGGCGTATGCTTCAGATAACGGATCTCTTGTTTTTGGAGATGGAACGACTACCAGTGTTAAACAGAGCGCCGGATCAAACACAGCATCATTCCATTATGAAGGTGGAGTATTTATAACTGGAAACGGCAACTTAAATGTTCAGAAAAATGTCGTTGTAAATGGGGGTGTGTTTTCTACAGGAATCGTAGTAACTGACCCATTAGGAAATCTCAATAGAGACACCAAGATATTTGGCGAGGATTCTGGCGGCTACTATCAAGTTAAAGCAAGAATTAGCGGAGTTGATTATGTTTTATTCACAAAGGCGATCTAACAGCTAAAATATAGCTGATTGAGAATTTTAATCATAACGCCGCATCTTTCAACTGGAGGACTACCGCAATATCTTTACTGGTGGATTAAGAATTTAAATCTACCAAAAGAAGACGTTTGTGTGGTTGAATATGACTTTCTTAGCTCTCATTACGTAGTTCAAAGAAATAAAATTCAAGAAATCTCAACACTACACACGCTAAAAGACAACAAAATAGAGTTACTTAATGTTATTAGGAGATTTAAAGCCGATGTTATACATATTTTCGAACATCCAGAACTGTTCATGAATCGTAGTATAGCTAAAAACATCTATGAAAACGATACACCAATCATTGAAAGCACACATACATCACGATTCAATATACAGAATAAAGAATTTCTTCCTGATAAATTCATACTTCCTTGCGAATTTTCTCGTAGACTGTTACTTCCTCTTAATGTCAGCTCGGATGTGGTTGAATACGAACATACACCTATAAGCATAACAAAACAAGAAGCGCAAAAACAACTAGGTTTCGATCCTAACAAGAAACATGTTTTAAATGTAGGTTTATTTACTCCAGGTAAGAATCAAAAAGAGGTGTTTGATTTGGCTCGCGAAATGGAAGATAAGGATGTTTTGTTTCATTTTGTAGGTAATCAAGCTCAGAATTTCGAAGAATATTGGAAGCCGTTAATGGAAAATAAGCCAAGTAATTGTATGGTTTGGGGCGAAAGAGACGACGTGGATGTTTTTTACGCGGCAAGTGACTTGTTTTATTTTACATCGAAGGAGGAATTAAATCCGTTATGTGTTAAGGAGGCTTTGAGTTATAACCTACCTGTAGCTGCTTACAATCTGCCGCCGTATTTAAATAAGTATGATGAGTTGGTTACGTATATTGATAATAATGGAAGAGAAATCGTTAATCGGTTATTGAATAAAGAGTTTAGGATTAAGTTAGTCCATCTGCTATCTCAGCCACATTCTGAAAGAGAAAGACAGTCAATAAGATGTTTAGCTCCTATGGCGCAATTTGGAATAGACTACATTCAACATGTTAATGTGCCGCTAGAAGTATTACCAGAACAGGCAAGACAAAAAGATAGACCAAACTTAAATGCTGGTCATTTAGGCTGTTATATGGCATTCCAATCAGCTATTCATAACGAATTCCAAGATTATGATTTCTTAATGATTTGTGAATGCGACTGTAAGCTACTTGTGTCTCATAACGACTTCTATCTTGCTATATTAAAAGCTTGTGACGAGATAATAAAAAACAAAATAGATTATTTCTCATTTGGGGATACTAAAGATCTTGAAGCTGGAGTATTGCAATCTGAGTATTTTGGCGGCTACGATTCCGATTTTGCCTTCGAAACGAATAAAATCATAGGCATTCAATCTATTATATTTCCAAAATCATCTAAAAAATTCTTGCTAGACAAATTTCATTCTGAACCATGGAATGGTATGGATATTTGGTTTAATGACGTTTTTAAGGAAGATGGGCGAAAAATAGGAATAGTTAAAAATAGGTTAACATCTCAATTCAACGGAATTTCATTAATAGATAACAAGGAAAAGAGCCTGCTATGATAAAGCATTATTTCAACGTAAAAAAAGGCAATAGGTTTGCAGATAAAAGTAAGAGTCTCGATATTCGCGTAGACTTTATAGATGGCGCAAAGTTAGAAATATTAAATGGACCGCCAAATACAAATTATTGCGTGATGTTTTCCGACGCCGCAACCGGAGAAAGACAACATTTATCAAACATCAAAGAAAACCATTGGACGAAAACCTCTAGAGCATACTATACAGATTGGTTAGTTGAAGTTTACAATTCTAAAGAAAAAATCTATCAACATCGTTGTAATTTGATTAATAAGAAGGTTTATATAGCTTTAGATTCCAAAGCTTTAGGTGATACCATTGCTTGGTTTCCATATATTGAAGAATTTAGATTAAAACATAACTGTAAAATTGTATGTTCTACATTTCACAATACATTGTTTGAGTCAGTTTACCCTCAGTTTAAGTTTGTAAAACCTGGAGATGAGGTTTTTGATATTTATGCAATGTATAAAATAGGTTGGTTCGGCCCCGATCATAATAAGTTTAGAAACGTAAATGATTGCAGAACGATCCCTCTACAACAAATAGCTTCCGACTACTTAGGATTACAATACAAAGAAATTAAACCAAAAATCTCAGTATACTCAAAAAGTAGGATAACTTGCTCAAAACCATATATCTGTATTGGTCCAGAATCAACATCTCGCGCCAAACTATGGAACAATCCTAATGGCTGGCAGGACGTAATAGATTTCTGTATATCGAAAGGTTATCAGGTTTATTATTTAGGTTTAGATAACACTAAGTTAAAAAATGTAAAGGTTATCCATGGTAGCATCTCTCAAATAGCTCAAACCTTAGAGGAATCTAATGGATTTATAGGATTAGGATCTGGGTTATCTTGGTTGGCTTGGGCGCTAAATAAACCTCAAGTCTTAATTTCAGGATTCTCGGAAACTTGGGCTGAAGTCAACATTCCTGGTCGAATTATAAACAGAGATGTGTGTCACGGATGCTTTAATAGTTTGAAACATTTTTACGATAAAGGTGATTGGGGGTGGTGTCCAGAAGGCAAAGACTTTATTTGCACGAAAGCTATTTCCTCAAAGTCTGTTATAGATATGGTTAGTAGTGTAATTATGTGAAGAATGGCTATAGTTCGTTATATTGGTGATCACTTTACAGGAATTTCGTCAGATACTAAACCAACTGACGTATCAAATGGCGCGTGGTTTGATGAATTAGATACTGGCCTACAATATCATAAAGTTAGCGGAACTTGGACGCTAATACCTATTTCTGGCGACAGATATTCAACAACATCATCTACTAGTGTTGCTATACCAACATCTCATCCAACATCCGTTTCCTTGACTGGTGGAGTTGGATTAGCTTATACCGCTGGTCAAACCGTTATTGTTGCAAACGACTCAACTCACAGTTTTCAAGCAACTGTAACCTCTTATGATTCTGGAACTGGAGCTTTCGTATTATCTTCAAGCAGCAACATAGGAACGGGAACATTCGCCTCTTGGTATATAAACACTAACGGAGCGCCAGGAGCTACAGGTTCGGCTGGTTCAAGTGGAATTAGTGGAACCTCTGGAACTTCAGGGTCTTCTGGGACTTCAGGATCTTCTGGCGTAAATGGAACGTCTGGATCTAGTGGAACATCCGGTAGTTCTGGTTCTTCAGGTTCGTCTGGATCTTCAGGAACTAGAGGAACTTCGGGGACATCTGGAACAAGCGGCTCAAGTGGAACAAGTGGTGCTACCGGAGCCAGTGGATCATCTGGAACTAGCGGATCGTCAGGAACTAGTGGAAGCTCTGGATCAAGCGGTTTATCTGGTTCTAGCGGGACTTCGGGTAGCTCTGGAACCTCTGGTGTAAATGGAACTTCAGGTAGTAGCGGGACTTCTGGATCTAGTGGAACGTCTGGATCGGATGGATTAAATTGGCGCGGAGCATGGAGTTCGATTGTAACTTACGCTATAGATGATGCGGTTAGTTTATCAGGATCTTCTTATATAGCTATCGCTTCAAATACAAACCAAACGCCGCCAAACGCAACTTATTGGAATGTTTTAGCGTCAATAGGTAATTCTGGAACAAGTGGAACCTCTGGATCTTCAGGTTCGAGCGGCAGTTCTGGCAACTCTGGATCATCTGGAACATCAGGTTCGTCTGGGACTAGCGGCAGTTCTGGAAGTTCCGGCTCATCTGGAACGAGAGGAACATCTGGTACATCAGGATCTTCTGGCTCTTCTGGCTCTTCAGGCTCAAGCGGCTTAGGTATTAACTGGCAGTTAACTTGGGGCGCTGGAGCTAACTACAACACCAATGATGCTGTTACATACTTAGGATCTTCTTATATTTCGTTATTTGATAGCAATATTGGAAACAATCCAGCTTCAACTATTGGTATTTGGTGGGATTATATAGCTGTAAAAGGGGATACTGGCGCAACGGGAGCTACAGGTGGTTCAGGAACATCAGGCACAAGTGGAACTTCTGGAACGAGTGGTATAAACGGAACTTCTGGTACAAGTGGAACCTCTGGAACGAGGGGAACTTCTGGAACTTCAGGAACTAGCGGTATAGATGGTGCTACTGGCCCCACCGGACCAACTGGAGCTAGCGGATCATCTGGAACTAGCGGAACGTCAGGGATATCTGTATCTTCAGCTAATCCAAGCGTATCCATACTACTAACTCAACAGAATGGAACCGCCACAACCTTCATGACTTCGGATTCAGCGCCAGCTCTAAGTCAAGCTATAGCTCCAACATGGACAAATGTTCACAGTTTTACTCGCTCCGCTGGATCAGATTCAAACATAACTGGTAAAGTTTCTGGTAATACTTATCCAAGATGGACTATTACCGCTGATGGAACTATATATCTAGGTAGTGGGTCAGCTACACAAGACGTGTCTTTATATAGATCGAGTGGGTCATTAGAATGTTCTGTAGAATTTCAAGCTCTAGCAAGATTATTATCTCTTGGCTCTAGCGCCGCAGTATATTTAGATAATCAAAGTAATCCAAACGCCGCTGCCGGAATGCAATGGGAATGCACAAGTAATGGAGTAATGGAACTCTTTGACGTTAATTCTGGCACGACGAAATTAACTATAACAGATGGCGTTGTCCCTATTGCTGGCGGCGGAACAGGTCAAACTACAGCGCCAAATGCTATCAACGCATTAGTTCCATCTCAAACAGGAAATGCCAACAAAGCCTTGATTACAGACGGATCTGTTGTATCGTGGGGCTATCCAGCCTCAACCTCCGACGTTCGAACAAAGAAAAACATCCAGAAACTCACAGACAGTCTACCAATACTCAACAAACTTAGAACAGTAAAATATCAGTATAATGGTAACGCTAATACAACCGACAACGAAAACGCAATCGGAATAGTTGCTCAAGAAGCCGCCAAACACGTTCCATACTGCTTCGATACAGTAAAAGTAAAACTAAGGCCAGACGACGAGGAAGAGACGGATGTTTATAGATTCAGATCCGATCCATTAATATTCCTGCTAATTAATTCAGTCCAGGAATTAAGCAAAAAAGTAGATGAATTAGAAGAAAAACTAAAAAAGTGTAATACCAATTAAATTTATGACAAATCCTAAGTTGGCAGAACTAGAGCAAAGCTTCGCATCGATCAAAAGTGAGTTCGATACATTAAAAGCGGAGATGGGTCCAGTAATGGAAAAACAAGAGGATGAAATGTGTAGCAAGAAAGAAGCTTACCAAATGTTCTCAAGAGTGATGGATAATGTTTATTCCATGGTTGATAACTGTCATGCAAGAATTTCTGCCGTTGATAACTGGCACTATACCAATGCCGCCGAACATGGCAAAAATCATATGCCTCCATTTAAATCAGCCACGCAACTTAAGGCATTTCTCAAAACTTGTGGCATGGAAGATGATTATGAAGTTCAGAAGCCAGTCATTTATGCCTCCAATCAGCGCGGCCTAGAAGTCACTTTAGATTACTCAAAAAATACGAAATAACAAACACAAACATAAAGTTAGCTGAACCTAAGCCTAAAAAACTTAGGTTTTTTGCATTTAGTGTAATTAAAAAAAGATATGCCGCGCCAAACTATAACTTTTGCATGTAAGATTCAACCAGTCCCATCGACGGAAAAGAATAGATATGTCGCCATGGCTTCCATGGATCAACTTCGACAGTTTTTACCAAACGTAGATACTGAGAAAAATTACGACATTCTTCCTGTAGCTTTTCAAGGTTTTAATGTAAACCTTTTTAATAAAAATGATGACGGCGTAGATTCGGCTGGCGCTGTAGCATTTTACAAATCATTTATTGGAAAGCCTATAAATCGAGAACATAGCAGAAGCGATACGGTTGGTTATATCATATCTTCTACATTAACTGAACTAGGCTCCAACAAAGAAATTACGGAAGAGGAAGCTTTGAAAACCGACAAACCATTTAATGTTGTATTTGGCGGTATAATTTGGCGGCTAGTAGACGGTGGCCTCGCTGAAAAGGTAGAAGAAAGCCAAGAGCCAGACTCGGAATTTTACGGCAAGATTTTTGCGTCGTTTGAAGTTGGCTTCGATGAGTTTGATGTGGTTGGAATTAAGCAAGGTAGAAACTTAAAGGATGGAGAGGTATTAGACAAGGAAAAATATGCCAAACATCTTAGAGCTTTAGGTGGAACCGGAACTGAAGATGGTTACAGATTATTTAGATTGGTTAAAGGAGAGCTACTTGGTTTAGGCGCGGCGCTAACTACTAATCCAGCCGCATTTGTTGAACCATTAGCCGCTCCGGTAGAAAAAGAAGAAGATAAAAAAGAAGAAAACGATAAAGAAGATGAAAAAGAGGAGGATGAAGTTGAAGAAGGTAGCCAATCCAATGCCAATTTAGAGTTAGAAAAAGAAAAAAGTGTAAAAATAAGAAAATCTATGAAGATTACTAAAATTGAAGATCTTACGGATGAAGCGATGAAAGAAATCGCGGCATCGTCTGTTCGCGAATTCCTATCCGATAAGGTTCAGGAGTTTGCGGTGCAATACAAGCAGGATTCCGAAAATAAAGAAAAGGAACTCCAGGCTAAGGAAGAAGCTCATAAGGCGTTACTCGCCGAGCATGAAGCTCTTAAAACTCAAACCGCAGAACTCAAATCTACTTTAGACTCGATTCAAGCTCAAGCCTTGGCTCGCGAAAATCAAGAAAAGTTGAATGCGAGAATGTCAGATCTTGAAGCTACTTATGAATTAGGCGCTGAAGACGTTGCTATTATCACTAAGAAGGTAGCTGGGCTAAGCGACGAAGATTATACAGCTCTAGCCTCCGAACTTGCCGTATTACTTAAGGAGAAGAATAAGGAGTATCGAAAGTCTCTCGCGGCCTCTCGCCAAACTGAGCCTTCCACTCAAGCCGCTCCAGCTCAAACTCAGAAACCTCAAGAAGCTGTAATCGTTGCCTCAACAACTGTTGATAATGCAATCGATAACGCTACTCAAGTTAACGCCAACATTCCTGGAGCCTCCGCGCCAAAAATGACCGTCAAGGAACTTGTTGAGAAGGCTTTCGGCGGCGACAACATGAAAATAATTATCTAAAAAAAGAAAAATCAAAAAATTAGTGTAATAAATACAACGATAAGAAAAACTTAACTAAAAAACAATATGCCTACAATTAAACCATTTCGAGATCATAGCCCGCATGAGGTTATTAATCTCTTCGGTGTTAATAGCACCGACGCAAACAAAGGAACGCTAGTCAAGATCGCGACTGGCTTTACTACCGAAGACAATCTTATCACTGATACGATTGGACTTGCCTATGCCAACACTGTCAGCTCTCGCTATGGTGTTACCGCTCGCGTTGCCGCCACTTCTTCCACTGGTGATACCGCCATTGGTATTCTTCTACATGATGTTAAAGAATTGGACGAAAACGGCGAACCGCTCAAGTTTCATCCTAATAAAGCAGTTGCGATGGGTGCCGTCCTATCTGGTCAGGCTTGCCCGATCCTAACTCGCGGTATTGTTATTTACTCTGGAGCGCATGGAACGCCTGCCGCTGGCGCATTGGCTTACACCTCTGGCAACGGAACGGTCACAACCGTCAATAACGGAACTAACCATCAAACAGTTGGTCGCTTCCTTGGCGCTAACGATACAAGAGGCTTCGCTCTATTGAAAATCGCACTCTAATCTCGGGATAACAATAAAAAACTAAACAAAAAAAGATTATGAATATTAAATTAAAAGAATCTCCCGAACAAAAGGCTCTATTCGCGGCCATCGGTAGCAAGAATCGCGAAGAGAGTTTTGCGGCTCAGGAAGCTTTTGCCGCATTCATTACGCCAGTCGTTCAAACGGTGCTTTACCAAGCGTCAACGGTTGGAGCTGTATACGTTACTAAAACGTTCAATGAAGATGATAGCCCATCTATTCCTCTTGATCTGTATTTTGACGAAGGAACTGAATTCGTTCAGGTTTGGAGCCAAGATATTGCTGGTGGACTTGGAACCTCTCATGTTGAAGGTATGAAGGAAATGAAGATTTCCACCTATAACCTCCAATCTGCTGTGTCATTCAATAAGGCTTATGCTCGAAAAGCGCGACTAAACGTGCTTGAAAAAGCTATCCAACGAATGATCAACGAGGTTATCGT
>Ga0075458_10000314_pt1 | contig 15685 bp, 17 predicted proteins | sample DEB3_08_DNA_FD_77576 | JGI IMG/M metagenome (GOLD analysis project Ga0075458, IMG submission 77576) | Aqueous microbial communities from the Delaware River and Bay under freshwater to marine salinity gradient to study organic matter... | ecosystem: Environmental > Aquatic > Marine > Coastal ... | reverse complement strand
GTGGTACTCGATACGTCCCCCGTCTCCTTGTTCCACCCGTGGCCGATGACGACCGATGCCTTGTCCTTGGTCTTGATGACGAAGCCGTATTCGTAATTGTAGGACAGCGGGGATTTGTCGTTCTGAACGTCATGCATCGTCCGCCAGTTCGGATTGGTAACGGCGTCTATCCATTCGACGCAGACGATCCGGGGCGGTTTCATACCCTTACGACCTCGCCACGGAAGCACACTCGGCCATCGTCCATGACCCGGACTAGTTCGGGGTCCAGCAGTTCCCCGTCCTTGAACGTCAGCACGGCAAAGCCGGAGCGCCAGTTGACCGGCTGATATTCGGTATAGTCGAACGGTTCAGTGTACGGCTCGGCAAGGGTGCCGGTGTCCACGCCCCACCTTGTGCCGTTGTAGTCTGAGAACGGCGTCACCTTGAGCGAGTGTAGGTGCCCCGTGACCATCGTCACCCCGGAATTGAGCGTATTGTTATGGGTGGCGTGTATGCCATTCTTGTACCTGTGACGGATCACCACGTTATCGTTGACCCATACGGACCAGCACGGGAGCCATTCGGGGAAATGGTCCTTCAGGCTCATGCCCTTCACGCCCTTGACTTCAGGCACCATTTGGGCAAGCCGGGCTTCTAAGCGTGAGTCGTGATTGCCGAGGGTCCAGAATCGTTTCGCATTCCCGCAGGCCTTGAAGATTTCTCCAAGACGTTCCGAGGCCGCTTCAAGTTCCTGAACTAAGGGCGGGACTTCATCCCAATTCTGCGGCGGGTGCCTGGATATGGTCGCGCCGTCGATCACGTCGCCGTTCATAACGACGGCCTTCAGCGTTCCCTTGCGCGCCCATTGCTTCGTGTAGTGGAGCAACGCCCTGTGTGCCGTTGTGACGACGCCGGGCCAGTAGTGGCAATCGGAGGCGACGATAACCACACCATCCTTCACATTCAGATCGAGCCTGCCGGGGTGCTGCGGGGTCCGCGTCTTTCCCGCAACCGATACTCCATTAGGCCCGACAATCCGGCGTCCTAATTTCCTCTCCATATTTCGGCGGCGGCAGTGGACGTTCGTAAGGGCCACACCCATAAGCCTGCTGATAGCGGCCGGGCCTTTGGTTTCGTACAGGTAAACGAAATCGGAATCAGAACAGGACTTTTGATTTCCTTGTGCCACAATCACGCTCCAGACTGTTCATCCAAAAGCAGCTTTAGGAAGATCGGCGCCGGGATGACTTCGGCTTTCACCGCGCACCCATCATTTATGAAGGCCACCAAAAACGACGGGATAACGGGCGGTGGTGGCGACGGTTTCCTGAAGACCATCACCTTGTCGGCTTTTTCGTCGCTTGCCGGTGGCAGAGCGTTGTAGTTACGCATGAATACGTGACGTTGCTCGTCGCTTAGGGGAATCGCCCGCGCCGATGGGTTGCGCTTCAGAACGTTCTCTATCCAGACGGACTCGACGAATTGTGGCTCGCAGGCCAAAGCGCCGCCCGAGAGCAACACTCCTGTTAAGACAGCGGCGATAAGGCGCATGATGTTTCTCCTAATCTATGGGGCGACCGCGAAGCACAGAACCGCCGTCACCGATATTGGCGGAACCTGCCGAGCCACCGTCGCCGGTAATGCGACCGTCGCCGTCTTCTGGCTTCACGAATCCAAAGTCCTTTTCCATGGCGTGTCCTTTCTATCTGGCTACGTTTTTGATCTTCTCGAACGTGCGAAGGGCGCCCATGCCGAGCATCCCGAACATGAGTTCCCATAAGATCGCGTCCAGTGCTGGCGGCATTGGAATGTTCCAGCCGAAGATTCCCGCCAACCACATGACGACCGGCGTTACCACGTACTGAAACGCCAACGCGGCGGCGCAACTCCATCCGATCATCGGGCGCCAGCCAGCGACGAATAGATTGCTGTTCTGCGCCTCTGCCTTGTTCACGTCGATTTGTGCAAGGTCTGCGGCCTGAAGCTGGCTGAGGATGGCGTTGATCGCCTTCGTCTTGGCTTCGGGGTCGGGTAGGACGGCACCGAGAACCTTTTCGAGGATGGGGCCAAGGACGGGAATGAGGGCCGCGAGCATCACTTGATCCCCTTGTAAAAGACGTGGTTGCCGATCTTGATTTCCGGTTCCTGTCCCTCGATCCAACTCGCATCCGTTCCTGCAACAAGGTAGTGCCTGCATCCGTTCGTGGGGTCGGGCACCAAATCAGCGAACACCATCGCCGTCGCCAACAGGCATTGGCGGAAGCCCTCGGATTGCGTGTTCAGGTATTTCAGTTTTGGGAGGTTCGGATCGTTCGGATTCCAGCATGAGAACTGCGCGGGCCTCATGCAGACTTCTTCGGGGGTATCCCCCCTGTACTGCGTTTCGGCGCGGTTGCGAATGACCCAAGCCACCGCGACCCTACCGCCTTCCGGCTCGCCACGGGCTTCCCCGTAAACCGTTTTGGCCGTGACTTCCAAATCCTTCGGGGTGAAGATCATTTCTTGCGACCCTTAAGCCAACGCTGAACCGTGTCGGTTTCGTAAATCCGAATGCCCGTCCATATGATCGTGAACAGCGCGGCGATTGCCGGAAGCAGACCAGCCAAAGCACCGACGACCGTGGCGATGCTCGCGGCGTCCATAACGTGTTTTGCTGTTTCTGTGTTCTCGCCCATCGCCTATTCCTCCGTCATGGGCTGAACGCGGCAACCACCATCGCCTGCTGCGGCTCCGCCTCGCTCGGGTTGGGGGTTGCGGTTACGGTCAAACTCGATTGCGCCGTGGCGAAGGCGTCGGAAGCCCCGGTGTTGCCGTTGGCGTTGTTCTCGACTACCCCGTCGTATTTCTCGGTAAGGTTCGTCCAGGCCCAGGTATAGGGGCCGCCGGAACCCGTGGTGGTGCCCCATGCAACGGCGCCGATGATCGCCCCTCCCGCCTCGCAATCGACGGTCCCGGTCGCAGGATTGGCCGTCGATGTCAGTGTGTCGTGGGCTGTGACGGAGCCACCGTACATAGCCCACACGCCTATTCCTGCCCGGTTCTGCGCTCCCGCGAACACGACGACGATATCCCCCGTCGTGCCCGATGGAACGGCGGCGGCCCATAGTTCCATGTGAGCGCCCGATGACGCCCCCGCGAACGCTCTCTCGATAAATGTCGCGGAAACCCCCGCAATAGTGACGGAGGTATTGTTCGCATCCGTAGAGCGCCAACCGGAAACCGCCACGACGACGATACGATTGCTCGCGGCCGTTCCAATGTCGCACGTCGAAAACGTGTACGTCGTCAGGTCGGAGGACGAACTGTAAGCGTTCCGATAAGAAAGGGTGATCGGTCCACCGCCGATCCGCGTTCTGCGTCTCGAACTCGGGCCGCGTACCGCAACCATCAGCGCAACTTCGCCAAAAGAGTAAAACGAAGTCCCGCCCCCGGCGTACCAGTCGAGCCGACTTGCGTTACCTTGAAGTCGATCCTGTCGCCTGCCGATATAGTGGTATTGGTGAGCGTTCCGGCCGTAATTGCATTCGTCGTGTTGAATTGGGGTTTTGATGTCGAGTTGTAGATCGACGAACCGTTAACCTCGATATCGACGATGACGGGTGCCGTCGATCCCGCTGTTTCTATATATCCGTTCTCTCCGGTAATCGTAAGATTGCGGCCAGACACCAACCAATCGTATTCCTGTACTACGATGTTTTCCGTTCCGCCCGTCGATCCATACCCGGCGTTGAATGAAATATCGTACGGAGTGCCTATAAGACCGGAACCATCCGAATTCACGGGGATGTTCGAGGATGACGTTCCCGTGTCTAACGCGGCGGCGGTGCCTAATTGATTCGTTGAGGCGGCGGCAATGGCAGACCGAGCCGTCGATTCGTCCGTCGAACCGAGAAACGAGGTCATGAAAGACGAGATGACCGCCGTGGTGCCGGACAGGGTAAGAGAGACGAATTCGATGGCGCCAGTGGAATCGAACGAAAGGAACTTCCCGGCACGTTCGGAAACCGTGCCCATGTTCCCAATGACACCCGTATCGTTCGCGGGCTGCGCGATCACGCGGGCTTGATTGGAATTGATCTGCTGAATGACCGCCCACAGCTTATCCAGTTCGGTATTCAGCGTTTGAATGTTCAGCGTGTTCGATGGATACGGAAAGTCGCCGGTCCGTTCATCCGGCACGGTGCGGACCAAGGTAACAACCTCGGTCGTTACCCCGCCCAGGACGATGGACCCGCCATTGTACCCACCATCGATGGCCGTGCCGGTGGTGGCGAATTGGGTTGAACTGGACGGTGACGCCGAATAGGAAAGCTCGGTGGACCCGGAATAGACCTGAAAATCGGTCAGGCTGAACCACGCCCATGTCGAGGGGATCGTCCTCGTCAGCGACGTGGAGGCGGTAAATACCGTTCTGGGGTCGATATCGTTGACGACGACGTGGGCCATGCTTCACCTCTCGGGCAAAGCATGGCGAAACCCCGCGAAACCCGCACAGGACGGGGGCTATTGCTGGATTTTTGACCCTTCCGAGCGGCGAGCGTCCAAGAGCGCCCGAAAGTCCCTAAATTCGGGATCGTTAATGATTGACGACCGCGCCAAGGCCCTAAATTGGCTGACGGTACTCTTTATGAAATCGGCCTTCCCCCCGTCCTTCCCGTCGGAAAGTGACTCGTATACTGGGGAAAGGGCATGGTTCCCCGACACCACTTCATTGAGAAAGTCCTTGGCTCCGACACCCCATGCGGGATGCTTCAATTCATTCCCGGCCAATCTTTCATAGGCGTCCTTGACATCAGGGAAATCGCGAAGGTTCATCGGAACCCCATTGAAATCCGCCTTCGTCGGTATCCTGCGTATATCCAGATTCAGCCGCGAAATTTCAGCGTCTATTGGACTATCCTTGACCTTGCTCATGGTGAACGGTGACAGCGCATCGTAAGCCCTCCCCCAAACCTCGTCCGGCTTCTTCTCCTTCCCCCACAAATCCCTGGCTGGTTTCAGCTTGGAAGAAAGCCCAATGAGCCTAGTTTGCACATATTCCCACGGGTCGTTGAATTCTCTTACGACGGGGTCAGACACCCTCTCAACGACACTCAACGCAGAACCGAACGGCATCATGGAACCGACCGTCTGATTGATGACGTTCGCCACGGCCTTTGGGTTTTGGTCGCCGGATGAAATCGCGTCGATAACCCGCGCCATCCCGTCGAAATATGTTTTGTTGATCACCGTCTTGGAGAACGCGCCGACGGCCGCTCCGGCAATTTCATGCCATTCGTCCAACTCATCCGGCTCAAGATCGTAACGCTTTGCCATTTCGGCCATCGTCGAAGACGCGCCGAACACTGTCCCGAACGGATCGGTTCTATTATAGGAAACCCACTTGTTGCCGACCTTAATGGAAAACGGTTGCCACCCCTGGCGCTGTAATGCTTCGCGCTCTCCGGCGTCGTCGGGTCCGGCCCCGGTAATCAACCCGGAGAATGCGAGATCGGATACAACCATCATGGTTGTCGTGCCCACGGCCATCCTTGCCAATGCGAGATCGGCCCTGGCCCCGCCAGCCTGCAAATCGGCCCGAACGGATTCCATGAACGGAGCGAGCGGCGTTCTTTCCCATGTCCTATTCAAGATGTTCGCGGGGGTTCTGAGAAACGGCATGAACAAGAATGTCGGGTTCATGCTACCGGATTGGCGAACCTGCATCAGAGCCTTTGCGATCTTCCCCGGTTCGTTCGTGAACGTGTTGTAAAGGGCCGCATCCGCCGACGCGAGCCTGATGTTCTCCGGTGGGTTTTGAACGATCTCTGCCATTCGGCGGAACCTGTCTGGTCCGGTCAACCCCTCGGATGTGGCCTGTCTCAATGCTTGCGCGTGAAGTTCCGCGCGATAACCAACGGTTTTAAAAAATTCATCCTCCGCGCCCAACAGCCTTCCGGGGACTCTCGTCGCCGTGCCGATAAAATCGACGGCCCGCCCCAATCCGGTTTCAACGAATTTCTCCGTTTCGGCAACCGATAAGCCCCTCTCCCGCGCAATCGTTCGGGACGAAATCGCGGGGTCTCTCGGTAGGTCTACCTTCCCCAACGCGGAGCCTGTTTCTCCAGAACGGATGGACTTCCCCGCCATCCTGAAGGCGTCCCTCAAGGAGGAAACAAGCCCGTAAGTCATCGCCACCGCTTCGCCCTCGACAACGCCGAGCCCGATCCGCTCGGCAATCGCCCGTTCCCCAATCTGCAAAACGGCGAAGGCCGTGTTCGATGCTGTGTTGACAATGTGCGTGGAAGGAGACCAGAGAAGGCCGTGAACGAAACTTTCTTGAACCATTTCCTTCGTTGTCGCGGCCCATCCTTTTCTGATTGTGGCGTTCAATGCCGCCGAACCCACGCCTAGATCGGATAGCTTTGCAAGACTACGCGCCATCTCCTGCGACAAAGGAGAACCTCCCGAGGATTCGAGTAGCTGCTGAATCGCTCGCGCCTTTTCAACACCGCCACCGGCCGGTATGGACCATGCTTGCAGCGCCCTAGCGGTTTCCGTTCTGGCACCTATGACTTCGGTTTGAACGGCGCTATGAAGCGCCATCATCTTACGGAAGTTGAATTGGTCAACAGCCCCCGCATTCGGTTCGGCTGCCTTTTTAGCGGCCTCAAGAAGTTTTTCCGACGAAGCGGCCCAAAGTTTTCTAGCGGCAAGACTCTCCTCCGCATTGAACCCTTGACCCTGCCTTCTGTTAAGGACATCGGACACCGACATCCCCAACTCGTCTGCAAGTTTTTGAGTCTCGGCATTTGATTGAACACCCCTTCTCGCCTTGTCGATATCCTTCGCGAAAATATTGGTCGTTTTGGAAATCAGGTTTTTAACGTCATCCGCCGTTTCGATTTTGGCGAAGTTGACGTATACCTTCGATCCTTCCGATTCACCTATTTCAACAAGAGTCGTCGGGGAAACGTCTGCCGTTTCTTTTTCGGCCTTCCGCATGGACACGACGGGCTTGCTGGAATCCCCAAGAATCGAGAAGTCCTCGTCTTTCACGGTGCCATATTTCAATCTCGCCTCGGCCATCGGGTCTATCTTTGCCTTGCCTATAGACTTCCCGACGGCACGAATGCCCTGGAATACACCCTCCCCGATCAAGCCGAAACCGGCGCCCTCGACACCCTTTTTAAGCCTGTTCAATGCTTCGGGGTCGTCCGGATTCGTCGCGAGAAATTCAGTTACCGAATTCTTTAGCGACGGAACGGATTGAATAAGGTTGGAAAGCCCTTCCGATGTGGGGTCGGCGGTCACGGCCTCTGACAACGCCCCCCCCGCGACCGAAGCCGCAGCCGCTCCCAAACCCACACCACGCATCGCACGAAAGGCCGGAACGAACCCGGTGAGAAACCTTGCGCCCTCGCGCACAACGCCGCCGGTTATGCTATCCGGCTGGTCAACGGTGGGAATTTCATAACGCGGAAGTTCGGCGACGTTTTTTTCCAACCACTCCACAAGCGGATCGGCCATCTTGAGCGCGTTCACGACGGCATCGTTCACACCGCCGACGATCTGCTTCGGTGCTTCAGAAAGCCCCCGCCCGATATCCTTGACCACACCCATGGCGCCACCGCCCTGATCTTGGGGTTTGGCGGGGGGCGCGTCCTCTCCGCCCGGAGGGGTCGAATCGACGCGAGAGAGAAGTTCTCCCAGCGCCGCGTCACCAGGGGCGCGGCTGCGCTTATCCAGATAGATCGCGCCTAAATCATTGTTCATTTTTCTTAGGTCCTACTTTCGGTCGTTTCGCTACCGCATCCCGCCAACGCTTCAGGATTTCCGCCTCTCGCCTTATCTGCGAGTCGGTTAACTCCCCTGACCTGTATGCCTTGACGATGGCCTGCTCCGTCGCATCTAGATTTGGATTGTTTCTGGTCCCGACGAAGTATTTAGGCAGAGGCATGGATACGGAGAGTTGATCCCAAGCGACGAATTGGAATCTTTGCTTAACCTCATCCCGAAGTAAAAATATTTCAGGATCGGACATAGGCGGCTTGTTTTCCGACCGGCGGCGTTCGTTTTCCTCTGTGAACTGGCGACGGAACATTTCCATGGCGTCGGCCTTCCTTTGGTGAGCGGCTGGGTCTTGAACCAGGGGGCTTACCGCAAACGCATCCTTAAGATTGTCCTCGGCGACTCTGTAGGCATTCTTCGGTCCTGCGGCCGAAAGCAGTTCGCGATTCTTCAAAATCATGGTTCTGGCGGTTTCGTGCTTTAGGTAGCCTGAGTCCTGGGCCGCGACGATCTCGCTTGTCACATCCTCGCCGTCGCGCATTCTCCTATCCAACGAATCGAATATTGGGAGATCGTCCTTCACGGCATCGGGTTTCGTCATGGCAGTAACGCCTGAATGGAAATCCGCCTTGGACAGGTTGCCACGGTTGGCAAGGACCCAATCGAGTGTGAGTTTGTTTTTCGCCCCAAGTTCGACCATGGTTTTGGCGGTGTCTTCCTCGCGCAGTTTAACCGCCCTATCCGCTATCGTTTGAATCTTGTCTTGAGCGGAAACCTGTTCACGTAAATACTCCTGGCCTTGATTCAAAAGCTGCGCGCGGATTTTCGGATTCCCGATTTGAGACTTATCGCCGAAAAACTCGTTTAACTCGCTCCACGCCGAGGCGTACCCGAAACGCTTAAGGGTTTCTCGATTGAACGCGAGCATTGTTTGCCCGTTCGAAGAATCCTCAAGATCGGCGAATTCCGCTCTTACATGATCGCGCGAAAGGAATTTTCCATCGACCAAGGCTTGCCCGGCTTCCTCATACCGTTGCTTGGCGGCGGCGGCTTGCTCGGTCCCACCAAGCCCCCTGGACGACAAATCGAGAATTTGCGAGGCGTAAAATTTACGATTCGATTGCAGGGAGTCCAACTGAACCGCCCTGCCCCTTTCCGCGTCGGCTGTTAGAGACCGCGCGTAAAGGCTGGTTGCTGTTTCCTTGAGGGCCGGGGCTATGCGTGTTCTAAGGTTTTCGGGAACGCCCTGCAAAACGCCCTCGATATGCGCTTCGGATAGAGACTTCACTCTGTCCGGGCTTGTGTTGTTGGCGGCAAAGATTTCGACCAGCCGTTCGCGATTCCTTACCTCAACATCCGCAATATACGCCCGCTCGGCAACCAGCCGATCACGTTCCGCCTCTGCATTCAAATGAGCCCCAATGGAACCAAGCCCACGCCCAAAATCGGCCAAGCCTTCCCCGGTATTACCTGGGCGAATAATCCCTGTGTTTTGGATTATTTCCTTGGCTACATATTCAGGAAGCTTGGCCATTTAGGTGTTCCGTTTCGGTTTGTAGTTGTGTAAAATTCCGTCATGCGGTCTTTTCTGTTCTTAGCGGTTTTTTTGTCTGCCTTCGGCGGCGCCGCCGCGAGCATGACCCAGGCCGAAATTGACGAACTGAATGCGGTCATAGAGCATAATGTTTGCACCGGCTTGATCGGCCCCCAATACGTCGTTCATTTCAATCACTGCTTCCCACCGCAAATCACCGAAGAGCAGGCTAGAAAAATCATACTTTCACGCCAGAAAGCGATTTCGCCGCCCCGCCAACCCCGCCAAGAAACGCACCCGTCCCCTGAACAGCCGCCTGCGCCCCCGCCAATCCATAGCGACGGGCGCGGGAAAGAATATTGATCTTGGACGTGCTTATATCCTCTTCCGCCTGTTGCTTCGTTCCTTCCTGAATCGCCTGTTGACTTCCGCCGAACAATTCGATTCCACGGGAAGCGAAGATCGCTCGCTGGCTGGCGAGGACGGTATTCAACTGCCTGCGGCGCTGCAATTCATCCTGGGCGGCGGCGGTTCGTGCATTCGCGGCTTCTTCCTCGTATTGGGCCTCAAGGAACTCCGCGCCCTGCATCCCCTGTACACCGCCAGCCAGGGATGAAACGGCACCCAGGCCGGAAAAGACGTTGCCGAGCGTGAGCCAGGATGGAATAGCCGATGCAGCAGCGGCGCCGGCGCCCGCCGCCTGCGCCGTTCCGAAGGCGAAGGGGACAGACGACGCCGCCGTGTAGCCTAGACCGGAAGCACCAATCGCACCCGCCGCCGCGCTACCGGCACCCGCAGCACTCGCGGCCGTGGCAGCACTCGCGGCCGAAGCCGCGCCCGCACTTGCCCCCGCACCCGGGAGTAAACCAAAGCCGCCCGTTGCGAGTCCAAGACCGCCGATTGCCAAAGCCGGTACAAGCATTCTTCCCATGGCCTACCTCACCCGTTAACCATGACTTCGCGAGTCATGCCTAGAACCGTTACCTTTGCAGGCGTGTCGATGTTCAACGTGCATTGCGCGTTTTCGTCGTATCCCGAGAAGTGGACCGTCAATAGCCCCGTCTTCGTGGGGGCGGGTTCGTCAAACGCATCGCCCGCGAAATCGAGATAAACGTCCTGGCCGTCCACGGTGAACCCGGCAGACCTGTCAACCTGGAAATGCGCGCGGATCAGGCTTACCACCCGACCCTTCGAGGTTCCGTCGTCAAGATCGAAATGCGCGGGCATCGGCTTGATTTGCTGCGTGAACGGAAACCCGATGTTGACCCCTGTGGTCGATAGGTCGGCATCGTCCAGCGTCACGGCGCCCGACGAGGAAACCGTGGCCGTTCCCAGGTAGTGCCCTTGAGAGCAAACCGAAACCGTTTGACCGGCGTATTCCGTTGCACCGGAGAATGTACTCGCCCCGGCCGTGCTTCCCGCATCGAGATACTTCTGGCAGTCCAGCGCGCAGCCGGTATCGGAAAATTTCTCCAGGGTGACGACGGCGGAACCGGTGGTCATTTCACGACTGACAGCAAGAAATACTTCCGTATCCACGTCGCGGATCGAAAGAACCGTCCCGTCCGTCTGCCACGGCACCCATGACGCCAGCTTTTCTTCGCGAACGGAATGGAAGCACGATATCTGCCCCGACGACGTAAGAAGCATCGCGTACTGCTCAGGAGAACCCGACCGGCCATAGAGAACAGACAGCGCCGTTGGGGCGGAATAGGTAGACCCGCCGGTAATCAGATCGTTCGCCAGAAGGGAAACCGGACGTGCGGAATACGCCTGTAGCGTGTCTTCCCACAACGCCTCCCTGGCTACCGATCCGGTGTTCTGGATGAACAGGAACGCCTCGTCGAACATCCTCGGCTTGAGTTGGGCGGAGCCGTACGGCTGTTGTTCCAGAACCGAGAAGTTCCCAGGCGTCAACGGTGACGTGGGAGAGGTCGGGACGTAGTAGAACGAGCGGTCCCCGAATAACGTCAGGAACCTTCCCCTCACCGCGTATCTGGCCCTTGCGCCCGCGACACCTTCCCAAATCGCTTCGTCGTCCTGACCGGAGCCCACGTCGAAGTTGAAATAAGACCCGATCTTCGACAGCCAGATTCCCGAGGGACGGGACTTCGCGCCCCAAAACACCAGACGATCGGGAAAGAACGTCGCATCGATAGGCCACCCCCGATAAGCCGAGAACGCCTGTTCGTCCCAATCGTCGGTGGCATTCGTCGAGGAAAGCGTTTCCTTCACGACACCTGAGGAAATAGTGCCGGACGTGACGGTACTGATCGTGATTTGCTTTCCAGCCTTGCGGATGACGTTCCCGATCATCCCGGTGGTGAAGAAGTCGTCCGATGTCGTTAACGTGACGCCGCTGGACGTGGCGGAGGCGGAGATCGTCACGCTGGACGCCGCGTACTTGTAGAACGGCTGATAGATCGGATACCCGGTTATCGTCCCCGTCGATTCGAAATCGAACGAGAAATTTGCCTGGGTAAACGTCGTCGATCCGGTGCGTGTGATGACCTGGGGCTGAAGGTCTTCGTGCGTCAGGATCAGGGTATTGCCGTCATAGGTCCAATTCAGCTTGCCGTCGGTGATCATCCCCGACGTGAGCGAGGACACCGTGACGGTGTTCAACAACTCACCCGTGGTGCCGTAAACGTCCAGCGCCCCCGACCGAGCCCAGATCGGATAACGCTGCGTCGGAGAGAACACGAAGTCGATCAGCACCCCATAAGTCGAGCCGAGGGTGTTGAGATAAAGCGTTTCCGGGCGCGTCCTAACCCCACCCTGAGCGAGGGGCGCCATGTTCAACAGGGATTCCGCCCCGTTGGTGGTGAACGTCTTGTCGTACCTCGCCGCCATCAGTGGGCTTAGTTGCCCGTGATGGAACGAGGTCTGCGCCTGCCTGACCTTCCTTCCCATGGCTAGAGCCTGCGGACGGCATTGAGGCGCGACGGCGGGAACTGCCGCGCGGTCTGTTGCGCGTAATCCCTGTTGCGGGCTTTCGGCATGGTGACTTGATGGAGGTGCTTGCGGCGGGTTTCGGCCATGTCCGGATCGGCCGCGACCGCCTGCCACAGCACAACCTCCATCGCCTCGGTAATGACCTCTGTGAAGTACGCGGGCCAGTAGGACTCCGCGAACGAAGCGGTGTAGACGCAGATCAGGGTGTGGGATTCGTCGTAATCGCAGGCGATCTTGTCCTGATCGCGCTCGAAAATAATCGGCGGGCCGTTTTCCAAGAAGATTCCACGGACGGTCAGAAGATCGGCCGGAAGCTGCCAATAATCGTCCCATCCCGTGGCGGGAACCTCGGCCAAGTGATCCAAGGCAACCCGTTTCCGGGCGAACGACCAGTCGTATTCCGAAAGGATGGATTCGACCAAAAGGCGGTATTCGGACCCGCAGACGTTCGATTCCGTCGTGTTGTCATCGAACGACGAAATGACGCTCCCGCGCACCCGGCGCAGGGCCCTATTGCAAATATCGAATTCAGTTACCGCCATGCCGGGATTGTGTCGGGAACGGCGGTTTCCCGCACAGGACGGGGACTAAGCAGCCTTCAGGGCCTCAAGGATGGCGTCCTTGGACATGCCCCAGGTGTTAATCCCCCTCTCCTTGGCCTTGGCGCGAAGGGCATTGATATCCCCATCGTCGATTTCCGCCTTGACCTGAAACGGGTTATCGGGCGGGCCGATGACCTTGGGACTGTTGGACTTCACCACCGCCTCGAACGTACCGTCCGGGCAGGCCACCTTGACCCAATCCCCAACATCCAGTTCGGACCAGTTGCGGAAATAGTCCGGTTCGATGGTCTGAAGCATCGAATCCGTCGAACGATAGCCGAAGACCCGAATGGCGGTGCCGCCGCCCAGCAGTTCCTTGTTGCGATGAGAGAAGGGCATGCGGACTCCTTAAAGTTTCTGGACCATGGTGCGGGTCCACCAATCGTGTGCTTCCAGGGCGCCCATCGAATGCGCGGTCTTCAGTTCACCCGATTTTGCCATCTGCTGGCCCTGCGACAGGTGGAAGGTGATTTCCTTCCTTCGCGCCATGGCCTTCTTGTAGGCCGGGGACTCGCAGTTGTCGGGATAGATCGGGTTGCCGAAGAACAGATCGGATTGAGGCGGGACCACGATCTGAATGCCCCTGATCCGGCATTCGCGGATGAAGAACATGCACCCCGCCCGCTGCATAGCGTATTCCTCGGTCAGGGCCATATCCACGCCCCACAAGCCGATGACCTTGGGGTTATCCAAGATCGCATCGGCCATCATCCAGGCGATGGATGAGGTCATAAATTCCGGCCCGAAAGTGTCGATGATTTCCTTTCTGCGGATCAACCCCGCCTTGGGTATCGCCTGGGATGGTTTCATTAGCCTGACATCGGCGCCCTTCTCCGACACCTCCGCCAGCCAGCGGATATGCCGGATGGTGTCGGGCGTGAAGTCCGGGTTGTTTTCCTTGTCGATGATCCACATGGGATCGTGGACTTCGTACCAGCGATGCCAACCCGGGGTAACTTTGTTGGGGTCCATCCCGATACAACGGACATGCCAATCGTTCGGGTCGAACGGGCAACCGGGTTCGGGGAAGGGTGTGGATTGGCGGGACGAGGGAGCGGTCCCGACGATGGCGATCTTTTCGAAGGAATCCCCGGAGCCCGAAGGCCCCGGGGGAGTCGAGGAAGGAGACGTTTCGTTGACTGACACGGTGTTCCTTTAGGTCGAGGGTTGCCAGACTTTCGCGGTGATCGAGGTGCCGTCCACCGTGCCCATGACGGCACGTTGCGCCCAGATCGAGGTCGAGACGGCTTCGAGCATCACGGCATCGCCCTTGCCGGCGAGAGTGATCGCGCCGTTGGTCGAGCCGTTGCCGTCCAGAATGGTCGCGCCCGTGCTGGACAAGATCGCCGTTCCCGTCGAGGAGGCGTCGATCTGGTAGACCACGACATCCCCGGCGTTGGCCGGAGCCGGGACCAGGAATGTCAAGGACTGCGTGGTAGCGATCAGGTTCGTGCCAAAGCCGTTCAATGTGGTCGCGGTCGAAGAGTGAGCCGTGACCGTCTTGATCGGGCCATCGGGGACAAGAGCCGCCGTGGTGCCGTTGGACGTGACCTTGAACACGCCATTGCCATCGGACGCGAGGATTTTAACGCGGTCTCCCGACTTCAGCATGTTGCCCGTGAGGGAAGCCACGGTGAAGTAGTCGGCCGCGACGATGGTGGACATCGCCTCGCCGGTCGAATCGTACACGAAGTCCTTGTAAAGGCCGGTGACGTTCGTGCAGTGGAGTTTGGTTGCTGTGACTGCCATGATACCTACTCCTTACGAGCCTTCGTTGATGAGAAGGCGCTGCTGGCCGTCGCCGTCGATGGTGACGTACCCGAAGCTGGACATGGCGTTCACCAACCACGACGCCTTGGAGGGCACATAGTTGATTTCAACGCCGATATCCTGACCGATACCCTTGCCGATGGCGTCTTTGTGCCACGACACGATGTACCGGGAGGTGCCCGAAATGGTCAGGCCGGTGTGGTAGTTCCACATCGAACCCATCCACTTGCGACCGCCCCACGGGTTTCCGGCCAGCGGCGTGGCGCCGACGTATTCCGCTCGGGCAAACTGATCGACGGTCAGCATCTTTTCCCACACCTGGATCGACACGGCACTAAACAACATGCCGTCATCCAGCGCGACATCGCGGGCGCCGATATTTCCGATGTGGTCGGAGAAGATCGCCGTCACGGTGCCGTTCGTCGAGGAAATCGCCGAAAGGTTCTGCGCCGTGGAAGTGTTCGTGGTGGCTTCCAGACAGGTCGTGATCAGTTTCGCGTCGTCCTGGCGACCCAGGGCGGCAACGGCCGTGCGCTGCATCGCGCCGCGTTCGTCGTGCCGGATTTTCAGCATATCCAGCTTGTCGATGTACTGCGGAGCGTAGTAATCCGCGAGCGTGGCGGTGACGGTGCTGTGTTCCGGGTTCATCGGCGTCACGTCGGAGTTGCGGCCCTTCGTGGTCGCAGCGCCCTTGCCGATGTTCTGGAATACGACGGAGGCAGAACCTTCGGCATTAGCCGTTCGGTACGTGCCCATGAATTTCGGCCCCATACGCTGATAAGCCAACTTGGCTTCAGCTTCGTACTGGACCGCAAAGGCATCATCAATATCGTTGGCCATGGGTTTCCCTTTCACTCCAACGGTTAAAGTTTCCGTCGATGCTTCCGGGTGTCCCTCCTTCAGCTTGGATCGGGTATCCCTTACGGGGCCGAGCCGCACATGGTCGGGGCCTTCGCGTCGAATCTCGCGAGCATAAAATCACGGTGTCCGAAACACCGCACAGGACGGGGGTGGTTAGGATTGCTTGATCGCCAGAAAGCTTTGCCAATGGCCGGAAACCGTGGTGTTGTCG
>Ga0075458_10000313_pt1 | contig 15757 bp, 26 predicted proteins | sample DEB3_08_DNA_FD_77576 | JGI IMG/M metagenome (GOLD analysis project Ga0075458, IMG submission 77576) | Aqueous microbial communities from the Delaware River and Bay under freshwater to marine salinity gradient to study organic matter... | ecosystem: Environmental > Aquatic > Marine > Coastal ... | reverse complement strand
GGTTTTCCGTGTAAGACTGAATCGCTGCGAATAGTTCGGCGTAGGTCATTATTAAGCCATAGGTCCGCGAGCGTACAAGCCTTTAGTCGCAGCGCCTGTGCCACGAATCTTGATGCCCGAAGTTTTAGTGGGTTTGTAATCTTGGCTGCGTGTGTTGGCCACGGACACGTTTGCGTCACGCATGGTCTTCTTCGCAGGCTCCTCGCCCACCACAACAGTCTTGACTTTCTTGGGAGTCTTGTAAGTAGCCATATTAGCCTCCGCGACCAGAAGAGCGCTGGTTCATGACCTTGGCCATGTTGCGTCCGTACTTGAGCATGTCGGCGTTGGTCTTGCCACCGGCCTTCAGCTTGGTCAATGGTTGACCGGGATGCTTAGATTTCTCGTGCTTGGCCATGGCAGACTTAATCATCTTCTTGTCTTGCGCGAGGTCTTTTTTCATTTCACCCTTTTCAGAGTGCATTTCTTTCTTAGCCATGTTCGACTCCTTATGTCGTTGCAATAGTGACTGTACCAATTTCCACGGCTAAAGCCAAGTAGTTTGGCGTTAATCCGTCATCATCCAAGCTCGCACCACCCACAGGGTTCCACCCCCATTGAATGTCTCGACTGCCTTCGCCTTGGTAACCCTGAGCAAGAATGTCGGTGCTGTTGCTGTTGATGATCTGAAGTCCGGTTGTACCAGATGTAATGTAGCTGCGATCAGGACGTGGGTTACGCAAACCTTGTGGGTCATCAACCGGATACATACCCAGTTGAAGTTGAGGTTGGTCGGGGTCCCAGCAACTTGGGCAAACCAAGAGTTCATAGTTCTTGGTCTTGATGATCTCGCGCTTGAGCTGCTTCAACTTGAAGCGAGCATCGCAACGATCACACTGCGCAATCGCATACTTACCGGAAGCAAACCGGTTAGCCATTACATCGCACCCCCGATGTACTGCTGGCGTGGCACGAAGCGAATCGCTGCCTTCTCATGATCTTCATAAGCCGCCAACTCCCAAGCCTCATCGTACTGTTGCTTGAGCATCATCAGGCGCTCAGCGCCCTCGGGAATCTTGCCTGCAATGTAGTACGCCAAACCAGCGGCCATGCAAGGGATAAATCGGAAAGGCACGTCCATCACGTTCACACCACCGCCCGCATCTTGAGTGCGGCGCAAACGCCAGTAAACGAATTGGTAGCTCTGTGCTGCATCAGGTGTAGGCCACACAGTCACGGCTGGCAGGCTCTGCACAGACACGGGGTCCAAAGCGGAGTGAGCGGCGGCGGTTGTACCGTTCTGACCACGGAAGCAAGAAATCAGGTCGTTACCACTGATTGATGTGTAGTTGATGGTCTCGTTGCCAATCTTCACGAAGCCCGCTGCTGGCATACCCAGAGTCGATGTCAACGGGATAGTTGAGTCTGTAGCCGAAATGCCAGACGCAAGAGTCGTGATTGCCGCTGCCGTTTGACCATCAAGGCGCTGTACCCAAACCTGAATTGGACGAGCTTGCTGAAGTTTGTTTGGGAGAGTCGCATAGGTCGAAACGCTGATGCGGGTAATTGTCAGGTCGGCTTGGTTGGATTGCTGCCCCGCCTGTGTGCGGATGACATGCTCCAACAAGTCAACGGTGTCGTTGGGGAGCGCATAAGTGCTCTGCCCCTGAACAAGATCAATCTGACCCTGCTCGATTGTCCACATGTTGATGCCGCGGTTAGCCCAATCAGCGAACATGATGTTGAGGCTACGACGCGCTGTACGCAGGTCATAACCAGAGCGCAGCTCACGACCGGCGCGCTCAAACGCTTCCTCGACCAGCTCGGCTAGGTCAAGGTTAAATGCTGCGGTACCGGATGTGATTGCCATGATTACTTCATTTTCTTCAAGGTTTCAGCCAAGCGTGCACGCTGACCCAGCTTACCGGGCTTCTTTGCAGCGGCAGCCAACTTCTTGGCGGGGATGGGCTTATCGCCCTTGACGCCTAGTTCTTTACGCAGGGCGCCGGGCTTTTTGATTGCCTTTTGAATCCATTTTTCAGCCATTATCTGAACCTCGCTGTTTTCTTTGCTATGGTCTTAGGTTGGGCTACGAACTGCTTCCCGGCTTTTTTGCCAGCGCGTTTTGCACGCGTTGTCGCAGCGTACTCAGCAGGGCTGAGGCTTTTGATCGCAGCTTCTGGAAGGTATCTTTCACCTGTTTTGCTAGACGGTTTTCCACTTTTGGTCCTCCATTTCTGGTCGCCCCAATTTTTAAGCGATTGTTGCGGCGCTTTCATGTCAGTCTCTGTAGCCACCACCAGCAGCTTTGTACTTCTTGGCCACTAATTGTGCCTTACGTGCAGACCATTGGCCAGCACCGGTGCCATGCGTAGCCGCGGCTTTCACCTGCGCCACGATTCGCTTACGCAAACCGGGTTTGGTGTAGTTGCCAGCTTCGTTCACACTGCCGCCCTCGGCGTAGTAGTCAACGTCGTTCGGGTCATCCTTGCGGTGAATGACCTTCTTCTCAGGCATCTTAGAGGGGGCAATAGCCCCCATACCGCGGCTTGCCATCATAGGATTCTTCCTCGGGTTTTACCCTTGGTTGCAATACCGTCGGCACGACGAGAAGCTTTAGACACAGTGACTCTGCCACCGCGCTTGTACTTGTCGCCCTTGCCGTACTTGCTGGACTCAATATCCTCGTCGGTCTCACGCAACACGCGCTCAACTTCCTTGAAGCGGTCGTCCTCATCCACGCGCTCCTTGGCGCTCTTGGACAATTCAACTTTATCGCGGCGGTTAACGGCCTTCTCAGCCAAGTCACCAAGGCCAGACTTATCAACCAGCTTCTTACCGATACCGGTCTTTTCGTCCAATGCTCTACCGGCTTCATATCCACCGGTGAAAGCAAGCTGTGCAGCACCAGCGCGGTTGACCAAACGGGCACCAGCGCGGGAACCAGCTTCACGAACAGCGTCGCGCGCTCCACCTTTGAGGTTGGACTTATCTACGTTCAGGCCCTTGCGGACCTTCTGTACATCTTCGCGACTGCGTTCAATAACGTCGTCATCGCCACCGGGGACTCTGCTCCAACGGGTAGCCATAGTTACACCATCTTTCCGCGAGTTTTGCCTTTGGTGCAGCAGCCATCAGCACGGCTAGAGGCAGTGCCACCCTTGGCTTTTTTCTCAACGCGAATACCCTCACCCAATTGCTCGGGCATGCCTTTTTTAGAAGGTTTGGGAGTGCGTGGAGCCACTTCCGGGTCCATGGGCGGTTGGCCCATATCTTCTGTGTAGACTTTGTCTTTAGCCATGGTGGCCTCCTAAATTAGCAGGCTTTGCCGCCGTACTTCATGCCTTTGGCTGTACCGCCTTTTTTCATACCCAGAGGCTTGCTGCCAGTCATTTTGACTTGGGTGCCTTTGGTTTTGCCTTTGGTGGCCACGCCGTCACGGCTGGGAGCAGCAGTGCGGACAGAGCCCATTTTGGCGTTAGTGATACCGTTACCAGATGATTTAGCCATGACTTGGCCTCCTTTTGAAAAAAGTTCAGATTTGCCCTGAAGGGTTTTGGGCTTGTTTACCTTCTGTAGATCGGCACGGGTGGTGCTACCTTTGCCAAACTTCAGACCTTTGCTAGCTTCGCTATATTCCTTGGCCACCTTTTGGGGCACACCCGCTTGCTTCGCAAAGTCTGGGTTGTGCGCTGCGGCGTCCATAAAACGCTTTTGTTTATCACTTACCGCTGGCATGCTTGTTCTCCATAAGGCGATCCAGTTTCTCATCCAAGCGATCAAGCCGGTCCAAGACGCGGTTGATGTCGGCGTGGACTTCGGTTTTTGTGACGTACTCTTTCGCGATCTCTTCGCGGGTACGGTTGAGGAGGATTGTGACTCGGTTGAGTTCATCTGACTTTTCCTTCAACACCCAGCTCAAAAGACCCAAGCCAGTCGTCAATATGATGTTCCAAATGTTGTCCATCTCAACAATTCCACGCCCGCAGGCTCTTGTTAATCCGGCTGTTTGGATCTTTCGCGGTCTTCGCGGAAGTCAATTTCTTCTTCATCCCAGTCATTCTGGCGCAGAAAGAGTCGCGACGGCTTCCGCCCTCCGGTTGTGGAGGCTTCAAACCGGGCTTTCCGGGGTTGGCTTTGTTGTAAGAGGCGCGCCCCTTCGCGTTCAAGCCGCCCTTCTCGGATTTGCCTTCTTTTCTCTGCCATGCTGGTGACTTAGCCATTTACAACTTTCAGCACCGGAGTGCAGTGTTGCTCCAACAGCGGCTTCAACACATCTGCCTCAAAGTCACGAGTGAACTTCTCGGAGCCAACGTGGGGAAGGCTGATAGAGGGGTCAAGGAAAACTGTGAAACCATCAGCGGCTGCACGGTCGCAGAACAAGTAGTCCTCGCCGTAGTACTCACCGTTGACGATAGCAAGATCAAAAATTGCGTGCTCAGTGCGGTCGGTCACATTGTTGCTGTACGCCCACTCGGGGTGTTTGGCAATCATGGTCTCAAGCACGTGGCGCTGGATCATCATGAACCCAGTACCAATACGACTGATACGCAGTAGGCCGTTGGCATCAAACTCCAGAGCGCCCTTGTCGTCCAAGTGGTAGTCCAAGAAGAACTTACGGTCGGAGCCACGGCGGGGGTAGATACCAGCGGTGATGTCTTTATCTAGGCTCAACGCGAACAAACGCAGGATAGCGTCAGCGCTGACAACCACGTCGGCGTCGATGAACAACATAGAGTCCGCATCGGACTCCAAGAAGTCGGCAACCAAACCGTTGCGGGCCTTCGTGATAAGTGAGCACCCAGAGATATGGGTGAGGTAGAGCTTAACCCCCAAGTTCCCCGCCTTGACGGCGAGGTTGGCCAACGCAAAGGCTGAATCAATATTCAGCTTGCTGTCGTAAGCTGGCACGCAAACCATGAGTTTGCGGCCTGCTAGGTTAATGCTCTTCTCGGTATCAGCCATAAAACACTGTCACAGACGAAACATCAGTCACGTCCACATACACGCTGGTGTTGAAACGAATACCTTCGCCGGGGAGCAAAGCGTTAAACATTTCAGCCACAGCCGGTGTGTTCAGAGTAACACGAGCTGTACCAGAGGCACCGCCGTCTTTGAGCACCACAGAACCTGCTGTAGTAGTCGTAGTCAGCAAAATGCCTTTGATACGTGCGGGGCCCGCAACCAACGTACCGTCGGATGTTCGGGTCGCACTAAGGACGTCGGTTTGCATGGTCATGAAGACCTCCTAATTAGGAATCAGCGAAGGGAGTAGCGACAGTGCCAGAACCCAAAGCGATACCGTTCACCACGTATTTGTTTGCGGCGATTGCAACGATTTCGACCCAAGAACCAGCAACACCGCCGGTGGTAGTGCCGTTGAAGTTGATGAAGTCGTTGGTAGAACCAGCAGTGTAGGCAACCAAAGCGTTGGTGCTGTCAGTGTCCACACCCAAGATGGTGCCAACAAACTTGTCGGTGCCGTTTGTACCAATCTTCAAAGAGCTGGTGGCGATGGTTGTGGGAACCCAGATTGTGTAAACAACGCCTTCGTTGTTCAAAGTGTTGGGGTCTTGGCCGGGGCCAGAAGAAGAGGGGTTTGCGCTGGTGTTGATCGCAGGCAAAGTCAGAACCACGTTAGCAGCCAAAGTACCGCCAACAGTGAGGATACGACCGCCGTGGTCAACGGGGTTCAAGGTAGTGCTAGCTGTGATTGCAACAACAGCGTTGGGACCTTGTTGATAGATACCGCCCAAAGAACGAAGTGGGCCTTGGAATGTAGTGCGTGCCATGTCTTTTCCTTACATGCAAGTTAGGCGTATCTGTCTGCATGTCGTCTAGCCGGGACTAGTCAGATACACCGGGGACCCCGGGATGTGTCGAATATACACGAAATTAGAAAAAAGAAAAGCCCCCGAAGGAGCTTTTCTTAGTTGGCTTAGGAGCCTGAAGAACCCCACATACCGAGGGGATCAGACCAACCGAAGCTATAACGCTCGCGAGCCTTGTAGCGCACGTTGCCGGTGTCAAAGTCACCGTCCATGCTGTTCTGCAAGGGAGTACGAACGAAGTGCTTCATACCGTTAGGCACGTCAGTAGTCAAGAACCAAGCATTGCTGTCGGTCAAGAAGTGGTTGACGGTGTAGCCTTCAGGAATTGCACCCATTTGCTTGATAGCGTTGATGTCGTTGTCAGCAGTAGACACGCGGAGTTCGGTGTCCAACAAACGCTTAGCAGTGAACATCAATGCTGGGGGCACAACCAATTTCTTGGGCTTAGCAGCGATCAACAGACCACGTTCGTCAGTCCAACCAGCGATCTGAATCACGGCGGCTTCCAAAGAAGTCTCGTTCAGGTCAACTTGGGTAGAAGGAGTGTTGCTGTTGGTGCCACCAGAGATCAAGGGGTGAGCAGTGCTGAACAAAGCAACGCCGTCGCCACCGGGGTAGCTAGCGCTGAAGCCGTTGTTCAAAACTGAAGCAGCCTTGACTTGCTTGGTGTAAGCCATGGCGCGAGCCAAAGACTTGGTGTAGCGGGCAGACAAGCTGTCGTACAAGTTATCTTCCACAGCTTCTTCAGTGATGGAGAAACCGAGGGCGATAGTCTCGTGGTTATAGCGAGTCGACCATGCTTCTTGTGCATTGTCATACTGGATCGCTGAACCTTCGTTCTTGACGGGAGCAGCAGAGAAACCAGACAGTTTGGTTTCTTCTTCGAAGCTACGCTCTGATGTCTCAGTTTCGTAGATTTCTTTGTGCTCTTCGCCGTAGCGAGCGTATTCCATGCCGAACAAAGCGTTCAAGCCGGGGAGCAGTTCTTTAAGTAACTGTGCGCGTGAAATAGCCATTTTTTACTCCTTAAACACCGGTGGTGCTGTTGTACTGGTGGGTGTTGATCTTCACCAACAACTCGGTGTAAGTGTCAGCGGCGGTTGCGGTCTCGGGGACCACGTCGATAACACGCATTGGGATGGTGGCAGTAGTGCCAGCACCGGTCAATGTCACACCAACAGCGGAATCACCAGTAGTGGTAGAACCAGCGTTCAACACCAGAGGCAGGTTAGAACCCACAACAGTGCGACCGGCAGTGCCCATAGTAGTGCCGCTAGTCACGACAGCCACTTTGAACAGAGCTTGTTGGTCATCCACAACGTAGGCGTAAGCCAAATTGCTAGCTGTAGAAGCAGCGGCAGGGATGTACTGACCTTGAACAGTTTGACCGTTCGAGTTCACGTATTGACCACCCAAGCACACACCCACAGGGGTAGCAGCGTTAGTAGAAGTTGATTTAACGAGATAACCGGTGCTGTCGAGTTCAACCACGTCACCATAGAAAATGGCGGTAGCGAAGCCAGCAGCAACAGGAATCTGACGGAAGGCACCAGCGTATGGCTTGCCGTCAATCGAATTGACAGGCTTCAGGCCATAAGGTGCCGAAACGGTAGGGTATGCCATTTAGGACTCCAAAAATTAATTACCAGAACCGAAAGTGACTTTGGATTTCTTCTCAGAAAAAAGAGGCATCCGCGGATCACTATCACGAAGAAAATTGTTGTCCACTGAATCCATTTGAGCCTTGTTCTGGTTAGCGTAGTACGCTGCCCGTTGTTGCAAGAACTCAGCCGGAATACGGCAGAGCAACAGTCCGCCCACTTCAATGTTGCCTTTAAAGCGACCTTCTGTGGTGGCGTGCATCATGAGCTCGGGATAGTCTTCTGCTTTGCAGGGTTCGTATCCTTCGCGAAGCTTAGAAGAAATGTTAGATGGATCAGCTGCCCCCATGGTAGCGGTGCGCACCCAACGGTGAGACCAACCATCACGAGGATCGGGACTTGGGAGAACCTCGGGAGGACGCCACGCTTCTGGGCGCTGCATCACTTGACGGGTATCCAACTCACGAGCCAAACGATTTTGACCTTTTTCGGCCTTAGTTACGTTTTCCATTCTTATTCACCTTTTCTAAGCAAAGCAACCTGTTTCGCGTACTGTTCCAAAGGAACCCCAAGCCTGCGAGCAATCGCAGCTTCGGATGCCTTCAACCGAACACGGTTAGGCGGGGTGCTACGTGAGGCCGGAGCCACAACATTAGCGGGTTTTGTTGCACGGCGGGGAGTTTCCTCATCTGCCGGTTCTGACGATCTTTTTGGAGGCTCTTCGTCTTCCTCATAGCTCTGAGCATCTTCAAAATGCTCAGGAAATCTTTTGCGCATCGTTTTGTCGATGGTGTCGAAGTACTCTTTTGTACCTACATAGTCAGGACCATACTGCCTTGCAAGCTTTTTGTCAAGCCCTAAAGCAGTCATTGTCATTTCGTCGTCAACTCCGTACCAGTCGCTGTTGGTTTCAATCCACTTTTGTGTGCGTGGAGCCAGCTTTGGTTGTGCGGGTTGTTCGACAGTAGGTTTGAAGTCATCCTTCTCTTCCATCTCGATGGGCTTCATGCCTTGGGCCTTCTCGACCTTCAGCATAGCGCGGGCAATATTAGCTTGGGCGTCGGCCTGAGCGTCAATGTCACCAGCTTCAACCGCATCACGATATGCTTTCTTAGCAGCACTTAGCTCAATCTCAGCAGACGATTTGGACTGCTCGATGTACGCTTGGCTGCCAGTAGCAAGTTGCTGTTGGAGGCGTTTGTTCTCTTCAAGAACCTGTTTGGCGTAGTTCTCGGCGGCAATGCGCTCACGCTCGGCTGCCTCTTTGGCGCGGCGTTCGTCGTGGTAGCCACGGGTGAACTTCTTAATACGCGACTGAACCTTCTCGTCGTACGAGGCTAGCTCGTCCTCAGTTGGGTCCTCTGGAGGGGGTGCAGCTTTGCGGCCACGGTCCTCTTCAGGTGTGTCGTCTTCGATTTCAAAGGAGAAATCGTCTTCAGCAGCGCCCTGCTTACTCTTAGCTTTGGCTTCTTTCTCGTCGGGAAACTCGAATTCGTCGCCTTCAAACTTTGGCAATGGCATGTATTACTCCTTACGATGCACGTGTGATACCACGGGGGTCTTCAACCACAGCCTCAACTGAGTCATCATTCAAGATGCGGAACTCACGGCCATGGATCTTCAGGCGGGTGCCTGAATTGGGGCGGACGATGACAAAGTCACCTTCCTTGCACGACGGACCGCTGGGGAAGCGGGTCGGGTCTTTGTAGCAGTCAGGGCCAAGCTTCACGACGAACAGCACCGGTGTGAGCATTTCCTCACGCCAGATGTCACCGCTTGACTTGACGATACCAATTTCACTGTCAGCGTACTGCTCCATCGCCTCTGGCACCACGCAAAGCAGGTGGAACGTTTTGGGGTCGGGCAGTTGCTTCGCTTTCTCTTCATTGCTCTTATTCAGCACGCCGGATAGGTCCACGGCGGAAACATCAAACTCACTCATCGGATTGCTCCATTCTTTGCACAAGGTCTTTGACAATGGATTCAGCGTGTGTGAGACCCCGGATCACACCCGTGACATGACGATACTCGTCAAAACTTTTGGCACCGCCTCCTGAGAGGTGGGTTTGCTGATCGGCCCGGAGTTTGTCAATCTCCCGGACGATGTGGCTCAGCACTTTGTAGTCGTTCAATTAGTCCCCCTTCTTCTTGGGTGGTTGCGGTTGTGGGCGGTTTTGTGCAGCCCGTTGAATGGCCATCTGAGCGCGGTGTTTGGCAGCGTCGATGCCCATGCGTGTACCCTCGATTTCTTGCTGGCGCTGAAGTTTATCCTTCTGCGCGGCAGCCGTAGCAGCCACCTGCATGGCGGCGATTTCTTTCTGTGCGGCGATGCGCTCTTCTTCCACGCGGATGCGGTCGGCCTTTTCTGCCGCCTCGATCTGCTGCTTCTGAGCTTTGAGCTGCAACTCTTGCTGCTTGAGCTGGAGTTCTTGCATCTGCATCTGGACCACGGGGTCCTGCATTTGTTGTTGAGCCTGTTGCTGTTGAGCTTCTGCTTGGTTCTTCTGAAGAAGCTGTTGCGACGCCTGTGCAGCCATCATCGCAATCTGGTCGGCTTGCTCGGAAGTCAGGTGCTTTTGCTGGTCTTCGCCCGGCAACACCATGCCCATAGCTTGTTCAACTTGACGGCGATACTCGAACGCAACGTGCTCGTTGATGTGTGCCATGGCCGCGGCCATGATCGCTTGTGCTTGTGGGTTCTGACCAACGATCTGCATGATCTTGGGGTCTTGCATCGCTGCTTGGTGCACCGCGATGTGCGCTTGGTGGTTCTGCTCCATGAACGCTTTCACAGGCTTACCAGTCAACAAGTTCTGGTTCTCCTGCACTGGGTCGGTCGGCACAGCGTCATCTTCAACAGGCACAAGCTTGGCAGCGTTCTTCACGCCCAACACTTCAATCATCTGACGGTGCAGAAGTGGGAGATCGTAAAGTTGTGGGGCTGTCTGGGCCAACTGGAGCACTGCTTGGTATTGAACAACCTTCTGCGCCATGGTAGCGGCGTTGGGGTCGCTCACTGGAATCACGTCCACCATGTCATAGTCGCTCTTGCGAACTTGACGGTCACCGTTTTCTGGCTCGTAGTTGTACTCTTCTGGGCAGTAGTCGGCGATGATGACCTTGAGCAGTTTGAATTCCTGCTTCATTGCAAAGTGCAAGCGCGCCTGCACAGCAGACATCACCTTCAAGGTTCTCTCTAACAAAGCCAACGTGGTGCCCACTGGTGCCTGCGAGCTCATGTCGCTCACACTCATGTCACCACTCGAAGCAAACGCACGGCCCTCAGTCACGATCTGGTTGAACAGAGTGAACAGAACTTGACTTGGTTCCTTGTATGGCAGAGGGAGAATGTTGTCGCGGATCGAACCACTTGGGACGTCTACGTCGCGGAACTCACCGGGTTGGATAGGTGTGTCGTCGCCCTTAATTCGCAAGCCGCGAGATTTGAGTCCTCCGGGGAGATTTGAGAGCGTACCAGCATCGACGAGCTGACGAATGAGCATCGTCGCGGATTTTGCATATCCACCGATAAGGTGAATGAGTCCGTATCCATAAAAACCGAACCCCGGAATGTATTGGTAATGCACAAAATGCTGCCGCTTGAGCATGAGCGTGTCTTCTTCATACCAATTTCTCCGAATGGCCAAGACCTTGCCTGTGCCTTTTTCAACTGTCACCACGTATGGCAGAGCGATACCGGTCTCTTCACCATCTTCATCTTTATCTTCAAACCCCTCCAAGTCGAGCATCACGTGCATCTCAAGCACACGATAGCGATCATCTTGGATCGCACTCATGCCGTTCTCTTCGGCTTTCTGCTTCTCGATGTCGTCCAACTCAACGACTGGGTCACCCAAATCGCAGTCACGATAGAACCCAGCATGTTGCAGCTTGGTCAGTTCATTCTTGGTCTTGCGCATCACGTGCGTAACGCGCTCGGCATCCTCTAAATTACTGGCGCCGTAGGGCACGACGATGTCTTCAGCGGGAATGAACGTCGCTACTTGACGACCTTTAGCTGGGTCGTAGTACACCTTCTTAAAGGCTGAACCAGCCAACGGCAGAGACCACAAAAGTTTCTCGTGCTCGGCGCGATACTCAGTCATCACCTCGGTGAGCTGGTAGTTCATGTCATCGCGCACGCGGGCTGCGGCTTCTTCACGCATCAAGTCAATCGCACCAACGATCTGCGTCTTGACAGGACCCATGGCTGGGAACGTCTCCATCATGGACTCACTCTGGAATCGCACAACGGACTCGGTCAACATGGGGTGGAATACACCACAAGCACCTTGCCATGGCTCAGTGCGGTCTTCGTACTTCAAGCCCAACAGTTTCAGACCATCAACGTAGGTTTGAATCCAATCCTTGCGGTCACCAACGTCCTTGTCGAAGTCCTCAACCAAGTCCTTGCCCAGCGAATCAAGCACGCTGTCATCCATGAACTCAGCTAGGTTGGCATCAAAGTCTTCTGCTGTGCCCTCAGTTTCCTCTGTTAATTCTTCACCTTCTTCGCTAGGCTCAAGCTCCAGCTCGATTTCGATTTCGGGGGCGTCTGTTAAAACAGCGAGACCTTGTGGTGCGGCGTATAAGCCTTTGTCCATTGCCATGATTAACTCCAAGTCTTTTTGGCCACCCAGTGTTGGATGGATTGGATCGCAAACGCCAACTTAGTTGGCAGCTTAAATAATTTTGTGCCCGCCGGTGTGAACATAGTCCCATCAGAACCAACACCCATCAATCCGAATTTCATTTCTTTTCCTTACACTGTGTAGTACCGCTCTTTGCGGAAGCTCTTGAACCATTGAATGTCTTCGGGCTCGTCAATCGGCAGACGGAGGAACCCACCAGCTCTGAATCGCATCAACGCAAGTGTTGTTGCATCAACCAAGTCATCATGTTCGCCCGAGGGGAACGCAGCGATCTCGTCAACCAACTCTTCCGCCCAACGCGTGCGTGGAACCCACACCTTCCCTGATGCAATCAAGTCAGACACTGAGTTCAGTCTCGCTATCTTATCCTGTCCCTTGCTAGGCGTAAACTCCTGCACGGGTATGCCCATCGCACGGAGTTCGTAAATGAGAGGTGCACCCGTCGCCTTCTTCTCGATCAGCAGGCCATCAGGCTCGTAGTCGTTGTACTCACGCAGTACATCACGCTTCAACTCCACCCACTCGACACGCTTCTTATAAGTGTTCAGCAGAATGATGTTCTTCGTGTTGTCCTTATGGTGCGTGAAGACGCCCCAAGTCGTGCCCGCAGAATAGTCGGCGCGTTGGTGTTTCTCGAACGCAGTGTCCCAAGTCTGGAGGATGTACTCGCAGCGGGGCGGCTCTTCCTCTTCCCACCACTGCCACCAATCACGTTTGACAATCGCACTCTCATTGCCCACGGGGTTTTGCTGGTACTGCGCCTGCCATTTTGCGTTTGGCAGTTCTTCCCGTAGAGCAGATAGTTCACCCAATGACCAAAACTCAGGCCAAAGCGGGTTGCCCGAGGGTAATATCGCCGGAAACTCAATGACTTCCCAATCAGTTTCACCACGTAACGCTGCATTTTTAAGCACCTGTCCTGTCAAATCACGCTGAGCCCAGCGCGTCATCACGATCACAATCGCACCACCCGGTTGTAGACGCTGCCGCGGACCTGATGTATACCACTCGTATACCTTGTCGTACACCTCTGGGTTGACTGCGGCCATCGCCGCCTCTTGTTCTGAGTGCGGGTCGTCAATAATGAGCAGGTCGGCACCCTTTCCCGTCACCGCACCGCCCACACCAATCGCAAAATAGTCACCGCCTTTGCTGGTGTTCCATCGTCCAGCGGCTTTTGAGTCCGATTGCAGCTCAAGTTTGGGGAAAATTTCATGGTATACATCCGTATCAACTAAGTTACGGACCTTACGACCAAAGCCTACAGCAAGTTCGGCTGTGTGAGACGTTTGAATTACCTTTTTCTGCGGATATTTGCCCAAAAACCACGCTGGGAGCAGGTAAGAAGCGAATTCTGACTTGGTATGACGTGGCGGCATGTTAATAATCAGCCGTTTACACTCCCCGCGCGCCACTCTCTCGAACGCCTCAGCCATTCTTTTGTGGTGCCGCCCCGAAATGAACGTCGGCCAGACCTTCTCCACGAACTTGATGAACTTGTCTTGCGCCAACTCCTGCTTTTTCATCTCCTCCAGCTTCGCCAACTGCGCATCCAGCACGCGCTGGTCCGCCTCCGAGAGCGTCGGGAGGATTTTTACGATGTCCGCAAGGGACATATTGCTGGGGTCGAGGGTCATTGGGCGTCTAGAATTTCTTTCGCTGCTACGTGAAGCACACCAATCGCTGTGGCTACGGGCACCTGCCCACTATATGAATACACAACTTCCTTGACTCGCTCACACATCTCTTCAATCACCTCGTGCTGCGGGCGTGACGCTGTGGCTACAACAGAAAATCTACGAATTTCACTCATTGTTACGTTTATTTTTTATTTTCGTTTTCGACGGGTGTTTTCTCTTCTACGTCTTCTATAGTATCCACAACTTTCTTTTCGGCGGGTCTCCTGCTTTCCTTCACCTCATCCAGTTCATCCATCAGGCTGGACTTCACGTCCACCACGTCTGCGTTCATCAGACGTTTGACGCGCTCTTTAATAGACTCCTCCAACGATTTGCTGGAAGTGTGGTGCACTGTAATCTCTGAGCGTTCTGTGAAAAGGCCGATGTCGCTGTGTTTGCCCAAGAGTTCCAATGCCTTGAGCTCCAACTTGGGGTCGCCGCACCCGGCTATGGCCACCAGCTTATTAGTTACGAAATTCCTTGCCTGCTGCACATCGGCAAAAACTTGGAAGTCGTGCTGCTTCACCGCAACGGCTAGGGTCTTGGCAACTCCGGGGGAAGTTACGGTTTTTGGTGTGGGGGGTTTTTCTTCGCCCTTGGCAAGCTCGACTGCCTGAGCAAAATCTTTTGCGTCGAAGTCAAGGGAACCCCCCAACGTTTCAATTAAGTCAGCTGTGTTTACCGCAACGGCAATGCTATCCGCATGAGTCTTCGGCTGCTCATCGGAAAGGTCGAAAGGAACGGGGACGTCCTTCGTTGGCTGTATCTCAAGCATGAATTGTGTGCACCTCGGTTAGAAGGGGTAGGTTGTTGGCGGCCCGGAACCCCGAACCCGACGGGGCCTTCCTTTCGGATTCTCCCGCTTAACCAACAAGAAAGAAGACTGAGTGAATGGTTCGACTTGCAAGCAGTGGTCTGGTGTTCAATCCTGTGTTTCGGCTTTTGCCTACTTCTTAACAATCCTCTTACTTTTTGGTTGCGGATCATGGTAACGCTCCACGCTCAGTACGGCTTATGAGACCGTCTGGGTCACTTGACCTACCCGCGCCCGAAATATAACAGAAAAAATACCGGTGGTGCAAATTTGTTTTTGGGCCCCCTTACCGGGGGGTATTTCGTTTTTCCAATTACGACCTACGGCTACTGGAATTTATATGGGGTACCCCCCGTTTTTAAAAAATGAGTATCGTTTGAGCGGAACTGTGTGTATAGGTCCCCTACCTCCCCTTGAGGCCATTTTGGGGGGTGGCGGGGTAGTGGGTTACCCCATTTCTAACAATTGTTAGACCCGCCGAAACATTTAATTATTGTTCACGAATCGCTTGCATTGTGTGGTGCAAATAGATATATTAAAAACATGCCAAGCGGGAATGTTTCCCGCCGCATACTAAGACTAGAAGGGTCTATCATGGAAAACATCAATGTAACTCAAGTGGCCGCCGCAGTTCAAAATCTCAGCGCATGCCGTGCTAATGTGGTCAAGGCCGCAGGCAAAACCGGCGAAGTAATAAAAGCCTATGCGACAGCCATGTGCCAAGCGTTCGACTTGGTGGACAACCAAGGCCAAGTGACAAGCAAATGGTTCGAACTCAAGGGCAAACTCAAAGCCGGTGTGAATGACGAGCGCAAAGCGTTCAAAGCGGCGATGGAGTCGGCGGGTTTCAGTAATGCGACAGCCGATGTATATTGGCAACGAGTGAAAGAAGCGAGCGGTTATCAAACCACTGGCCAGCGTGTTCAAGGTGCGGCGAGCGTGGACGAGAAAACCATTGCCGAACTCAAGACTATCATTAACCGCATTTTCAAGGCCGAAGAAAATGGCGACAGCACGGCTGACAAGTCTAGCGAAGTCAAAGGTCAGTTAATGGATATCTTCGCCGAACTCGGCGGCGATGTGGACACCTTGGGCTAACCCCTACTAACCTAACCCTAACCCGCTTCGGCGGGTTTTTTGTTGCCCGTTCTAACAAATGTTAGTTCGGGCTTTTTTGTGCCCACAAAGTTATGGGTATGCC
>Ga0075458_10000312_pt1 | contig 15788 bp, 6 predicted proteins | sample DEB3_08_DNA_FD_77576 | JGI IMG/M metagenome (GOLD analysis project Ga0075458, IMG submission 77576) | Aqueous microbial communities from the Delaware River and Bay under freshwater to marine salinity gradient to study organic matter... | ecosystem: Environmental > Aquatic > Marine > Coastal ... | reverse complement strand
AGAATATTTTTATGTATCAACTATCCTAAGCAAAACATCCGCAGTTGGCGCAGATCCAGTATCAAAAGCTAGTGAAAGACCAGACCTGTTTATTAGTGAGAAGAAATCATATACGCCCTCAGGAATGCCTGGGGCAATGTATTTTAAAAATCAAAAAGGTGCTGGTTTAAAAATTACTAACTACTATGCTAAAAATGAGCCTATAGTAAATAACGTAGAGTTAAAAAGTTCCCAAGGTAATAGATTAGTTTTAGGGGATAGCCCAGATTCAAATGGCGTAAATCTTTTGAACTCCCACGGGGATGGCATAACAATAACGGCAGGAAAGAATTCAGCTTTTGGATCACAAACGATTCAAATAAAATCATTAAATTCTCATAGATGTGTTGTTCAAAATGGTGAATACTCCCTAACTGTAAATAATGGTAGAGATATTACCATAAGGAATAACTCAATTGGAACTCACAGCTATTACTTCCCAAATCCATTAGACCCTAGTATACAGAGTAATCCTCTACTTCAGTTTGGTAATATTAACCTAGTTAGTAAGTGGAGAGATATTAACATCTACACTGACAACCCAGCATATCTTCCACCTGGATTCCCAAGCAATATTTACATTTCAACAAATAAGGGTTTAATTCAATTAAAAGCCACTGGGGATGTCAATGTTTATTCTAACTTAGGTAAGGTTACAATTCAGGGTAACTTAGGTCTTGATTTAATAGCAACGACTGGAGATATCAATTTAAATGCAGTAGCGGGTAACGTTAATATTAAAAGCAACTTGGATATTAACTTAGCTGCATCAGTAAATTTAAATGCAGAAGGTTTAACCTCAACTAATTTAGGGTCTGGAACTCCATTACACCTAAATAAAACTGGTGGGGCTGGTGCTTTCTTGGCAACTACTACAATGCCTATACCAACGCCAGAGCTACTACAAGAAAAGAACGTTTACGGTAAATAATTATGGCAACTTTTAATTTAGATACATTTATGGCGGCAGGAGGTGCTGGGGGTGGCTTAGGTGCCATATCCACCGCTTTTGGAGTTCCTAGTTGCTTATTAAGTTCTGCCTTGCCATTAGCCTTAATACCAACTCCTATTTTAGCTGCCATAGCTGCTGCGTTGCTAGCAGGAGTAGAATTAGCTGATGCAGTAATAAAAGCCTTCTATGCATTTTTAAGAGACTTATTTGGAATTATAGAATGGTTAACTGAGGAGGGACTTTATCAATTTATGTCCCTATTTTCCAAGTTTGGGCTAGATCAAGGATTTGGAGCCCTGATAGCTGCCATAGGTGCTTTGACTGCTGCTGCTGGCGCTGTAGGCTCTCTATACGCCAATTACCAAGCTATCGCAGGCCAGATTGCTAGCATGAGAGAATGCTTAAATTCATTCTCAAATTATTTAAAACATAAGCATCAGGTTGCTGGTGAGATACCCCAAGATCCAACGGCTTTTAATGATTTTGTTAATGAAAATTTTGCTATACAAAAACTACAAGTTGAAAGTGCTTTAAATTTTATCGACGATGCTAACACTCAGATAAAAAATATAAATGAAATCATAGCTGCTAGAAATTCAGATCCTTCATTAGAGCCTAAATTTAATCCAGAAGCTTGTAGTTATCTGTCTGGAACTATTTTTGCCGATAGTTGTATCCAACAACAAGAGCCAGAAAAAGAGATATTCAGACTTGTATTTGGTCCACCTAAATCAACCTTTGGTCAATTTATATTGTCTAATGATGGTTTGTATTTTGATTCTCAAACAAGTGGTATTGTTCCAGCACTCACATATCTAAACCGCAAACAAGCAACAATATCACTAGGGGATCGTTGGAGATTCAATCAAGATCCAAACTTGGGTGGAAGAGGAAAAGGTCTATCTACAAATGAACTGAAGGATTACGTAAATACAATTCTAGATCCAAGTATTCTGGATGAACGTCCTGATATACAAATCTATTACGATAAGGATGGATTCCTACAAGAACTTATTGGAAATAGAAATAAGAGAATTTATGACATGTCTGCGCAACTTGGAGCATTAGAGACAGATGAGGCTCCAACTTCAGTAATATTAAATTTCAAGCAATCAATCATTTCAGAAAATGTTTTATTTACTGAAAAAATTAATAAGAGAAAGAAACAGATTGAATTAGCTATAAGACTTCCAAGTATCTATGGCTCAGATGTAAACTACATGCCGGGGGAAGTCCCAGTTAATGACTTCTCTTACTTGGGTGGATTAAATATATCTGTAGATGTGCAAAAGCAAAGAGAGTTATCTTTTAGCCAAGTAGATATTGCTGGAGTGGTATCTCCAATTAACGTGAACACTACTTACGTTATTCCAAAAGTTCATAACAAGAATTCTAGTTTGGAGCATTTAATTATTGCAGAGGATGGGGCAGGAGCAATAATTTATGATGGAAGTAGTGTTTCATCCACGGATGGATTAATTCTTCAAGCTGAAAATTCTTTGACCACTGATGGGTTATTTGCGATGTATAACTTCTTGGATACTAATATTGAAGATCCATCATCAACTTCATTTACTTCAAGAAACTCTGCATCAATAACTGATCAATATTACGCTCAATTAGTTGCGCAGTCACAAACCTATACTTACTCAAAAGGTTTAGGAATTCCGTATTTACATGGTATCACAGTCCACAGTCAAGATTATCCAACTGCACCTTCAACTGTTGGTAGCTTCGTAAGATTGCCTAATGCAAAACCATTCAATGATCTTTTGTATAATCCAAATGGAACTACACTAGATTTCTGGGTTCATGTGCCAAAGCTAACCTCAATAACTGAGGGCTATGATATCAATGGGGTATCAAGTCTTTACAGACTAGTGCTCGCTAATGAGAATGTAGGGTTCAAGGGTGATGGAAGTTCTACAAACACGGAGTTCTTACAGAATCAATTAGGGACAAATGCAGTCCGTGGATTTATAATGGGATTCACTAGAGATCGCAGACTAGTTGGAGAGTTACCTGCATCTAATGAGACTGACGATAATCCAGCAACGGATTCGGTATTCTTTATAGCTCCAACTCAATCAGCTAATGCATCTTCTGCCGGATTAATTAATAGAAGTTATTTCGACAATGATGAGTGCGCTGGATTATTAACTAAATATCATTGTATGACCCATTCAGTTAGCGATATAACGAATGGAGTATCATTTAAGGATTGTGAGGATAAGTTCTGTCACGTTGCCGTGTCCTTCAACCCTATGGATGACAAGATCAGTTTCTATTTAGATGGAAACTTGATGACGACTTCAAGTATGTCTTATGTGTTTGGTATAGCTCCGCACTCGATGCCAAACCTACCAACAGTGTTTGTGCCAGAAAATAGTTTTGAATACTCTACTAATAATGTAGGACCTTATGCTTCCAATGATTTGAAGTATGGACCAAAGTTAGATAGACTTGGGATATCTCAATTTAATAGAGGATTTACTCCATGGATCGTTGGAGGTGGATATACTGATGGAATGTATCAAAATGGAAACTTCATGGGTGGAACTTATGGAGGTATAATTAGTGGACTTAGGGGTCATTTAGGCAGCTTTAAATTATACTCTAAACCACTTTCTGATTCAGAAATTTTAAATAATTATAAGACTCAGAAGGATTTCTTCAAGAATATAGATACATTTGTATTAGGTTGGGAACCTATTCTTAGTATATAATATTAATCATGGCAAAACCAGTAATTAAAGAGATTGCAGATGTAAGTTATTTTACTAATTGTAGAGGTTCTGATTTTTTGCCATCATATCCTAGTGTTTGGAATAAGTCTGGTGGAATCCCAACAATGTTCCACCCTTTTGCTGGTGCCCCAGAATCTATGGATAGTAATGTGATGTATTTTGCTGGCACCACAAGAACTTCTTTGTGGACACATTTTAATAGATCAGATGTTTTAAATCAAATGACTCTATTAAAAAATACTGGGTTTAATTTATTAAGAATTCCTTTAGATTTTTATTGCTGGTCCGCATTAGGATCTACATTTTTAACAAATGCGCAATACATAGCATCCAAAGCAGTAGATTTAAAATTATATATTCAGTGGGTATTATTTGAAGGTGATACTCAGGAGGATGTTAGTGGAATTGATTCATTAGGAAGGAGACATCAAATAGGTGGTAAAGATCCTGAAACTTTGCCTCAAGCTATATCCAAAGGATTGCACTATTGGCAAAGGTGTCCAACGGTATATAATTCTCAACTAATGACTAGACATCCATCTAGTTTAGCTAATGTTGGTAATTCATACCTAAGCAGTGTCATAGGTGCTCTTTCAAGTTACTCTTCAACACTAGCTTGGGAAGTGATGGCGAATGTTTATTTTGATTCATCTGCTAATCCAGCCGATGTTTCAGGCTATGCGTTCTTAACTTCTGCAATAACCAAAGTTAAATCTTTAAAACCAAGCAGACAAAAAGTTACAGCATCTTATAAGTATTTAACTACTATACCAACATCACCTTATTATTCTTTAAATTTATTAAAGACATTAAGTTCTTTAGACTTTGTTTGTTATAAAGCATCTCATACAACCGAAGTTGATCGAAATATTACTTATGCTAACGCTATATCCTCAATCTTGATTTCCAAAAAACCAATCATGGCTGTTGATGTAGGATTACCTTCTCATTTTAATTTTTTAAGTGATGAGATATATGAATTTGATAAACTTCAAATTGGCTGGATAACTGACGCACTAATAGATAATAATTACAGTGTAAAATCAAATAATAATAGCCGAGGATTAATTTACCCGGATGGTTCAGTTAGAAATTATGTTGATGCTAGCGCAATTAAAAATAAATTTTGCAAAGATAATAACATTGTAGGTTCAGCCAAAAAATTACAACTATCACGAATACCAAAACAAAAAACTAATTTTGAAGAAAATACTTTAGCTCAAACGGTATATTCAACAAATTTTACTAAAATGTCTCAATGGGGTGATGTTGGGCAAAATCTTTGGAATGATGTTAAATCATACATTTCATCTATCCCAGATTACTCAGGAATATCTTCAAAGTATGCGCCATACGATTCAAGTATATATTCAAAATCAAATGGTTGGGAATTAGCTAATACTGAACTTAGTTTTAGTAGAAATAATTTTTCAAACTTTTTTGAATACATAATACGCGATATACTTGATTTCCCATTAGAAGCATACCAAGATGAAATAGAAAGAGATAAGAAAGCATTCAAAAGAATTAATACTTTAGAGAGATTACAGAGATCATTACCAATAACTCTTAGTGGACCTTTGTATCGAACACAATATGATCCTAGTTTTATTGCATCATCAACTCAAAAAGGTATTCTGGATGCTTATCAATATTTTAAACCATTAAAATATGGTGGGCAAGAAAGTATTCCATACATTGGAACTCCGAGATATTTTTCATCTTTAAATAAATACGAGTCAGACCCAACTAAATCAACTTTATACTCTGAACCCTTAGGTAACTGCCAGAAACCTATAGGGTTCTTTAATAACTACACAGCTAGTGGATCTTGTTTTTATAAATCTGCGGTTACTACTAACAAACAAACTCCTCAAGATGTTATTAATAAAATTGATTGGGCTGTTTATGATGATTTAATTACAACTTGGCTAAAATATATCTTAGAAGCTTATGAAGAATTATTTCAAATGTATACAACATTAAACTTTGCTTCTGGTGAAGAAGAGGAAAGTGGAACTGCAATAAGAAATATTTTAGGATTAACTACTCCGTTTATAACAAATACTAAATATACTACTTTTTACAACAATATGCCAAATCTTAAAGAAATAGCTAATCAAATTATTGCAGGGGAAGTATGACCAATCCACCGTATATTAAGCCAACTATATTTTCAGGAGATTGGACTATTTTAAAATATGATACTACCCCTATAAATTATTATCAGGTTAGTTCTAATTTTGTATCATCAATAGCTAATATTGAAATAACCCACAGTCCTAGTGCTGCGGGTAATGACTTATTATCATTTAATAGTTATTCATTTAATAGAAAAAGATCGCTGCTAGAAGATTCATCAATATTATTACCTGGGCCAATTAATAAAGCTAGAGTAAATGAATTTACGGATTCAAGATGGTCCTCATCAGCAATGGATATTCTTTACAATTCTGATTTTTATTATTTACAAGGAGTATCCTCACTATTGCGTGTAGAGGTTGCAAAAAGAACTCCGTTTATATTCTCAATACAATTTAGTTCTATAAATAACAATTCTTATATTCCATTAATTATTCGCCCTTTTGGTGCAGCGTTTGGATTCAACTCTAGAATATCAGAAAATGCATGTGTTGGAACTGGAGACGCTTATTTAAATAGGGAAAATATTAATGGTGTCTCTGGAGTTCACCAACATAACCCAACATTCGATTCACATAATTGCGCAGTAACTCCACACTTACTCCCAGAGGATAGGCAAGTTAGTTTAGGTATTCCACTGTATTCAGCTATTAATAGATCCCCTCTAACACCAAGCTCTATGCAATTTATAGGGGCTGTAAGACCATTTGATTTCGTATCCACATCAGCAGAAAATCAAGGATCTTATGATCAAGAGAAAGGTGGAGAGTCTTTTTCAAATCCAGCATTTTGGCAATCATTAATTCAAGCACAAGATTATTATTTTAATTGGTTAGGATTAGAGGGTGTTCACAAAATTAAATATTATTATTACAATAATAAAGATTTACTTGGGGTGTCTTCAGGACAACATGCAATACAAATGGGACCAGACTTGTATTTTACAAATACATTTAATAAAGGTTATTTGTATATGCCAGACAGCCAAACAACATATGATTTAAATACCTATAAGTTTAGGCCAAGTGTTACTGGAACACACATGTTTGGCACAGCTACTGATACTGATTACTCTGGTTTATTTACTAGTGGTGGTGTATTTCAAGTTCAGTATATTTGCAATTCTGCCATGGAAAATACGCAAGCTCCATATATTATTGACCAAGCGCAAGGGCTATGGCACCAAGTATTTCAATATAATTGGAATGGTGGTGGTAATATATTTGCAGATCAAGGCAAAAACGTGGCTGCTAGTTCACACCCTTATTTCTCCTCATTATTTGGATCAGATCCAGCGGCATATTTTGCATCAGGTTTTTGGGCAGGATGGAACGCTGATCCAGCATACCCATTAAGTATAGATCCTAGATATGGAGCTAAATCTGGTAGGGGTAAACAGTATGTATGTCCTATAGCAGTATTAGACTCAGACAATTTATTTGGAACTACAAGTAAAGTTTGTGTGGGTTTATATACAAAATTATCTTATGAACCTGAAGTAAATAATCGCGCAAATAGAGTTCACCTTGGTGTTAGAAGAGAACAATTAAAATCTGTATTTAATCAGACCCAGTATTACAGACCGGCAACGCCATCATCATTTAACGGCGGCACTAATGCTAAATATGGCCCATTTACATTTGAAGATTTGAATGGTGGAACTTACATGAACTTGTTCTCCACAAATAATAAAAACTTTGCTAAAGGCTGGCATATGCTTGAATTTTGGTTAGTTATTGGGGAAACTAAAAATGAAGTTATTTCAAAAATAAATACATTACATCAAATGGGAGTTGCCGAACCAGGACCAAGTGCCCCTGAAATTGAACTTCCTCAAGCAATTTTAAATAGTGTATTAATGAACCCAGTTAGAGGGACAATTTAATTATGGTATTAAATTCTACATCCACGCTATATGGAAAAGGCAATCCTAGGCCATCCTCATTCTTAGCAAAAAGAAAGTCTGATAAATTCTATGGACTTAAGTTTCCTTTCGGGTCATTGTCTGATGGTGGATTTTTAAAGAAATCCTCAGATTTAGAATTAATTAAAAGTGGTTTAAAACAATTACTCTTAACCAATAGAGGTGAAAGAGTTATGTTACCAAACTATGGAACTAACCTTAGGAAGTATTTAATGGAGCCTTTAGATCAGGCAACATTAAGTCAGATAAGAAGAGAAATAACAGAGTCGTTCTCTAAATATGCTAGAGAAGTAAATTTATTAAAGATTTTAATAATACCCGGAGATACTCAAACTTTATCAGGTGGACATCACTTATATATTAAGTTATACTGCTCGTTAAAAGAACAAGAAGGTATCTCTTTTGAAGTTAATGTGGATATAATATAATGGCTTTTAAAGGGACAGTAACCTCTGATTTTTTAAAATTAGTCAACGTAGAGGACGTTGATAAGCAAAATTTAATTAATTTTGCAGCTACGGATTTCTTAACTTTAAGAAATTCCTTATTAAATTATATCAAAGCTGTTTATCCATTAGATTATAATTACTTCTCGGAATCAGATTTAGGGGTCATGCTTGTGGAGTTAGTGGCCTATATGGGCCATGTTTTATCATATAAGGCCGACTATTTAGCCAATGAGAATTTCCTAAGAACGGCAAGATCTAGAGATAGTATTAAGAATCTTATGCAGTTAATCGGCATAAGAATGAAGGGTCCAATTTCAGCCGCTGCGAATGCCAAAATAACCCTAGACTCTTCCCCCGGCTGGTCTCCTACCGGGACTGGATCTTTTATTACCCTGACTCCATCTGAGAGAGTAGTTAGCGTCACCTCTCCAGAAGACGGTTTACCTTTAACCTATACCCTTTATAAGGTCTCACCTAATGGGGATATTGATACTACTAATTCAAATGGAGACATTATAATCTACCAGTCAGAGACCGCATCAACTACTGTAGTATCAAGTTTAATATTGTTAGAAGGTTCTCTAGCCATAGAACAGGGTACATTTGCTGATACAGAATCTCTAAAGTCCGTAAACCTCCAACAAAGCCCGGTTGTTGAAGGTAGTGTTCAGGCATACATCACCGGACAATCAACCACCAGCGGGGCGTATAGGCAAGTAGATAACCTATTCTTTGCCTCTGGACCTGATGATAAGGTATTCCAATTAATATCAAATCAAGACTATGGTGGAATTGTAGTTTTCGGTGATAACAACATTGGCAAAGTCCCAGCCCCTGGTGACCAATATACGATCATTTATAGAGTCGGAGGTGGCACTAGAGGTAACATAATTAATAATTTAATAAATGCTAGGTCTTCTGTAACTTATGGAACGATAGTAAATGCTAACACTAGTAGTATTGCTGTTACCGTTCAAAATACTTCACAAGGAACTGGCGGATCAGATGCTGAAACAATAGAGCATGTGAAAAGATATGGGCCATTAATGTTTAGATCCCAAAATAGATTAGTTACTTTGGGAGACTATAAAGCATTTATAAATAGTTACATTTCTTCTTACGGCTCAGTTGGTAAAGCAACCGCAGCTACGAGAAGAGCTTACTCATCTGCTAATATAATTGATATTTATGCATTGGAGAAAGCTAGCGATACCCAACTAAGAAAATCAACTCCTGAATTTAAGAGACAACTTCTACAAGCAATTGAAGATAAAAAAATGATTACCGATGAAGTAGTAGTTGTAGATGGATTAATTAGAACATTAGATTTAGTAATTTCTTTAAGACTAGATAAAAAATATCAAACTACTGAGAATACTGTAAAAAATAAAGTAAACACAAGAATATTAAATTTCTTTAATGTAGATAACACAGACTTTGGAAAAGAATTTAATCCACAGGATCTGATGCATTCAATATTTGAAGTTGAAGAAGTTAGATTTGCCACAATTGACAATGTGCCAGAATCAATCAAAGTAAACTTTAATGAAATTATCCAACTTAACAATTACTCATTAAATATAATTTATGTCTAGTCCAGTTCATTTTATAGATAATCGACAATATCATAAATCAAATTATAATGATGCATTAAAATACCTTATCCCTTCAATGTATTTGGAGGAGGATTATGCATTAAAAGATAATCAAATAGACATACTTGATCAAATAATAAATTCTCATTTAAAAATAATTGGAGATATAAGTTCTGTAATCAACGTAAGTGCCATATCAGGAACAATCTATAGTTCAATAAATACTGGAAATGGGATATCTAAATTCTTTATAAAACAAAATGATCTTACTAATATTAATTTAAATGACTTTGAAAAAAGAATTTTACTACCTTTAGATATTAGCTTTAAGAATTTTAATTCAAGTTCAGAATTTTCAAATTATTTAAAAAATACATTACTACCTGGAATACAACTTAATAAACCAACATTAGATTTTCTAGATGGTGGGTCTGCAAGTGCTAATCACAACTATTTAATAACTAACCTATCCTGGATTTACTTTTTAAACTTCAGTGCAGCCGCTTACAGCCCATCATCTTATGTTCATGATCTATTGATAAATAATACTTACCAAAGTAAGACGGTGTATCTAAATGATGGTATCCGTGGGTTAACCGAATATGTATGGAGGAACTATACAAATCTATCCTCAACTTGGCAACCAAAAGGATTTTTACCATACGATCTTAGACCTCCTGCATTTACCAAGTCAGACCCATACACTAGTGGAACTCAACAGCTAGATAAACTACTAACCTTAATAGATGTAGTTTATTCCCCGTTATACATTGATAACTCAGATACTAGAGTAGCAGATGCAATTAACGACTACTTGGAAAACTCATACCTTATAACACAGAAAAAATTACAAGGTCCATTTTTAAAACTTGTAAAAGCATTTTCATTTTCCTTCGCAGATTATTCTAATGAAATTGATAAATTAGAAATTTTAAATGACTTAGATGCCTGCCCAGATGAATATCTGCCCCTATTAGCAGAGCTTATAGGTTGGAAACTATTTGGATCAGACCCTGATAGATGGAGATTACAACTAGCGAATGCTGTAGATATTTATCGAGTTGTTGGAACTAAAAAATCTATTCAATTCGTTATTGATTCTGTATTTGGTGAAGAAGTTTTTAAAGTAAGTTCTACGATTAATGAGTGCTGGGAATCTTACGTTCCTTTCTTAATTTATTATGCACTAGCTACAGAATCACCTCTTTTAAAATCCTTTAAAACTTGGAATCAATCCACTGCACAAGCTCTGGGAGTTAGTAGTTTTAACTCCAGCAGTATGGATGAAAACATACGTTTGTGTGTTGATAAAATTATTTATGATATTGTTTCTGAATTTAATTCAAACTTTTTACTAGGTAACCAACCATTTGATATAAACAATATAGGTTTCTTATTCAATTATCGCGGAAGAGATTATAAGGTTCCACCATTTGAGGAAATTCCTTACTATACCCGTGTAATAATGAATAGGGAAATGATAAATGCAATTGAAGATAAATTAATTTGTTTTGAGGTTCCTGTCTCTTTTGCCACACAAGTTGGAAATTATATTAAGAGCAGAACTTTAGATGTAGATGATGATTACAGCATTAGAAATAGTTGGTTAATGTTTACCACAAGTTGCACTTACCCACCCAACTGGGATTCAGTAATAAAAGATACATCTAATAATAAATTAGAGTATCTTCCGCTATGGAGTGGCAAGTCATCACACTATAAAGTTTTATTAGACGTATCCAATTTTAACTTCGTCAAAGATTCTCTAGAAGCAGATTCCAGGGAAGCACTAAGTATATTAGCACAAACAGTTCAAAATTTCTCTCCAGCTAAGAGTATACCAGAGATCTACGCAAGAACTAGAATGGAGGATAATCATGACGCTACGATGGATATATCTCAATCAATTAATTTAGATAAAGTAGATTATCCACAAATAAAATATTCAAAAATGGCTGGCATAGCTGGATTCCAACTTTCTGCTCTGGCGATGTCAACTTACAAGAGAGGATTAACTGCTACTTCAGTCCCAACTTTCTCACGTAACTCTGTGGATAGTTTAATAGATTCACTTCTTTCACCAAGCGGGGTAACAGCCTCATTGCCAAGAAGAAATCATAGAAGAAGAAACTTTAAGTTCACTCTACCAAAACAAGGCTTTTATGATAGAACTGGATTTAACATGCCTATTTCTTATCAAACTTATTTAGGGAACCCAGATAGATCATTCTTCCCATTAGGTTTGATACCTTCTTCACAATGTTATGTCCCTATTCCAGACTATAATAACATACCTCCAATTTATAGTAGATGTGAGAATCTTAATTCATCTAGTATTTATTCAGGTTTAGCAGTAAGTAATACATTCCCAATTAGAGGATGGAAATCAACATAAATAAAGAGATAAAGAATGACCGCTATTAATTTTAAAGTAATTGGAATTGATGATATAACCACGAACGCTTCTGAGAGATTTACCTCTTGCGCTACTGATGGAGGGAATGTTTATGTTGCATCACAAAACTTAAATTCTAAAGGAAATGTTTGGAAGTATGGGGGTGGTAAGTGGGCAAAATTAAATGATGAAAATACTTTTAGTAGTCATAGAAGTATAACATCAATAGCATACAATAATGGATCTCTTTATGCTGGAACTGAAAATGAACTTTATGATTTTGCAGCAGGAAAAATATATGTAAATGATGGTCTTGGTTCTGGTTGGGTTGATAAGAGTTTAACATCTACAGGTAACTTTAACTCTGCAATAAGATCAATTATATTTGTTGGAGACGACATCTATGCTGCCGGAGCATACTATGGTATTTGGAAGTATTCCAACGGTTCCTGGTCAGAATCCTATTTAAATGGAACAAGAGCATTTATAAATGATCTTGTTGAAAACAATGGTATCATTTATGCTGCTACTTGTAAATCACTTAGAATTGCAGAAGTATTAAAGTATGACGGAACTTCCTGGTCTCAAATAAATACTGATCTATTCTCAGATCTTGGTAACGTAATGACTACCAAACTTTGTTGGTATGATGGTTACCTTTACGCTGCAACATTTAATGACATTACTGGAACTGAAATTTGGAGATATAATGGAACCAGTTGGTCACAAATAAACACTGATGGATTTGGCAGTGCTAATAATTATACAACTGTTTCAATGGCAGTTGTCGATTCTCAACTTGTTGTTGCTACAGAAAATCCAAGAGGGGGCGAGGTTTGGTCTTATACTGTAGCTGGTGGTTGGCAACAGCAAACTGTAAATAGTGACGTATTATATCAAAGTTACCTAATTCAAAAAACTGATAATACGAATTACTTAATTGGTAGAGCAAGAAAATACCTTTTGCCAGATGCTTCCCCAACCGTAATGTATACTAAGGCTCAAAGGTATACTAAGAAATTATCCTATTGGCCAGATGGATCAATTGGTGGATTACCTATTGGTGGCGGACAATACAGATTCTTTGGACCAAATTCAGCCTACACCGCAATAACAGAAGGAACCCTAGAGGACCCAGCGCAAAGCGTAGTTTCACCAACATTACCTTATAATCAATATCTTTATGATGCTGATCCTACAACTGGAGGCATAGTAAAAGGAACTCAATTTTCTTATTTAAAACCAGACTTCCCAGTAGTATCGGCAGGACTCAATTATTATGCAGGGGGTTCTGTATACAAAGATCCAGACACTGGAACTGTATTGATGTTTTGCCATACGGAAAAAAATTATAATTCAAATACTGGCCAGTGGGATGGAAATATCAGACTAGCTGTATCTCAAGATGATGGATTAACTTTCTCTGATGTTGGGAACATCCTAGCTTTTAGTGGACCTAATAGAAGTGACTCCGGGCCAGTATCCAGCACTTCATTCAATGGTGCTTATCCAATATTAAAAGATAACTATCTATATCTCTACTACAGCAGAGAACGAATTGGTAGAGATCCTTATGCTTCCTTTGGGGATACATTAAACGTAGCTAGAGCTTTAAAATCTGATGTGGTTACATCAGCATTAAAAGTAAGTGCTGCCCCCTGGACAAATTATTATAATGGTGGATACACAGAGCCATCACTTAGTGGGCAAGCAACTGATTTAATAGATGCTTTTGAGTTTGGTGCTCCCTGGGCTACAGCTTTCTATTGTAGCAGTATAGGCAAATTTGTTTACATAGCAAATTGCTTATTCCAAGTTTTAGAAACAAATTTATATGCGGTAAAAAATTCTCAAGACGGAGAACCTTTTGCTATTTTCTCCGATGATGGAATTAATTGGAGCTTCCCAGAAAGATTGTGTGTAAACCCAGTTGACACTACTTATTCCACAGTTCTTTTTAGCTCTATGCATACTGGTGTTTGTGACAAACAATTTTATTTATTAAATACTAGAGGAACTGGCTGGTCTAATAACACTTTAGAAAGCTATTCAATAAGTGCAATACCCTTCAGATCTGTATCAAGATCATTTAATGTAGAAAGTTATATCTCTACTAAGCCTTACAGCCCTAGTCTAGCTTGGGATCGAGGACAACTGCACCCCTTCATTGCAGCAATACACTACGTAAAGGAACAAGCAAAACTATTTGATGCTTCTTCTTATTATTATAATAATTTAAGTAGCTTAACTGCTGAATCTAATTGGAAAAATGTTTTGCAAAGTTATGCCAACAGTGCAACAGAATTAAGTTCAGGCTTCCCAAATTCTTTTGACGACTACATTAATTTTGGTTTAGGCAGAGATTTCCATAAATTTTATTATGATTATACACACAACTTCAAAAGACATAGGTTAACCCCCGCTGTAATGAACTTAGATGGTCCGACAATATTTGGCCATACTTTTGGATCTATTATAAAAAATTCAAAGTTGTCAACTAATGGAAGTTTGAGTAAGTCTTACCCTTATTTAATAACTTCAAGTTTGGACAATGTGATTGAGTTTACAAACAATTCAACCATATTTAATATAAGCGGAACTGCATCAGGAACTTATATAGCTTCAACAACTGCTGATGTTTATGTTGAGAAGTTTGAATATAGGAACTCTGGTATCCTAAGCCACATAGAGTTTGTTGAAACTTCTACCGCAGGCTCACAAAATTCGTTCACAGTTCTTAGACTAAATAAAACTGATAAAATAGGTTCTAGATACAATTCATTGCTGCATGAAAATACTTTGATAAAGCAAAAATCTTACGATGGCCTTGGCAGAATAACATTTGACCTTAGTAAGTATCAAGCTGATTCTAACGAAGGGTATGATGTTCAAACTAACTTCTTATCGCCAGACCATAAGTTTAAAATAAACTTTGATGCTTTAATATCCAACACCCAGGGCACAATTCTGGGTGGGGGTGCTCTAGGTATTTGGATACATACCAAATCAGAAGGTGGTAAGATTTGGTCTTATACAAAAGATAAGATTTGGGTTCAGCATGATGTATCAGCTTTAACGATAGCTGATACTGTAAATACTTATTCCAATTTATTTAATTTACCAACAACCAATAGAAACTTAGAACCAGCTAACTTAAGATGCTCTAGATTTTTAAATACTGCAACTGAACCTGATGTGATAGCATCTTTATCTGAATCAGATTTTACTACTATTGAATTAGAGTTTGATACTGATAATTCTAAAATAATAAACTCTAATGGATATTTTACTTCCTATGGAAACGTTCATAGACTAAACCAAAGTTATGTTGTAGAAGTATTCACCAACCCATTCCCAGGGGACAAGTTTACTTTACTTTATAATTTTAATATGTTTGATGTAACTTTAAATAAATGGTCCAAGCCTCTGGTCGGTGGAATTAGAAATAACTCCACCATGGGTGAAATTTATTGCCAAGAATTTAGAGTAGACCTATCTAGGGATCAAGTATTAGCTATAATAAAATACTTAAATGATCTGACGGG
>Ga0075458_10000311_pt1 | contig 15802 bp, 16 predicted proteins | sample DEB3_08_DNA_FD_77576 | JGI IMG/M metagenome (GOLD analysis project Ga0075458, IMG submission 77576) | Aqueous microbial communities from the Delaware River and Bay under freshwater to marine salinity gradient to study organic matter... | ecosystem: Environmental > Aquatic > Marine > Coastal ... | reverse complement strand
CGAATCAGATCCTCCTGCTCTCGCTTATGTCGTTCGAACTTTGCCGCCGCTTCCCGCTGACCGGCAATGTCGGCCAGCCTGGCATCACGAGCATCCTTGGCCGCCTGGCGTTGTGCAGCCGCCAGCTCGCGGGTAATCAGTTTCTGCTGTTGCTGCTGACTGATCGCCTGGCTGGTCTGCCGGTACTGTTCGCGGGCCGCCTCGATCTGAGCCCGCTGATAGTTCCGAGTCGCCTCAGAAATCTGCCCCACTTCCCGCAGACTGACAGTGCCCGCTTTTGCCCCCGCAACAATCGCATTCCCCGCCGCAGTCCCCGCCTGGCCGATCTGCTGCAGACCTGAAATGTTTTTCTTCATTTCAGCCAGCTGCTTCTGCAGATCCGCGATCAACGCAGACTGATTGCTATGCCAGTCGATGGTAATATCATTCGACATGATGCGACCAAGAGGGGAAAGAGCCGAAACCTGAAACAACACTCACAAAGAAAACTTCGTGTCTCTTCGTGTCCTTCGTGGTCACCTATTCCTGATCGTTCGCTGGTTGAACCTCATCCGCCGGCGGGGCAGCTTTCTTCGGCTTCAGAGACTCCTGAACCGACTGGAATTCCAGCTCGAACACCCCCAACGTCACACGATCCGGATACAACTGATCCAGCGCCGTCCGGGCATCCGCTGACCCGCCAGACTTCAAATGCGTCTCAATCTTCGAACGCATTTCCTGCAACTGCTTTTCACTCATCCCCATGATCAAACCTCACACAAAAGGATAAACCCACAGATCAAACCACGTTGGGGCATAGTCCGGTAACAGACCCGACTTCCACGATCGCGTCACCATCATCCGGGGGGTGATGACTCTGCGATTTTTTTTTCCGTCATGTTCTCCGCGTCCTGATCCGCTTCAAGTTCCTCGATCGCCATCCCGTCGACGGCATACAGAGTCACCATGTAGAGCGACCGGGAATCCAGCAGCCGCAGGGACGACACGACATCCTCAGTCACCCGGTAATTCTGCCGCAGTACGAAACAGACAAACTTGACCCAGGCATCCAGAAACGCCTGCTCCGACAACCCGGATTCCTTCAGCATCTCCTGCAGATCCAGGCCGCATTTCAGATTGCGGCGAAACCAGACTTCCGACTCACGCCAGAACTGATCGAATTGAGGTTTCCGAACCCGCTTCCAATGCTTTGATTTGTCGCGAACCAGAGACGTCGGCAGCATCGACGCGGCAGGAATCACCCATTCGTTGCCGTCGGCCAGCACAGCCCGATAGCCGGAAAACTGATCAGGCTTCGCCAGGTCTTCCGGAGTCACTTTTGCATCCGCCCAAAATCCGACGCGATAGCCGCCGCAGTCTTCGCCCCAGGTTTGACGATCGGGCTCAACCCCGATTCTGTCTCCCCAGCCGATCAGAGTCCCCGAAACGCCATCCAGCACCACTGACGCTTGCGCGGCACCCGGCAAAAAGTCCAGCATATCCGCCGATTCCAGCAGCGACCGCACACTGCGGCCGGCGGAGTTCGGGAAAAACAATAGAAAACTTGCCATTCAATTGTCGCCTTGAATGAGTTTGAGAAAAGACTGGTCACGAAACGAACTTCGTGACCAGTAACAGAAAAACCATCAGGCACCAGCAACCGCCGAGGACGTCGAAACCACCAGCGTTCGACCGCTGAACCGGATCGCCGCCTGCCCGTGCTTGGTGTCACTGGCAGAAATCTGCTGCGGTGTCACCAGGCCGGTTGCAAAGCTGAATTTCGTATGCACTGCCGACCCATAGGCCGCAATGGTCGAACCCGAGGCACGTTTCAGCAGGAACGCCCGGACATCGGTGATCGCCAGACCGCCCGAAATCGTGTCCAGGATATCGAAGTCTTCCGCCGTGATTTCGATATAGGGATCAAACGTCTCTTTGTAGACCTCAGTCGGGTACGTCGCCCCGTCAAAGTGCTGTTTTTCCGACAGACCAACCCCGAAGTTGACCGTGAACCCAACCCCTTTCGGCAATTGCGTCCCGTTGATATAGACCGGACCTAGGCGATACATCGAGTTGAAGGTTTCCGCCGTCAGATCCTGCGCGGTCAACACATCATGCGGCATCGTCAGACCGTCAGAAGACAGAAAGTGAACCTGGCCGGATGCAGTCACGGCACCCTGGCGAGGAGCCGTCACCGATTGCGGCACCAGCTGGACCGGATTGTCCGCTTTGCCTTTGATCATCATGTTTGTGCCAGCCCCGCCAAACGTGCTGCCGTTAGCACGCTTCTGATAGGGGATCTTGACGGTCGACCCGTCCGTGATCTGGCTTCCCGACACACCGAACGCAGCCAGGAAGTTAGCGATATCCGTTGTTGTGATTTCTCCCATCGGAGAAATCTGGTCAATGAACTGATCGGCGATCACACCAGATCCGCTTGTTCTGGCCGCCAGGATCGCAATGTTTTCGTTGAACGAACTCGACGCGATCTGTTTGACAGTCGTACCACCCAGGATCGCGCTATAGACAACATCTGGCATTTTAATGACTCCTTAAAACCTGTATTTTCGCAACGCGAACACGTTCCATTCCGGGTGATACAACGCAGCAACGTACTGCCCAGCCTGCCGCTGCTTCAGCAGTTCAATCTCTTCTGGTGACACGAATTCCATTTCTTTTCGCCGCTGCTCCGTCAACGGCCGCCGGATCGTCTGCCCAGCCTTTGGCCCCGACAGGATTTTGCTGTCCAAAGGAGCCTTGGCCCGGAACGTCGCCCGGTCTTTTGTCGCTGTGATCTGCCGGGGATTCCCCGACAGAACTTCCGCCTTTAATGCCCCCGTCCATTCGTTCGGACGGTCGTGATGCACAACCCGCCGCTTGATCTGTCGCCACTTCTGCGATCGAGAAGCAAATACACCCGGATACCGGGTAAATGCCGCCGTCATGAAGTGGAACGGCAGAAACTGATCACGCAAGGTTTCCATCAGGTTACGGTTGAGCATGTTCATCAACTGATCATGCTGCCGCTGCTGAAAGAGTCTTGTGGTGATCGTCCCGCCGACAAGCTGAGCCATCAGGGAGACCCCTCACTTTCGAACTGAAACACGATTTGAAACAACTGCTGCCCGTTCTCAGACTTTGCGTCAACTTCCGATGCCTCAATAGGCATCAGAGCTTGAAACTCCAGGCAGCCCGCCGTTCTGTCCAGATCCAGAAATTCCGACTCGATCAGACCGTATATGTTGATCAGGTGCTGCCTGTGATCGTGATCGTCAAACGGCCCGGTGATCCCGTCCGCTTCGTACCATTCTTCCAGGGCCGCATCTGTGAACTTCTCAAACTGAATGAACACCTGCGGAGAAAACCGGACGGAACGTCCGCCCGTCACATCCACCCTTGTTCGCCCTTCCGCCAGCAGGATCACTCGCGGAAACGTATCCGGTGGCGCACTGGCTTCATCCGCCGCAAAATCGTCATAGACATGCTGCAGGGCTTCCGCTTCACTGGCCGCACCCAGCAGCTTCCGCAACGTCGCCGATGCGGCCACGGTGTTACGCAGCGATGTCCGCCGACCGGCACAATTCCCTTTTGGTGGCACCGCCATTACCAGGCCCTCGTACTTGGCCGACTCGTTCTACTGCCGTCCTTGCGTTGCAGCTTGATCGTCCGAACACCCGCATCCACGGATGACCGGATCGATTGCTGCCAAACCTCACCGTCGACCCGGAACGTGTCGGTTTCGGCATAAGCCACATTTGAGTACAGATGCAGCGTGGCCGTCCGTTCCGTTCGTTCCGTATCACGATTGAATTGCCGGGTATCCGTGTCTTCCATGAACAATGCCGACAGCCCGGAAGTTTCGTCTCCGTTCGCCACGATCCGCGTCACTTCCGTGCCGCGCGTCGACAGCAAAACAGACAGATTTTCCTGGTTGATCGACATAACAGCGTTCTTGGTTTTAGGCAGGAAGAAGGGGCGGCAGGTGGGCCGACCTGCCGCCTTTGCCCCTCTCTCCGCGATGGAGATCCAGCAATTTCAATCAGGAGATGCAACTGGTGATCAGCTGCCCCGCGTCCGTGTGCAACAGCTTCAGAGTCCAGTCACCGCGAGCCCGCAGGCGACTTCCGCGAGTCTTGTCGTCGCGGTATTCCTCGACGATCAGAGCCATTTCACCGTCGTTGACGCCAGCTGACTCTTCCGACCAGCACAGCGTATTGCCGATGCGGGCCAATGGAGCTTCCAGGTCACCGCCAGCATCGTCTGAGCAGTGAACGAGCGTCTTGGTGGCATCCCAGAATCGGGTGAGTGTCGGGGTATCCCCTTCGCCCGCCGTGTTCTTGAATCCGCCTCCGTTCCCGCCCGCGACATTCAGCTTTTTCAACTCGAACAGATCCGCCAGGGCTCGCAGAGCCGTAGGATCGGTCAAAGTCGCGTCGTGGAAACCGTCATACTTGATCCGATCCGTGATCTGCGCACACAGCTTGAGCTTTCGCAAAGCCTTTTTGCCGATCGTTGCCTGATCCGGAGTGCGACCAACCCGACCTTCGACCGCTTCAATGGCCGCCTGAAAATCCTGAATCGGCGTTGCCGTCGCTGCGGTCGACCACAGGACCGAGGCGGCAGCATTGTTGAAGTTGCTCGTACTCTGAGCCGCCGTGATCGCTTCCGATTCGTAGGACTGCAGCACGCGGTTCACCGCTCGATTGCGATGAATGATTTCCGCACGCAGCAGATTCCGGTAAATCTTCAGCATCCGATCGTCCAGGACTTCCTCAGCACCGTGGTCATCAGTCTTGTAACTGTCGGTGTCGAATTCGAAATCGGCCGTCTTGTATTCAGCTTTCGGCGCGCGTTTCAAATCCTCGACCGGACCCAGCAAGGAAGAAATCTTCACTTTCAGGAAGTTCGCTGCCTGCTCGCCGACCATGATGATCGGGAAAATCGCCAGGCCGACGAACCCCATGCGGTTGTATGCCAGGCTGAACTGACTGTAATTCAGAGCGAGATCCCAACGAGTGATCGCGCTGGTAGGTTGAGCCATCTTTCACACCTTTCGAAACAATGGCTCCATCGCGGACTGTGATTCAAGGAAACCGGACGACGGCCAATCGTCGGAACAAATTCAAAAGCAACTCGACACCGAAACCCGATCAGTAACCCCAGGCAAGCCAATTGACTTTCTTGCTGAAAGTCGTTGCCGCGGCAGGAGTCGGATCGGTCCCGCCCGTGTTTTTGTAGGTGTTGATCAGGATCGAACCCGCTGCAGGAGTCCCGGCCTGATCACCGATCGAGGCAATCACCAGGAACGGATCATCAACCGGAGCAGAATCCAGGGTGGCGATAGCCCCCAGCACGGTAGACAGCCCCGTGACAATCGTGTCCGAGGCCGCGGCAGTCGTATGCTGCCCCGTCTTCTGCACGAGGGATTTCTGCCGCACCTGAACGATGGAACCATCGGCAGACGAAGCCACATGACAGATACCGATGAAGTCCGCCCCTTCGGCGTACACGTTGGTCACTTTTCCAGATGCCGCAGACCAGATCGGATCACCCACAGCAATCGCCGCCGCAGCAATCATCCGAACGATCGCACCTTCATTACGCCACAGACCGGACAGCGCTTCGTCCGCGGCATACGTCCTGGCTTCCGCAATCGCTTCATGGGCCTTCGTCGCACCGGCAATCGCCCATTGGCCCGACGAATTCAGATACAGCCGCAAATACGGCGCTGTTGCGGCCGCACACTGAGCCGTGAGACTTTCGTCAATCACGCAGGCAGCACTCACCATAATGAAAACTCCTCAACAGAGAAAAACGCACATTGAACGAACAGCACACAAAGCCTGAGAAACCTGTGATCACCGACTGAACTGATCAGACATCAACGCCAAGTTTCTTGGCGTGTTTCAAAATCTGCCCGGCAAACTCGGGATTCGTCGCCGCCTTGAATTGAGCGTGCAGGGCGGGATTCTTTCCGGCCGCACGCAGCAACGCCGCGTCCTGATCGCCGCCAGTCTTCGCCAAACAGTCTTCCATCAAGGCGTGCCAGTCGGCGACAACATCGCCAGACTCGCCACCCGCTTCCGGGTTGTCTTCGGTGCCAGCCCCGATCCCAGGACCTGCCGCCGGCTTCAACGCTGCAGCTGCTGCCGCATCGGCCGCTTCCTGTTTGGCCGACTGGATCCGCTTGTTTTGCTCCTGCATCCATGCCGACATTGCCGCTGGCAATTCTGCCCCGGCGTCCAGCTGGGATGTGATGAAGGCTGGATCAGCCCCCACCAGATTTGCTTTCAATTCCTGATACGTCGCCGCCGTCATCTGCCGACCTCCTTTACTTGAATTTGAGCCTGATTTGCGGCCTGATCCGATACGCTCGGTCAGCAGCCGGACAGAATCCTCAATCGACCAGACCGCATCGACGAGGCCGTTTTTCAACGCTTCCTGGCCCACAAAAACCCGACCGTCGGCAATCGCCAGGACTTGCTCAACAGTCATCTTGCGGCCCTTGGCCACAGCACCGACAAACTGATCATTCAACTGATTGACCATCTGCTGCCACGCAGCCAGCATTTCGTCGGTAATCTCAGTGCCAGGCGTGCCAGCACCCTTCAAAGCACCTGCCCGGATCACATGAACCTTGACGTTCATGTCCTCAGCCGCCTTACTGGTGTCACGAACAGCCATAAACGTCCCGATCGAACCGACCAGGCCCGTTCCATTGGTCGCAATATGCCCCGTCTGCGATGCCAGCCAGTACGCGGCAGATGCCCCCAGATCCTCGATAAATGCCGCCGTCGGCTTCTCGGCCTGCAGTGCCGCAATGTCCTCAGCCAATGCCTGATTGCCTGCCACCGTTCCGCCAGGCGAATCGATGACAAACAAAGCCCCCAGCACATCCGCCCGACTCTTGGCATCGCGGACCTTGCGGCGAGCATCGACGGTCGACGTTGACGAGGAAAAACTGCTGGCTTGTTTCATCAGCGTACCAGACAGCGAGATCACCGCGATCCCGTCACGACTGACCGCCAGACCCTGATCGTCAGACTTCGCGACCGGAGCCGCCTGTGAAGCCTTGACATGTTCCGCCAGATCCATCCGCATCACCAGATCGAACAGACCCGCAAACTGCGGTTCGTGCATTGCCCACAAATCGAAGTAATCGCCCACCCGCGAATACTCCGGACGCACCATGCGTGCCTCGAGTTCATTCCATTCCCAAGGCATCGGATCACGAATCAAGGCCGGACGAAGACCACTCATTGACCACCCCCATCAGAAGCAAGTTTCTTGGGCTGAGCCTGCGGTTCCTGTGCGGCCGACAGCGCCATCGTCAAGCCCTTCGGCAGACCAGGCATGAACATTTGCCAATCCACCGGAGGCAGATCCGGATACTTGTCATTCAGCCGCGTTGCAGCCGCCCGCGCCAGATCGGCCCGGAATTCCAGATCACCAACCTCTTCCGAGTCGATCACCCGGACATCCAGCTGCTTCCTGGCCAGAACACGACGCCGCGAATTCAGCCCGCCCGTCCATTCCAGGAAGTCCGCTTGAGCGTCTTTCAATGGCTCAATGTACGGCCAGCCTGCCGGATGCCAGACATGAGCCAGCAGGTTTGCCCCACCCTTCAATGCCGCCCGCAGTTTCTGACCGCGGACAGAATTCTCAGACGCCCAGTCCAGCACTTTCCATCGGTACGTCGGACAGTGCAGAACATCGATCAGCCACTGCTGCCAACGTCGCCAGCTGATGCGGGCCTGATCGATCGCACCACGCCACCCGCTGAAATTCGTGTCCGACGGATCCAGCAGCATCACCGACACCGGCAGATCCAGGTTCACAGACATGAACTGCAGGACCAGATGCGTATGACTGATGAAGTCATGCCCGCCAACCTGCGGAGACTGCGACACAAGTTTCTCACCCCGCTTGAGCGGGATTTCCTGACCCGGAAAAATGTGCTGCAGCAACCGGCTGGCCGACGACGATTGACGTACCTCAACCTCACCCGCGGTCCCGTGATCGTCGCCGGTAACCTGCCAATCCAGCTCACGCGCCCAGATAAAACAGGCAGAAATCGTTTGCTTGATCAACGCGGAAAACTGCAGATCGGCATTCATCCCGACCGCATCAAAGATCGGCACCAGGCAGGTGACACCGCGCGTCTGCGAAAACCGCTTGTGATCGATCGCATGAAACACACCGGGTTCACCATTCGACAGCCAGACCGGACGACGAACCATCGCCCCGACCGTCGACACCTGATTGAATCCGACATCCTTCTGAGTGAACCAGAATTCCTGCGGAATCCCTTCGTCATCCTTCAGCACGCCGAGGACAACATTCTTTTTTGTGGCAGGGCGAGCCCCCAACATTGGAGTCCGACACCGATGATTCTCGATCGTATCCAGCCGCCCGGATTCCGTAGGCACGTTGAAATGATCACCACACCCCAGGGCCGACATAAACGTCAGCTCCTCGATTTTCGACCAGCTCATCGTCTGGGTGTAATGACAATGCTTTTTGTCCCCGGTCCATTCCTGCCAGGAATCTTTCAGGATCTGATCAGCTTCGTCGTTTCCGGTCTTTGGATCGACCGGAAACCCACCCTGCAGCACGTTATCGGTCAGACGTCGCATCGCCTGGCCGACAATCATGTCGTTGCGGATCACATCCTGCGCAAGCTCAATCATCCGCAGATACTGCGCATCGCTGCGAATATGCCAATCCGCCCCGGCACCCATCGGAGCCAGACCAGACCGGATCGGACGAAACGGCCCCGTTTTCATCATGTCATAGTCGGCCCGGAATCCGGTCAGACTCAGGTCAGTACGAGCCCCCATCAGATCACCTCCCGAATTCGTTCGAGAGAAATCTGTCGCGGCACATCCGCACGCTCAGCCAGTGATGTAGCACTGCGAGCGACACACTCAGCCGCAAAGGAAGCCGCCTGATTCTTTTCGTCAACGAGGAACTTGTGATCAAACTGAGTTTGAAAACGAGTATCCGCACGTTGCGACGTCAACGAGTTCGCTGGTGTCACCAGGATGTAGAAGTTCACCGCGATCACGAACCGGCGAGCCAAAGCGCCAGACGTATCATCTCGCCAGCCGAGAGTATTCTTAATCTCGGCAATAGCATCGTCGCGGGTGGATGAAGAATTGAGTGACATGGCCGCCATCTTAGGACGGCAGCCAGTCGCTTCAATTAAAAACGCGATGCAATCTTATCGGATTCAGCGGATCATTCGGACGAACTGCTATCGGCAGAGTAAACGCTTTCCATCATCTTCTGAACCAGATACCGCAGCAAATCTGCGGAAGATTCGACATGCTCATCCGGCCTTCGTCCGTGAAACGTCAGATGCAACTTCCTGGCAGAGATCAAAGCCCGCTGCCAGAATTGGCCCTCGTCGCCCGATAGAGTCAGATCAATCCGACGACTTAAATAACCCGGATCGTCAATGTCAATTAAAAGAATGGGAATGTCAACACACGCCCGCGATATCTGCTCCGCAGAAAACACCGCCCCATCGGCCAGAGTCAACCCGGCACTTCCAGGAACAGGATCGACAGCAGGCCCAGCACCAGGCCCGCTGAACTCCGCCGGAACGTCATCAATTTCTGTCACAGAATCCAGATCGTCAACAACCCGCTTTTTCGCCATCGCGTTTTATCCCTTCGAATCAAAAACATGAAACACAGAGGCACAGAGATCACAGAGAAGCCAGAGATTCAATGCCCTTCCCATTCGTCGCAAACGTCGCCGCTCTGAACGTGACGAGTGGTCCAGATTTCCACATACGAATCGTCGTTCACAATTTCTCGACCGTTCAATTCAACATAAAACCCGATGACGGGATAAGTCGACTTTCCAACGACGTTGATCGTGTCACCATGGAAGCAAAGCGTATCCAAGGTTTCCGCCAACACCTTTGCATGTCGGCACGTTTCACAACGCCGATCAGGCAAGTCCGACTGATGAGAATCAGGCCGCGTCATAAAATCCCCTCTGTGTCCTCTGTGCCTCTGTGTTTCAATACCGCAGATGCGGCAACCATGGCATCCCCGCCGCATTCGTAACCCCTTCCTGCACTGCCGCCTCTTTCGCCCGCTGCGCATCGATCGCCGCTTGCGTCAGACGTGGCGGCAGGTTCGCAAACTTCTTCCCGTGATCCGTCTTGAACTGAGCCCCCACGAACGCATAGCGGGCCGCGTCACGGAATTCGTTGTTGCCCCGCTTTTTCCAGCTATGGACGTCATAACCGTTGTCCGTCCGCTCCTCAGCCGGATACTCGGCCATCAGCTGATTCAGCAGCCCGATATCCTCACCCACCAATTCCGGCAGACTCAGCCCATACGCATCTGTTGGTTTCTTGTCCCCGCGGACGATCGATTCCATCCACTGCTGAGTCAGTTCCCCGTTGACCATGAACAGCACCAGGCCGCCAAGATTCGCACGCAACGCCGCCTGTTTAGCCGTGTCTGAATCCAGACCCGTCAGATAGAAAGTCTGCGGAAATGTGCTGGTCGAAGATCCCTTGACCGGGAAGACTCCGCGGAACTTGCGGCAGTATTGATAAACCTCGACCGTGAATGAGCCCGAATCAATCAATGTGATCACTGGCCGCAGGGGCAGCCCGCCGTCCGCATGTTTGTAAATCTTCCCGTCGGGATTCGTCGCGTCTTTCGTCGGCAGATCCAGAGCCAGCTCTGCCGGAGTCTTCATCCCATACTCGATCAGGCAACAACGGCCATTCGGCCCCCAGCCCATGACCCAATACCACATTTCCGTCAAAACCTGGCCGCCGGCATCATTCTTGACACCGCCGCAGTCGACCCCCCGCGTCAAAAACCGCACCCATTCCGGACAGATCCCCAGCTGCTGACCAGGCACGCACAACCGCTCTGCCAGAACATGCTGAGCCACTTCCGGAGGCGCATCGTCCCAGGTTTCCCCGAGGATCGAGTTCACAAACCGCCGTCGCTTTTCCCGCAGATCGACCCTGCCATCCGGATCACGCTTCCGGCTGGCGACCGATTCAGAAGCCAGAAACCCCCATGTCATCGACGGCAACAGCGAATAGAGCGAACTCAGCGGACCAAACGAGGCAATCGGCCCCTCACGCAACGCCTTACCAGTCACCCGGCCACTGCCGGAAATCTGCTGCCCTTCCTTGACCCAGACCCCGGCCTGCAGCATGACATACCGATGCTCATCCCGGATCGCTTTCAGGCAGTAGCGGCATTCGTACCAGGCTGTTTCCAGAGCAATCGCCGGATCGCTGTGACCGTCTTTCCCCTTTTTCCATCGCAGCCCGCCCGGATCCCGACCGTTCCCCTCATTCAACACCTGCCACCCGTTACAGAACGGGCAGGGAACTTCCCGACGCCGGTTATCCCCCTCGAGACGCAAGGTCTCGATACGCGAATTCCCTTTCCGGCTGGGAGTCGACATGGCCAGAATCTTATGACGCGCAAAACCCAAGGCCCGGTCCTGCATCTGCTGAGCGAAATCCGCTTCGTTCGATTTCTTGCGGGACATCTTGTCAATTTCGTTCAGCACGACGACCAAAGCCCCGAAGTCGGCTGCCGTCGCTGCGGATCCAGACCAGGCCCCATGGATCAGGCAATCCAGCAACTCAATCATGTCCGCCGACCGAAGATGCTTGGGAGGCAGCTTGCCCCGCAGCGAAGGGACTTTAGCCAGGATCGCCCACAGTCGTTTCAGCACACGCTGAACCGATTTCTGATCGGCATCAGCAAACGCCATGGGAGCCGGTCGAGTTGCCGCCTGTTTCGCCAGGCAGACCTGCGCGATCGAGGTCTTCCCCAACCGGGCCGCCCATTGCAGGATGATCTTGCGGATGTAGGGATCATCGAAGCAGTCCAGCGGTTCGCGAGCGTGCGGAAACAGATCCAGCCGGAACATCCCTTTGATTTCGGACCCCTTCGGCAGATAGATATTCTGCGGAGCCCATTCGGCCGTCGAAACGAAAGGCCGATGTTTCACGACATCGCAGACCGACGGAGAGATCCCGAAAAACAATGCCATCAGCAAACCCATCACTTTGCTTTCAACCAAGAACTCAACTATCATCTTCCGGCGTCCGCTTCAGATCCTCAGCCATCTGATCGCGCATCCGGTTCAACTGCTGTTCAGCCCACTCCCGCACCTTACGCCGATGCTGTCTCGGCATTTGATTTTCAATAAGTTCCGGGAACTGATCGCACCAGTCGGCCAGGTTCGCCAACAACCCCGCCACAAACGATTCCCAGACCTTGCGAGGTAGCAGCGTCCCCTCGTAAACCTCACGCTCCCGTTGAGCCTTTAACGCCGCTTCCTTCTCCCTGGCGACCTTATATTGCTTCAGCTGCAGACTCAAAGCAGCATTCGCCTGGCTCAACTCAGAGTCTTTTTCCTTGGGACGAGTCGCCCGCCAGGCATCAATCTTGTCCGTGTCGTAGACATCTCCTACCGGCTGAGGAAACAGCGGATCTTTCATCCACAGCCGTACCGCTCTCTCAGTAACCCCGTAATGAGTCCCGACGGCCGTTTGCCCCTTTAACTGCATCGTCAGTTTTCACCACGAAGGACACGAAGGCACGAAGAGAAACACATCTCGACGGGCAATTCCGCAGACATTCGTCAATTCCCTTCTCTGTGTCCTCTGTGCCTCTGTGGTTCAAATCGCATTCCAATTACGTCAATGCCGCTGTGTCGACTGTCATCGGCTGAGACGCGTCAATCAGCCCTACCAACTGCCCAGCGGCCCGTAAGATTAAATGCCGCTCTGGGCAACAATCCCTGTTGCTATTGCGGCGGGATGTGCATCCACTCAAATGAATGCGACCTTCGCAAACAGAGCAAATCGACCATTCAGACCCGTTGGCTGATTTGTTGCAACGGCATTGCTTCGCGTCTTTCATTATCCAACTGCCTTCCACCCACGAACAAAGCACCAGGAACCAAGAACGCTTTTCAACACCCAACCCAGGACAACTCCCAAACCCCGCTCATCAGCTTCACGCGGCAATACGTCGGATTGAACGCCGGATCTTCCGGATCCAGCTGCTCAGCACTCGGTTCCGCCACGGTCGCCAGACTCGGATCATAGACAGCAACCTTGATTGACTCAGACGTAATCCGCAGCGGCAGAAACCCGTCCGCGCTTTCCGTACCATCCGGATCGGGCTCACAGATATAGACCTCAACCATTGTCGCAGGCCCGAACGATGCGGGTGGCGTCAGCGCCGACTTCAGCACCCCCCGCAATTCGGTCTGCTCAGGAATCCCCTGTAAATCAACCGTCCATGGCCTGCGGCGTTCGTTTTCGTACATGACACCCCCAACGGTTTCACTTCATCAATCGATCGCGAATCTCACACTCGAACCCGCGGCCTTGCAGCTCAGCAATCAGTTCGCGTTGACGCTTTTCCGTCAGACCACTCACGATGATGGACCGGCTGACAAGCACAGAATCCGGATCGACAGGCACCGCGGCAGCCGGCGCGGATTCATCCTCACTGGCCTCTTCCTGCGGTTCATCTTCCCCCAGATCGGCTAGAACACTCTGAACCAGGGCATCGACATCCAGATCCCCGACGTATGCCAGGGCTTCGCTGGTCAACTCCCGCAGACGTTCCGGATTCCAGCCGGATAGCGTCGAGACGGCATTGTCCGCCAGGGAAAACGCGGCCGCTCGCCCGGCATCATCGTGACAGAACAGGACGGGGACGTATTCCCAACCGTTCCGCAAGGCCGCCTGGCAGGTTCCGTTGCCAGCCTCAACCTGCCGGTTATCGGCCCGGACAACGATTAGGCGGCGAATCCCGAAATCACGCAGGGATTTCTGGTGAGTCGGCAGATCCGCCTCGCCGTGATCTTTCACGTTCGCCGGATCCAGTTTGAGAGAATCGATCCGGACGGCAAACGGCTTCAGAGAATCAGGAATGTAATACAGATCGGCATCTGGCGGCGCTGCATAAGGATCACGTTGATCGGCAGACTTACCAGAAGCCGCTTTGGGTTGTCGCTTACCCATCGCGGCGTTCCTTTTTCAAGAGATGAAAAGTTGAATGGCCTCATCGGCAACTAAGCAGCGGACTCGTCAACGACTGACCCACCGTGTACCCGACACGCCGATCCACGATGCGGCCGAATCGGTTCAGGTAGACGATCGTCGGCACAACCTCAACACCGTACAGCCGCGCGATTTCCGGGTTTTTACGGATGTCGACCATGCGGAAATCTGCATCGGGCCGATCGGATTCAATCCAGCCTTTCGGCACCAGCTCACGCTTGATATACGCATCAAGCCGCTCACAGTCGCTGCAACCCCGCTCCATCAGAAAAACCAGTGCCTGCGGATGATCGGACGCAATGTCCTGGCAGCCTGCATTGAGCAGATCGATCACAGGTCTGGTTGTCGCTGCCGTCCAGTCCATCGGATCAGCGGGTGTCGTCACAGTCGCATTGTTTGCGACAGCAACAGCCGCAGGACTTTGCGGGGGACCGCTCCGACTGGCGGCCGCTTCGAAGTCTTGAGCCCAGCCGTATGAGCTTGTTGCGCAGAGACCGATGAGCAGCATTGTTACCGCTTGGCCCATCCGCTTTCGCTCCGCCCGGAGCGCTATTGCAAAAAGCAGCAAGCCCCCCAGCGACACCGCCAGACATAAGACCATTAAAAACCCTGGCGAACCCATGCACTCACGCATTTCCCTGCCTCCCCCTTTCGGAACATCCATTGACGTCACCGGCGACGTTGCCGGCCGACGAAGTAACTCATCCCAATCCGGACCCGCTGCCGGGAATCCATCAAACGCACTCAGCGCCCACGAATCCCCCTCTTTGCAGATCCGGTCAACATCCGCCCAGCGAATCCAGTAGCCCCCAGGTGGCTCACCCTGCATCGGCGCGGGATGTGCATTCGGCCCCCAGGAATTCAGGCAATAGAACAATGGCTCAGGCCCGGATCCGTCGTAGGCAATCAGGCACTGCTGGTGAGCCCACGCTGTTGTCCGGCGAGCGACCCGGCGACCATGCACTACGGGAATATCGTTGGTCCCCCACCAGCCGCTTGCGATCGTGACGGGACAATGAGCCCCCGCAATCGCGTCCCTGGCCTCTTCCGCTGAGTTCACTGGCGCGACGGATTGCACCAGATTCGACTTGGCAATTTCCTTCGCCCAGGCTGGCGGACCACTCGCCCCCCACTGCCGCGCGACCGATCCGCTGTAGGGCGGGCATTTTTCATGATCTGCACGCAGGACGCCAAAATCACGCAAGGCCTCAGCCGCATAAGCCCCGACACTTCCATCCCCGGAAAACCGGGAACCATGCTTGCGGCCGACATCGACCCGCGACGTTCCGTAAGTAAACGGCGGGAAGGCAGGATGAAACTCCGCAGGCGGCCCCCGCACAATCTGCACGGCCTGCAGATAGTTCACCGCATTACAGGCACCCCACGAAACGCAATCTCCGATCTGCTGAGGCACATTGGGAAGATGCTCGCCCCGGACCTGCAAAACAGCGTCCCAAAGGCGGATATTCTTTTTCGAGTTGTCTTCACCAGCCGCATCACCGACCAGCAAAAACGGCGGCAGAGACGCAGCCACAACCTGCGACTTTTCCGCATGATCGACCGCCAGGCCCAGCTGAGACAACGGAACAGACGGGATCGCGTGCGAAGCCGGAATCAGACTCGACCCGAACAACCCCGCACCGACGCAGCCGACAAACATCAGCAACGCGCCGCACCACTGACCCCGCGTCCATCGTGGAACAAAATTCATGCCGTACCCCAGAACCAAGAACCAGAGACCAA
>Ga0075458_10000310_pt1 | contig 15804 bp, 33 predicted proteins | sample DEB3_08_DNA_FD_77576 | JGI IMG/M metagenome (GOLD analysis project Ga0075458, IMG submission 77576) | Aqueous microbial communities from the Delaware River and Bay under freshwater to marine salinity gradient to study organic matter... | ecosystem: Environmental > Aquatic > Marine > Coastal ... | reverse complement strand
CGTCTTCCGTAAGAACCGCGCCAAGCTCGACGGCGTCGAAGCCAAGACCCGATCGCTCTTGGACGTGCTCAAGGGACGCTGACCCCGTGCGCCTGCTCCTGGTCATCGCCGCCTTGGCCCTGACCGGGTGCAGCCTGTTCCGTTCCTCGCCGGCGGACGCTCCCCTGCCCGTCCAGCCTCCCGGCCCTACCAAGCCTGACGTCGTCGCCACGCTAGGCAAAGACCTCGACAAAACGGATCACCGCGTAGCCTCGGCCCTCGTGGCAATCGAGCGCAACGCCGATAAGCCGAAGGTCGTGGTCGCCGAGTCTCGTCTGGCCCAGTCGTATCTCCCCGCCCCGCCCGAGTCTGACGTGGCCTTCGCCATGGCCCGGGCGACCAAGGCCGACCCTGTGGACTACCAGAAGCAGATGGCCTTCGGTCGGCAACTCGCCACCGCCGTGACCAAGGCTTGGGAACGTCTGGAGGCTGACCAAGCCGAAGCCCTCCGCGTCTCTCAGCTGAAGGACGCCCGCATCGTCGAACTGACCAAGGAGGTCGAGCGCGTCCGCAAGGAAGCGAGCCGGAACATCTGGACGCTGGCAGGCGCTGGCCTTGCCGTTCTCGGCGCAGTCACGACTGCCTTCGCCGGTCCTCGCATCGGCCTACCTCTTCTGGCCTGCGGTGCGGCGATGGGGGCTTTCCCGTTCGTCGTCGAGTCGCCCCACTGGGACCTGATCGTGACCATCACCCTCGGGCTCGGCGCTTGCCTGCTCATCTGGGTCGCTTGGGATTACGCCAGGGACAGAGTCAACGCCAAGCCTCCGCAGGAATGAGCCCTCCTCCTCCCCCCATCGACCCCGAGTCCATCCCGAAGGAACTGAAGGACGGGGTCGTGGCCGCCACGATCGGGGCGTTCAGTATGGCCAGTCGCCTCATGCTCTCAGACGAGAAGCATACCTGGGGCTGGGTGGCTCGCCGGGTAATGGTCGCTTCTGGCGTGGCCTGCCTGAGTGGCTACGTGCTGGTCGAGTACATCTCCAGCCCCGGCCTGCGGATGGGCGCAATCGGTGCGCTCTCTTACGCAAGTCCAGAGGTCCTCGACGCGCTGCTAAGGGCAGTCAAAGCCCGGGCGAACCGAGAGGCCGACCGCATCGCTGGCAACCCCAAGCCTGCCAAGCCCAATGGCAAAGCCAAGCGAACCAAGCGCAAGTGAGGCCAACCTCCTGCTGGCCGTCTGCCTGCTGGTAGGCTTCGCGGGCATGGCCGCCGCGACGACGGCCTACACCTCGGGCTTCGTCCTCGACCAGCTGCAGAGCACCGACGCCCTGGTCATGCTTGTTACCGATGGGGGGCTGAAGTCCGACTCCAAGGACCTCGAGCGTAATATGTCCTCGGCCACCTTGGCCCTGCAGTCCGTCCGTGACCTAGGGCTGGCCCTGTCGTTCGGATGCCTTGCCGTGGCCGTGGCGGTGGGTATCAGGGTCTGGCGGGGTAGACGGCAGGGCTGACCCAGAAGCCCCCTTCCTAGGGCATCCTAGGCGGTTTCCCGATGGGGCTTGACGGCGGGGGGTGGGGAGGGCATACCTTTGCCTATCCCGCACAACATGAGCTCATCCTCCGATCCCAACGCCGACCTCTACGCTTTCATCTTCAACATGATTGAGAGCCAGCCGCACTTCCGTGTCGGCGCTCGCAAGCCAGCCGCCGCGCCTCTCTCGCCGGCCATGCTGGCCAAACCCTACAAGGGCATCCTCCCCGAGTCCTACGCCGTGGAGCCGAAGATTGACGGCGTCCGCGTGATCGTGGAAGTCTGCCGCCAGACGCTGGCCGTGGCGTTCAAGACCCGCAACGGCAACCCGCTCAACTCCCTTGCCCACCTTGGCGAGTGGTTCAGCGAGACCGCCAGCAAGCACGGCGTGTTCACCTTCGACTGCGAAGCCATCAGCGGCAAGGACTTCTATGACTCCGTCGGCGCCGTCCGTTCCAACGACCCCGCCGAAGGTGCGTTCCTCTGGCTGCTCGACCTGCCCGATGACGTCGGCACCTACCGCGAGCGCCGTTCGCTGATGGCCAAGTTCACCTACGACAAGCGGGTTTCACTGGTCGAGTCCTTCGTCGGCATCAGCCCCAACGATGCCTTCCGTCGCTTCGTCTCGCAGGGCTTCGAGGGTGCGATGGTCAAGGACCTCGACGCTCCCTACTCGCAGGGCAAACGCTCCAACGCCTGGTTGAAGGTCAAGGCCGTGGACGCCGAGGACTGCCCGGTAGTCTCCGTGCATGAAGGCACTGGCCGTCTGGCCGGCACGATGGGACACGTGGTCGTCGAGAACAACGGACGCCTCGTCCGCGTCGGCGGCGGTTTCACCGACGAGCAGCGCGCCACGATCTGGGCGAACCGCGACACCGTCATCGGTTCCTACCTTGAGGTCACCTTCCAGAGCAAGACGCCCGATGGCTCCATGCGCCACCCGCGTATCCGTGGCGACAAGTAAGGCCATGGCTAAACTGACTACCATACGATGGAAGGTTAAAGGAACCGAAAGCGACTTCCTTAAATTGCTTGAGAACATAAACGCCTACGTCACTCGCGGTCCTTTCTACTACCTCATCACCAACATCAGCTGCGAGACTTTCGAGGTAGATGCCGTGATTACTCCCAGCGGTGAAGTCGTCCAACGCAACTGGAGTAACGGCCTGTATGACATCACCGTGGACTTTGCCGTTCACAGCACGATTGAAAGCGACCGCAAGCGAGCCAACGAAGACGACCTTCGAATCATCCTCTCCCCCCGCACATGAATAACGCAGAATACCACGCCAGCCCGGCGGTCTCGAACTCGAAGCTCTCCCGCTTCCTCGAGTCCCCGCGTCTGATGAACACGCCACGCAAGAAGACCCCCTCCCTCCGCTGGGGTTCGCTTGTCCACACCATCATCCTCGAGCCTCAGCTCATCGGCGAAGAATGGGCCGTGATGCCCGAGGGCCTCGACAAGGGCAAAGGAGCCAAGGCCCGCGAGGAGGAGTTCCTCCTGGCTAACGAGGGCAAGGAGATCGTGAGCCACGACGAGTTCACGCAGCTGAGCAACATCGCCGAAGCCGTCCGTCAGGATGACGAAGCCGCCGCCCTGCTCTCCGGCGAAGGGGTCAACGAGTCTTCCTACTTCTGGAAGGACTCCGTCACCGGCATCGATATGCGCTGCCGACCTGACCGCTACCGCGACGACGGCCTGCTCGTGGACGTGAAGACGACAACCTCCATAGAGCATTATGCCTACCGCCGAGCAGTCTGGGAGTATGGCTATGACAGGCAATCCGCCATCTATATCGACGGCATCGAGGCCGTGACCAGCCGCCGCCCCCGTGGCTTTGCCTTCATCGCCATCGAGGGCAAGGACGCCCCCGAAATCTTCGTCCAGGTATTCGTGATGACCGAGGCCGACATCGAGATTGGTCGCAAGCGTTACCGCGCCGGCCTCGACCTGATGGATCGCTACATCAAGACCCACGGCGCTGACCCCATCGCATGGCCCAAGAAGACCGGCCCGGGCGTCATCGAGGTGGACCTGTCCAAGTTCAACGTCTGACCCTTTCCCACATGAGCAACACCCCCGCACTCCCCCCCAAGAACACCATCGAACTCGTCCGCTCTGCCGGACTGCAGGAGCAGGTCGCCAAGGCCCTCCCGAACGCCGACGACGCCAGCCGCTTCATGCGCTGCGTGATCACCGCGTGCAACAAGAACCCCAAGCTGTGGGATTGCACCCCCGCCAGCGTGGCCTCCGTGGTCCTGCAGGCCGCCCAGTGGGGTCTGATGCCTGACGGCCATCACGCCCACCTCATCCCCTACGGCAACGACGCCACCCTGCAGTTCGACTACAAGGGCATCCTTGCGCTCGTCATGCGATCGGGCGAAGTCGCCCACATCCACGCCGACATCGTCTGCCAGAATGACAAGTATCGGTTCAACCTAGGCAAGGTCGAAGAGCACGTCGTGGACCTGTCCAAGGACCGGGGCGAAGCCTTCGCGGTCTACGCCATGGTCCGCTTCAAGGACGGGGAAACCGCCGCGATCCAGATGAGCAAGGCCGAGGTCGAGGCCATCCGCAAGGCCAGCCGCTCCGGCTCCTCTGGCCCTTGGGCGACCTACCCCATGGAGATGTGGAAGAAGACCGCTTTCAAGCGCCTCGCCAAGTGGCTCCCCCGCCTGCCGCGTGACGTGCAGGAGGCCATCCGCAAGGACAACGAGGCCGAGTATGGCCAGCGCACGGTCGAAGGCCAGCCGGTCCAGCCCGCTGCCGAAGCCGTGAAGGAACTGGTCAAGAAGGCCAAGGCCACCGAGCCCGAGGTCGCCCCTCAGGGAGACGAGCCCATCGACGTTTAGGCTGACGCAGGAGTGCCGTGTAGCCGGGCCCGTCCTCGAAAGGGGGCGGGCCTTATTGTTTGCGTAGGTGCAGACGCTGGCAGACAACATCCACCCATGGGAAAGAAACCCAAGGTCCCGAAGGTCATCGTCCGACCCCTGCCCGGGGACATCGCAGGACTCGCCTGCAAGAAGGACAATACCATCGAGCTTGACCCGAACATCAGCACGGAGCGCGAACGCCTGCGCGTGACCGTGCACGAGGCCCTCCACCTTGGAGACTGGAAAGCCCCCGAGAAGAAGGTGGACCGCATCTCGCGCAAGATCGCGGACGTGCTCTGGTCTCAAGGCTATCGAAGAACTTCCCTATGAAACACGTGCTGATTCCTGTGAGCGGGTTCGCCCGCTCTGGCAAAGACACCCTCGCAGACTCCATCTACGAGCTGCTCGAACAAGACGAGCCGGAGTATTCCTGCATCGTCCTCAAGTTCGCCGACGCGCTGAAGGAGTCCCTCCAGATTTCCCTCGACGAGGCGGGCGTGAACATCGACGCCTTCACCGAGGACACCGCCAAGAAGGCCGCGCTCCGTCCGCTCCTGGTTGCCTACGGGGAATATTGCCGAACCCAGAACCAGAACGTGTGGGTGGACAAGGTCATCGAGCACATCAACAACTGGGCCGACATCACCTGCAAGGACGCAGGCGCCGAACACTCCGTCATCCTCGTGCCGGATATGCGCTACGAGAACGAGTACCTCAAACTGGAGGCCCTCTGCATCAAACGCGGCTGGGCCTTCGTCCCGATCTACATCGAACGCCAGGGCAACCTGCCCGCCAACAACGCCGAGGCCGAGTCCATCGGGCTGATGGCGGCGCACGACTGCTTCCGTAAAGGCAACGCCCTGCAGGTCTGCTTCCCCGACAACTCCGTCGATGCAATCCGTCAGTGGGCCCGTAAGTTCACCCAGTCGATGAGCCTATACCGATGAACATCACCCGGAAGTGGAAGCGGTTCGCGGCGGTGTCCTGCTCTCACGGGCATCACATCGACCCGGTGGCGCGGGAGTCCGTGCTCAAGTTCATGGGCGACTTCTGCAAAGGCCCAGGAGCGAAGCGCATCCACCTCGGGGACTTCGTAGACGTCGAGGCCCTGATGGGTGGTGGCGCCGGCCATGGCGAACCCCTTGCGCCTGACATCGCCGGGGGCGTCCGCTTCCTTGAGGACGGCGAGTTCAACGTGGTCATCAACGGAAACCACGAGGACCGCATCTGGCGGCTGACCCATTCCAAGAACGAGGTCGTGGCCGAGCTGAGCCAATACCTGAAGCACGACATCGAGCAGACCGTCCAGAAACTGAAGGCCGACCACGTCCCCTACACCGGGGTCTTCCAGAAGTATATGCTCGGCACGGGCCTGTTCACGCACGGCACGATTTATAACGAGTCAGCGCCTCGGGACATGGCGGAAATGTATGTCGAAGCGGACGCGGTCTTCTTCGGCCATACCCATTCCCCTGGCATAGCCCTAGCCCGTAACTCCCGCCGCACGATCGGCATCAACGTCGGCACGCTCAAGCTGCGGGGCTCAAGCGACTACGCCAAGGGGCGTCGCAAGACCCTGTCATGGGGACAGGCCATCGCCTATGGCGAGTATTGCGACACGGGCATCCAGCCTAGTCTCTACATCCACCCGCTGGAGATGTCCGGCCAGCCTTGGCGCTTATCCGTATGACCGACTCAAACTCCATCGTGCAGCGCCTGCTCAAGGAACTGAGCAACGAGCCCAAGGACTACCCCTGCCCCAAGGGCTGGTTCACCGTGGACCAGATCCGCGTCGAGCTCGATATGGCCCACACGCGCAACGCATCCTCCCGCGCTCTCGACCTGCAGCGCCGTGGCCTGCTGGAACGCCAGCCCCATCAGTTCAAGTCCGGCACAGGCCAGTGCCATCAGGCTTACGTCTACCGCCCGGTCCCGCCCTATAAGTCCATCAAGCAAGCCGCCGCCCAGATGTTCGCCCACCGCTCCGACAAAGTCCCCAAGGGCTGGGTGCGCCTGGTTGACTATGCCGTCGGCAAGAACGTCTCCGACGTGGCCGTCCGTGGCCGAGTCGCCCGGGCAGGCCTGAAGCCGAAGTATTGGAAGACCCCTCGCGGCATCATCGGCCTGCACCTGAACGCCTACTACCTGAAGGCCGACCTCGACCGCTTGTATAAAGCATAAGGGCCACCCTTGCGGATGGCCCGAAGCCCGAACTGCCCTCAGTTGCGATCCCGCACAATTGATTTTGTTCGGGCCTCGCCTGTTACCTTGCGACGGCAGGGCGTTTTGGCAAGCCCCAAGCCAGCGTGTTGACCTGACGCGCCTTGTCGAACTTAACGCGGGGGACATACGCCCAGCTGAAACCGTAGCGAGCGTAGCCCGACCAGCCTAGGTTCCAAGCCAGCCAGATTTCCCCCGGGTAAGGCTGCCGCCCGATCTCGCCGGCGAGCCTGACCTTCAGGACCGTCAGCCAGGTGCGAGCGTAGTCCCGAGCCTTGGCCGGCACAGCCGCGTCGGCATAGGGATAGACCGCCAGCCCTACCTTGCGCCTGATGTCCGAGCAATCCTTCCATGCTACGGCGTGCCACTGAAGGCAGCCGAGGGCTTTTCCCGCGTCCCCCCGAGGGGTGGAGGCCCCACGGCCCGAGGACTCGACTTGCTCGACGGCCTGCAGGGTCTGCTCTGGGATGGCCTCAGAGGTCAGCAGGGCGGCGGAGAGGGCTAGGACTAGGGTCATGGGGTCGGGCGGCCTTGGCGGGCCACGCAGGGGGTAATGCCGAGACGCCTGTAGGTAGCGTACAGGGTATACCTTGAAACCCCGCTGGTCTCGGCCAGTTGCGGGACGGTCAGCCCCTGCTCATGCCCAGCCAGGACGAGGTCCTTGATGGTCCCCTTGGGGCGGCGCTCGCGGAGGGCCGGCAGACCGAGGTGCTTGATGGCGCAACGGACCGAGCGCAGGTTATGCCCGGTGAGGGTGGCCACCTGCTCGACCGTCAGCTGCGGGGAAGCCGTGGCGATCACGGCGGCCTTGACCAGCCCGTAGTTAGCCCTCGATTTCGATGTCATTGGATGCGTCTCTGATGGCAAGTACCAGCCCGGGCACGTCGTCGGGGTCAATCTCTTCGCCGATGTCGTTAAGGACGGCCACGATGTCGGTCTCTTCCCAGTCGAGTTCCCAGTGGCCGCGAACCTCGGTCCCGAACTCATGGTCGAAGGAGTCGTCCACATACATGGAAGGGCCGTCGAGGATGACCTGATACTCGGAACCCTTGTGGGTGACCGTCAGTTCGTGCTCAGCCACGGCGTTTACGCTTGGCGGGTTTCGGCTGCTCGGTCGGGGCGTAGGTGTAGGTCGTCACGCCAGGGAGTCCGACCTGCCAGCGTTCGCGATCCATGACCTGACGGATCAGGTCGGTCACGGCCTTGTCCGCCATGGCCTTGAAGGCGTCGCGCTGGAGTTCGACCTCGGCAAGGCGTAGCCGGAGCCGGGTGATTTCGTCATAGTCTGGGAGGTTGTTCATTTGGTGCGGAGTTTCTTCTTTAGGGTTTTGATGGTGTAGTTGGCTTTATGCAGTTCATCCTGAAGGCGCTTGATATCTTGGCGTCGTTCTTCGGCGCGCTCGTCGCGCTCCTTGCAGTCGGAAGTCCAAAGCCTTTCCTGCATATGGTAGAGTTTCCTCCACTTATTGGCGATATCTGCGTGGTCGGTGTAGGCATCGAACAGCAACTCCATATGCTTCCAGGGATTGAGCCACCAGAAGAACGGGAGAGGTTGGACAGTTCGCGGCAGATCAGAGCCGGGCAGGCTTGCGTCCCTTTCGGGCGAGTCGGATTGGTCAGTCATTTTGTGCGGAGTTTAGGGAGTTTGCGGTATTGGCGGTAGGAGTGGATTGAGTTCGCATCGACGCGGAAGCGTTCGGCGGCCTCAGTGTAGGTGGCGTTGTTGGCGTGCGCCCAGTGGTAGGCTTCACGGCCTAGCTCGCTGGCGGTCTTGCCGTTCTTAAGCTTCTTGCCCCTCGGCTCGACAGGCTTGCGCTTGTCGGTCGGCCAGCACCCGAGGGCCTTGAGCAGCGCCCTGGTCTGGGCGGCCTTCTGGTAATGCTCCTGCAGGGCGGCTTCACGGACCGGCACAAACTTGTCGATGAGGTCGTGCAGTTCGCCGATGCCTGAGCGTGGGTTGTAGGGCGTGGTCATTTGGCAGGCCTCCAGACGTTGATGCTGAATAGGTATTCCCAGCGCTTCTTATGATCGGCGAGACGCTCCTCGACGATGCGCCGTTCGGCAGGGGTGAGTTGCTTCAGGCTGGGCTTGAGACGCTCGGGGCGTCGCTTCTGCTTGGGCTTAGGCATGGGGCTTGCCCTCCTTGGCGGCGTTCCAGTCACGGACAACTTTTGGAAGCCAAGCGGAAGCGGTTGTTTCCGCATTAATTATTTCAAGCGCCATCGCATCCCCGGCCTTGGTCAGCCGCTCGACCTCGGCCTTGAGGCGGGCGTTCTCGATGCGGGTCGCCTTGAGTTCAGCCTGATTGTCCTCGGCCACGGAGCGAACGGTGTCCAGTTCCTTGGCGAGACTGTTCATCTCCTTGATGCAAAGCGTGATGACCTCATCATCGGGAGCGTCAATCTCCATGCCGGTCTGCGTGTCCTTGATCATCAGGCCGCAACCCCAATCGTTGACCTCGACGACGTATCGGTTCTTTCCTTTTCTCATAGTCCTTGTTCCTTCTGGGGGAACTTCCAATTGATGTAATCCCAGCGCAGTTGGTCGAGCTTGGCGTGCGTATCATTCGCCACGCCCTTGCAGTTGTGGGCGTAGAGTATCCCGTCGAAGCGTCGCATGAAGCCATTGAGAACGTGGGCCTCCTGGGCGTGCTTCTCGCACAACTCGTGGAGTCGGGCAATCTCTTCGTCCTGACCGCCCATGTGGCTGATATCATGGATGCGTTCAAAACGGAGCTGACGGACTGCCGTAGCCTTCTCCAGCACATCCCGCTTCAGCGCCTCGATCTGCTTGTCCTGCTCCTCGATGGTGTCACGCAGGGCGCGAGTGCAGCCCGGCTTATTGCACCCCTTGGAGCAAGTGTGGATGCCGTCGTGCGGAGATTGCGGAGGGCTAATGTCCGCATTTTTGCGGAGTTTAGGTTTAGTCATGGGAGTCGGATTCGTCGATTACCTTGGTCAACCTGGCGTGGCTTTCGGCGTAGATCTTATCGACTTCCTTGGTCGTGGCGATCAGCAGTCCTGCGCATAGCAGATAATAACAGGCCGAGGTCGCGTCGCCTTCCATCTTCGCCAAACCGCTGGCCCATGCGAAATAGATAGGGGCAACGATGGTATGCGCCGTCGTGTAGATGAGGATTGAGGCGTGAGACGCGACAGTCCAAGCCATCTTATAGGCTGATGGTGTTTGTTTAGGTTGAGTCATAATTGCTTAATGTGGTTGAGTATCTAGGGTTTAAGTTAAACTATGTTCACGGTAATTCGCCTTTGGCGGCCAGCCATTCGCGGACGACAGGGTATTCAGCCCAGCGTTCCTTGTTGTGGTCGCCCATGCAGTAGGCCGCTACGAGGGTATCGCCGGCAGCCCGGAGGCGGGCGTTATCGGCCTTGAGGCGCTTGATGTCACCCTTAGCGAGCTCAGCGGCGTACAGGTACACCGTCAGCGGATCGGGCTGGGACTTCAGTTGGTCCACCTCGGCCTTGAGGCGGGCGTTCTCGGCCTGCAGCTTCGCGATCTCGGCGTCGCAGGCCGCGACAGCCTGGTCGGCGATGTGGATGGGTATCATACGGCTCATCGGGTTTCGGTGATGTAGTAGGACGCCGTGCCGCGCTTGACCTCGGTCACGATGGCCAGCGACTCGGGGTCGGCGTGCTTGAGGGCTTCGGCAGCGGATGCCTGGAGCATGGTCTTGGCCCGGTGCTCATCGATGTCCCGGGCCTTGAGCAGGCGCTGGACGTATTCGACCTCGGAGGCCATGTAGCGAGCCACGATCTGACGCTGGGAGAGGGCGTAGGTCACGACTCGCCTCCTTCGTTGTTCGAGTGGCTGGTGCCAGCGATATAGGCGGCAACAATCAGAGGGCTCATTCTGCTACCAATGCCATCGCGAATCTGCCCGATGTTAGTCGGAATAAACTTCTCGGGTTTAGTGGGGGCTTTGTAGCGCGTGACGTAAACAATCGCAATAAGTGCGATAGCGAACGGCCAGCATACATCCCAGCCAAGCCATCCACCCATCATGCCTACGCCAAGACCTGAAGACATTATGTATAAGGACCTCATTTGATTTCCCCCTTGTTGAGTCGGTCGCAGAATACGATGGCGGCCTCGGCATCCTTAAAGGACGTGAAGGCTCCGTCGTAGAAGTGAACCTGGGTTCCGTACTTGATGCCCTTCATGCCGTTCTCGCACTTGCCGTCGTTATCGACGAACAGGTACTTGCGGTCGGGGCCAGCCACGCCGCTGATCCAGATGGACCAGCGCGGACGAGGACCGGCCTTGTCCTTGAGCAGGGCGTCCTGCCTGTCGCAGAGTTCGCGGAGGGCCACGGCGTTCTTGTGCAGCTGACGGCAGACGCTCCAGGGGAAGAGCCACCAGAGGCGGGGGAGGGAGTCGGGTCGGACGATGAGCATGGGGTCGTAGGGTCGGTGGGATGGGTCAGGCATCAGCGGTAAGATTGGAACTTGAGCGTGGAGATATCCCGCTCGGCATACTTGCGCTTCAGGTGGCCGTTGTTGGCCAGCCAGCGGTAGACTACCGACTTGTCCAAGCCTACGGCCTCGGCGGTCTTGCCCGCCATGTAGCCGGTCTGCTTGTAGATCGGGAGAATCTTCGCGGCCCAGTCCTTGGTGTCGTGCTTGAAGAAGGTTCTGCCGTTATGGTTGTTCAAGCGGTGGCCTAGGATGCGCAGCCACAGGTTGACGTTGCTGGACGAGCAGCCGAGACGGGCGGCAATGTCTGGTGCGTTCAAGCGCTCGAGTTCATCGAGCTGCGGGAGCATGGCCTCGAACGCCCGGATGCGGTCGTGCTTCAGTTTGCTCATCTTCACGCCGTTGATTTCGTGCGTGGCCTTCGGCTTGCGGGGGGCTTGTCCTTTAGGCATGGACGTCAGCAGCCTCCCATGCAATGACCTTGGCCTCGGTGTCGGTCTTCCAGTTGCCACGGAACTCCACGACCATGTCGTAGGCCGTGAACAGCGAGGCGATGCGCTTCTTGCCGATCATGCCGGCGAAGTCAGCCGAGGTCGGCGCGTGGTCGATGCGGTCCAGTTCGACCTTCCTGCCGAACAGGATGCCATAGAGCTCGTAGGTCGCCTTCGGTCCGGCCTTGGCGCGGTGTTCGAGGATGAGTTCCTTGCAGGCTTCTAGACGGCCTGCGTCGTCGATGTTCTTGGGTTTCATGTGCGGGAGATTAGTCGCGGCGCTTGGCCATGTAGGTGACAGACACCTCGCCAGCGGGGTCGCTGAAGGTCACGTCGAGCGTGATGCGTCCGAGGGTGATGCCGAAGAAGATGGCCCCGCCGTCGCAGGAGACGCCCGGGGTGGCCTTGAACTCGCCGATGGCCGTCTCGACGTAGCCGATGACTTCCTCCTGCGGCTTGCCTGCGTCCTTCATGATCTGCGCGCCGTCGATGTTCTCCAGCAGGTTGACCAGGGCGTTGCGTCCGAGGTCGTCGCGGTGACGCGGCTGGGGGATGGTAGGTTTCTTGCTCATGGGATTAGCGGGAGAGGTGGCGGGTGGCCTTGGCCTTGACCGGCTCCGGGCCGTTGATGGCGCGGGCCAGTTCAGGGCCACAGAAGGTGACGACGGCCAGCCAGCCGAAGATGACGATGAACGTCAGGGCGATCAGGGCTTTCATGGTCTTAGCGGTTGCCGAGGACGTGACCGGCGACGGAGGCGTCGATGGTCTTCTTGCCGCCGTTGTGTTCGGCGATGGCTCGCTGGATCGCGCGTTCGACATAGCGGTCGAGGGCGTCCAGGAACTCGGTGGAGGTGCGCTTGCCGCCGGCCTTGATGGCCTTGCGGATTGCGGCGGTCTTGATGTATTGGGTGCTCATGTTGTGCGGGGGAAAGGGATTAGCCAAGCAGGCCGAGGCGATTGCAGGCGTGGCGGCAAGACTCATAGGTCTTCTCGGTCTTGACGTACGCGGCGTAAGCTTCGGCCTCTTCGGCCTTGATGCGAGCAAGGTCGGCGGCGCTGGTGGAGCGGTCAGCCTTGGAGTCAGCCAAGTTATGCTCGGCGGTCTGCCAGTTGCTGGAGGCGTTCTTCATGGCCTCCTTGGCGGCGTAGAGCGCGCGGATCAGGTGGTCGTGAGCGATGATGAGGTTGGTAGTCATGTGCGGGATACGAGGACCTTAGACCCGCCCCATCCGCTGTAAACCACAAAGCGTTATAAATCTTTACCCCGATTGGAATGACCCCATCCTGCCCCTATTCCCGCACGTGTTCCCTCTCCGTCCATACCAGCAGGCCGCCGTTGACCAAGTCCGCGAAGCCTTCAGAGCAGGCCGCCGCAAGCCCCTGCTGGTCGCCCCTACGGGCTCCGGCAAGACCGTCATGTTCTCCTACGTGACGGCCTCAGCTGCGGCCAAGGGCAACCGCACGCTCATCCTCGTGCACCGCGCCGAGCTCCTGGAGCAGTGCCACCGCTCTCTCGCGTCCATGGACGTGCCGCACGGCCTCATCGCCGCAGGGCTCACGCCTGACCCTTCTCAGCTCACGCAGGTGGCCTCGGTGCAGACGCTCGTCCGCAGGTTCGACCGCGTCATGCCGCCCGACCTGATCGTCATCGACGAGGCACACCACGCCACCGCAGGCGCGTGGGCTTCGGTCGTCGCTCAGTATCCTGATGCCCGGGTGCTCGGCGTCACCGCCACGCCCCAACGACTAGACGGCAAGGGTCTCGGCCAAGTCTTCGACGACCTGATCCGTGGGCCGGAGGTCGCCGACCTCGTCGCCCAGGGGTTCCTATGTAAACCATTGTATTACGCCCCCAAGACCGTAAGCATGGAGGGCGTGCATAAGGTGGCCGGAGACTTCAACCGCGCCGAGGTGGCCGAGCGTATGGACAAGCCGACCATCACCGGCGACGCGGTCACGCATTACCGCAAGTATGCCGAGGGCCAGCCCTGCATCGTATTCTGCACAGGAATAAAGCACGCCGAGAACGTGGCCGCCGCGTTCAACGCATCAGGCTATCGCTTCAAGGTCATCGACGGCACGCTCGCCAAGGAAGAACGCGCCGCCCGCGTCGCCGCCCTGGGCTCGGGTCAGCTGCACGGCCTCGTCTCAGTGGACATCGTGTCAGAGGGCTTCGACCTGCCCTGCGTGGCCGTGGCCATCCTGCTACGCCCTACCGCGTCCCTGTCCCTGCACCTCCAGCAGATTGGTCGAGTGCTCAGGCCAGCACCGAACAAGCCCCGCGCCGTCATCCTCGACCACGTGGGCAACTGCCGCCGGCACGGCCTAGCCGAAGAGGTCCGCGACTGGTCGCTCGACGGCATCAAGCGCCGAGGCAAGCGAGGACCGCAGGACGACGTGGCCGACACCCGCCAATGCCCGGAGTGCTTCGCCGTGCATACCCCAAGCCCGACCTGTCCGCAGTGCTTGCACGTCTACGAAATCAAGGACCGCATCCCTGACGTGGTCGATGGCGAGCTCGAAGAGCTGAAGGCCAGAGAGGCCGTCAAGCAGCGCAAGCGGGAGCAAGGCACGGCGCAATCCCTGGAGGACCTCATCAAGGTCGGCAAGGCTCGCGGCATGAAGAACCCCTACGGATGGGCGCACAACGTGTTCAAGGCACGCCAGAAGAAATGAGCGAGGCCGCCATACAGCAGGACATCCGCCTAGCCCTGGGACAGACGCCCGGGCTCAGGGTCTTCCGTCAGAACGTCGGCGCATACAAAGACCCACGCTCGGGACGCCTCGTCCGCTACGGCCTGCACACCGGCTCGGCTGACCTGATCGGCTGGCAGTCCGTGGTCATTACCCCCGACATGGTCGGCCAACGGTTCGCTCGGTTCGTCTCCATCGAGGTCAAGACCCCCAAGGGTGTCCTGAGCCCCGAGCAGGAGATATGGCTGGCCGCCGTCCAGAAAGCCGGAGGCATCGCGGTCGTGGCCCGTAGCGTGGAGGATGTCAGGTTCCTGCTTGCGGACTGAGCCAAGGTGAGCAGAGTGAACGCATAACGGATAGGGCCTCTGCGAAAGTACGCCCTGTTCTTCTTTGCAAAGAGTCGTCTAAAGCGGTCCCGCAAGGGTCACAAACAAGACAACGGGCAGTTGCCCGGAGATGCAGCCTCGCTCCCTGCCTTTGCAGACCAGCGCGCGCTGGCGAACCCCCCGCCCTCTGCCTCACAAGCATGGTTCCTCTGGGGGGTTCTATATTTTCCCGCTTGCCGTCAGTGCCGAGTGGCCGCACCTTACGCCATCCCGCACCCTATGGCACCTCGTCTTGACTTCGCTTCCATCAACAACGCCGCCCTCGGCTCCCTTGAATCCCTCTGCATGGAATGGTTCCCAGCAGGCAAGAAGGACGGGCATGAGTTCAAGGTCGGCTCAATAAACGGCGAACCCGGCTCGTCACTATCCGTCAACCTGACCAACGGCAAGTGGGCCGACTTCGCCGGTGACCTCAAGGGCTCCGACCCCATCTCCCTCCTTGCCGCGATCCGTGGATGCAAGCAGGGCGAAGCCGCTCGCGAACTGACCGAGCGCCTGTCCCTGGGCAACCTCACGGCCACCGCGCCGAAGGCCGAGTATGAGTCCAAGCCTAGCGCCGCGTCCGAGTGGGAGCCTCTCGCCCACGCTCCAGAGGGTTGCCATGAGCCCGACCTCAACCACTACAAGCACGGCACGCCCGTCGCTACTTGGACGTATCACACCGCCGAAGGCCACCGCGTCGGCCTGATCTGCAGGTTCAACCTCGCCGACGGCTCGAAAGAAGTCCTCCCCATCACGTGGTGCCGCCACGCCTCTGGCCGCGAAGGCTGGCGCTGGAAGTCATTCGCCAAGCCCCGCCCCCTCTACGCCCTGCCCCGCGTCGTCGCGTCCACGGGCTGGGTCCTCATCGTCGAGGGCGAGAAGACCGCCGATGCCGCGCAGCGCCTCATGCCCCATCTGGCCGTCACGACCTGGTCTGGTGGCTCCAAGGCCGTCAGCCTTGCCGACTGGTCCCCGCTTGCCGAGCGCAAGGTCCTGTTCTGGCCCGACGCCGACGAGCCCGGTCGCAAGTGCATCGAGCTCATCCGCAAGCAACTGCCCCACGTCCGCATCGTCGTGCCCCCCGAAGGCGTGGCCGAAGGCTGGGACCTCGCCGACGCTGAGGCCGAAGGCTGGGACACCGATCGCGTCCGCGCTCACATCAAGGGCGAGCCCACCGCTCCCACGCCCCCGCCGGCCGAAGAGACCCCTCCCCCTCCC
>Ga0075458_10000306_pt1 | contig 15880 bp, 8 predicted proteins | sample DEB3_08_DNA_FD_77576 | JGI IMG/M metagenome (GOLD analysis project Ga0075458, IMG submission 77576) | Aqueous microbial communities from the Delaware River and Bay under freshwater to marine salinity gradient to study organic matter... | ecosystem: Environmental > Aquatic > Marine > Coastal ... | reverse complement strand
TTAACTCCAGAGCAAGAGAAAGAAGCAAATGACCAGGCTGATAATATTGCCACTGGTTTAATTAAAGATTCTTTTCGTGGATCTAACTTACGTGTAGATGTAACTAGAGATAGTTCCTCAGAAAAAGGTGTAGTAATATCGGGACAAAATGTACAAATTAACTTAGGCTCAGAAAATTTAATTAGTGAGTTAAATGCAGCATTTCCTAATATTGCTAATGACCTTGCAAATGCTATATCAATAGCAGATGCTTATCGTCCAGGTAAATACGACTCTACAGATGCTCAAGCTTTCATTAGCTTAGACATGCATCGTTCTATCCAACAGGGTTTAGGAAGATGGGAGATAGAAGATGAAGAAGCTTATAAAGCATATAAGAAAACTGGAAAGTTTGTATACCAACCAGGATTTGTCCCTGATGGAAAACAAGCTGGAGATGCTGTTGTAGTGTTGGGACACAAAGGTTACTTTGAAAAGATGTCTTATAACAATACTACGAAGACATTATCTACAGATTCTCAGAAGAATTCATACTTTGTATTGTTACAAGATTATACAAAGAACTTCCCATTCTTAGAAGATTTACGTCGTAGAATGGAAGCTACTGAAGAATACCAAGGTCAACAACCTGTACATGTTGTAAACTTTGTGTCAGGTAAAAAACTATCTAAAAAAGGGATATACAAACACACTGGAAGACTAGGAGAGTTAGGAGATGCAGTAGTTAATACACATGACTCTAGTGGATTAAGATTCCCTCAATTTATTCCATCCCCAAAAGAAGAGCCTACCAATGCCCTTAATCGTCAAATTAAAAAGAACATGGTGGCAAATGTTGAAGATAGTACTTTATATGAAATTTCTCCTGGAATTTTAAACACACAAATTTCTGGTAAAAATCTTAAAGATTTATATCATGCAGCTATTGAAGAAAAGCTTGCAAGAGATATGGATGGAGTAGAAGAAGAGATGGGATTGAAAGCACTTTACAAAGCAGCTAAAACTAATGATCTTAATAAAATAAATGAAGCTAAGTTAGCTGTACTTAAAAAAGTTAGAGAGAAAGTTTTAAAACAATCTGAAGGAAAAGACTTACACTCTAACTACAAGAAAGCTTTAGATATCGTATTTGATTCTGATGGAACTCCTAGATTTACAGCTCCACTTGATATCCCATTGTACAATAAAAAGTATGAATCTATTATCATGGCTGTTATTAACAATGATGTTTTTAAACAGAAAGTAAAAGGATTCGAAGCTGTACAGGTTACACAACTTGGGGGATCAGAAATAGATGGGTCTGGAGCTCTTAAATTCTTACAGATATCTGAAGATGGGAGGAGAGTAGTGCATGCTGAAATTATGATACGTGAAGACGTAGCTCGTAAGTTTGGAATACAGCCTGGACAATCTCTAGATAGTATCCCAGAAGAACTAAGACGTGTTGTAGGTTATCGTATTCCAAACCAAGATAAAGCATCTGTAGTATTACTTAAGATTGCTAAGATACTTCCTGCCAACTCTGCAAAAGCAGTTGTTGTACCGGGACAACTTGTTAAGTTGATGGGATCTGACTTTGACGTCGATAAAATGAATCTGCTTTTCCCTGAAGTAAAAGTTGATAAGAAAACCGGGGAGATATCCAAAGTAGAAGTAGACTATGCATCAGTTGTAGGTAAGAAAAATCTTTCTAAACTATCAAATGCTCAGATTAATAATATCATCTTAGATTTGATGGAGGCTGTTTACACAAACCCTGCACATTTCAGAGAAGTATTTACTCCACTTGATGACACATCTTTAAATAAGGTTGTTGATGAAATCAAGGGTAAAGTAAAAGAATTAAGTGCTACTCTAGATTGGAGTGACTATAAGACTGAAGCTATCACTGCTCGTCGTAGTACACTTGGAAATAAACTCCGTGGTATCTATGCAAATGCATTAGCTGCACGTAACGTTCTTCAACACGGAAAAGTTAGAGTACACTCAGATTATACTATTAAGATAAATGGAGTAGAGTATAGGGATTACATTAAAGAATCTTATGAGAATCCTTTTGATAGAAATAGTAGAGTTTATCCAACAGATAAATCAATATCCTTGTTCTTATCAGCTGCTGTAGATGCTGCTAAATTTCCAGTACAATATGAGCTTAACGATACAGTATTTACATCTCGTGTTAGAACTTTATTTGCAGGATTCTTCCCTGACTACTCTTCTAGATATTGCTCATTATTCTTGAATCAACCATTAATAAAAGAATTTACAGACTTCTTTGAAACAAATTACTCTGGTAATTTGCAAGATGTAAAGAAAGCTTATCGAGTATTTTCGAATAGATACTCCTCTAAAGATGCTAGTGGATTCTTAAATCTTAATAAGCCAGGTACATATGATATGAGCTCTATTGAATTGGAGAATTTAAGTAAAGAGAATAGAGATTTAAATGAGCAATTTAAAATGCTTGCTAACTTCATGAAGTTTTATGAAGCTGGTAGTAATCTTATGAAGCTTGGTAAAAGAGTTACCCCAGATTCAATGGATGGACTTGGACGACTAGGGTCTATTCAATCTTATTTAGACAGGGCAAATAGATTTGATCAGAATGAAGACTCTTTAAAAACTCCTATATTCTTCGAGCCAGGGTCGGTAGATAATGTTACTGACCAGTTTATTGGAGAAAAATCTACATATGGATTAGAGAGAGGTTATGAGAATTTGTTAATAAATGGACTTGAGTATGCAGGTGTGTTCTTCCCAACTCGTTTATCTCCAGCAGTTCTTACTTTTAAACAGAATCTTTTAGAACAAGCTGGTCAAAATGAATTCAGCCCTGAAATGCATCAATTGATTGACTACAATTTGATGTTCATGATGATGATGAGGCCCGGTTCTCCATTTGCTGCAATGATGGACGACATGCAAGGATTGTATACCAACTCTCAAGATAACATTTATACTAGAGTACAAAGTTTAAAAGAAAGATTTCCATCTTTAAATACAAATGCATTCATAGCTAACTTAGAACCAGATATTGTAACAGATGCTAAGTATTACGGAATTAAGTTTGACAATACATTTAAAGTATCAGCAGCTGAAAAGCAAGCTTATACAGATGGGTTATACAACTTATTATACAACCCACAGTTCTATATAACAACAGATAAAACTGTTGATGCTGAAGGAAAATATGTAAGTAAACAAACTCAAGCTGCTTACAACGAGATAAAAAGAATGGGGATAAATCTAGCAATGCACAGCTTCTTTGTAAATGGATTTAGACAAGGGGCAAGTTCATATGCTGACATTGTTCCAATTGAATTCTTTACTACTCCTATGAGAGCCCCATCTAGTCAACCTGCTAAACCTGGAATAGAAGTGGTGGACAGAATTAGCTTATTAGATTTCTTTAGACAAGAAGCTAACAAAGCTAAGCAAGCTGATTATTTTGACGGAATTGATATGAAGAATTACTTAGGGGCATTTGGAAAGATGAGAGCTGGTGGAAGTAACTTGCTTGATCGTGTTTCTGTTAAAGGTCTAAAGTCTTCTACTGAAACAATGTTAGATAAAACAAACAAAGCATTTGTAGTAGGTAAAAATGATTTTGGGCAGACTGCTATATTTGGTAAAATTGGAACTGTTGCAACTTCAGACGGTTCTATAACTAATCAATTCTCAATGTTGGAAAATACATTCACTACGAAAGGCTCTACAAAATTATATGGCTTTAACTATATGAGAGTTTTGCAAGGTGCTACTCCTATAGGTATTAAAGAAACTATAGAGAATACTAGTACATATTTACTAGATAAAGGAAAATTACCAAATGAGACTGGAAATATGTCCTGCTCAATTTAATACTGTATATTTGCACTATGGCTTGTGGATACTTTAAAACAGACGAAAACGGAAATGTAAGAAAATCTCCTACTATTAGTAAGGTTATTGATTATATTGATACTCAGTTGAACAGTAACGAAACTATAGATCCGTTTCAAATACAATACATCTTAATGAGTGATGGTACTATAGGGTATGGGAATAGAGTTTCTGTAACTATGGAGAAAATGATGTTACAAGAATTAGCAGATCTAAATGCTATAGCTGCTCTATATTATGGAGCTTCAGTTCCACTAATTCAAATAACACCATATACTAATCAGAAAAATGATCGTAGAACTGAGTATGATGCTCAAGTATCACAACAGGCTACATTATCTATGACTAAAAATGTAGCTGCAAAACTACCAAATACAGTAAGCCCATATGAGTTTTCTTTAAATGCTCATGAGTTTGAAGCTATCTATAGACCACCAGTAATAGAATTTAAGACTGAGCAATTAAGAATTACAAAAGCAGAGCAGGAGATTATAAAAAAGTTGACAGACCAACAGAATAGGCAACTTGATTTGTTCGAAGATATGGATAGTAGGTTGGATTTAGAAGACATGCAAAGAGTTACAGAGTCTTCAATATCTGATGATATCAATAGTCTTATAAGAGATTTTGCATCTGTTGGTATAAACGTGGAGGTAGTTATTGACCCAACATTAGAAGTTAAGGGTAGAGTTATCAACGAATCTGGAAAGATATTAACAATTAAGTTGAACCCTACTCTTATGACTGAGGATACTCTTGTCCATGAATTCAGTCACATATTAGTAGAATTGCTTGGAGAAAATCATCCTGTAGTTGTAAGAGCTATAAATGAGTTAAAAGAGACAAATTTATATGAAGAAGTTAAAAGAGCTTATCCAGGTATAGATGAGTCTACTTTGAACAAAGAGGTTCTTGTAACAGCTATGGGTTTAAGTGGAGCTAGAATTAAAAGAGAAAACCCAAATATCTTTCAGAGAATATTTAATAGGATAGTACGAGCATTGTCAAAATTATTTGGAACGGAGGCAAGACCATCAGCTGTTGAAGAATTAACTAGAATGCTTCTAGAAAAGAAGTATAACAAAGCTGATCTTAAAGGCTCTATAACTTTCTTAATGGCTGACAGTAAAGATGTTAAAAGAGAGGAAGAGTTCATGACACTTGTAGATGATGTACGTATAGTAACTCAAGAAACAATTAATAAACTTAAAAGAATACCAGGTGGGATTAATGAAACTGAGATTGAAACTATATCTCTAATGCAAAAGAGATTAGATAAAATCTCTGAAGTAGAACAGCTAATAGAATTTATAAACTACGTATCTAAATTAGCAGATAAAGCACGAAGCACTTTAGATAGTGTGCTACAAAGATATAATGAAAATTTATCAACTGCTGAAAGATTCCAACTACTACATGACTTATATAAAATAGGAGAATGGGTAAGTGATTTCTATGGAGGGAAAGATGCAAAAAATAGTATAATGCAAAAGATAGCTTTCTATGTATCAGAAGATATTGGTAAAATAAGAAGAGGTCTTACACCAGAGCAATTAGCTGAAGATCCAAAATTTAAAACTCTATCTGTATTCGAACAAAAGATTGTAAATTCAATAGCTGCTATGAATATAGCAGAGAATACTTATTCAAAAATAGGTATACCTCTCATAGCAGATCTTTTAATGGAGTATACTAATGACGATATTAATGATGAAATTGATAAAGTAATTGCTAACATTACAGATAATAATCGATTAGTAGCTATTGAAAGAGATGAAGAGTATGCTAAAATTAAAAGTCAAAAATTAAGTGCAGAAGATGAGTTTAAAGCACTTAAAGCATTGAATATAAAACAGTTAGAAAATAAAAGAATAACTAGAGACACTCTAATAGCAGAACTTACAGAAGCTCAAAAAGATAAATCTGCATTTAGTTACCTCCTAGATCCTATTATCTATTCATCTCAGGTTGGGTTACAAATGTTTGCATCAATGCTTAAAGATAAAATGTATCAAGCTAATGATGTAACTCAGGATGATATATATGAATTAGCAGAAGCTTATAAAGAGTTTCAGAAATTTAAAGGGAGTGGAGTAGACCCAAATAAATTTAATGAGGATATACTAGAAGAGCACGAGTATTTTGTTTACAATCCTGATACAGGGAAGTCAGAAAAAATGACAGTACTATCTTTCGTACAAGAGCTTGATGTAACTCGTTATAAAAATGCTGAAGCTAAAATGTACGAAGATTTAGCTAAAAAACATGGTAAACCTGAAAAGGGTGATGATGAAGCTTTACAAAACTGGCTTAAAAATAAATCTATAGTAAGAGAATATTATGCAGAAGTTGCTAAATGGTATTCTGAAAATTCTACTCCAAGTAAAGACTCTCAAGAAAAATATACTCTTTATCTTGGTAAACTAAATGATGCTAAAAAAAAGTTAGCTGAAGAAAAAGCTAAAGATGCTGCTCTTATAGATCCAGATAAAGTTCAATACTATCAACAAGAAGTTAATGCATTAAATTCCATACTGAATAAGATGTATGATAGTGTTAATAAACAGTGGAAAATATCAGCAGTTCGTCCAAATGATAAATATAAAAATGCAAAGTATGAAGCTTTAAAAAAGAACACAGCTGCATTTAATTATTACAAAGCTTTAATGAACTTCTATTATAAGAAGCAAAAACTTTTAGGGCAAACATCTTTGATTAAAAACTCTTGGGATAAATTTAGTTATATCGTACCATCCATACGATCTTCAGGTTTAGAAAAAGTTCAGAAGGACGGGGCATGGCAGGCATCAAGAGATGCTGTAAAAGATACTTTTCAATTCTTATCTACGGATGTAAATTATGGAGACTTGATTAATGCTAATAAAGAATCAAGATCTAAAACTATTCCTATATTTTTCTGTAATCCAACAGATTCTAAATTAGTTAGTAGAGATGTAGTTAGTAGTTTAGTAATGTTTGGAGGAATGGCTAACATGTATAAAAGTAAATCTGAAATTGTAGGCTCTGTTATGATTATGAGAGATATAATTCAGAATAGAGAAGTTAAAGAAGTTACATCTAGTAATCATCCAATTGCTCATGCAATGTCTAAAATATTAAAAGGTACTAGGCATGTTGTAAAAGAAAGAGGTGGTAATAACTTTAAACATTTAGATGAATGGATTGATAAGATATTCTTTGGAGAAGAAGAATTAAAAAATGCTCTAAATATATTTGGGAAGGAGATGTCAGCTAATAAAATAGCTAATAAGACTGCAGCACTTACAGCATTATCAAACTTAGCAGGTAACTTGCTTCAAGCTACAAACCAAATGTTATTAGATAACGTTCGTTTATTAGAAGAAGGTCACTCTCAACAGTTCTTTAATAAAAAGAATTTAGCTTGGGCTAAAGGGATGTACCACTTTACAAGCAATGGAGGTCTTGGCTCATTGAAAGATTTTAAAACGTTTGCCCCAGCTACTAAAATAGTTCAAGCTATTAGATACTTTGATGCATTAGGGGAAGTATTAGGATCTACAAAAGAAGATAAGACAGGACCAAGAATACTTAAGTTAATACAAGAAGGTCCAATGGCATTGCAAACTATAGCTGAACATGAAACAGCTGTAACTCGTATGCTTGCCTTGATGGATAGTTACCGTGGTAAACTTAAAGATAAAGATGGTAAAGTAATTAAAAACGAAAAGGGGGAAGATGCAAATCTTTGGGATGTATTTATAAAAGATGAAAAGACTGGTAGATATTCTATAGATCCTAGAGTAGCTAACTTTAATAGATCTAGATTCATGTCTAAAATATCTGGAATAAATAAAAGAACCAACCAGGTTAAAACTAAATTCGACGATGCTATTCTTCAAAGAAGATGGTATGGTAAGTTAATCATGTTGTTCCGTCGTTACTTTATACCATCTCTTCGTAAACATTATGGTCACAATGGTCTTCGTGGTGGTATTCATCGTGACTTAGAACTAGGAACAATCTCTGAAGGTACTATGGAAACTTTATGGAGATTTGTAAAAGAAACCTGGAAAAACCATGGCAATGGTGTAAAAGTATATAAAATGATGACAGACATGGAGAAACAGAATATGAGAAGATCGGCAATATCAATTGCATTCTGGACACTATGTGCACTAATTGTAATGGCATTATCAGATGATGATGATGATGATGATTCATATGCAGAACAGTTCTTGATTTATCAAGCTCTTCGTATGCAAACAGAATTAACTCAGTTTGTCCGTCCTGTAGAATTTTTAAAGACTGCCAATTCTCCTACAGCAACAGTTCGACCTGTTACAAAAGCAATAGAGCTAATAGATATGGTGGCATTTAAAGCTATACCATCTATATTCACAGGTGATACAGAAGGGTTGTACTATCAAAGAAAATCTGGATTGCATGAAAAAGGAGATAGTAAACTATTAGCTAAGTTCCAAGATCTAGTTCCAATACTAGGAGGTATAAACAAATCAGCTGATCCAAAAACTGCTGCTAAGTGGTTTGACCTCCCTGCTACATCAACTAAATAGTAAAGGGCAATAAAAAAGGGGCTACTGCCCCTTCTTTTTCTTTTCTTTTAATACCCAGTAGCAGTACCATTGTAATATCGAAGTCTATCGATATCATGGTCAGTCCCTAGTTGATTAGTGCTTGAAGAATCCCAAGCTTTATGATAAGCTTCATCCTTCTCATTCAATTGAACCTTCAAGAGAACTAGATACCCAATCAAATCCATAAGAGTATCTTCTGTAGCAGATGTAATCCCAACATTCTTAATACGAGATAGCTTGTCATCAATACGTACAAGCAATCCATCTATTGGGTCATTCTTAGAAAATACTCTTACAGGACTAAGTGCTGAATCACCGTAAGCTTTATTCTTTAGTAACAAAAGTGATTTAATTTTGTTACAAACGTCTGCAATTTGTTCTTCTCTATTACTCATAAATTAAAAGTGTTATCAGTTTCTACTTTCTCTGGCATCTCAAACCAGTTAATAGGGGTACCAACTATCTCATTAACTTTAATGAAGTGATTACACCCAATAAATCTAGCACTACCTCCATACACCTCAGCAGCCGGATGAGAAGCTTTAAATATTATATGCTGTTTATCATGCATCATATTTGCTTCTTTAATTATATCCCCAAATGCTTGTTGAGCAAACTTACCCCATAGCAAGAATATAACCCCGTCTAATCGTATACAGATTTCTTTGACAATCCCTTTAGTATAAAAGCTCCAATATCCTTCATGAGAATTGGGACGACCTTTAGTAACTGTCAAAGTGTTATTCAATAGCAACACACCTTGCTTAGCTAAATGCTCAAGAGTAAAATCAAATCTAGTTGTATCCTTTGAGTCCATTCCATGAGAATTAAATATCTCTTCACGGATAATTCTCAAACTTGGATTAATTTTACTTCCTGCTTTTACCCCAAAAGCTAAACCAGTTGCAGCCCCATTATGGTAGGGGTCTTGACCAATAATCACAACTCTTAAATTTTTAAGCTGACAAAGCTCGAAAGCTCTGTATACCTCTGGACTAGCAGGGTACACAGTAGCTTCGGCTCTTTGTGCTTTTACAAAAGTGATGAGGTGATTATATTCATCTGGATAATTGGCAACCAATGCTTCATGCACTGGTCCCCAATCCCCAATTTGTTCTAGCAATTTACTCATTAAGAAAATCTTTATTTATCTTATTCTTCTTTACAATTTTATAGTACTCTGGATTAAATGTTTCTTCGATTAAATTTGGTGGAGAATGCAATTCATTCTCAACAGGAATATTAACATCTAATTCTTCTTCGAGCTGTTGCTTCAAAGAAGGAGACTTGAATAAAATTTTAGCAGTAGTACCATCCATATTGAAGTTATGATAATCTAATATCTTCAACTTGATTAGATCGTCTATCTCAGAATATTTACCTTCAAGAAACTTTTCATAAGATGCTTTGGTTCCTTCTGGTACCCCAAAGACATACATAACATGAAAAGGATCTGTATCAACATGATACTTATAGGTTTTAAATTCTTGCAAAGCAGTCTCAAACTTAGTAAACAACTTATCAGAACTCCATCTATAAAGCAAACAGATTATGTTTTCTTCATCAATAGTTCTAACAAAACAATTTACAAGATATTTATCCCAAAGAAATAATTCTTTCTTACCCCCAAGAAGAGGGCAGACAAATATCGTAGACTTATTCATCTTTGCAATAGACAAATCATAAGCAATGAAATGTTTATTAGCATCATACACAGGATTAATAATGTTAACTTTATACGGCAACTTTGGTCTAGGTCTAATCAATGAACCTATTTCAATACTTAATTCATCCGTAGCTAGCTTAACAATATTCCCATCATCATCAAGATCTCTACTGTAATCTACAATACTGCCAGTCATTCTGACTGTTCTTCCATTTACTGGGGTAAAGAATACTTTACTCCCAGAGGTTATCATCTGATTTGACATACTCAGGCTCAGGGGAATTTAAATAGGTTAAAGGATTCAATGTTGGGAGAGATTCTTTAAGTTCTCTCTTTATATCATCAGCAGTTTGCAGTAGATATACAAGTTTAAAATTAGTATAGAATTGCATAATACCTTCTGTACTTCCAAACTTTTTTATATACTGGCTCAATACAAATGCTTCAACATCTGTTGTTCTACCTTTCAACCAATTCTCAGCTGTCTTAACTCCAACCCCTGGGATACCTATTATATTATCTGTACTATCTCCCATCAATACTTGCTTCCATAGAAACTGTTCAGCTTCATCTGGAGAAGTATGTAAGAATTCTACAGTACGATAATTAAAATGCATGCCTGCACATTGATGTAACACATCTTTGTCAGGAGAACAGATAATTGTTTTACGTGGATCAGTCTTACTGTAATAACTTACAAGATCATCAGCTTCTAATCCCTCTACACCATAAAATCCCCATCTCTGTTTTAGATATTCTCTAAGAGCTGGGAATATAATTGGCTTAGGTCTATGCTTTCTGTTTCCTTTATAGTTAGTATCAACTTGATATCGAAAACAATTATGATCAGTAAGAAATCCTACGTATTGGCTAGTTTTGCATTGCTCAAGAATGGTCAAGATCCTGGAGTCTAGCCCTTTTAAAGCTTCCTCCAGGGTTATCTTGTCCATCTCATAATAAATTAAGCTATCTCCATCAATTAGACATATCGGTTCCACATTTCCTACACTCTGGTCTAATGTTTCCTCCATCACAGCTTAATTTAAAGATTATTTATTCTAGCAATCTTTGCCTTTATTTCATCAATACGAGAAGAAGACTTCTCTACTGCTTCTTTACGAGCTGCAGCCCACTCAGCATCAGTCTTAGATGCATAAGTTGAAGAGTGATAAATGGAACCATTTACACCTGCCAAACTTGAATGCACGAAATACTGAAGACAACGAATAGCCCCAGTCGAATCATCTGGAACAGCACCGATATGCATCGGGTCTACAAAGATGTTGTGAATCTCACCTGAGATACGATTGATATACTCAAGACCCCCGAAGTGTAAGCCAGGTACACATGATTGGTGTTCATTAGTATTAACTTGATCCCAAGAAGCAAGACGATGAGTACATCCTACTTTAATGAAGTGGCCAGGGGTATTATACCCATTTGGTCCTTCACAATAGAATGCATCTCCACTTGTTCCCATGATAGCTGGTTGGAACAAACGATCTTCAACAAACTCTGGTAAGCCTTCTGACTCAATTTCTCCAGTGTCTACATTGAATGTACGTTTGTAACGGTCTACTACCTCTCCAGTTTCTGCATCAAACTTGTGCATAACTTCTGTAGATACCTTGTAGCCATTCAACAAACCTTCCTTGGTGATCTTCATCTGATACATTGTAGCCTTCTTCTCAGCTACCTCATGGCTCAAACCTTTCTCTTCAGTAAGTTCCTTGTAAAGAACAGGATGAACATACTTCAAGTTAATGAAGTTGAAGAATCTTGTAGAGAATTCAACTCCTTTACCATGATGCATCTTCTTCCAAAGAATTGGGTTACGTAGCCAACGAGTCCACATCTTGATAAGTGGCATGAAATCTAATCCCATATCCATAGACTCATAGATTCTCTCTACAAGTGCTGCAGGCATTGGGATGTTAGATACAACGTCACCAGTCTTCAAGAAGAACTCTCCAGTAGCTTTGTTTACATAGATATGCTCACACTTGTCTTGAATAACTTGAGTGTAATCTTCAACAGCCAACCCATCAAATGTATCCAAGATGACACGAAGCTCATCCATTGAGAATACTTCATCAGCTTTCTTAGCTAACTCTTGCATTTTATTGTACAACTCTTCAGTGTACGTTACAGAGAAAGTCTTTTCCCCGTAAGATCCGACGATGTTTCCATCGATTACGTTTAAACTAATCATAAAAGATTTTGTTATTGTTTATTACAAATTTAGTGAAATAAATGACTCGAACTCATTTAATTCGTCAACAGGAATGGTCATTTCGAGCAACCCTTTTGCTTTCAGATACAGCTGAATCTCACGTTTAGTGTTCTCTTCTTCAAACTTATAAAGAGCCATGTGAGATAGCATATATTGAGAACTTTCTGTGAAATCTTTGTAGAAAGATAGAAGTGCTTCGAAACCTGGAATACGAATCTTAGCCCCTGGAATATCTGATAACATAAACAAGTCACCTGCTGCTTTAGCAATTGCTTCTTTATCATCAGGGGAAGTCATACACACATACTCTAAGGCAGCCATCTTATTTAGTCTCGTAAAAACCTCATCAATTACTTCATAAGATTTACCTTTCAACTTATAAGATAGCTTGTCATGCACAGTGTTAAGAATCTCGTAGATTCTACCAAACAAAGGATTGATCTCTTTAAGACTTTCAAAGAAAGGCTGAATTCTATCAACATCCATAGTATGTGCAATGTAATACATTCTAAGATAGAAGCTACAAGTAAGATTGTCATCCTCATCCACGGCATAAAAGAACTCGTCAATATGCTTGATATTTTCTACATTCTTTACTTGCTTGACATTAGCCTCACTAAGCTTAATCAACTGTGGACACTTAGATTCTCTCTTGACAACATCTCCCATAGCATACGTACTCAGCTCCCCTTTACCATCTGTAAATCTAGTAGGGTGACACAAATGAAAATGCATAGGATCATTTTTACTAGAAGAATAAGGAGGAGTATAAGTAGCTCCAGGATATACGTCACAGATTCTAGGAGCAAACTCACTTAAGATTTCAGCAGCTAACTTAAGCTTATCACCATCCTCGTCTGTACCATAATAGATTACATTCTCAGTTGCTCTAAGCTCTGATAGCTTTGGCTCTACCTTATCCCATACAGAATCATCCCAGTTAACAGCATGTCTTGCAGTACCTACACGAACTGTGTAACCTACAATCTGCTTGTTTAACTCACGAAGTTCTGCAGGAGATAATTTCTGAGTCCCTCCACCTGTAGCAGCTAGTACTTCTTCCTCTTCTTTAAGCTTAGCCTCAAAGTCATCAGGAACTACCACATCATCATAGCATTTATAGCCTTCAGATAACTCTAGATACTTCTCGATTTCTATTTGGTTCTTCTTAATCTTCCCTAACTGAGCTTCATACAGAACTAAATCTTCTGGTCTTGTAGCAGGATCATCACACTTGTCCTCTAAGTCTTGAGTTGACTTCTTCCGAATTGAGATAAAAGAACCACCATTCTCTTTCATAAGATATGCATCTTTGAGTCTGGTAAATCCTTCTTTTCTGTAATACACTTTAGCAACATCGAACTTTTCCCAAGTATCAACGTCAGTAGTATTAGAAACTATCTTAAATTCTCCGTTCTCAAGCTTATTGCTCAAGGTGTGTAGTCGTACATTGAACCCTTCAAAGATTTTACCCATGTGCTCAAACTTAATTCGTTTGTTTTCTGGATATACCGGCTTTAAAGATTTTGTGTCAATGATTCGACTCATGGCCTGCAGTACTCTACCATTTGTAGAGTAATCCCCTTCAAGTCTCCCTGAGAATACTACACTCTTACATGCTTCTACCCACTTCAAGAAGTCGGTTTCATTCAGCTTCTCTTGCACAAGCTCTGTTGCCTCCTCAGCTGCTTGAAGAATCAGGTTCTGAACAAACTGTTTAGTGTTGTCTGACCAGATAACTTTCTCACGGCTAGGAGTAACATCGACTCCGTCTTGAATAACTACTTCTTCCCCCTGTTCATTCTTATACACTTGTCGTATAGGACACTTCAGACCAACTGCCCCATATAACTGCTCCATCTCTAACTCTCGGAAATCCACATGACCATAGTTAATACCAGTGGTTGCACCCTCTGCTTTAACAACGACAATGTGTGGACGTGCATAGTAGTTACTCTCAGTGATAATCAAATGCTTTGAGTTGTAGATTACACTAGGCTTGAAATCAATCTCTCTCTTGTAATCATTCTCTTCAATCACAAAGAATCTAACATTACTCAAATAAGTTAACTGCTCACTGACTGCATCCATGAAACGATCTGCATTGTGCTTCTTAACTCCAAACGAAATCTCAGTTCTGTTTAATTCTTGAGTCGGCTCATAATAAACTTTAGTCCCATCAGAAAATATGATGTATGGATTCTCTTGGCCGGTACTAAGATTAAATTTCGGAATGAGGAAATCAGTCTTGTAGTTAAAGCAATTTGCTTTGAATCGTTTACCATTATAAATAGTCTCGATTGTGTAGAAGTCTACACCAGTAGATAATGCAACTTTAGCCCCTAAACCGAAGGCACCAAAGTTCTCTGAAGTATTACGTTTAGTTGAATAACCTAACTCTAGGATACCTTCTAAACGTCTACCCCCGATACCAACACCATAGTCTTTAATTGTGAATTGATCACAATATCCAACTCCAACGTTGTGCTTGTAGATAACGTCAACGTGGTTGTTTACTACATCAAGATTAGTTATGCTATAATAACTAGGATCGAAGTTACTGTCTTCGTACTGCTCACCTTCTCGATTGATGTAATAATCTTCCACGGTTTTCTGCCCTGTCAATATTTCTATGGCAATCTCCTTCTCTCGTTGAGAATCGCAGGCATTTGTTACCAGCTCTCTGACGGTTGAAGGAATTGGGGTAGAATATTGTGTGGCTTGTAATATGTCAAACACTAGTTTTTCTGCACCACGATTAATTCGTTTAGCAACACCAGTATCTGAACCGACAAATTCATTGTCAATCTGTTTGATACTCATAATAAGTTTCTAGCTTTTTTGTAATCGTATTGAATCTCTAATAACTTCTTAGTACACATCTCTTGTGGGAGAGGGAATATTCTTTTACTTCCATAACTATTAGTAAAATCAATACTCCCTTGTTTAGGGTCATTGATTTTCTTATACAGCCATGAAGCACCTTCATTCTTAGTTTCTTTTGTATAGGCACTGGCCCAATGAGTTCCTCCTATATGGTAATAGTAAACCTTATGGGTATCTTTCATGCCATCATAAATAGCATAACATATTGAATTCCCAATAGAAATAAGAATTAAATCTCCTCTTTTAAAAGTATACGGTCTAAGATAATTAGAGTCTTCATTAATAGTAAGACTCATAAAATTTAAGTTTAAAGCTCTGAGATGAGCTTGATTACTTCTAAAATTTGTTTTTGATTTTTAGGGACGAAGAGAGGACAAGGTGTTCCATCCTCTATTAGTTTTCTTTTGAAGTTCTTCCAAGTATTTGGGAAACGATCATTAGCAAAACCTTTACATTCTATTACCCATACAGGCTTGCCATCTTTCATGCAGACAAAGTCTGGAGTGTAAGTTATGGCTCTCACCTTGTCCTTACTTCTATCCTCAAATGCCCCAGTTGATCTATTCTCAAAAGACATAGCAGGGTAATTAAACCCTTCCATAAGATTCCAAACATGCTCTTCATATTCAAACTCTA
>Ga0075458_10000304_pt1 | contig 15933 bp, 17 predicted proteins | sample DEB3_08_DNA_FD_77576 | JGI IMG/M metagenome (GOLD analysis project Ga0075458, IMG submission 77576) | Aqueous microbial communities from the Delaware River and Bay under freshwater to marine salinity gradient to study organic matter... | ecosystem: Environmental > Aquatic > Marine > Coastal ... | reverse complement strand
ATATCATCGCCAAGTGGAACGAAGAGGAAGGCGACATCGCCGGACTGCGTGGCATGCTCGGAGAGTACTTCGGAGATCCTGCCAGGGCTCAGATGATCGCCCGGACGGAAGTGTCCCGTGCTGCCGGATTCGCTCAGGAGACCGTCTACGAAGAAGTGGGGGCTACCGGGAAGCAGTGGATCACCGCCATCGATGAGCGTGTCTGTGAATTCTGTTCTGAGATGGATGGCAAGACCACGGGCGTCACGGATAACTACTGGGACAAGGGTGATGAAGTCGCCGGTGCTGCCGGTGGCGTTCTCCCGATCGGACTCGACGATGTTTCCAGTCCACCGCTCCATCCTTCCTGCCGTTGCGATCTCATCCCGATATTCACCGATTCGAAGAACATGATCGCCTACCGGAAGCGGAACGAGAAAGAAGTCAAGCACATCCACGCCATCGAAAAGAAGTCTAAGAAATAACCCTGAAGCCATGTTCACTCTCTTTTGCAAAAGTTGCTCCCATGCGATAGAGAGGATCTCGGAAGAGCTCCACCATGGCGAGACGGTTGTCCGTAAATGCCAGAAGTGCGGAAAGACGAATTCCTTCTTTATCCAGTACAAGGTAGTATCGAAGATCATCCACACCATTGCAGGAAATGGGTGAGTGGTGGTATAGTGGAGACAAAATCAGGTCTATCTTCTAGGGATCACGGAAGCCCTCATGCAGAACTACGAGAGTCTGTACGAGGGCTTTTTATTTTCATAAACAAAAAGAGATATGTTGTACAAGCTCAAGGGACTACTGGAGAAGAAAGACGGAGAGGTCATCGGCATCGCATCGACGGCCGATCCTGATCGTGACAATGAAGTCATTGATCAGAACGGATGGGATCTCACGAACTTCCTGGCGAACCCAGTGATTCTCGCTCATCACAACTATCACAACTTCCCCATCGGCAAGGCCATCGAGATCGGCGTCGAGAACGGAAAGCTCATGTTCAAGATGGTCTTCTCTCAGGCTACCGAGGAAGCGAAGCAGGCTTATCAGCTCGTCCAGGAGGGTATCCTCCGGACTTTTTCCGTTGGCTACATTCCTCGTGAATTCGATTCGAAAGATCAGAACATCACCCGGAAAGCGGAACTACTCGAGATCTCACTCGTGGCGGTGCCGGCTAACCCGAAGGCCGTCGTCTATGCCAAGAGCATGACCGACAATGACCTGGCCGTTGCTCTCTGCAAGGAGTGGCTCCTCGATGAGAAACTCCGGAAGGAAGTGGAACGCCTCGAGCGTACCAAGGCCATCGGCGACAAGCTGAAGGTGACTGTGAAGGTAGACGCCACCGAAGCCCTGGCAAAGATCGAGAAGGCCAAGGGTGCTATCCAGGACAAGCTCGACAATCCGAGCGAGTACGCCATGAAGGAGGAAAACTGTCATGAGCTCTGGAAGGCCATGGACGCTTTCATGTGGATCTACTGGGACGAGACGATTCCTGCCTCCGACTTCACCCCGCTCTGCAAGGAACTCTCCAAGATCATCGCCAAGCTCGGAACGGATGGAGTGCTCGGTAAGGGAGCTCTCAAGGATCTCACTGGCAATGATGAGGATGATGATGAGGACGACGAAGATGCAGTGGCCAAGAAGCAGGCCAAATTCAAGAAATTTCTAGCGGCGTTTGCCGAAAAGGAATCCACCCCCGGGGACAGCGATGTCGAAAAAGCCGGAGAAGAGGGTGAGAAGGTCGAGGAAAAGAACCTCGCACAGAATATCCGTTTGCTGCAACAGGCGACGGGTGCTATGCAGGAACTTTTGCGAGTCGCCAAGGCGACCAGGAAAGGAGGTGCTAAATAACTATGTCTAAAACAAAGGAAGAAGTTGAAGCAGAAGAGAGGGCTCTCGGCGAGCAAGCCGTAAAGATGGCTCAGGCCATCCGTGCGGAACTCGGTCTCGACACTCTCAAGGATGAGATCGTCGGTGAGATGAAAGAACTCGTCTCAAAGAGCCAGGAGGCGAATGTCCTCAAGGTATTCGTCGCTGAAGACACTCAGAAGGCCGTGAATGAACTCACAGCAGAAGAGAAAGTCAAGGCATTCTGTATCGCTCTCGTGAACCGAGACTCGGTAGCGGTAAAAGCACTTTCTGAAGGCGTGAATGCCGACGGATTGTACACTGTGCCGACCGAATTCGAAGGTCAGTTGCGTGAAGAGATTTACCAACAGGCCACGATTCGTCCGATGGTGTCCGTCATTACGATGAACCGTAAGACCAAGACCCTCGACGAAATCCTCAATGGACCGGAAACTTATTGGACGGCTGAAGGAGCCAGCAAGACGACCACCACTGCGGAATTCGCTCAGAAGACCCTCACTGCCTTCAAGCTCGCCTCGATCATTTATCTCACCGATGAATTGATCGAAGACTCCGTATACGACCTCGTGTCCGTATTGATCAAGCGGTTCGCTCAGCGAATCCTCGAGAAAGAAGAGTCAGCGTTCTTGATTGGTAATGGGACGACTCAGCCGGAAGGTCTGTTCACCAACTCTATGATCGGTACGACTTCGGTCGCCGGTTCCAACCTCACCATTGATCATCTGATCAATCTTGAATACTCGTTGCCGAAGAAATTCCGCAAGGGTGCGAAGTACCTCAGCAATGGGGTAAACATCCGAGAGCTCAAGAAATTGAAGGATTCGAACGGACGCTACCTGTGGCAGGATGGAAACATCCAGGCCGGGACGCCTCCGACCCTCAACGGGTACGAATTCGTCGAAGTGGACGATGCTCCAGAGGGACAGATCATGTTTGGAAACTTCAAGGAGGGCTATGTCATTGGTGACCGCAAGGGCATCACTGTCAAAGTCACGGATGACACCGAGACAACCTTCACCCAGGACAAGACGGCTATCCGTGTTGTCAAGCGTGTCGGTGGACTCGTCGTGTTCCCGTCCTACTTCAAGAAGCTCACGAACATTCCCTAGTCTGTTTCTGGGATACTTTCTCCGGGATCTTCTCCCGGGGAAGACTATCCTCAAAACACTATGAAGACACTCAGGATCATCAAGACAGGGAAAATCGTCCAGGTCGAGAACGGACTCGCTCATGGAATGATTGATCGTGGAGAGGCTGAGATCGTCTACCATTCAAAGTCCGAAGAGCGTCGTCTGAAAGAGATGGAAAAGGCACCGAAGGACAAAATGCTCCATCCGGTGAAATCAAAAGTAAGAAATAAATGACATGGATCTCGTCTCACACGCTATCGTCACGCTTGCCGACACCCGATCATACCTCGGGTATACAAACACAGCCAAGGACGAATCCATCAAGCTCTTCATCAATATAGCGACCGACATGATCGAGACCTACACCGGTCGTCGGTTCAAGTCTACGGTCTACACCCAGGAAGCATTCGATGGGAACGGTGAGAAAGAGATCCTCCTGCCACAGTACCCGGTCACAGCCTTTTCCCTTCTCGAGAAAAACGGTGCGGCCGATAACTCCTCCTCGTGGGAGACCATCGACTCAGCAAGCTACTGGAGGAAGGACGACGAAGGGATACTCATCGGCACCGCCCGATTCTCCTGTGGGATCAGGAACTACCGGGCAACCTTCACGGCCGGCTATTCGGCTGCGGATATGCCCTACGACCTGCAATTCGCCTGCATGAAGATGGTAGAGCTCATGTTCCGTGACCAGAAGGCCTCAGGACTCGAATCTGAGCGTCTGGGAGACCATTCCGTCGTCTTTGCCAAGGCTTCCGAGCAGGATCCTACCCTTCAAAAGGTTCTCGATAAATACAAGAAGCCGAATCTATAAGCCTATGTTCCTCCTCGATAAAACAGTCGCCATCCATAGGCTCTCGGAGGTAGCCGGAAACAAGCAGACCTATTCCACCCTCACGACCACGCTCCAGGCCACGATTCAGCCTATTTCAGACGGTAAGGCGGCCATGGCAGGCGGTGGATACGGGAAGATGTTCGTCTGCTATCTCGATGTGGATAGGAATATCGTGGTCGGAGACAAAGTCCTCGACCGGGAAGGGAACATCTACAAGGTCATCTCGGGTGGAGTGGAAAACAGGAACGATGGATTCGCTGCCGACTATTTCAAAATCACCATGCAGAAAATAAACTGATGAACGAGATCTCAATCAAAATCAGGAACGAAGACAAATTCCTCCGGGCATTCCACCGGTTGCAATTCGACATGGCCGACGGCATCCAGAAGGCTATCCTGGCGGCCGGAGTGTTCACGGCCGGAGAAGTGAAGAAGGTCATCACTACCGGAGAGAGCATGTTCAAGTCTCCGATCGATACCGGTGCCATGCGACGGGGTATCCAGATGCGTCAGACCGGGAAGCTCAGAGTCATCGTCTCACCCTCTCGTCTCACCCCCTACGCTCTCTTTGTCCACGAGGGGACTCGCTACATGCAGCCCCGACCATTCTTCGAAATCACTGCCCGGTCTCGACAAGGGAAGATCGAGAAGTTTTTCAATGACCGCATCTCCGGCGTGATCCGTGAAACAGTAAGAAAAGCCTCATGACCACCTCAGCTTCAATCATCAAGGAATACATCAAAAGCTACCTAACCGCCACCACCGGGGTCGGGCAAGTGGAAGACTACCCGAATCAAGATTTCAATACTTGGCCGGGGATCGAGATCTCGTACAACGGGAACACCTCGACCTACCTTTCCACGACAGAAAATGATATACTCTACGCATACACACTCTTCGTCTACCAGATCGTCGAAGGGGCGATCGATAGACGGAAGGCAAGACTGATCCTTGAAGAACTGAGTGACACGATAGCCGACCGATTCGACAGCAATGAATTCCTCGATGGGATATCACTGCCATCCGGTAAAACGATGATCGGCGTCCGGCCGACCACGGTCGAGATTGCCGAAGATGAGGAAGGGAAATTCGTAGTCGCAAAGATTGAAATAGCCACACGGGTCACAAAATCAAACTAGTAAAAAAACTTTATGTCAAAATACATCGGAAGAAGGGTGCAGGTCGGTCTCGGTCTGGAGGTCACAAGAGGGGCGGCCGTCGCCCCCACCTATACCATGCCAAAGACCAACTTCACTTTTGAAGACAAGGCGAACAAGGCACGGAGCTCAGAGAACTTTGGAAACATTGCCGGCATGGGAGATCAGTCCATCGTCACCGGACGATTCTCCGAAGGTGCCATCGAGGGTGACATCAATGTGAACAGCTTCGGTCATATCCTGGAATGCCTCTTCGGTACGGATACGACCACGACGGTCTACACCTCGGCCAAGAAGCACACCTACTCGATCCTGAACAGCAATCAGCACCCGACGCTTTCGATCTGGGTTGAGGATCCGATCGGCGATACCCTCTTCAAGGGTGTCATGGTGGATTCGCTCGAGATCGAAGTCACTCCGGCAGAGATCGTCAAATTCGTCGCCGGACTCAAGGGTCGCAAGGGGAACGATGCGTCATTCACGCCGGCACCGGCAGCCGACTACAAATTCGTCGGCCGTGACTTCATCATGAAGGTCGCCGCCAACATCTCCGGACTTGCCGCCGCCAGTGCTATCTCGGTGAAGAGCTTCAAGATGACCGTCCAGAAGAATGCCGACTACGACTGGGTGAACGGAACACTCGAGCCGGAAGATATCCTGAACAAGCAATTCACCATCCAAGGGTCACTCGTCTTGAACTACGAGGATCGCACATACCGTGACTACATGCTGAACGGTTCGGTGAAAGCTATCTCCATCAAGCTCCTCAATACCCGAGACACTATCGCCACCGCCGGGCAAGCCGAATTCTACCTCGAGCTCCCAGTCGTGGACTTCTCGGAGTGGGAGAGTCAGCGTGGCAACGATGAGATCGCCGGCCAGACGATCAACTTCACCGCCCTCTGGGATTCGGCAAACAGCCGTCTCATCGCCGACTGCTACCTGATCAACATGGCCGCCTAATTCACTACACTCTAAAAGTTTTATGGAGAGAGAAACACAAGAGATCGAGCTCAAAATCTCGAAGAAGAAAGTGGTCGTGAGATCATACCTCACCGAGTCGGAGAACCGTGAACTCATCAAGAAGATGACCGGCGATATCCGGATCGTGGACGGGAAGGTAGTCGAGGAAGAAGGCAATCGTGCCGACGAACTCATCAAGTACAAGGACGCCGTGATCGACGCTTGGGTTGTCTCCCTGGATGGGGATACAAAGAAGATCAATGAGAGGCTCGTCGAGCTTCCTGCCAAGGACTACAATCAGGTCATCAATTTCGTGAAGACCTTGACTGAGGACGAGGAAAAAAAAACTCTCTAGCTGAAGATCAATACTCGAGGCTGGTTGCACTCGGTGAGTCAGAAGTACCTGAAGAAGTCTCGATGGCCATCATGTGCCGTGAGATGCACTGGGACTACTGGACTTACATGAGACAGCCGGCCTCTTTTCTAAGAACACTCTGGATGATGAGGAAGGTCGAACACGAGGAAAAAGTAGTAAAAGAAAAACTCGACCGACATGCAAACAACGGAACTACAACTCATCATCTCGGCACAGAATAAGGCCACAGCCGAGCTTCAGAAGCTCTCTTCCGACCTCACCTCACTCAAGGGACGGGTCGACAAGTCGGACATGGGACTGAAGAACATGTGGAAAACCCTCGGCGGAATGGCCGGGGCGTATGCCATTGTCAAGAAGGGAATCCTCGATTCCGTCACCGCCTGGAATGAACAGGCCAAGGTCATCGCTCAGACTGAGGCTGTCTTGAAGTCCACCGGGAACACGGTCGGATTCACCACCGACGAGATCGGAAAGATGGCGAGCGAGATGCAGAATGTCACGACCTTCGCCGATGAAGTGGTGCAGTCCGGACAGAACCTTCTCCTCACTTTCACAAACATCGGGCACGATATCTTTCCTCAGGTCACAGAGACCATGCTCGACATGAGCCAGGCACTCGGACAGGATGTGAAGAACTCGGCCATCCAACTCGGAAAAGCATTGCAGGATCCTATCTTGGGAGTCACTGCTCTTCGTCGTGTCGGTGTGAACTTCAATCAGACACAGACCGAGATGATCCGGAAGCTCGTCGAGGCAGGCAAGGGTATGGAAGCCCAGAAATTCATCCTGGCCGAGCTGAACAAAGAATTCGGTGGATCCGCAAGGAAGCAGCTCGAGACCTTTGGTGGCCGGATGACCTGGCTCAAGAATCAGGCCGGGGAACTCCAGGAGGCATTCGGATCTGGGATCACCCGGGGACTCACAGACGCCTTCATGCAGGGCATCACCGGCATGGATCAATTCCAGGCACGCTCAGCCGCTCTCCAGGTGTACCTGAGAGCCTTCGGAGCCGCTCTGGTAGGGTCATTCAAGTGGGTCACCTCTACCATCTGGAACTCGATGCAGATCCTCTATGATATCGTCAAAGGCACATTTTGGGCGATGGGAGCCTTGGTAGTCGACTTCGGACAGAACCTCAAAGATGTCTTCTCTGGGGATTTCACCATGTCCTTCGATAATCTCGATGCCGCCTGGCAGGGTACCAAGGACTCGATCACTGGGAATGTTAATGACATGACCACCTCATTCGAGGATGCCTTCGTGAGCGTCGATTCAGCGATCAATGATACATCGGTCGGTCTCAAGGCCGCTCCGCCTCTCATGGAGGACTTCGGTGAGGCTGCAAGCGATATGGCGAAGAAGGTGAAGGACGCTGCAAAAAAGATCTCAGACCTGAAGAAGGAGATGAAGGATGCGATCAAGTCTGCCAAGCAGGACATAAAAGATTTCAAAAAAGAATTCGAGAAGCAGGAGCTCCAGAAGCAGAAGGATTTCAACAACTCCGTCGCTGAGATCATCGTCAACAAGCAGAAGGAACTGGCCGGTCTGAAGTCAGAGCACAACGCCAACGAAACGGAGGAGGAGAAGAAAACCCGTGAGGCTCAGATCACCACCGTCGAGGATTTCCTCCAGAAGCACATCCAGGATCAGCAAGCATTCGCTTCTGAAATTCAGAAGCTCAAAGACTTCCAGGCTCTCGATGAGATCGAGCAGATCAAGGCTACTTTCGCCGAGGAAAAGAAACTTCGTGAAGAGGACTACAAAGATCAGCTCAAGGCTCTCAAGAGCCACCTGAAGAGCGTGGAGAAAGAATACAAGGACAAACTGAAGGATCTCCGGAAGGAATTGAAGGATCAGCTCGGAGACATCACCATCACCGTGGATGTCGAAAAGAAAAAGAAGAGAGCTCTCGGTGGAGCCGTGACAGCCGGTCAGTCCTATATCGTCGGTGAGCACCGTGCCGAGGTATTCACGCCATCCCAGTCTGGGAACATCACCCCATCCACCCAGGGATCAGGAGTAGGGAGTGGTCTCACGGTCAACATAATCAATCCGCCGGCCAACATGGATGTGCGATCAGTCATCCAACAGGTCGAGCGTGCCATCGCCCGGAAACAAGAACTCACCCGAATGGGTGCCATCTAGCCTATGAATATCACATTCAACAACACCTCTCTCATGTCTGATCCGTACAGTGTACGGAGCTTCACGGCGGAGGAAACGAACAACAAGGAGGTCTTTCTCTACGAGCTCGCCCGGCAGCGTGGAGCGAACCTGGTGACCGCTCAGTACCGTCAGAAACGATTCCTCATGATCGGGACTATCAAAGGGGACAACAAGGCCGACCTGGAGGCGAATATCGATACATTCAAGGCACTCATGGATCTCTCGTCAAAGAACCTCGACATCGACTATGGATCAGGTACCCGTCGATTCGTGGCCACGGCCGTCCGGTGCGAGGTGAAGCGAGACTATTTCAACATGACCTTCGCTCCGTTCGAAGTGGAATTCGTGGTGCCGGCCGGTGTCGGATACAACACTGCCCGGACTGAGGACACTCTGGCCGGTATCACCGACCTCACCCAGAACGAATCCATCACTATCGATGGGTCGGTTCCCCCGGATGACTTTCAGCTCACCCTCACTTTCACGGCCGAGAATGCTATCACTCAGATTGACTTCCAAGCAAACGGCAACAAGATCACCGTCCTCGATAGCTTCGACAACGGGGATGTCGTGGTCTTCGACCAGGAGAACATGAAGGTGACTATCAATGGTGTGGAGTCCGCCTACACCGGGATCTTCCCTCAATTCTATGTGGGGGCGAATGCTTTCCTCATCACGCTCACCGGGACGAGTGCCACCTACACCCGGAAGACTTCATATACCAAATCATACGCATGACCTATGCTGAGCGTCGTCATTCCTGCTCGAAATGAGCAGTTTCTCCAAAATACCATCGACGACCTCCTCCTCCATGCTGAAGGTGATATCGAGGTCATTGCAGTGTTGGATGGGTATTGGCCTGATCCTGCTTTGAAGGACGACCCAAGAGTCAAGATCATCCATCGAGGTGTATCTCATGGGATGCGTGCGGCCATCAATGCCGGCGTCGCTCTCGCTAAGGGGGAATACATTCTCAAGATCGATGCTCACTGCATGGTGGGACAGGGGTTCGACAAGATCCTCATCGCCGACTGCGAGGACGACTGGGTCGTGGTACCACGCCGAAAGAGACTGGACGCCGAGAACTGGTGCATCCAAGATTGCGGAAAGCCGGACATCGACTACATGTTTCTCTCCGCTCCGACTGATCCGAATGACTTCGGTGGTGCCGGACTCCATGGAAAACTCTGGGAGGAACGCAATCGGGATCCGGAGCTGAAGAAGGTAGAGATCGACGACCTCATGAGCTTCCAGGGATCCGCCTGGTTCATGAAGAAAGCCTATTTCTACGAGCTCGAGCTCATGGACGAAGACACCTACGGAGGATTCGCACAGGAGGCACCAGAGATCGGTCTCAAGGCCTGGCTCTCCGGCGGCCGGGTGATCGTGAACAAGAAGACCTGGTATGCTCATCTCCACAAGGGGAAGAAGTACGGCCGGGGGTATCGACTCTCGAATGATTCTCTGATCCACGGAAACGAGGGGACGAATCGCTTCATCACCGAGAAGGCCTGGCACAAACAGATCCATGACCTGAAGTGGTTGGTGGATAAATTCTCGCCCTGCCCGACCTGGGAGGGATTCGACTGGGATCACGCTTCGGTACCAAAGGAGAAATTCTTGGAACCGCTCCCCCATATCGAGCAGAAATTCAGCCTCTCTTCTCCAGAGGGAATCGTCCTGATCAGTCAGGCTTCCCGGGAATCACTGGCCGAGGTACTGGGTGAATTGTCTATGAACTACGGTGCCGAGATCGGTGTGGAGAGCGGAAGATATTCGAAAGTGCTCCTCGACAAGAACAAGAACCTGAAGCTCTACGGCATCGATTGGTGGGAGCCATACGAAGGATACCGGGAGCATGTGACCATGGAGAAGTACCGGGAAATTATGGACAAAGCTCACACGATCATCGGAGGCAGGGGCGGCGTCTGCATCAAGAAGCGGAGCATGGATGCCATCTCGGACTTCGAAGACTCGAGTCTCGACTTCGTCTATATCGATGCGAATCATACCTATGAATCGGCAAAGGAGGACATCCGGGAGTGGTCGAAGAAGGTTCGACCCGGTGGAATCGTGGCCGGCCATGACTATGTGACCACGGAAGGATACGGCGTGATTCAGGCCATCGGCAAACATATCAAGGAGAATGGTATCAAGACCCTCTTCATCACTGCCAAGGACAAGAGCCCGTCCTGGTTTTACATCAAGCCTCTATGCAATACGATCTCTCAATTTTGATTCCTGCACGGAATGAAATCTTCCTCCGCCGAACGGTCGAGGATATCCTTTCGAATATCGAAGGGAACACGGAGATCATAATTTTTCTTGACGGTCAGTGGTCGGATCCAGGGATCCCCCAAAATGACCGGGTGACCATCATATACAGTCCGGAAGTCGTCGGTCAGCGTGCCGGTACGAATCAAGCCTGCCGGCTTTCGAAAGCGAAGTATGTCATGAAAGTCGATGCTCACTGTGCCTTCGATAGAGGGTTCGATGTGAAGATGATGAACGAGATGCAGGATGACTGGACGATGGTTCCGATCATGAAGAATCTCCACGCATTCGACTGGGTCTGTCCGGATGGACACCGGAGGGATCAGAGCCCGTCCGGGGACTGCAAGGTCTGCGGAAAGCCTACCGAGAGGGATGTCATGTGGGAACCTCGGAAGTCTCCGAACTCCACCTCTTTCTGTTTCGACAAGACCCTCCATTTTCAATACTTCAACGACTACGCCAAGCGTCCAGAAGCTCAGACGGAGATCTCTGAAACAATGTCCATTCAGGGGTCATGCTTCATGCTCACCCGGAAGAAGTACTGGGAGCTCAATATCTGCGATGAGGCCTTCGGTTCCTGGGGTCAGCAAGGGGTCGAGGTGGCCTGCAAGACCTGGATGTCTGGTGGGAAGGTCGTCTGCAACAAGAAAACCTGGTACGCCCACCTTTTTCGCACTCAGGGAGGAGATTTCGGCTTCCCCTACCACAACCCCGAGGATGCCATAGAAAAGGCCAGGGAACACTCCAGGAGCCTCTTCAGGGACGGTCTGTGGCCTGGCATCAAGGACGGGAGGGATATGGCCTGGCTCCTCAAGAAATTCGCTCCTGTGCCTGATTGGGACATCACCAAGGGGGTCATCTACTACACGGACAACCGACTCGACCCGAAGATCATGTCGGCCGTCCAGAAGCAGATCCTCGAGACTATCCCGAACAACCGGATCGTGAGCTCATCACTTGAACCTATTGCCTTCGGTGGAAAAAATGTGCATGTGAAGATGGATCGTGGGTATCTGGCTATGTTCAAACAGATCATGGCCGCTCTCGAGAAATCCACCTGTGATGTCATTTTTTTCTGTGAGCACGATGTGCTCTACCACCCGAGCCACTTCAACTTCACCCCTCCAGAGAAAGACCGGTTCTACTACAACGAGAATGTCTGGAAGATCGACCCGGATTCAGGGAATGCTCTCCATTACCGATGCCGTCAGACATCGGGACTCGTCGCATATCGAAAGGTATTGATCGAGCACTACAAGAAACGAGTCGAGATGGTAGAGAAGGATGGCTTCACGATGAAGATGGGATTCGAGCCGGGGACACACAACCGTCTGGAGAGAGTGGATGATCGGACATCAGAGGCATTCTTCTCGGAATTCCCGAATATCGATATCCGTCACGGGAAAAACCTCACAAAGACTCGGTGGAAAAAAGAAGAATTCAGGAATCAGAAGTATACTGAAGGATGGACGGAATCGGACGAGGTTCCAGGATGGGGAAAAGTCATTGATATCTTGCCTCACTATGATGCCATTGATCGATAAAATATACCGAAAGGTAAGGAGAAAAGCGAGACGGACACAATGGTGGTTCCGGTCTCTTTTCAACATTGATTCAGAGAAAAAAGAGATACCCATATCTTACAATATATCTCCTGAAGAGAGATTCAGGGCTGAAATTAGCAAGTTTGGATTCATTACCCTGTATCAGTACAGGAAAAACGAGATACAGCCATACAAGATAACAAGGTCTTTCTCACTAGATTGGTTCTTAAAGAAGGTTGCACAGGAGATTGGAGTTGAGTGGAACGCTGTAGTAATGTCATTAAAATACGCCTGTTTGCTTGGAGTGATTGGGTTAGCTAGTTTGCTTGAAAAAACAGGAATACCACCGCATTATCTTGTTTCTCTAGCCATTGCATTTGATGTAAAAGGAAATTCAACGGAGCAGACTAGCACTAGCTCAATAACACTTTCTCTCACACTGGGTTCTGTTTCTAATGGGTTGCTAGTAATGGGATCATCTTTAAGGAATTCTGGTGGTGGAGCTTTCAGACACATAACAGGGGCTACTTGGAATACGAGTGAAAACCTTACATCTGATAAAGTACAGGATGGTCCCAACGCAGCTAGATACATAACAGCAGAAATTTGGCATGTAAAAACGCCAACATCAGGAACTCACAATTTGGTAGTAACATACGCCGGAACAGTTGATCGAGCAGTTATTGGTGGTGTCCACTTTTCTGGAGTTGACCAAACAACACCAATTGAAGCAACTGCTGGTGCAAGCTATCTTGCAAATCCAGGTGGTACTGGTGACCCATGGACTGCATCTGTTACAACTATCACAGCAAACGCATGGATATTCAATGTCATATACAATGCCAGTGACTTTGACACTGCTCCAAGTAATGGCGAGACGATAGCTTGGGAAGTAACAATGAATGGTGGTGGTGATTTCGGTTGCAATGCAGGATACAAAGGTCCAATATCCACTCCTGCTGCTACGACAACAGGGTGGTCATCTGGTTCTGGTGCTGATGAGGCAGCAATAGCTGCCATTGCTATTAAACCGGCGTCTGGTTCTTCTCCATCACCAAGTGTCTCCCCGAGCCCGTCACATTCACCAAGCCCTTCAGCATCTTTCTCTCCGTCACCGAGCCCGTCGTCATCTGTTTCAAAATCCCCCTCCCCGTCTTCTTCTTTGAGCCCGAGTACCTCACCATCTCCGAGCCCGAGCTCGAGTATCTCTCGTTCCCCATCGCCTTCACCTTCACCATCTCCGAGCTCATCCCCGAGCCCGTCACCAAGCCCGAGCTCGAGTATCTCTCGTTCCACATCCCCATCGCCGTCCCCGTCAGCTTCAGTCTCTCCGAGCCCGTCTGAAAACAACGACGGAATGCCACGGAAGCGGTACCTCTACAAGATCTACGATTCAGCCGGAACCTTCATCACTACCTGGACGGATGTCATCAATGAGCCTGAATTCTCGATAGATATCAATGGGGGGTTCTCGGAGCTCGTTGTACAACTGGCCAGAAGCGAAAGCGACTACGATGAAGGCATCAGTGTCGACTACGAGAATCAGCTCAAGCTCTATGAATTCGACGAAGACACCGGATTCACTGGAGTCCTGATCTACTCCGGAAAAATATCTCGATATGTTCCACAGATCGTCGGAGCCAGAGAAATTGTCGAGGTCACATTCCTCTCATACTGGTGGGAGCTTCAGCAGATGATGCTCGAGAGTGCCGGGAATACCGAAGTCACCTACACCACCCAAGCTCCGGATGCCATCCTCAAAGACGCCCTTGACAAATTCACGGCCGCCGGGGGACGCCTGGACTACAATGGATCATCCACCGATGCCACTGGCACCACGGTCACTTACAAATTCAACACGGCCACCTATCAGGAAGTCATGATGAAATGCCTCGACCTCGCTCCCTTTGATTGGTACCTCCGGGTGGGGGCGGACGATATCATCTACTTCGAACAGAAGAGCTCCACGGCCGATCATATCCTCACTCTCGGGAAAGAGATCTCCGAGTACTATCCCGAGAAGCGTGTCGAGAACATCATCAATACCATCTACTTCGTGGGTGGTGGATCTCCCAAGCTCTACAAGAAATATACGGATGCCGGGTCGGTCACGGCTTACGGAACGAAGGCCATCAAGTATGTCGACGAGCGAGTGACGGCCTCTGGTACCTCGGACAAGATCAAGGATCGGATATTCGAGAATCTATCAGAACCGGAAATCCGTATCGTGGCCAAGGTCATCGACAACAACGGAGAGAATCGTCTCACTGGAAGAGGCTATGATATCGAATCTCTCTATGTCGGTCAGACTGTCCAGATACGAAACGCCACGGCCAAGGCGAACAACCTCTGGGATGAGATCGTGTGGGATGTCGACGCCTGGGACTACGACATCACGAACGCCGCTTCTCAGGTTCTTCAGATCATGAGGGTGCAATACCATCCGGATTTTGCTATAATCGAGCTATCCAACAAGCAGCCGGACATCGTCAAGCGAATCGAGGAGATCAATCGTCAGCTCGTCGACTCCATCACCGCCGACAATCCAACAGCTCCCTCCTAAATTAGGCAAAAATTTACTCGAGCAGATCTCCCACCGCTCCCACCAAAAGAGCTAGTGGACACGAACACATGCCGGAAATGCAAGCACGCATATTCGAGTCATGATGTCTACCCAGGAGGGAAGTGTGGGACATGCCATGATCGATCGGCTGGGTTCAAATGCGACGGGTTCAACAAAGGGAAAGTAGAAAAATAGCCTATGTCTTCACTCACTGAAAAAATGAAACGGATGGTCGGGTACTGCACGAACTGCGGCACTGAGATCATGGACATCACTCGTCCTCGTGGGAAGAAGGCTTTGCCGAATTATGCTGAGCACACGATGGAACTCTCAGATGGGAGCATGCTCAAAGTAGCGGTCTGCACTACCTGCAAGCCGCTTCTCGTATCCGGGAGCAAAGTGGAAGAGACGGCAAACCGGATTCTCAAGCATCACAAAATATACTGGGAACAGCATGAGACCGATGATCATGGTGACGGCCGTCCAAATCGTTTCGACAAGCTCACGGTGGCGGATCCCGGAACAAACGCCCTCAAAATCAGAACGAAAAGACTCTCGAGCTTCGACGCCGACAGAGAGGAAAAGTTGGCGGCCGAACGGGTGGCCATGGAGGATCGTAGAATATACAGAGAGTCAGAAGAGAAGAGACTCAAAGACATAGAAAAGTTCAACGATGAAAATGTGAAAAAGTAAAATAAAATACTATGTCTTGGGCTACAAAAACACACACATTCTCACCGTCAACTGTGGCAAAATCTGCCGAGGTGAATGACAACTTTGACGACATGGTTGATCAACTGAATATCGCTGCTCCTTCAGGCGTCATCACTATCTGGAGTGGTTCGATCGCCTCCATCCCTTCCGGGTGGTACCTGTGCGATGGGAACAACTCGACACCGAACCTCCGGGACAAGTTCATCGTCGGTGCCGGTTCTTCCTACGCCGTAGGCGATACCGGTGGAGAAGCAACGCACATACTGACCAAGGCTGAACTGCCGACTGACACGACAGATGCAGAAAAGAGATACGGAACGAGATGGTGCAATAGTTATTCCGCTTCAGGCCCGGGTGCAG
>Ga0075458_10000300_pt1 | contig 15985 bp, 13 predicted proteins | sample DEB3_08_DNA_FD_77576 | JGI IMG/M metagenome (GOLD analysis project Ga0075458, IMG submission 77576) | Aqueous microbial communities from the Delaware River and Bay under freshwater to marine salinity gradient to study organic matter... | ecosystem: Environmental > Aquatic > Marine > Coastal ... | reverse complement strand
GTGGCAGAAAGACCTCTCCCAAGACCAATTGGTGCGCAAAGTAGAGAAGCCGCCAGAGATAATCCCCACCAAAAACATAAGCCGCGGCAGCCTTAAGCAGCTGGCGCTTGTTATGGACACCCACGGTGCTCAAAAAGACCCTGCTATACAGCTGCAAGACGAAGCTAACCAAGCTACCAGCTACGGGCAGCGTGTCATCGATCCTTCGCAGGTAGTCAGCCAGCAGCCGTACGAATCAATGGCGGCTACGGTCAAATCCGAAGACGACGTGCTAGATAGCTCAGGCCAACGCAGCACCGAGGTCAACCAGCTACTTGAAAATGTCGAGACGAATATCCATGCCGAGGCGCTCAAAAATGTCCAACAAGCTATCCAGGCCCCGGCAGCCGCAAGTACAACAAATCCTGCCCAGCAGTCGCAACCGCAAAATACTAATGCTATAATTAAAAAGGCTGTATCACAAGGTAACAACTTGACCGTAGAGCAGCTTTCTCGCGAAACAAATGCTAAAATATTAGCTCCCGGGCAGTCCGTACAGCTAAACAGCCCGAACAATTAGACAGCTATGGCCAAAGATAATTCACAAACATCTGGTGCTGCTAGTGGCTCCAAAAAAGGCAACAACAAGCTTACTAGCACCCAAAACCACCTTAATTTTGCCGAAGTCCGCGACGGTATTGTTTTGATGCGCGACGGTAGCCTAAGGATGATCATAATGTGCTCACCAACCAACTACGACCTCAAGAGTGGCCGCGAAAAAGAATCAATCGAGTATGCTTACCAGGGTTTTTTGAACGGCCTACACTTTCCGGTGCAGATATGTATCCAGTCGCGCAAGATTGATTTGGATGGCTATCTAGATAAACTCGACCAAATGCTAGCCGACCAAACCAACGAGCTTTTGGCCGCCCTCATGGAAGACTACATATACAACATCCGAGACCTTCTGAATGTCGCCAACATCATGGATAAGCGATTTTTTGTGGTTGTGCCGCTGTTTTTGGCCGACGCCACCAAAGGTAATTTCTTCCAGCAACTGGCCGCCACCTTCAGTGGCCCGAGAGATGTCATCCAGACCGATGCGCAGTTTATGGAGCGGCGCACGGAGCTGATTCAGCGCACCAACATGGTAGCCCAAGGCTTAGCTTCGATCGGGGTACGCACGGCCGTACTCAAAACCCAAGAAATAATCGAGCTTTTTTATAATTCATACAATGTCGAGGAATCCCAAAACCAAGCCTTGGCCGACACCGACAATATGACGGCGCCGGTAATTACCCGCGAGGGAGGGTCACCGCAACCCCAAATGCCTGTCCCACGCGAGCAGGATCCGCCAGATCTGTATGCCGCAGCCCAGCAAAACCAAACCCTGCCACCTTCCAGTCCAACGCCAACTAGCCAAGGGGGGACAAGCTGATGGCCTTCGGACAGAAAAAGCCCGTCGACCCGCAAGCCGCCCTCAAGGCCCAGCAAGAAGAGAACTTCCGCCAAGGTGTTACCACCCTGCGCGATATAATCGCGCCAAGCAGCTTTGAAGTGCAAAGCAATTTTATAAAGATCGGCCGGCGTTTTGTGCGCACCTATTTTGTATATGCCTACCCGCGCATGCTCTATACCGGCTGGCTATCGCAAATGATCAATATGGATGAGGTTATGGACATCAGTCTCAATATCGAGCCGGTCGAGAGCCAGGTGGTACTCAACAACCTGCGCAAAAAGGTAGGTCAGCTAGAAGCTAGCTACAGTATCAACCAGGAAAAGGGCAAGGTAAGGGATCCCCAGCTAGAGGCGCAGATCAACGATGCCGAAGAGTTGCGCGATAAATTGCAGGTGGGTGAGGACCGCTTTTTCCGCTTCGGCTTTTATATAACTGTCTACGCCTCCGACGAAAAAGAGCTCGACCAAGTGGGCCGCAAAGTGGAAAGCACCCTAGGTAGTGGGCTAATCTACGCTAAGCCCGCGACTATCCAGATGGAGCAAGGCTTTAATTCGACCTTGCCTATGGGTACCGACCAATTGCAAATCAGGCGCAATATGGATACCGGATCGGTTTCGACCAGTTTTCCGTTTACTACGGCCAACCTAAGTAAAGATGAAGGCATCTTGTACGGTATCAACCGCCAAAACAATGGCCTGGTGCTATTTGACAGGTTCAGCTTGGAGAACGCCAATATGGTAGTTTTTGCCAAGTCAGGTGCCGGTAAGAGCTATGCTATCAAGCTGGAGTGCTTGCGCTCGCTAATGATGGGAGTTGAGATCATCGTAATCGACCCAGAAAATGAGTATCGTACATTGTGTGATGCGGTTGGCGGCAGCTTTTTGCACCTCAGTCTTGCCAGCAACACGCGCATCAATCCTTTTGATATCCCTCAAACCATCGATCCAGAAGAGGCCGACAACGCCCTGCGAGCCAACATTATCATGCTACACGGCCTGCTTCGCCTAATGACCGGCCAGATGACGCCGGCCGAGGAGGCGGATATGGATTTGGCGCTCATCAATACCTACGCCGAGAAGGGCATTACCAACGACCCGCTGACCCACAGGGCGCAGCCGCCTGTCATGCTAGATCTATACAACACGCTCAATGCCATGGGTGGCAATGGTCCTGCCCTAGCAGCGCGCCTCAGGCGCTACACCGAAGGAACCTTTGCCGGGATCTTCTCTGAGCAAAGCAATGTGAACTTAGATAATTCCTTTGTTGTCTTCAATATCCGCGACCTCGAGGATGAGCTTCGTCCGATCGGGATGTATATTACCCTCAACTATATTTGGAATAGGGTTAAGACAGATAAGCGAAAGCGCATCCTGGTCATCGATGAGGCCTGGCAGCTTATGCAATACCAGGACTCGGCGATGTTTATGTTTAGTATCGCCAAGCGTGCGCGTAAGTATTACCTAGGCCTTACTACGATCTCGCAAGATGTTGAGGACTTTTTGGGTACCAGGCTAGGTAGGGCTGTGGTCAACAACTCGAGTTTGCAGCTACTACTCAAACAAAACCCCGCCGCGGTTGAAGTGGTAGCGGGTACTTTCAAACTAACCCAAGAAGAAACGAAGCGTCTCACGCAGTTTCCAATCGGCGAGGGCCTGTTCTTTGCCGGGCTTAGCCATGTGGTAATTCGAATCTTAGGCTCGCCGACCGAAGAGCAGCTGATCACCACCAACCCGAAAGACCTCTTGGAAAAACAGATGGAAAAACAGCAAGCATCCGCCGGCGATACAGCTGTCGAAAACCAGCAATAACACTCCCTGGCCAGATACTTTCAGATTGTTCTACGGGAGCCTTTAATTTGCTATAATTTACTTAAAGCTTATGGATAGTGGAGGAATCAAACCAGAGCCCAGTTCGAAAGAATCAGCTGGCTCGGCGAAGAAGTCGGGCAGTCAGGGCAACCGTGATTACGCTGCGGAGGCAAGCAATCCAGACCAAGCGCCTGAGGAAGGCGGTTGGAAGCCGGCCCTTGCCGAAAAAGCCAAAGATAAGGCAGCAGATATCAGCGAAACCGCCAAGGATGTAAGGGATGTGGCCAAGGCCGGTCCGACCGGGCTAGAATCGACTGGCAAAGAAATAAAGGAGGGCGCCCAAAAAGACGGGGTCAAAGGAGCGGCCGGGGCGGCTGGTAGGGAAGCGGCTGGACAAGCCGTAGCTGGAGGCTTAGATGTTGTAACCGCCGGTGCCACAGCGGAAATGCACGGCAAGATCGCCAAGGGTGTCAGCAAGGCCCTAAAAAAGGAAAATCTCAAAAAAATCCTCATAGGCGTCGGTATCATCCTTGCCCTACCATTAATAATTACCATATTAATAATCATGATATTTATTAATTTCGCCAATAACCCGGTTAAGTTCGCATCAAAAGTACTTACCGACCCAAAGCAGAGGGAGTTTGCGTTGCAGGGTGCGAAAGCAATGGGTAAAGGGATATTGTCAGACGGGGATTTTTACAGCAGATACGGCTTCGTAGACAAGAAGGCTGGAAGCGCATACGCTGCACCTGGTGATACAACTACCCCGAAGCCAGGATCAATCGAGGAAAAGATGCTTAAAATCAACATCAAAAATGCCCGCTACCAGTACAACAGCGCTCCCTCCTGCCCTTATACCTACACCACCAAAGAAATGGTAAATCCTAAAACCGGCGAAGTCACCTCTGTAATAGACCAGGTCAAGAACAGCCGCGGTGAGGTTGTCGATAAAGATAGTTTCTTGGTGTACTACTGTATATTTCAGTCGATGCCTATCTACAACATGATGGTACGCACCCAAAAAGCCCGTGAGGTCAATGGCTTTAGCGATACCGTACTGAACTACGGCGACAGCCTGGACTCTAAAAACATCAAGCAGCTCAATAAAGAGGGGATAGAGAAGTATGTCTACGAAAAAACCTACCAGAGGATTACTAGCAAAAACGATGAGACCCCCCGGACCAATATTGCCGATGTCAATGATTATATAAATGCTGTTAGACAGGCTTTAATTAGCGGTAAAGATCCCGATGACATCAAATACGAATTCAAGAACTCTCCCGACTCAACCACCAACATAGCCAAGACCCTTTGTACTTTCCAGCAGGGATACTTGAGCGATGAGAACATCAGAAAAGGTATCTACTCCAGGCTCAATGCCGGCCAGCGCTCCGGCGTCAAATGGAACACTCTCGCATCCACCCGAGAACTAGGGCAGATGCCCAATGACGAGGTTGAGCCTACTATGAAACAAATCGATGGCTGGCAAAACAGCCGAGCCTACTTCCAAAATGTCTATGCCATCCAAGGTGGTGAACAAATAGACCCCGAGAGACTGGGCAACACTTCTTACGGATCATCTTATGTAGATGCTATATCGCTTTTATACCAGCTAGAGAAAAGCTGTAAAGATATCAATCAAGGCAATGTCGAATCGCTTTTCAAGAGCTTTGCTTCGATACTGCCATTCGTAGGAAATCCCAAAACCGAAACTGATGCCCGCAAGGAAGTGATAGCAATATATGACGCTCTTAGGGAAATAATTGTCGTCCAGTCCAACGGCAAATTTACAAACATCAATGATTTCGGGCTGGAGCAATTGATGATAGGGGTGATCAGGATGGGTGGGGGAGCGGCTGTGTCCGGCCTTGAGGATGGCCCGCAGAATTTCAACAACCAATCGCAAGGCTTCAGAACACTTAGCAACCAATACATGATGCGCATGGGCGGAAGGTTCCTGTCAAAAACAGAGACAACGGAAGTTGATTTCTCACTAGAGAATACAAGGCGCGAAATAGAAAACAAAAATGGCATAGCCTATCGGTTGTTCGGCGAAGACAACCTAAGATCGGTAGCAAATGTAATTAAATTTGAAGCCCCGAAAAACCAAAAGGAACTAAAAACCAAATCAAGGGAGTACATTGCCAAGATGACCAGCCCAATCAAAATGCTTGCCGACCTGCATAGCGGATTTAGCTATATTGTACTGGGCAAAAGCAACCAGGCTTTTGCAGCCGACAGCATGGGCGATTCATACATGAGGATAAATACCGTCGGCCTCACCGATAGTGATTTTGGCAACACCAATCTCGTAAATAACTCCAACGAAGTTCAGAGCATCATAGAAAATGGTACGCCAGCGCAAAAAACAGCTATTGGTTATTTTGAAAAATGTACGAAAGCCAATATCCCAACCACTAATTTCTTCATCCGGAAATACCCCGTGCGGTTTAAAGAAGATTCCACCCAGGCCGAGGTCGATAGCAGCAAACCGATTTTTGACACATTGGGCAATCCGGTTTACCCGGTAATCTCAGATGATCCCAAAAACCTGGGTCTGACTGACAAGCGTGAATTAGCTGCTTGTGAGATATATCTGATGCCAACATTTGCCGAAACCAAGCGGGACTATATCAACAACCAGGGCCGCCTCGAATTGTTGTTCCCAGGTCTAGGATCAGGCATAGTCGATCTGGCTCGAAAGTACCGGCTTTACCTTTATGCCAACACCATGGTCGATCTGATGGTAGAGTTGAGCAACAAAAACAAAACCGATGCAATCTATGCTAATGGGGCCGACCCCAACGACAGTGGCGCGTCCGTAACAGACAAAGGTGCGATTGGTGATATTGGACTCAGCTCAGATGATATTAGCTGCCCTGGCGGTACAAATGACCTATGGGTTGCTGACAGCAATTACACCGGTAGCCTCAAAAGGGAGCCGGCTGATATCCCGATCAAAATCCGACTTTGCCAGATACCCGATATCCCAGGCATTGGAAATGACGCCAAGGGCAATGTGGTATCGGGCGGAATAGTTGTAAATTCTAGGGTAGCAAATGCATGGCTTGGCCTGGCTAGGGCCGCCAAGCAGGATGGGATTTCCCTAAGTGCCAACAGCTCCTTTAGGCTAGCCGATAGCTGTAATGGCACCGGTGATGGCAGTATCTGCGCGCGACCTGGAAGCTCGCCCCACCAGCTAGGGGTTGCGGTGGACTTCAACGGAATGAGCAAAACCGGCACTAGTGATAGCAGCTGTTCTGGTAGGGCCCGATTGCCTGGAAATGCAGCATGGGAATGGCTGTTTAAAAACGCCGAGAAATGGGGAATCGAGCAATACTCCAACGAAGCCTGGCACTGGGATTTGGTAGGATCGGTAAGTAGGTGTAATTCAAAAGAATGAAAAAGACATATATCTCACTAGTATTAATACTTAGCCTCCTAGCAGGTATGTTGCCAAACACTTCCTACGCCTTAAGCGATGAAAAGGGCAGTGATCCAAGCGGCCAAAGCCAGCGCTACATAATCGAAAACACGCCATGGTATGACCCGACAGCCTGCGCAGGTGGAAGCGGCGGCAACAGCAGCAGTGCGGCCACAACCAACCCTAGCTTTAATGGCAAAGTGTATATTATAGGCGACTCGATTACCGCCAACGCTGAATACGTACAGCCAAACATCAAAAAGCTCCTAACCGATCGTGGGTTTAGTGGTGTCGTGTTCAATTCCCTTTCAAGCAGGAGATTATCACAGGGAGGATCTGATCTAGATGGGGTTACTATTTTTGAAAAAGATGTTAATTCTTGGAAAGATGCCAACACCATTATTATCGAGCTAGGTACAAACAGTGGTGTCGAGCAAGGAAATATCGAGGCGATGATGGGACTAATCAAAGCTTCCAATCCTGGGGCGAAGGTTTATTGGGTCAATGTTGGTGCCGACAACGCCAAAAGGTCTGCCCAAAAAAACTCCACGATCAATACCGACTCGATAGATAAAACATTGCTAGACAACAAAGGGCTGGGCTATGAGGTAATCGACTGGAATACTGTAGTCAAAAACAACCCAAACTATATCTTGGATGACGGTGTTGATGTACACCCCTTTACTACCGAAGGGGGCAAGGCTTACGCCGAAACTATTGCCAAGGGCCTGGGTGATCTCACCACCAACACCGCTGCTATAGGCGGTAGGTGCGAGTGTGCTGCAATCACCGGAGAATCATCGATTGTTTTATCTGGCTCAAACAACGAAGAAAAAGTCTGGAAATACCTAACTAACGTAGGCTACACAAAGGCTCAGGCTGCCGGAATCATGGGCAACATGGCGATGGAATCGGGTATTAATCCGCGTAGGGTACAAGGTACACCTACCCCGAGTGGCGACCGTGACTTCCCTCCGTCTGGTAGTATCGGCTACGGGCTGGTGCAGTGGACGCCCGGCACAAAAATACTGCCCTATGCTGATATCACCAATAAAAACCCAAGTGACTTAGGGTTTCAGTTGCGACTATTGGTAGCCCAGCTCAAAGGTGATGCGACTACAGGAATTTCGGAGGGGGAGGCCGGCAAAGATCTTGCTACCACCAAGACTCCAGAGGAAGCTGCAAGATCGTTTATGCTCAAGTACGAGCGCCCGAAAGATCAAAGCGAGGGAAAGCAAAAAGTTAGGGCAGAACGCGCCAGGGCTTATTTTGAACAATTTGCCGGTGCTGAAGGTAGCTTGTCCAGCGGTAGCTCGAGCGCTTGTGATACTACTGACACAGCAGGCGGCTCTGTAAAGATCGTCGATATTGCTGAGCGCGAGTACCTGGCCGGAGCGAATGAGGCTGATGGAAGCTATAAGAAATACACCGACAATGTCAATTCCCCAGACGGCTGGTGTGATTATTTTGTCAGTTGGGTTATGCGCGAAGCGGGGGTGCCGTTCACGGGTGGGTATGGTGCCAAAGGATACTCGGTCCGTCCTGTTCCTATGATTGCGCAGTATTTCCAAAATAACGGTCGTTTTCATGAAGCTCGAAGTGGCTATGTGCCAAGGCTAGGTGATGTGGTAATTTTTGACTACGGTCAGGATGGCAGGCTAGATCATGTCAGCATAGTAGTAGATATTGATGGTGAAAAGATCACGACAATTGGCGGCAATGAAAGCAACAAGGTCCAAAAAGCGGTATATAATTCGTATGATGCCAAGCAAATTTATGGCTTCGGTACCCAAGGAGCCCAATAACCATGGATTTTCTAAAGCGCAACAAAAACCTACTTATCGCAGCCGCAGTCATAGCTATTGTCGTGATAACTATTTATTTTGTGGTGTTCAATGTAGTTTTGTTTAGGGTTTTATCGACCGCCCCTGACAACAACGGTTCTATCAATCTTGGCCAAAGTGCCGTGATTTTTAACTTCACCAAAGATATCGAGGCGGTGGATATGAAAAGCCAAGTAGCCTCATCAAAAGATATCCTCATAAGCTCCGATGTAAATAAAAACAAATTAACAGTCTATGTAAAAAACATCAACAAAAATGAAGCATACAGTATTGAGCTCAAAAATATTAAATCAAAATCAGGCGAGGTTATAGCTAGCTACAAGCTTAATTTCAAGGGTAAGTATGTGGAGGCAAAACAGCTCAACCAAGAAACTTTAAAGACCCTAGAAAAGCAAACCGACAGCAACCTCAACCCTGGCTTAGAAGATCCTGTAACCAAGCTGCTGCCCAAAAGAACTTCGGAGTACTCGATGAACTTTATCTTGTACCAAGACCCCTCACAAAAAGGTAAATATGTCCGTATCGAAACGGTGCTTTTTATACCCGACTATGAGCTTGATAACAACGCCCTTATAATCGATTATAAAAACAAAGCACTCAAATACCTGAAGGACAACAATATAAACCCCAATGATTATGTGATAGTCTGGTACCCGCAAAAGGCTGCCGAGCTCTAGCTCGTGATTTTGATATTATTATTTTCCAAGTAGTCGGACAGTCGGAGTCTTATCTCGGTTGCTTCATAGCTATTGGTGGCTTTCGCTACAATCGTCTGGCCGGATAACCTTAGTGAAGCCAGTGAAAAACCGGTTTGCTGCTCAATATATTTTCTGATCTCTAGTAGTTTTTGTTGTTTTTGGGAAAAGTTATTACTACTAAAATGCTTAGCACTTATTTTTTCCATCACAGTTGGATTACTTTCATACTACTAATATTATTTGCCAGGTGGGTAGTGGTGATTATCATCTGATTTTGCCTGGCGCTCTGCAAAAGCATATCCTGCCTTTTTGGGTCGAGCTCGCTCAAGACATCATCAAGCAGCAGTATAGGGGACTTCGATGTATTATTTTTTATATATTCTAATTCCAGCGTCTTGAGAGCTAGTGTTAAAGTGCGGCCCTCGCCACGCGACAAGCCGTCTCGGGAATTTTGACCATTCAACTTAATAGCTAGCTCGTCTTTGTGTGGGCCAAGCGAGCTAAAGCCTGTAGCAAGGTCGTAGTCAGTGCTTTTTTCGAGTGCTGTTAAGATATCATTGCGGCCGTAGGGTAGGGTGGCTAGGTATTCTATCTCGATCTTGTCATTTTTTGCGCTGATTGCAGAGTAAGACCGGGAAAGCTCCTGGCTTAAATGGTCAACCAGTGATTGACGGTACCTATAGATTGTCTCAATCGGCTCAGAAAGCTGCAGATTGTAGACAAATATTTGGTCGCGATCGCCACGACCGTAGTGCTTGATCTTATAAAGCAGCCGGTTGCGTTGGTTTAGGATCTTTTGAAACCTTGATAAGCTATCGAGATACTGCGGCGAAGATTGCACGATAATGTTATTGATGAAACTCCTCCGAAATTGCGGTCCATCAGTAATGATTCGGATATCTTCTGGCACAAACACCACGACCGGCTGGCTCCCAACCACTTCGGCTGGCTTTTTTACAACCCGGTTGAGCTTGATACTGGTATTGGCACTTTCACCGGCCCTTCTTATGCGATGCTCTATGGTGTGATGCTTTTTACCATCCTTAAAATCCGTAGAAACTTTGGCGAAAGGTTCGCCGTAGCTTATCATATCGGCTTTGGCACTTCTAAATGACTTAGTCAAAAAACTAAAATAGATTGCTTCTAGGATATTGGTCTTGCCGCTGGCGTTAGGTCCGACGATAGCGGTAGCTAGGCTGTCGAATTCAAATATAGCAGCCTGGTGAGACTTGAAGTTGGTTAGTTCGATTTTACTTAGCATTAGCTTCTGAGTGGCATGATAATATGCGACTCGGACGAATCGCTGCCGGTGGGCGATACGAGTAGGGGATCGAGCTTATCATTGATGCCGATTAAGACACTCTTGGAGTCTAGTACGGCTAGTATTTCGGTCAGGTACTTGGCATTGATATTGATAGTAGCATCCTTGCCGGTCGTCTTAACCTCCAGCTTGATGGTGTTCTCACCGACATCACTGGTCTGGGCATCGATGGTGAGGATGTTTTTTTCGACCTTGAGTGCGATGCCGTGCGAGTTTTCCCGTGCAAAGACCGAGCTTACCTTGACCGCCTCCATGAGTTTATCCTTACTGCATTCAACCTTAGTTGAGCTGGAGCCCGGTATGATCTTCGTATAATCGGGGTATTTACCCTCCGTAAGCTGGCTGATAATCTGACTTTCGCCGATATTAAAGCTGATTTCTGACTCTCCGATCAACATCTCAACTTCGTCGTTTTCTTCAAACGAAATAAGTCTCAGTACCTCGGTTGCTGTTCTGGCTGGGATAATGCACGCCACACTGTCGCCACTACTTGATTTAGCCTTGACCTCAGACAGGCGGTAGCTGTCTGTACCGGCAATAACAATCTGCTTATCATTGAGCTGCAAATAGATGCCTGCCAGTACAGGCCTTGATTCGTCGGCGCTCACGCTGACCAAGACTTTTTCAAGATTGCTTTTAAGCTCATTGGCATCAAACTTAATCGACTTGGTGTTGCTCATCTTGGGAAGAGTAGGGAAGTCATTGGCTGAAACGCCGTTCATGCGGCTATGGATGTTAGCCCCTTTGATAGTTAGGTTCGACTCATCAGCAATCAGCTGCAAGGTGTCCTCAGAAATAGAACCGATAAATTCACCAAACAAACGCGCTGGAATCGAAATCTTACCTTCTTTCTCAACCTTGGCACCGATTTTGGTTGTGATTGCCAGATCCAAATTGGTCGAACTTAGCCGTAAGACATTCTTGTCGGTCTCGATTAGGACATTGCCCAAGATTTCCAGGCTAGAACGGCTCGATACTAAACGCGAGCAAATATTAACTGCTTTTAATAAATTCTTAACTTTTACGGCAACTTTCATTTGGGCACTCCGTTTAATTGGTTCTTATTTATTATATTTAATTTAATAGATAGTAGTAATAGTAATAGGCTCTGTGGATAGCGTGTAAAAGCACTTATTAGCTTTTTGTATAAGCAAAAAATGCTATGGATAAGTTTATGAAAAAGTTTGCATAATGTCTTGAAAACAAGCCCCAATTCCACAGTCATGCCAATTTGGTTTTCGTCAAGAGTGGAGGGATTGTGAATAAAAGACGGTTTTTTCACAAGATATACACTATTTTTACACATACTTATCCACATGCCTTACCCCGCAAGAATCTTCTTAATTGACTGCACATCCTGGCTCATCACCGAATCTTTGGCGATTTGGGTATTGATTTTGTTGACCCCGTGCATGATAGTGGTGTGGTCCTTGCCCCCGAGGCTTTTGGCGATACGCGGAAAACTCATACCGAGCTCCTCGCGCATGATAAACATCGCGATCTGGCGTGGTACCACTACTTCGCGCGAACGCTTAGTACCGACGATGTCGTTGTAGCTTATCTCGTAGTAATCGGCCGTTTTCTGAAGCACTACCTTTGGGCTTACCTTGGCTTGTTTTTTGGAGATGTACATCCCCAACACCTGCTGGGCCATCTCGATATCGATGACATTGTCATGAATACGCGAGTGGGCGATGACCTTAGTCAGCGCACCTTCAAGCTCGCGGATGTTGTTGTCGATGTGGGTAGCGATAAATTCAGCCACATCCATACCGAGCTCGATACTATGTGAGCTGGCTTTGTTCATCAGTATGGCAACCCTGGTTTCAAAATCAGGCGGTTGGATGTCGGCCACCATACCCCACTCAAAACGGCTACGGAGCCGCTCTTCCAGGGTAGGTATTTCCTTGGGTGGCCGATCGCTACATAGTACAATCTGCTTGTTGTGTTGATGAAGGGCATTGAAGGTATGGAAAAATTCCTCCTGGGTCTTTTCTTTGCCGGCAATAAACTGCATATCATCGATCAATAGCACATCGACCTTGCGGTATTTGTCGGTAAACTTCTCGCCCTTGCGGATAGCTGTAAGAAAAGTATTGATGAACTCCTCACTGGTGCAGTAGAGGATTTTACGGCTTTGATCACTCTCGTGGACAGCATTGCTAATCGCCCACAGCAAGTGGGTTTTGCCAACTCCAGCTGGGCCGTACAAAAATAGCGGGTTATACATCTCTCCTGGCTTTTCGCTCACCAGCTGGGCTGCCGAGAAAGCTAGCTTATTACTAGAGCCGGTGATGAAATTATCAAATTTGTAGCGTTGGTTTGGTCGAAATTCGTTGTATGATTCGATCGAGGATTGGGCCGATTGTTGGGCAATCTTGGTGGCAGCTTTTTGAAGCGGCATTTTTATAGAGTCATCGTTTTTGGCTGGTTCCGCCTCGCCCCCCAGCTTCTTGGTGGAGTACTCGACGATCGTAATGCTTGGCTCAACCTTATTGATCGCATCGAGGATTTGCTGGTGGTATTTATCCTGGATCCACTGCCTAGTAAAGATATTGGGAACATACACCACGGCTTTGCTACCATCGATACTCGATAGCTGGGTGCCCTTCATCCAGGTCTGAAAATTGGCTTGCGACAATACTATCTCAAGCTCACCTAAAACAGACCCCCAAACTGTTGCTAATTGATTTTCCATTTCACCCTCTTTTTTACCAATATACACTATTTATGTGGCTGTTTTCCACAACTTTATTGATAATATAACAAATTTCTTAAAGTCTGTGGATAATTGAAAAATTACCGGTTTTGTTGTACAATAGCACAGTTATGAAGCGAACATACCAACCAAAGAAACGCTACAGCAAAAGAGTTCACGGTTTTATGAAACGCATGTCCACCAAAGCTGGCCGTGCCGTACTGAAACGACGACAACTCAAAGGTCGGGCTAGGATAGCCGGATAAGATGTTGGCGCGGAAATACCGACTCCGCAAAAATAGCGACTTCCAAAGACTCTATAAGTATGGCAAGCGATTTGTGAGCCATGATTTGGTGTTTTATTTTGCTCCATCAAGGATGGATTATCCGCAATTTGGCTTTGTAGTATCCAAAAAGGTTTCCAAAAGCGCGGTTGTGCGCAACACCCTCAGACGCCGCGTATCAGCTATTGTCGAGGAAAACTTCCAGCTATTTTCTACACCTATTAAGGCCGTGGTGCTAATCAAAAAAGATTTTAGTCCAATCAAGCCCCAGGATTTACAAAAACAGCTGCTGGAGCTACTAAAAAAGGCAGCCCAATGAAAAAACTGCTCATCAAAAGCATCGAGCTTTATCAAAACACGCTTTCGCCCGATCATGGTCCACGCAAAACCAATTATCCCTATGGATACTGCCGGCACTATCCGACATGCAGTGAGTATTCGAAGCTAGCGATCCAAAAGCACGGTGCTTTTTTGGGGGTTGGTATAAGCATGCTGCGTATAGTAAAATGTAACCCATTGGCCAAGCCCAAAATAGATTTTAGTTTTATCGAAGAGGAGAGTAATGGGTAATATTTTCAACTTAATTTTAATCGCGCCGCTGGTGAATATCTTATTTTTAATCCTGGCTATTCTGCCCGGGCATGATTTTGGTTTGAGTATTATCATCTTTACCATCTTAATCCGCCTGCTTCTTTGGCCGCTGGCCAGCAAGCAGCTGCATAGCCAAAAGAAAATGCAAGCCCTGCAGGGGGATATTGCAAAAGTTCGCGCCAAGGCCGCTGGCGACAAGCAAAAAGAAAGCGCCATGTTGATGGAGCTTTATAAAGAAAAAGAAGTAAATCCGTTTTCGGCTTGTTTACCAACCTTACTACAATTTCCAATATTGATTGCGATGTTCGTGGTCTTTCAAAAGGCTACCGGATCAATCGCAGATATCAACACCATCCTGTATGAGCCAATCCGCAACCTATCATATATCCAGCAGATTATTTCAGGCCAAGTGCCATTTAGTACTACGCTTTTCGGGCTAATCAATATGGCCAAGCCTAGCATAGCCCTGGCTATTATTGCCGGTGTTACCCAATACATCCAGGTAAAGATGATCACCCCGGCCAAGCAAAAGACTGATGCCAAAGACCCCCAGGCTCAAATGACCGCACTCATGAACTACACCTTCCCCGCACTTACTGTGTTTATCGCTTGGAGCTTACCAGCTGCCCTGCCCCTGTATTGGATAGCTACCAATCTTATTGCCATTCTCCAACAGTGGCTGATTATGCGCAAAGAAGTCGAGGTCATGGAAGAGATGGATGTTGTCAAAGTAATCCGCAAGGGCGAAGCCAACAAGCCTACCAAGAAATTGCCCAAACCAAAGTTCAAGACAAAGCTAAAAAAAGGGGGTAAAAAGTAATGTCAGCTAGTAGAGCCCAAGAAATCACCGAGAAAATATTGGATCTGATGGGAATTGTGGCCGTGGTGAGCATTGATTCGGATGAGCCGGTATACCTGTCTATCAGTACCGAGCAATCGGCATTGCTCATCGGAAAAAAAGGTGATAACCTCAAGGCTTTGCAGTCTATAATCAACACAATTTATCGCCACAACGACCCTGAAGCCGGCTTTGTCGGCATAGATATTGAGGGCTACAAAAAAGACCGGGTTGAAAAAGTACAGGCAATTGCCCAAGAAATGGCGCAAAAAGCAATCGAGACTGGAGAAGATCAGCACCTTAAGCCGATGAATGCTTTTGAGCGACGCTCCATCCATACTTTGCTATCCGAAGACCCAAATATCATCACCGACAGCGAAGGTGATGGCCTGAGTCGACACATTGTAATCAAGAAAAGATAATGAACTCAACGATCGCTGCCATTGCCACTGCAAGTGGGAGGGGAGCCATTGCTATTATTCGTGTTTCTGGACCAGACTCACTCAAGGCCTATAGCTTCCTCACCAAAAAACCCCAGATGCCTGCGGCCAACCAAATCAAGCCAGCCTGGATTTATGACGGCAAAGAAAAAATCGACCAATCCATGCTAGTGTATTTTCAATCTCCCAACTCATTTACCGGTGAGGATATGCTGGAAATCCATTGCCATGGCTCAAAGGTGGTACAAAGCTCAATCATGCAGCTTCTTAATTCCATCGGCATAGAGCCAGCCAAGCCAGGTGAGTTTAGCGAACGCGCTTATTATAACGGCAAGATCGATGTCGCCCAGGCCGAAGCGATTATGGAGCTCGTGTCGAGCGAAAATACCCGAATCGCCCGGCTTGCAACACGTCAGTTAGCCGGGGAGTTTTCGAACAAAATTGCCGAAATCCGCAATAGCCTTATAAGCTTGGCCTCAGCGGTCTCGGCCGACTTAGATTTTTCAGAAGAAGACGTACCAAATATTTCCAAAAGTTCTGTAGAAAAGTCCTTAAATACAGCTCTAGACGATATACGCAAAGTCCAAGCTGGCTCTGAAAT